>JGI24660J20065_1000172_pt1 | contig 23517 bp, 25 predicted proteins | sample MalvirmetaMSP134_FD_20065 | JGI IMG/M metagenome (IMG submission 20065) | reverse complement strand
ACTGGCGCGTCGGGCGTGGATGCCAGCGAAAGCGATGCGTTCTCGGAAGCGCTGCACGGCGTCATGCTGAACCTCGCGCATCAGGTTGTGCAAGACGGCGAAGGGGCGACCAAATTCGTCGAGATCGCCGTGACCGGTGCCGCTACGGATGACGACGCCAAGATCCACGGCATGGCCATCGCGAATTCCCCCCTCATCAAGACCGCCATCGCGGGCGAGGACCCGAACTGGGGCCGCGTGGTAATGGCCGTCGGTAAATCAGGGGCCGCTGCTGATCGGGATCGGCTGTCGATCCGCTTTGGCGATATCGAGGTGGCCAAAGACGGCTGGCGCAGCCCCGACTACTCGGAAGAGGCAGCGGCGGCGCATATGAAGGGCCAGAACATCACCATCGGCGTTGATCTGGGCCTTGGCGACGGCAAAGCAACGGTTTGGACCTGCGACCTGACCCACGGCTATATCGAGATCAACGCGGACTATCGTTCGTGAAGGTTATCCTTGTCTCGGCGGTAGCCCTGATCGACGTGGACGGGCGTGTGCTTTTGGCACAGCGCCCGCCCGGCAAATCCATGGCCGGTTTGTGGGAGTTTCCGGGCGGCAAGGTCGAAGCCGGCGAAACCCCCGAAGCCGCCCTGATCCGCGAGCTGCAAGAAGAACTTGGCATCGACACATGGGCGTCCTGCCTTGCCCCGCTGACCTTTGCCAGCCATGCCTACGATGATTTCCACCTGCTGATGCCGCTGTTTGCCTGCCGCAAATGGAATGGCACACCGCAGGCGCGCGAGGGGCAGACCCTGAAATGGGTCCGTGCCAATGCGCTGAAAGATTATCCGATGCCCCCTGCGGACATTCCCCTGATTCCGATCCTGCGCGACTGGCTTTAGGGCCAGCGCGACCTCGCAGCTGTTTCTTTACGCGCGTGAATGCTGCATCCTTGACTTTTTTGTTGCTAGACTCAGGCAAATTGTCGCTTATAAAGATGCAACTTCAGGTTCTTCTGGGAGGAAGCAATGCTTCGCACAATCACCATCGGTTCCACCGTATCCGTCCAGGGTATTTTCGTCCGCGACATGCCCGACGGCCGCGTATCGGTTAAGGTTGATGACGCGATCTATACCGGCAAGCCAATCCAGCGCCGGAACTGATCAGGCACACGCAAAACATCTGAACCATCCCCCTGCCCCAAGCGTTTGCTTAGGTCATCAAGGATGGATCAATCATGAAGCCTCAACGTGTTATCGTTATTCTGAACAAGGGCTCCGGCCGCCAAGACGGGACAGAGCGTAAGTCCCGGATTTCAGACAGGTTTCAACACCACGACATTCCCGTCAGCTTCGTTGAATTCTCGCCCAATGGCGCGGATTTGGGACAGGTGGCGCAATCCACTGCCGAAGCGAACCCCGATGCCACCATCGTCGCGTCAGGCGGCGATGGAACGATCAGCGGCGTCGCCTCGGGCTTGGCGCATGTGCGCAACCAGATGGGGATTATCCCCGCGGGCACCTTCAACTATTTCGCCCGATCGCTGAACCTACCCGAAACCGTTGACGAAGCCGTGGATGTCATCGCCAAGGGTGTCCTGCGCCCCACGGACATCGCCAAGATCAATGGCAACGCGTTTCTGAACAACGCCAGCATCGGGGCCTATGCCGCCATTCTGAAAACCCGCGAAGGCATCTATGACCGCTGGGGTCGCAGCCGTGTTGCGGCCTATTGGTCGGTGGTCAAAGCGCTGGCAACACTCCGCGCGCCGCTGAGGCTGACGGTGACGATCGATGGCAAATCTTTTAAACATAGGACACCGCTGGTCTTTGCGATCAGCAACGCCTTTCAGCTGAATCAAATGGGGCTGAGCGGCGAAGACTGTATCGCCAAGGGCGGCATGGTGCTGCTGGTTGCCCCCGATACGAACCGCTGGGGGCTGTTCAAACACGCCGCCGCGCTGGCCCTTGGGGTCGCGAAACGTGAAACCGACTATCAAATGCACTGCGGGAACGAGATCACGCTTGAGATGCCGCATAAATCACGCCCCGTTGCCCGCGACGGAGAGCTAAGCCGCATGAAGGGCCCGTTCAAACTGCACATGCAGCGCGAGGCCCTGCAACTGATCGTTCCTGCCGAATTCAACGAGGCCGTCAGATGAGCACATTGGTACATCTCTCAGATTTACACTTCGGCAAGGATCGACCCGACCTGCTGGAACCGCTGCTCTCTTGTGTGAACGAACTGAACCCCGATATGGTCGCCATCTCGGGCGATTTCACGCAGCGCGCGCGGCGGAGCCAGTTCGAGGAAGCGCATAACTTTATCCAGCGGATCAACGCGCCTGTCTTGGGTGTGCCGGGGAACCATGATGTCCTGCTTGACCGCCCGTTCCAGCGGTTTTTCATGCCGTGGCGGCGGTATCGCAAATGGATCAACGCCGATCTGACGCCTCGGTATGAAGACGACGATATGGTCGTCATCGGCATCAACTCGGTCGATCGCTTTTCGTGGCAGACGGGAAAGCTGACGGCAGGGCGTATCGCGCATGCCTGCAAGGCGATGGACGACACCGCCGCGCGCAAAGCCCGCGTGTTAGTGGTGCATCACCCGCTAGAGCATCCCAATCACACCAAGAAAAAGCCCATACCCGGTGCCGAGATCGCGCTGGAAAAGCTGCTGTCTTGCGGGGCGAACCTGATCCTGTCGGGGCACCTTCACACGTGGCACGCAGAGAATTTTACCGTCGAATCCGGCGGCACCACGGCGATCCAGTTGCATGCGGGGACCAGCCTGTCGTCGCGCGTGCGCGGAGAGCCGAATGATTTCAACCTTGTGAAAATCTCGGACGATCAGGTCTGTGTCGACCGGCTGAGCTTTAACGAAGATAAACGGGTCTTTGAAACGACAGAAGCCCGGACATTTAACCGGGCTTCTGATCATCAGATATCGGACGAAGTGTAACTTAGTCCAGCGTGCGTACGACTTCTTCACGTGTGAAGATTTCGATAACGTCGCCCGGACGGATGTCTTCGTAGTTCTCGAACGCCATACCACATTCCTGGCCTGACGGTACTTCGGCAACTTCGTCCTTGAAGCGCTTGAGCGTTTTCAGCGTGCCTTCGTGGATCACGACATCGTCGCGCAGCAGACGCACACCAGCGGCGCGGCTTGCTTTGCCTTCGGTCACCAGACAGCCCGCAACCTTGCCAACGCCAGTCACTTTGAACACCTCTTTGATCGACGCATAGCCGATGAAGTGTTCGCGGATCTCGTTGCTCAGCAGGCCACTTGCGGCAGCTTTCACATCATCAACCATGTCATAGATGACCGAGTAATACCGGATCTCGACACCCTTCTGGTTTGCCGAGGCACGGGCCGATGCGTTTGCACGCACGTTGAAACCGATGATCGGCGCGTTGGAGGCTTCGGCAAGACCAACGTCGGTATCGGTGATCGCACCCACGCCCGAGTGAAGGACGCGCACGCGGACTTCGTCGTTGCCGATTTTCTCCATCGCTTGAACGATCGCTTCGGCAGAACCCTGAACGTCTGCTTTGATCAACAAAGGCAGCTCGCTAATGGTTTCATTCACTTTGGCGTTCGCCATCAGCTGTTCCAGCGTCGTGGCAGCACCAGCCGCAGCGCGTTTGTCTTTGGCGGCTTTTTCACGGTATTCCGCAATCTCGCGCGCCTGCGCTTCGGTGTCGGTGACGTTCAGAACGTCGCCCGCACCCGGTGTCCCGTTCAGGCCAAGCACCTCTACCGGCACGGATGGGCCTGCCTCTTTCACGCGCTCGCCCTGATCGTTGATCAGCGCACGGACCTTACCGTACTGCTCGCCCACAACAAAGATGTCGCCCTGACGCAGCGTACCGTTCTGAACAAGAACAGTCGCAACGGGGCCGCGGCCCACGTCAAGCTGCGCTTCGATCACGGCACCGACCGCGGCGCGGTTCGGGTTCGCTTTCAGTTCCAGCAGTTCCGCTTGCAGCGCGATGGCTTCCAGCAGTTCGTCCAGACCTTGACCCGTGGTGGCCGATACTTCGACGTCCTGTGTTTCACCGGACATCTTTTCAACGATGACCTCGTGCTGCAGCAGGTCCGTACGGACTTTGTCAGGGTTGGCTTCGTATTTGTCGATCTTGTTGATCGCCACGATCATCGGCACCTTGGCCGCTTTCGCGTGGTTAATCGCTTCGATCGTCTGAGGCATCACAGCATCATCCGCCGCGACCACCAGAACGACGATGTCGGTGACCTGCGCACCGCGCGACCGCATCGAGGTAAAGGCCGCGTGGCCCGGTGTATCGAGGAAGCTCAGAACCTGACCATTGTCGGTTGTGACCTGATAGGCACCGATGTGCTGCGTGATACCGCCCGCTTCGCCGGACTGAACCTTGGCTTTGCGGATCGCGTCAAGCAGCGATGTCTTACCGTGGTCAACGTGGCCCATGATCGTGATGACCGGAGGACGCGAGACCAGATCTTTCGGATCGTCTTCGGCTTCCTTGATCACGTCTTCAACGTCAGCGTCGGAAACGCGCACCACTTTGTGGCCGAATTCCTCGATGATCAGCTCGGCTGTGTCAGCGTCGATGGTTTCGTTCTGCGTGACCATCATGCCGTTTGTCATCAATGCTTTGACGACAGCGCCAACGCGTTCGGCCATCCGGTTCGCCAGTTCGGAAACCACGATCGCCGGAGGCAGGTTGACGTTGCGCACGACCTTTTCACGCTCGACCGAACCGCCCATTGCCTTCTGGCGCTGGCGTTCCTGCTTGCGTTTCATCTGCGCCATGGACCGTTGACGGCCACCTTCGCCACCGGACAAAGCCTGGTTCAGCGTCAGTTTGCCGGAACGACGGCTATCGTCGCCACCCTTGTTGCGCTTGTTGGTTTCCTCGCGGTCGCCTTCTTTCTTGCGGGCCGCAGGGGTCGGTGCGCCGGATTTGATGTTCGGCGAACGCGGCGCGGCAGGGGCCGCTGCGGGGGCTGCGGCAGCAGCTGCTGCGGCTTCCGCTTCTTTCTTGCGGCGCTCGTCCTCTTCGGCTTTCGCCTTCAGGCTTTCCTCGCGCTCACGCTCTTCGGCTTCTTTCGCCTCGATCTCGGCACGACGACGCTCGCGGTCTTCCGCGCGGGCCTTTTCCTCGGCTGCGCGTGCTTCGGCTTCTTCCGCCTCGCGGGCGCGGGCAGCCTGAACCGCCTTCAGCCGGCGTTCCATTTCGGAATCGGTGATCCCTGCCGGACGCTTGGAGGGATCCCCGAGCGATGGATTGCTACCGCCGCCGGCTTTTGCGCCAGCAGGTTTGGGCACCACAACGCGCTTGCGCTTGGTCTCGACCACGACGTTTTTCGTCCGCCCGTGGCTAAAGCTTTGCTTTACGTTGCCGGGACGCGAAGACGCTCCCCGCAGGCCCAATGTCTTTTTGCCGTCACTATCGCTCATGAAGCTCGTCTATCCTTTCGGGTGACCGTTGCCACCCTCGTTTATGCGCACGCCTTTTAACCGCTGAGCCTCCTCTACAACACGAGAGGTAAGACCACCAGAGGCGAGCGCCCCATGTATCACAGTTTGGCGTCCGAAAGCCAAACCCAATTCGTCTGCCGTCAGCCAGCCAATGTAATGGCCGTAATGCGGCGTGCTTAGTTTCGATTTGCCGCGGCCCGATCCATCTACTGCCTGGATCAACACTTCGGCTTCTTCCATTTGCAGCCAACCTTTGACTTTTTCGTAGCCCGCAACGGCCTTGCCCGCCTTGCGTTGCAACGAAATCAGGTCAACCACACGGCGGACGAGTTGCTGTTCAACTTCATCCACCAAATCATCCGCAACCTTGACAGGTTGCTTGGCCGAGCGGGCGAACAGACCCTTCTTGGCCGCTTTCTCCAATGCGGCCCGATCCGCTGACACATACATCCCCCGACCGGGCAGTTTTCCCATGATATCCGGGAAAACATGCATGTCGGGGCCAATGACAAAGCGGATCAGCCCGTTTTTGGGCTGCGCCTCGCCAGTGGCGATACACTTTCGTTCGGGACCGTCTTGCCGGTCTTTAGAAACGCCATCACGTGTCATATCGTTCCCCAAGGCCCCGCGATCAGGCCTCGGCCTCCTCGTCCGTGTCGATGTCGGCATCGAACTCTTCGTCGACATCATCCGCTTCAAGCTCGGCAGGATCGACCCAGCCCAGCAGAACGCGCGCGGTCATGATCAGCTTTTGCGCATCTTCCAGCGACAGATCGAAAGGTTCAAGTGTCCCTTCATCCTTGGTGCGTTCGCCATTCACGGTAGTCCAGCCGCCGGCCAGCTCCCAATCCGCGCAAGTCGCGAAATCTTCGAGCGTTTTAACGTCGTCTTTGGCCAGTGCCTCAATCATTTGGGGTGTCAGGCCGTCGAATTCAATAAGCGTGTCGTCCACACCCAAGGCGCGCGCCGCATCAAGCGCCGCTTTGTTCTGCGCTTCGATCACGTCACGGGCGCGGGCTTGCAGTTCGCTTGCTGTGTCTTCGTCAACACCGTCGATGACCAGCAGCTCGTCCACTTCGACATAGGCGACTTCTTCAAGGTTGGTGAACCCTTCGGAGACCAGAAGCTGGGCAAAGAATTCGTCCAGATCCAGATTGTCCATGAACAGCTTGGTGCGCAGTTCGAACTCTGCCTGACGGCGCTGGCTCTCTTGCTCTTCGGTCATGATGTCGATGTCCAGACCGGTCAGCTGCGACGCCAGACGCACGTTCTGACCACGACGACCAATCGCCAGCGACAGTTGTTCTTCGGGAACGACGACTTCGATCTTGCCCGCTTCCTCGTCCAGAACAACCTTGGAGACCTCGGCAGGCTGAAGCGCGTTCACAAGGAAGGTCGGCTGGTCTTCGTTCCACGGGATGATGTCGATCTTTTCGCCCTGAAGCTCGTTCACAACGGCCTGAACGCGGCTGCCGCGCATACCAACGCAGGCCCCCACAGGGTCGATGGAGCCATCATAAGAGATGACAGCGATTTTCGCGCGCGAACCGGGGTCACGGGCAACGGCCTTGATCTCGATGATGCCGTCATAGATTTCAGGCACTTCCATCTTGAACAGCTCGGCCATGAATTCGGGCGCGGTGCGGCTCAGGAAGATCTGCGGGCCACGCTGTTCGCGACGCACATCCTTGATGTACACGCGGATACGGTCATTCGGGCGATAGCTTTCGCGGCCGATTTTCTCGTTGCGACGCAGGATCGCTTCGCCAGCGCCCACATCGACGATAACGTTGCCATATTCCTCGCGCTTGACCAGACCGTTGATGATAGTACCGGCGCGGTCTTTGAATTCTTCGTACTGGCGGTCACGCTCGGCTTCGCGGACCTTCTGCAAGATCACCTGCTTGGCGGATTGTGCGGCGATACGGCCCATTTCAACCGGTGGGACTTCTTCGCTGAATTCCTGACCGACTTCGGGGTTGGCCATATACTGTTTGGCCTGCTCTACCGTGAACTCCGCCTGATAGTTCTCAAGCTCGTCATCGGCCACAACCGTACGCACACGGGTAAAGGTCGCGCGACCGGTCTTGCGGTCGATGGAAACGCGAATGTCCATCTCAGCGCCGTAGCGCGACTTCGCCGCCGAGCGAGCGATTCTTCCATCGCTTCAACCACCAGATTGGGGTCGATCATCTTTTCGCGGGCCACAGCCTCGGCGGTTTGCAGCAGTTCCAGCTGGTTGGCAGATGTAATGGCCATTTAGTCGTCTCCCTCGGTGGACCCTTCGGTCTCGATGTCATCGAATTTGGTTTCGTCAATCGCACCGGACGCTTTGCGTTGGCGCAGCATTTCTTTGATCAGATCGTCGGTCAGAACCAGTTTGGCGTCGGTCAGCCAATCGAACTTGAGCCCGATGGTGCCTTCCTCGACGTTGATCAGCACCTCGTCATCCTCGACGCCTGCCAGCTCGCCCTTAAAGCGGCGGCGGCCGTCGATCAGTTCGCCGGTCTCGATCTTGGCTTCATAGCCCTCGAACATCTCGAAATCCTTGAGCCGCGTCAGCGGGCGGTCGATGCCGGGGCTCGACACTTCAAGGGTGTATTCATCAAGGATCGGATCCTCGACATCCATGACAGCGCTGATGGATTGGCTGATCAGGGCCAGCTCGTCCACCTCGATACCGCCATCGGGACGGTCTGCCATCACCTGCAACGTCGTCGACTTGCCCGACATCAGGCGCACGCGCACCAGTTCAAACCCCATATCCTCGATCACCGGTGTGATGATCTCGGCCATGCGGCGATCAATGGCTGCTTTTGCAATCAGGTCGTTGTTCATAATCTCACTATCATCCTGCAGTTTCGAGCAGGCACAAAAAAACGGGCGCGCGGCCCGTGTTCAAGATCGGTGGAGCCTCAGGTGTGGACCCCGATGCGCCGCTGTTGAGACGTCATATACGCCCGTATATGTGAAACTGCAAGCCCCGTGTGCCTGCCCTGCTTAGGCCAGCCACCAGCGTTCGGCGGCGCGCAGGTTGTCCAACGGGCGATGCTGGCCGGTGCGCAGGGGCATGGCGATGCTGCGTGACACCGCATGGGTCACCCCGCGTGCATGGGGCAGCAAGGCAATATCATCATAGGATTGAAGGGCTTCGCCATCATTCAGGTCTGCCGCTTCGACCAGATATTCAGCCATCGCCTGCGCACGAACCTGCTGCGCGGGAATGGACACCAGTTCAACCGTATCGAACCAACCGGCGCTGCGCCCTTTGTAGTGATCCGCCACACGTTCGGCCAAAACCTGCTGACCCGGCGTAAATCTTCGCAGACGGTACAGGCCGGTGCCGATGCCGTCGTCCATCCCGTGGGCGGCGCGGATCACATGACGCGGGTCCGCCAGCGTAAAGGGCAAGTCCATCGCGGGCGCATCCATCGTGATGCGCAGCTGATGGGGGCCNGTCGCCTCTACCACACCGTCCAGCGCGAGGGACGCGACAACATCGCGNGCGGTCATGGGNNGTTGATCGTGAAACAGCACATCCTTGCGCAGATCGACCANCCAGACGCGNCCGTCGGCGCTGCCCTGCCANGCTGTTGCCAGCTCTCCGCGCAGGGTGCCGTCAGCGGCGATTTCNGTCAGCGTATCAAAGATCANCCCCTGCCGCGCNACCTGCATGAACAGNCCATCGCCCTGCCCCCAGGTATCGCTGCGCGCCGCCCCCGACAGCGCCATCCGCAACCGCCCGCCCGCTTTGGGCATGGACGCCGCCGACACCCCTGTCGCCGCCAGCAAGGCCGCCGCAGCACCCGAGGCAAATAAAGCACGGCGATCCATCAAAGAGCGGGTCATTGCGCGGCAATCCTGTCCATCGTGCGCACCAGTTCGGCGCTGATGCCGGGTTCNGACAGCGCATGACCGGCNTTGCGCACCATCTTCAGCTCGGCATTGGGCCAAGCCTGCGCCAGNTCATANGCGCTGGAGGGGGGGCAAATCATATCGTAGCGGCCTTGCACAATCACGCCGGGGATATGGGCAATGCGGTNCACATGCGCAAGGATCTGGCCATCAAACTCAAGAAATCCGGCGTTGGTGAAATAGTGATTCTCAAGCCGGGCGAAGGTGCGCGAATATTCCCCCGGGCCCTCATACGACCCGCCCGATGCATGGATCGAGGCCAGCGCATTTTCCCACGCGGCCCAGGCCTTGCCGTATTTCACTTCGGTCATGCGGTCGCCACAGAACAGCCGGCGGTGGTAGGCAGCGATCAGATCGCCGTGCTCGGCTTCGGGGATCAGGCCGGTAAACCGCGCCCAAAGATCGGGCCAGAACTTGCCCGCGCCGCCGCCATAGAACCAGTCAAGCTCCGCCTGCGTCATCATGAAAACGCCGCGCAGGATGATGTTGCGCACCCTCTCGGGGTGGGTTTCGGCATAGATCAACGCCAGCGTCGCGCCCCAGCTGCCACCAAAAGCGATCCATTTCTCTATGCCAAGCGCTTTGCGGATGCGTTCGATATCCGCGACCAGATCCCATGTGGTGTTATTGATGACCGACGCAAAAGGCTTGGACCGCCCGCACCCGCGNTGGTCAAACAGGATCACGTGATATTTTGCCGGATCGAAATAGCGCCGCATCGACGGGCTGCACCCGCCGCCGGGGCCGCCATGCAGGACCACCACGGGGATGCCATCGGGGTTGCCGCATTGTTCGACATAGATCGAATGACCATCGCCCACATCCATCATCCGCTGATCGAACGGGTCGATCGGCGGGTGAAGATATTGCACTGCGCGCTTTTGGTCCGGGATTTTGTCCATTACAGCCCTATATAGTCATTGGACCCAAAAGAGCACAGAGAGATCAGAATGCAAGCGCCTCAAAGCACTGTTGACCCCGCCGAGATCGAAAAGTTTCAGGCCATGGCCGCCGAATGGTGGGACGAGAACGGCAAGTTCAAGCCGCTGCATATGCTCAATCCCTGCCGTCTGGATTACATCACCTCCCAAATCGCCGGAGAGTTCGACCGTGACCTGAAATCGCCCGAACCGTTTCGCGGGCTGCGGATTCTGGACATCGGCTGCGGCGGCGGGCTGCTGTCGGAACCGATGGCGCGGTTGGGTGCGACCGTGGTCGGTGCCGATGCCGCGGCGGGCAACATCCCCGTCGCGCAGGTCCATGCGCAGCAATCGGGGCTCAACATCGACTATCGCCACACCACCGCCGAGGCGCTGGCCGAAGCGGGGGAACAATTCGACGTGGTGCTGAACATGGAAGTGGTCGAACATGTCGCCTCTCCCATCGATTATCTGATCGCCTGCCGCACCCTGCTGAAACCCGGCGGGCTGCACATCTGTTCGACACTGAACCGCAACCCCAAGTCTTTCATGATGGCGATTGTCGGGGCAGAGCACGTGATGCGCTGGCTACCCAAGGGCACCCATGAATGGTCGAAATTCATCACGCCGGATGAACTCTTTGACCTGCTGCACAAGGCGGGCCTGACGGCGGTGGATCGCAAAGGGTTCGTGTTCAACCCGATCACATGGTCGTGGCGTTTGTCCGATCGTGACCTGAGCGTGAACTACGTCACCGCCAGCCTGAAGCCAGAGTGACCCAAACCGGCGTCAGCCTTCCAGCTGGCGCCGCAGGGCGCGCAGGGTATCAAGCGTGGCACGCACCTGTGCCTCGCCCAGATCATCGGCCACGTCATTGATCAACGGCGAGATTTGCCGGATCGCATGATCCCGCGCATTGCGGCCTGCGGGGCTGATCGCCACCATCTTGCGCCGCGCATCGTCCCAATCGGGGCGGATATGCACATAGCCCGCCCAGACCAGTTTATTCAGCGTGTTTGTCATCGCGCCACGGGTGACATTGAACGTCTCGGCCAGCTGCGCGGGGGTCTTTTCACCGTCATGCCAGGCCAGATTGTTCAGCACCGAAAAATGCGAAATCTCCATGCCTTTGGGCAGCGCCCGGGTCAGCCGGTTGCGCATCCGTTGATCAGCCGACAGCAATTCGCTGATCAACGTGATCGCAAGTGAGTTTCGATTTTCCGTCATAAGCCGTTACTAAGGTGCCTTGAAATCCCGCCGGTTGGCAAGACTGGGTACGCGGGTACGTGCCTCTTGTACACGCGCCATGTCCAGCGTGAACGGATAAATGCCCGGCGCGGTGCCTGCATCCAGCAGCACCTCGCCCCACGGGGCAACAACCAGCGAATGGCCGTAGGTGTCGCGGGTCTTGTGGCTGTCGCTGGCATGGGTGCCGGTCTGCGCGGGGGCTAACACGAAACACCCTGTCTCGATCGCGCGGGCCCGCAGCAGCATGTGCCAATGCGCGGCACCGGTCACGGGCGAAAACGCGGCGGGCATGGTCAGGATCGTGGCCCCCGCATCCGCCAGCGCCTGATAGAGCTTGGGGAAGCGCATGTCATAGCAGATGCTCATCCCGACTTTGGCAAAGGGCGTCTGCGCCACAACCGCCTGATCGCCGGGGCGGTAGCCTGCCGATTCGCGGTAGCTTTCGCCCGCGTCGATATCCACGTCGAACATATGGATCTTGTCATAGCGGGCCTTGATCTGCCCCTGCGGATCAATCAGGAACGACCGATTGGCAAAACGCCCGTCCGCATCCCGCGTTTTCAGCCCAAGCGATCCGATCAGCAGCCAGATGCCCGCCTCTTGCGCCACATCCCGCAAGGCGGCGAGGGTGATGTCATCGTCTTCGTGCTGCAAAACGCTGCGCTGGTGGTCGCGGCTGGTCGAGACGCAGTTCGTGACCTCTGGCGTGAGGACAAACGCCGCCCCCTGCGCCGCGGCATCGCGCACCATCTTTACCGTGCCCGCCAGATTGCGGGCCGGTGTATCGCTGACGTTCAGCTGGATCAGCGCCGCCTGCATCAGGAGGCCAACAAAGCGTCCAGCTTGCCCGCACGCTCAAGCGCGTAAAGGTCATCACAGCCGCCGACATGGGTGTCGCCGATAAAGATCTGCGGCACAGTGCGCCCGCCATTCGCACGCTCGATCATCTCGGACTTACGCTCTGGCTGGGCAAGCACGTCGACCTCGGCAAAGCTCACGCCTTTTTCATTCAGCAGACGTTTGGCGGCATGGCAAAAGCCGCACAGCGGGGAGGTATAGATCTCAACAGGTTGCATGTTGATGTCCTTTCAACAAATGGGTTGGATCAAGACTTAAGTATCTTTTACCACTCTTGCCAGTGTCACGACGCAGATTGGCCCTGCGCGTGCGTCCAGACAGGCCCGCGCCGACGCCTGTAATGTCGCGCCCGATGTCATCACGTCATCCACCAACAGCACCGGACGGTCACGCAGCAGGTCAGCGCGGCGGGGATGGGCGGTGATCGCGCCATCCAGATGGGCGAAGCGTTCGCGGCGTCCCTTCCCCTCTAGCGCGGCGGTGCGTCGGACGCGGCGCAGCGCGTCGGGGCACCACCCGAGCTTGTGTTCGCGGGCAAGTGCACGGGCCAGCAAGGCCGATTGGTTGAACCGCCGCTTCCACAGCCGCGCGTAATGCAGCGGCACGGGCACCACCAAAGTGTCAGGCGTGACGAAGGGCGCGATCACCCGCGCCATCCAGTGCCCTGCGGGTTTGGCGATGTCCTGACGGTCGCCGTGTTTCAGCGCCAGCACCAGTCGGCGGCCGGTATCTCGGTACAAAAGGACTGCGCGCCCGTGCTCCCACGGCGGCGGCGCGTCAAGGCACGCGTCGCAGCGCACGTCTGTCTCGGACATATCGCCCAGCAAGGGAATACCGCAGGTCTCGCAAACCACACCTTCGATGAACCCCGTGTCGCGCCAGCACGGGCCGCACAGCCCCCCATGTGCAGCCACCCACGCCCCGCACGCCAGACAGGACGGCGGATAAATCAGCGCAACAGCGGTTTGTAACTGGTCTCGCATGATCTTATTATCCTTTCATGAACGCTTCACACACCCTGACCGATCGCGCGGCGCTGACCCGCAACCGTAGCCGCGCAACCGATGACGCCCTGTTCCTGCACCGCGCCGCGCTTGAAGAGGTCGATGATCGGCTGTCGCTGGTTAACAGAACCTTTACGTCAGCAGCGATTGTCACCGGCTTCCCGCAGGTCTGGGGCGCGCTGCACCCCTCCGCGACGCTGGTGGAGGACACCGATACGCTTGCGCTGACCCAAGGCGCGCATGATCTGGTGGTCCATGCGATGGGGATGCATTGGGCGAATGATCCGGTGGGTCAGATCATCCAGTCACGCCGTGCCCTGCAACCCGACGGGCTGTTTTTAAGCGTCGGTTTCGGCGGGCAGACACTGCACGAGCTGCGCGCCTGTCTGGGTCAGGCCGAGGCGTCGATCACCGGTGGGCTGTCGCCGCGGATCGCCCCTATGGCCGAGTTGCGTGATATCGGCGGGCTGCTGCAACGGGCGGGGCTTGCGCTGCCGGTGGCGGATTCCGTGACGCTGACGACAGAATACAGCGATATCTGGCACCTGATGCGCGACCTGCGCGCCATGGGAGAGGCCAACGCCCTGACCAGCCGCCTGCGCCGTCCCAGTGGCCGAGCGATCTTTGACGCGGCGGGGCAGCTTTACCGCGACCACTACGCCACGCCAGAGGGGCGCATCAAAGCAAGCTTTGAGCTGGTCTTTCTGGCGGGCTGGGCACCGGCGGACAGCCAGCCCAAACCCCTGCGACCCGGCTCTGCGCAGCAGCGCTTGGCCGATGCGCTGGCCACGGCAGAAACGCCGCTGCGCGATTGACGCGCGACCATAACCGTTTATCTCAGCGCTAAACGCAGAAAAGGAATGCCAGATGACGCAGCAGCGCCCAGCCCATGCACAGCCTGACCACCCCACCGTGCCCGCCCCCAAGGTGGGTATCCTGCTGGCGAACCTCGGCACGCCGGACAACTATGATTACTGGTCAATGCGCCGTTATCTATCGGAATTTCTGTCGGATCGCCGCGTCATCGACTATAGCCCGTGGAAATGGCAGCCGCTGCTTCAGCTGGTGATCCTGTCGAAACGCCCCTTCACCAGCGGTGCCGCGTATAAGTCGATCTGGAACCACGAGGCGGGGGAAAGCCCGCTGATGACCATCACCAAACAGCAAACCGCGAAGATAAAAGACGCGATGCAGGCGCGGTATGGTGACGCAGTCATGGTCGATTACTGCATGCGCTACGGCAACCCGTCTACCCAATCCAAGGTGGCGGCGATGACCGCTGCGGGCTGCCAGAAGATCCTGTTCTTCCCGCTGTACCCGCAATACGCCGGTGCCACATCTGCCACCGCGAATGACGCGTTTTTCGCCGCGCTCGCCAAAGAGAAATGGCAGCCCGCCGCCCGCACGGTTGAACCCTATTTCGACCGCCCCGATTATATCGAAGCGCTCGCCACCTCGATCGAGAAGGCCTACGCCAAGATGGAGACAAAGCCCGATAAGCTGCTGTGTTCCTATCACGGTGTCCCGCTGCGCTATTTGATGGAAGGCGATCCCTACCACTGCCAATGCCAGAAAACGACGCGCCTGCTGAAGGAACGGCTGGGCTGGGACGACACCCAGATCATGACGACCTTCCAGTCGAAATTCGGCCCCGAAGAATGGNTGCAGCCCTATACCGTGGAAGAGGTCGCGCGGCAGGCCGAAGCCGGNAACAAAAAGATCGCGGTCTGTGCCCCTGCCTTTTCAGCCGATTGCATCGAAACGCTGGAAGAGATCAACGAAGAGATCAAGGAAAGCTTTGAACACGCGGGCGGGGAGGAGTTTCACTATATCCCCTGCCTCAATGACGACGACTTGCACATCAAGGCGCTGTCCAACGTGATCGAGGAAAACCTGCAAGGCTGGATCGACTAATCCCCCGCGCGGGTTGGACCTGAAAACAAAGAAAGCGCCTGTGGCTACAGGCGCTTTTCTTTTGTCCGCTTGTCATCTGGAGCCGAACGGCAGACATAAAAAAAGGCGGTGTAGAACACCGCCTTTTTCTAACTGAAACTTCGACCGAATTAGTCGGAAGCAACTGCAGCAGCAACAACGGCCAGCAGCAGCAGAGGAATCAGGATGCCCGAGGAAGAAGAGGTGGACTCTTCAACGATGACGGGTGCTTCGATGATTGGCTCTGCCAGCGAACCAGCAAATGCATTCGATGCAGCAGCTGTCAGAGCAGCGGCGAGAACGAGTTTCTTCATAACATAACCTCCAGAAAAGGCGTACTTCACAGTGTGATAGCACGCGCCCAAGACTTACCTCGTAAAACTTTCTAAACAGCATCAGCGGGTAATTGCAAACCCGGATTCAGCTTTTGAGCACCACAATCGCTAAAAAGTTGTCAAATAAGCAACACTTGGGTGCCGACGTTCGCCATGCCAAAAAGTTCAGCAATATGTTCATTGTACAGGCCAATGCAGCCATTCGACGAACGACGCCCGATCTTGCGTGTGTCATGCGTGCCATGGATACGGTAGTACGTCCAGCTCAGGTACAGCGCGTGGGTGCCCAAGGGGTTGTCAGGGCCTGGCCCGATCACCGCTGGCCACTCTGGGTTGCGTTCCAGCATCGACGGGGTCGGGCGCCATGTGGGGCCGACGACCTTCTGGATCACGCTGGTGCGCCCACGGCGGGTCAGTTCCTCTGTCAGCGGTACGCTTGAGGGGTAAAGTTTGTAGATCGATTGATCCTCGGACCAGTAATGCACCGCGCGGCTGTCGATATCGACAAGAATGGCCCCGTTCTTGGTGTCGCTGAAGTACGGCTGCCAATCCAGCGTGCGGAAGCTGGAGGTGTTGCGACGCACCGTCTCGGTCAGATCACGCTCCGTCTCCGTCGTCGCTTCGCTGTTCACGCTGCTTTGCGCCAGAGCGGGCGTTGCCAGCATCGCGGCGCTGCCAGCAAGAAAAGCACGGCGCGACGAAAGGGTAAATTTCTTATCAGACATCAGATGTCTCCTGAAGGTAGTTACAACCTAGTATAATACTGTCGTATATGGCTCGAAAGTCGCAGTTTCAAATCAAACAAGCGTTAACAGGCGCGCTCACGCTCATGTGCGTTTGATCTGCAACGCATCAAGCTGTATGGCACGACAAACCCAATTGCGTGGAGCTGCGCCATGATCCGTCTGTTTTCAATCCTTATTTCCCTGACCGTGGCGCTGGCGGCCTGTACCCCTGCACCGACCCCGCTTGCATCCGACGGTCGCCCCGGCCCTACCGTCTATAAGATCGGTCGCAATGATACCGGCAAGCTGCAATTCCGCATGCTCGATTCCGTGAACGCGCTGCGCGGTGCCTCCGGTCTGGCACCGGTTCAACTGGACGCACAACTGAACGCCGCCGCCGCGACCCATTCTCGGGATATGGCGGTGCAGAACCGCCCCTGGCACTTCGGGTCTGACGGGTCGTCCCCTGTCGATCGTATCCAACGCGTAGGATATACCGGCGCGCTGGTCGGCGAAGTCATCTCGGAAACCTACGAGACCGAGCTCGAAACACTTGCCGCGTGGATGGAGAAACCGGACACCCGCCGCATCATCATGTCGAAGGACGCTTTGAACATGGGCTTTTCCTGGCATCAGGAAAACAATGGCAAGATCTGGTGGACCATGGTGATGGGGAAGTGACCGCCAAGGTCACCCCCGCTTTTAGCTAGATATCAGGGGTTCAGTGCGATGGGGGTGTTATCCCCGACCATCGCATAGATCTCCTCCATCTCGTCGTTCGAGACAGAGATACACCCCCACGTCCAATCGGTGCGATTCTTGTCCTTGGCGGTCTTTTGACCGTGGATAAAGATATCGCCACCGGGGCTTTTACCTAAAGCTTCCGCGCGGGCGCGGTCCATTTCATTGGGGTAGTTGATGCCGATCGACAGGTGGAACCGGCTGTTCGGATTGCGCCGGTCGATCATATAGATCCCTTCGGGCGTGCGCCCGTCACCTTCGTACACCTTGTGGCCCACAGGCGCGAACCCCAGTTTGATATCATATGATTCCAGCACCTTGTCGTGGTGCATCAGATACATCCGGCGGTCGCCCTTGTTGACGATCACATAGGTGACCTGCGGCCCGTTGTACCGTTTGAATTTACTGCTGCTGCAGGCCCCAAGCGCGACCAGCGCGGTGCCACCCAGAATCAGGTTTCTGCGTTTCATGTTCACTATGCCTCGTTCCCGCGACCTTTTCGGCCTTATGTGGATGCCCTATCATGTAGCAAATATCGATGCGGTCAAAAAGCCGTTACTGTCGGCTATGCTCTGCCAGCTTCTTTTCGATCGCTTCCAGCTTTTCCATCACCTCAAGCCGGTAGGCATCGGTGCGCACGGTCTCTTCCTCGTTATGCGCGTCCTGCATCGAGTTCACGATCAGACCCACCAGCAAGTTCACCACGGCGAAGGTCGTGACCAGAATAAACGGCACGAAGAAGACCCAGGCATAGGGGTAGACCTCCATCACCGGGCGGACGATCCCCATCGACCAGCTTTCCAGCGTCATGATCTGAAACAGGCTATAGGCGCTGGCGGGCAATGACCCGAACCATTCGGGGAACTGGTCGCTGAACAATTTGGTCGCGATGACGGACCCGATGTAAAAGATGATCGTCATCAGCAGGAACACCGACCCCATACCGGGCAACGCGGTGATAAACCCTTCGACAACGCGGCGCAGACGCGGGGCGACGGACAGCACCCGCAAAACCCGCAGGATACGCAGCGCCCGCAAGACAGACAGCCCCTGCACCGCGGGCACCAGCGCGATGGCAACGACCGTAAAGTCAAAGACATTCCACCCGTTGCGGAAGAACCCGACCCCGCGCGCGATGATCTTGAGCGTGATCTCGGCGATGAAAATGAACAGGCAGACGCGATCCAGAAACAGGATCAGCGTGCCGTATTTCTCCATCAGGGCGGGGGCTGTCTCCATCCCCAGCAGGGCGGCGTTGAACACGATCACACCGATGATGAAATTGCTGACGGCCCGCCCTTCGACCCATCTTCCCAGACGTTCCCGCATNTTTACCGTGCCCACCATAGATCTGCGTTATTTACGTTTGCGTTGTACTTCCGGCGCAGTGAACTGCGCTGCCAGCTCCACATGGGATGACCAGCGGAATTGATCAACGACTTGCACCCAATTCAACGTATAACCGGCGGCAATCAGCACGGCGGCGTCCCGCGCGAAGGTGACGGGGTTACACGACACATAGGCCAGCACCGGCGGCATCGCTTTGACGATCTCGGCGATCTGGGCCTCGGCTCCCGCGCGCGGCGGGTCGATGACCACGGCGTCGGTCTTGGCCAGCTCGTCCGGCAGCAAGGGTCGGCGGAACAGGTCGCGCGCCTCTGTCGTGACGGGTTTGAGCCCTGTCGACATGCGCCACCCGTGATCCAGCGAGGCGGTCATGGCGGCGTCACCTTCGACGGCGTGTACCTCTGCCTGATCGGCCAGGGGCAGGCTGAACGTGCCGCAGCCGGCAAACAGGTCAATCACATGACGCGCCTCACCGACAGCCTCGCGCACGGCGGTGACCAGCGCCGCCTCTCCGTGCGGGGTGGCTTGCAGGAAGGCACCGGGCGGAGGTGTCACCTTGGCCGCACCGAAACGCTGTACGGGCGGCGTGCGCATCGCGATCACCTCGCCGTCCCAGGTCAGCCGCGCCAGCCCCAGACTGTCGCACAGATGCGCCAGTTCTTGCCGCAAGGGGCCGTCCAGCTCTTTCCCGTTCTGGACCGAGATATCGAGCCCCCCGCGCGACGCGGTCACCGTTACAGCCAGTGCGGCCTTGCGGCTTGTACCGATCACGGCAAGCTTTTCGGCAATCGGCAGCGCGCCCATCACCGCAGGGTCCAGCAGCTGGCACCCGGGAATTTCGATCACCACATCAGACCCGCGCCCGTGGAAACCGGCCATCGCGCCCTTTTTGGTGCGTTTCGCCGCAAAGGTGGCCCGACGGCGCGATTGCGCGGGCGAGGTTTGCAGTTGCTTAAAAACAGTCTCTATCCCGTGGGCATCCAGCGACGCCTTGACCACGCCCAGCTTGAAATCCGCGACATAGTCATCCGACGCATGCTGCAACTGGCAGCCGCCACAGGCCTTGAAGTGGCGACACGGCGCCGACACCCGGTTCTCTGACGGGGTGACGATACGGATGTCGGTCAGGGTCTGACCGTCAGGCGTGCCTGTCACCACCTCGCCCGGCAGGGTCATCGGGGCAAATAAAGGGCCGGGCGCAATGCCGTCGCCCAGGTGGCCAAGTCGCTGGATTGTATATTCTGTCATGCGCAGGGCTTACCGCGAAGCCGGGCGCAGCAAAAGCCTTATTCTGCGGCCTTCATATCCAAAAACCCGCCCGACTGCCGCCGCCAGTAGCGGGCATAAAGCCCGTCTTTGGCAAGCAGCGCCTCATGGGTGCCGATCTCTACGATGCGGCCCGCGTCCATCACGGCGATGCGGTCCATCTCGGTCAGGGTCGACAGACGGTGGGCGATGGCCATCACGGTCTTGCCATCCATCACGCGGGTCAGCGCGCTTTGGATCGCGGCTTCGACCTCGCTATCCAGCGCGCTTGTCGCTTCGTCCAATATCAGGATCGGCGCGTCCTTGAGGATCGCGCGGGCCAGCGCAATACGCTGACGTTGCCCGCCCGACAGCTTCACCCCCCGTTCCCCCAGATGCGCGTCATAGCCGCTGCGGCCCGTGTGGTCCTGCATCTTCTCGATGAACTCATGCGCCTCGGCCTTGCGTGCGGCGGCGATGACCTCTGCCTCTGTCGCGTCGGGTTTGCCATAGCGGATGTTGTCGAACGCCGACCGGTTGAACATCGCCGTCTCCTGCGTGACCATCCCGATCTGACGCCGCAAGCTTTGCTTGGTGACCAATGAGACATCCTGCCCATCAATCGAAATGTGACCCTGTTCCGCCGTATAGAGCCGCAGCAAAAGCGACACCAACGTCGATTTCCCCGCCCCCGATGCGCCGACGATGCCCAGCTTCTCTCCCGGTTTGATCGATAGGCTCAGCTCTTCGATACCGCCCGTATCGCGGCCATAGGTAAAGCGCAGCCCGTCAAAGCGGATCGCCCCTTCGCGCACCACCAGCTCTGCCGCGTTGTCTGCATCGCGCAGCTGCTGCGGCGCGGCCAGCGTGCGCATCCCGTCTTCAACCTCGCCCACATTCGCATAAAGCGCCATCAGCGTGAAACTGACCCAGCCCGTCATCTGCGCCAGCCGAAGCGACACCGCCCCCGTCGCCGCAATATCACCCGCCGTCACCAGACCCAGCGACCAATACCAAAGCGCACCCCCCACCAGCAGCACCGGCAAAAATCCCGCAATCGTCATCAGCCAGAACCGGAAAGAGACGCTGACCCGCCCGAAATCGAGGCTCGTATCCAGAAACTTGCGCATCGCCCCCAAGGCGGCGCGGTCCTCGTGATCGGCATGGGCGAAGAGCTTGACGGTTTTGATGTTGGTGATCGTATCGACCACTTGCCCCGTCACCATCGCGCGCGCGCCTGCCCGCGCTTTGGAATGTTTGCGGACCCGCGGCATGAAGTGGCGGATCAGGAAAACATAGCCCACCATCCAAAGCACCAGCCCCGCAGCGATGCGCCAGTCTACCGTGCCAAGCAGCATCACCGCACCGACAAAGGACGCGGCGGCGAAGAGCACCGTATGCAGCACCTCGGTCACGACATCGGTCAGCGCGCGGCTGGTCTGCATTTCCTTTTGCGAAATCCGGCCCGCGAAATCATTGTCGAAAAACGTGACCGCCTGCCCCAGCGTGTAGCGATGCAAGCGCGACAGCACGAGGTTGAACACATTCGGCGCGACCACGATCGACTGCATATACGAACTGACGCCGAACAGCGCCGGACGCAGCAGCAAAAAGAACGCCAGTCCCGCCAAGAGCAGCCCCGTATGATCCGAGAATACGGCCCCCGCCTCGGCGGCAAGCGCCGCATCCACGACCCACCCAAGAACCAGGGCGGCCATCACCTCTATCACGCCGGCGAAAATCGATAGCACGCCCGCGACGCCAAGCGCAGGGCCGCTGCCCTTCAACGCCCAACGAAAAAAGGCCGCCAGACGGCGCGGCGGCTCTGTCTTGGCGGGGGAAAACGGGTCGATCCATGTCAAAGGCATTACGATGTCGGCTCTTCTGTGCGAAGGAACCCGCCGGATTGCCGGTTCCAGAAATCTGCATATAGCCCGCCTTGTGCTAAAAGCACCTCATGTGTGCCCTCTTCGACGATACGGCCCCCGTCCATGACCAGAATACGGTCCATTTCAGCGATGGTGGACAGGCGATGCGCGATGGCGATGACGGTCTTGCCCTCCATCATGCCGTACAGGGTCTGCTGGATCGCGGCTTCTACCTCGCTATCAAGCGCGCTCGTCGCTTCGTCCAGCAAAAGGATCGGCGCGTTCTTGAGGATGACCCGCGCCAGCGCGATGCGTTGCCGCTGCCCGCCCGACAGCTTTACCCCCCGCTCGCCAACCTGCGCGTCATAGCCGGACCGCCCGCCCTGATCGTTCAAACCCTGAATAAAGTCATGGGCTTGGGCCTGTTTCGCTGCGGCGATCACCTCTGCCTCCGTCGCAGTGGGACGACCGTAGAGAATGTTCTCGCGGATCGATCGATGCAGCAGGGCATTGTCCTGCTGTACCATCCCGATCGCTTGCCGCAGGCTGTCCTGCCGGACGGTGGTGATATCCTGCCCGTCAATCAGAATACGTCCGCCTTCGGGGTCGTAAAACCGCAGCAGCAGCTTGACCAAGGTCGATTTGCCCGCGCCCGACCGCCCGATCAGGCCGATCTTTTCCCCCGGCTGCACGGTGATATCCACCTGATCCAACCCGCCCGAACCACGGCCATAATGATGGGTCAGCCCGCGCATTTCCACCCGCCCGTCGGTCAGGGCCAGCGGCTTGGCATCGCTGTCGTCAACCAAGGTGATTGGCTGCCCAATCGTTTCTAGCCCCTCGGCCACGACGCCAAGCTGCTGGAAGAACGTCGATAGCGCCCACATGATCCAGGCGGTCATGGAGTTCAACCGCAGCGTCAGCGCCGTCGCAGCGGTCACCACGCCCACCGTCGCGTTGCCGGTTGACCACAGATAGAACGCCCAGCCTACGACCCCGACGATTAACAAACCGTTCAAGCTGACCAGACAGATATCCATGATGGTGAATATCCGCATTTCCTTTTGAAAAGTGACGCGCGCCTTCTCGATGGCGCCCTTGGCATATTCAATCTCGCGGTCATGGTGGGCAAACATCTTGACCGAATGAATGTTGCTGTAACTGTCGACCACGCGGCCCGTCACCTCTGAGCGGGCATCCGACGCGGCTTGCGACGCAACCGCCACACGCTTGATCGTCCATTGGGTCAGCACAGCATAAAGCGCGAACCACGCGACCAAGGGGATCAGCAGTTGCCAGTCCGACGTGGTTAACAAAATCGCTGCGCCGATGAGATAGGCCAGCGCATATGAAATCGCGTCAAAGACCTGAAACACGACCTCCCCCGCAGCGGGGGGCGTTTGCATGATGCGGTTGGCGATGCGCCCGGCAAAGTCATCCTCGAACCAGCCGACTGATTGCCGCAGTACCTGCCGGTGTCCGCGCCAACGGAAAAGCGTGCCGTAATTTGGCAACACAGCGTTGTTCAGGAGTAACACATGAACCGCCTGCACAGCAGGCCGCGCGATCAGGATAAGCAGCGCGACGACGATAAACTCCGTCCCATAGCTACGCCATACCTCGGCCGGGCTGCCGTCCATCAGATCGACAAGACGGCCCATATAGTAGATCAACCCGATCTCGATCGCTGCGACGACAACGGAAAGCACACCCGTGACCCAGAACACCGTTTTGAACGGCGCGCTGTAGTTGCGGAAAAAGGGCCACAGCCGCGTGGGCGGCGTGTCTTGCTCGGCGTAATCCGCATAGGGATCGACAAGATTTTCGAAAAATCGAAACATAATTCACCTGTAGGGCGCGTGTTCGCCGCCACTATAGAAAGAGCCGCGCCGAAAAGACCACAGGTTGCGTCAGCTTTCTGGCGTGT
>JGI24660J20065_1000167_pt1 | contig 23723 bp, 20 predicted proteins | sample MalvirmetaMSP134_FD_20065 | JGI IMG/M metagenome (IMG submission 20065) | reverse complement strand
CATCAAGTTCCGTCGTCGGAAGCATTCCATGAAGCGTCAGGGCCACCGTCAGTGGTTTACTGAAGTCAAGATCACGGGTATCAAGGGCTAAGACCCTCGAGTAACCCCTTAGATAAGGAGGCTTGTAATGGCTCATAAAAAGGCAGCAGGTAGTACCCGTAACGGTCGCGATTCCGAGTCGAAACGACTTGGTGTGAAGCGCTTCGGCGGCGAGACTGTATCTGCAGGTAGCATCATTGTTCGTCAGCGTGGCACTCGTTTCCACCCGGGTCACAACGTTGGCCTCGGCAAGGACCACACTCTGTTTGCAACCGCAAACGGACAGGTCGTGTTTGAGGTAAAGGGTCCGGAGAACCGCAAGTTCGTGAGTATCGTTCCGGCTGCGTAAGCAGCGGCGATCTCGGGTTCTGTCGAACCTTCGGTGGCCCTGATATGATTTGATATCAGAGCCACCTGGAGCCCCGCATAGCTTCCATGAGGCTGCGGGGCTTTTTAGTTTATGCGCAGGGCGCAAAGGGTTGATTGATGAAGTTCGTAGACGAAGCCACCATCATTGTAGAGGCGGGCAAGGGCGGTCACGGTTGCCTGAGTTTCCGTCGTGAAAAATATGTGCCCAAAGGCGGACCCGATGGTGGTGACGGTGGCGACGGTGGCTCTGTGTACCTGGAGGCCGACAGTGCGCTCAATACACTGATCGATTACCGGTTCCAGCGTAAGCACAAAGCCGAGAATGGTCAGCCAGGCTCAGGCCGCAACTGCACTGGCATCAAGGGCGACGACCTCATGTTGCTGGTGCCGGTAGGCACTACGGTTGTGGATATGGATACCCACGAAGTGTTGGGGGACCTGACCCGTGCCGGTGAGCGCCTGAAAGTGGCTCAGGCCGGTTTTCATGGGCTGGGTAATACCCGTTTCAAATCCTCGGTCAACCGCGCTCCGCGTCAGACCACAAAAGGCTCCGAGGGTGAACTTCGGAACCTGCGGCTGGAGCTGAAAGTGCTGGCGGATGTCGGCCTGCTGGGTATGCCCAATGCCGGCAAGTCCACCTTTATCCGTTCCGTGTCAGCTGCCCGCCCCAAGGTGGCGGACTATCCGTTCACCACCCTGGTGCCCAATCTCGGTGTGGTCAGCGTGCAGGCTCATCAGAGTTTCGTCATCGCAGACATTCCCGGGTTGATAGAGGGCGCGGCGGAAGGCGCAGGGCTGGGAATCCGTTTCCTCAAGCACCTGGTGCGCACACGCTTGCTGCTGCACCTCGTGGACGTGGCGCCTTACGACGGGTCTTCGCCAGTGGAAAGCGTACGTGCGATTGAGCACGAGCTGGAAAAGTTCAGCGAAACCCTTGCCAGCCGCGAGCGTTGGCTGGTACTGAACAAAGTAGATATGGTCTCTGAAGTAGACCGTGAGGCACACTGCCAGGCCATCATCGATGAACTTGACTGGAAAGGTCCTGTATTCAGCATCTCCGCACTCAGCGGCGAAGGTACCAAGCCGTTGACTCAGGCCGTAATGCGCTGGATAGAAGATCAGGCCCAGGAAGAAGCGGAGAACCCCGAGTTTGCCGAGCGCGAAGCCGCACGCCGCCGGAAAATGGACGAAGAGGCGCGAGCAAGAATCGAAGCCGAGCGGCAGATCCGTCGCGAAGCCCGTCAGGATGACGATGATGACGACGACTTCGATGACGATGATTACGATGTAGAAGTGGTCTACGCTCCTGAGTAGCGGGTTATGTCGTCAGAGTTAACTGCCAAAGTATTGTCGGACAGGCGGGGGACTTGCTGGTGGATCGACAAAAACATGGATGTTTTTGTCGAGCGTACATGGATGTATTCACCGCGTATCCGCCAGCAAGCCCCCCGCCTGTCCGCTCCCTGAGCTGGAATGTAATGAGTACACGCACCCAATTACGTCATGCCCGTCGCCTGGTAATAAAAATCGGAAGCGCCTTGCTAACCAACGATGGCAGGGGTCTGGATGTTGCTGCTCTCGGGTTGTGGGTGGACCAGATTGCAGAGTTGGTCACTGCTGGCGTTGAAGTGGTGGTGGTGTCATCGGGCTCTGTGGCTGAAGGCATGAGCCGGCTGGGTTGGACCGTTCGCCCTGAGCAACTGCATGAGCTTCAGGCTGCAGCCGCGGTTGGTCAGATGGGGCTGGTTCAGACCTGGGAAGCCCAGTTCAAACGACATGATTTGCACACCGCACAGGTCCTGCTGACCCACGACGACCTGTCTGATCGCAAGCGCTACCTCAATGCTCGCAGCACCTTGAGGGCGCTGCTCGACTTCGGCGTAGTGCCCATCGTCAACGAAAACGATACCGTTGTCACCGACGAAATCCGCTTCGGTGACAACGATACCCTGGGTGCATTGGTCGCCAACCTGATCGAAGCTGATGGCCTGATCATCCTCACCGACCAGCTCGGCCTGTTTGACAAAGACCCTCGTAAAAATCCCGGTGCCCAACTGGTCGATGAACGCCGCGCCAACGACACCGAACTCGACGCCATGGCCGGTGGCGGTGCTGGTGTATTGGGCCGCGGCGGAATGCAAACCAAAGTCCGCGCCGCCCGCCTGGCTGCCCGATCTGGCGCATTCACCGTCATCGTCGGTGGCCGAATCGAAAAGGCCATCGCCCGCCTGCGCGACGGCGAAAGCATCGGCACCCTGTTGCTCCCCGAGCAGGGTCGAATCGCCGCCCGTAAACAGTGGCTCGCCAGCCATCTCCAGACCCGTGGCAAACTCACCCTTGATCAGGGTGCTGTTAACGTTCTCTGCCGGGGCGGTCGAAGCCTGCTGCCAGTCGGTGTGAAAAGCGTTTCCGGCCAGTTCCGTCGGGGTGAAATGGTCTCCTGCGTGGACGAAAGCGGCAAAGAAATCGCCCGTGGTTTGGTCAACTACGATGCCGACGAGGCTAGAGCCATCGCCGGTCGCTCAAGTAACCGGATAACAGAGGTTCTGGGCTACATTTCCGACGAAGAAATGATCCACCGAGACAACATGGTGATCGTGTAGGGGCTCTTCCCAATTCTGGAGGCAGGGCTGGCCACCCGCTCTGAAAACCGTGCATTGCCAGGGATGGCAATGCCGAGCCCCCATGGATGGGTTTACGGCGTGTTTTCGGAGTGGGTGGTCAGTCTTGCTTGTGCTCCGGAACCGGCAGGCAATGTAATCGGCGGGCACAAAAAAACCGGCCTGATGGGCCGGTTTCTTCATTCTCAAGTTCCGAAGAAGCGTTACGCGCTCTTCAGGGCCTTGATGCGGGCGCTCAGACGGCTCTTCTGGCGAGCAATCTTGTTCTTGGCGAACACGCCCTTGTTAACCATGCTGTCCATAATCGGCTGAGCCTTCTGGAAAGCCGCTTGTGCTTCCTCTGGCTTGCCGGCCTCAATGCTGGCCTGGACCTTCTTGATGTAAGTGCGCGCCATGGAACGCAGGCTGGCATTGTGCTTGCGGTTCTTCTCGTTCTGACGTGCGCGCTTCTTGGCTTGCGGGGTATTTGCCACCGTATAACTCCTGAGATCTGTGAAATCCGAAATTCGTGTGAAACGATTCGTAAAAATCGCGGGCGCGCCAAAACCAGCGCGTCGAAATAAATGACGCGGAACTATGCCGCCAACGCCCTAAAATGTCAAGGCTCAACGCTATTTCATCCCGGTATCTCCGGCCCCTGTGGTAAACTCGCCGCTCATCGCCTGAGAGTCCCGTGAAGGCCCTAGGGAATTACCGAAATATGGCCTGCTACATCCCGGGTGCATCCAGTAAATACTGAACCATTGTCCAGGCCAAGAATGTCGTCCGAACCTGAGCAGACAGAAGCACCAAAGGCTTTACCCAAACCGCCAGGGCTGTTGAGGTCATCTGGAGTCGTTGGCTCAATGACGATGCTGTCGCGAGTTCTCGGTTTGGTCCGGGATATGGTGATTGCGCGTTATTTTGGTGCCGGGGCCGGCGCCGACGCGTTCTTTGTCGCTTTCAAAATCCCCAACTTTCTCCGCCGCCTATTTGCCGAAGGTGCGTTCGCTCAGGCCTTCGTACCGGTGCTTTCCTCGTATCGGCAGCAGGAATCGGTCACCGAAGTCCGGCGTTTGGTCAACGCGGTTGCAGGCGTCCTTGGGTTGGTGCTGTTGGGCGTGACGGCAGTCGCCATGCTGGGGGCGCCGCTGCTGACTGCGGTATTCGCACCGGGTTTTCTGGATGACGACCTCAAGTTCGGCCTGGCCAGCGATATGCTGCGTATTACCTTCCCGTATTTGTTACTGGTCTCCTTGACGGCGTTTGCAGGCAGTATTCTCAATAGCTACGACCGCTTTGCCGTTCCCGCGTTTACGCCAGTGTTGCTCAATCTGGCGATGATCAGCGCGGCCATATTTCTCTCGCCCCTGATGGAAACGCCTGTCATCGCTTTGGCTTGGGGGGTGTTTATCGCCGGGGCGTTGCAATTGTTCTTCCAGTTGCCCTTTCTGATGCAGTTGGGGTTGATGCCGCGGCCAAGAGTGGATTACAGGCACGAAGGGGTCCGTCGAATCATGAAGTTGATGGTGCCTGCGTTGTTCGGGGTCTCCGTCAGCCAGATCAACCTGCTTCTGGACACGGTTCTCGCGTCGTTTCTGCAGACCGGCAGTGTGTCTTGGCTCTACTACTCGGATCGCCTGTCGGAGTTACCCCTGGGCGTATTCGGTATCGCCATTGCCACGGTGATTCTTCCCAGTCTGTCCCGCAAACACGCAGCGGAATCGGCGGACCAGTTCGCCGCAACTCTGGATTGGGCTGTGCGGGCGGTACTGCTTATAGGTTTGCCTGCCGCGTTGGCGCTGGCCCTGCTGGCTGAACCATTGATTGCCACGCTGTTCCACTACGGAGAAGTTACCGATCGCGACGTCACCATGGCGGCCCAAAGCCTGCGCGCATACTCCGCCGGGCTGCTGGCCTTCATGTTGATCAAGGTGCTGGCGCCGGGGTATTTCGCGCGGCAAGACACCAAGACGCCGGTCAAAATCGGCATTATCGCAATGGTGGCCAACATGGTTTTTAACCTGGCGCTGATTTTCCCACTGGCACATGCGGGGCTGGCGCTGGCAACTTCGCTCTCTGCGTGGTTGAACACGGCGCTCTTGTGGCGCGGCCTTATCCGTGAGGGCGCTTGGAAATGGCAGCCGGGGTGGACCCGCTTCCTGGTTCAGATCGGACTTGCCAATGCGGCTCTGGCTGCGGTCATCCTCTGGCTACAACCGCCGGTTGGCCAGTGGCTGACGGCCAGTGGGCTCCAGCGGGCCACGGATATGGGTATTCTCGTAGTCTCGGGCGTTGCGGTGTACTTTATTGTGTTGGCAATGACCGGGGTTCGGGTAAGACATTTTCGCCACAGGTAGGTTATAATCGCGCGTTTTCTCACCAGTGAAACCATACACCACTGGCAAACAAGGGTTCGCTTTACATGCGTCTGATCCGGGGCCTGACTAACCTGAAAAGCCTTTCGCAGCAGGACGAAGCGCCGCTCGCGAACGGGTGCGTCGCCACCATCGGGAATTTTGACGGGGTGCACCTTGGGCACCAGACCATCATCGACCAGGTTCATGAAAAAGCACTGGAGCTCGGCGTGCCTTCCGTGGTGATGGTATTTGAGCCCCAACCCCGTGAGTTCTTTCAGGGCTCTGAAGCTCCACCACGGTTGATGCCGTTCCGGCAGAAATTCGAATCGCTGCTGGCGTCTGGCATCGATTTCGTACTGTGCCTGCGTTTTAACGAGCGGTTCCGGAGCTACTCCGGTATGGGCTTTATTGAAGACGTTTTGATGGATGGCCTGGGTGTTCGCCATCTTGTGGTAGGGGACGACTTTCGTTTCGGTTGCGACAGGGCCGGCGATTTTTCGCTGCTGCGGGAAGTGGGTGAGCAACGCGGCTTCACGGTGGAGAACACCCGTACAGTGACGGTGCATGGCGAGCGTGTCAGCAGCACCCGAATTCGAGGTGTGCTTTCGGAGAACCGGATCAACGACGCCGAGGATTTATTGGGGCACCCTTATCGCATTCGAGGGCGAATCGTTTATGGCCGCCAGTTGGGGCGGCAGATTGGCGCACCAACGGCGAACATTCTGTTGCCTCATATGCCTGCGCTGAAAGGGGTCTACGTGGTAAGCGCGACCCTCGAGAATGGCCGTGTTCTGGACGGTGTAGCCAACATCGGTCTGCGCCCAACAGTAGACGGTAAGCAGCCGTCCCTGGAAGTGCACCTGTTTGACTTTGCTGGCACACTTTACGGCCAGCGTCTTGATGTGGTTTTCCGCCATGCCCTGCGGGACGAAGTGAAATTCGACTCGGTGGAGGACCTCAAGGAGCAGATTGCCCGTGACTTTGACGATGCGCGGGCGTGGATTGCAGGCCATGGCTCCTTAGCCACCGGACATTGACCGACATTTAACAACCTGAGCTACGCACCTTTACCATGAGCGACTACAAGCACACCCTGAATCTGCCTGAAACTGCCTTTCCCATGCGCGGTAACCTGGCCAAGCGCGAGCCGGACATGCTCCAGCGCTGGCAGGATCTGGACGTATACGGCAATCTGCGCAAGCAGCGCGAGGGACGGGAAAAGTTCATCCTCCATGATGGCCCTCCCTACGCCAATGGCAGCATTCATATCGGTCATGCGGTCAATAAAATCCTCAAGGATATGATCGTCAAATCCCGCAGCTTCATGGGTTTCGACGCGCCTTATGTGCCGGGATGGGACTGCCATGGCTTACCGATTGAACACAAGGTGGAGCAGGAGATTGGCAAGGCGGGTGTGAAGGTGGATTACAAGACCTTCCGTCAGGCGTGTCGTGATTACGCGACCAAGCAGATTGCTGGCCAGAAGGCTGATTTCATTCGTCTTGGAGTGATGGGTGAATGGGAAAAGCCTTACCTGACCATGGATCCGAAGGTCGAGGCGGGCATCGTGCGTGCGTTGGGCAAAATAGTTGCCAAAGGCCACCTCGTGCGCGGGTTCAAACCGGTGTATTGGAGCGTGGTCGGTCAGTCTGCGCTGGCGGAAGCCGAAGTTGAATACCAGGACAAGACGTCGGTGCAGATCGATGTGCGATTCACGGTCGTCGATCAGGCGCGGGTGCTCGACCTGTTTGGCACCGACAAAGGTGCGGGTGATGTGTCGGTTGTTATCTGGACCACCACGCCCTGGACCATTCCGGCAAACCAGGCGGTTTCGCTGCACGCCGAGCTGGAATACGCTCTGGTACAGACCGATACCGGACACGGACCGGAGCGGATGATCCTCGCAGCGGACATGGTGGATGGCATCATGTCGCGTTGGGGTGTTGAGAACTATGAGGTGCTGGCGACTGTACCGGGCGCCACGCTGGAAAAGCTGGATCTGCATCATCCGGTGTATGACAAGCAGGTGCCACTGATTCTGGGCGACCACGTGTCAACCGATGCTGGTACCGGCGCCGTCCATACGGCCCCGGATCACGGGATGGAAGACTTTGAAGTGGGCAAGGCCTACGGCATTGATACCATCAGCCTGGTCAAGGCCGATGGAACCTATGCCCAGGCCGCCGGTGAGTTTGCCGGGGTGCATGTGTACAAGGCGGACGACCCCGTGTGTTCCGCTTTGGAGCGTGAGGGCAAGCTGGTTCGGGCAGAGAAGTTCAGCCATAGCTACCCCCACTGCTGGCGTACCAAGACACCGCTTATCTACCGCGCTACCCCCCAGTGGTTTATCAGCATGGACAAGGAAAGCCTCCGTGACGACGCACTGGAAGCCATCAAGGGCGTGCGCTGGGTGCCTGCCTGGGGCCAGAACCGCATCGAGGCCATGTTCAGGCAGTCCCCGGACTGGTGTATCTCACGACAGCGCACATGGGGTGTGCCGATCACACTGTTTATCCACAAAGAAACACAGGAACTGCATCCGGATACCCAGAATCTGATTGAGGCGGCAGCGAAGGAAATCGAAAAGGGCGGTATTGACGCCTGGTACGACATGGATACCACCGAGCTGCTGGGCGGTGATGCCGACCAGTATGAAAAGGTGATGGATACCCTGGACGTCTGGTTTGATTCCGGAGTAACCCACGAATCCGTGCTGCGTCCTCGCACCGAACTGGGTCAGTTTCCGGCGGATATGTACCTGGAAGGCTCTGACCAGCATCGTGGCTGGTTCCAGTCGTCCCTGAAAACCTCCATCGCGATGAACGGCGTGGCACCGTATAAGCAGGTGCTGACCCATGGCTTCACCGTCGATGGTAAGGGCCGCAAGATGTCCAAGTCCCTGGGCAACGTAATTGCGCCCCAGGAAGTGATGAACGAGCTGGGTGCCGATATCCTGCGTCTCTGGGTGTCCGCCACCGACTACAGCGGTGAAATGACGGTCTCCAAGGACATTCTCAAGCAGACCGCGGACGGTTACCGTCGTATCCGGAATACCGCCCGCTTCCTGCTCAGCAACCTCACCGGTTTCGATCCTGAGCAGCACGCCGTAGCACCGGAGGATATGATAGCCCTGGACCGCTGGATGGTCGACAAGGCCCTGCAGCTGCAGAAGGAACTGCATGAGGATTACCAGAATTACGCGTTCCTGCGTATCTACCAGAAGGTGTACAACTTCTGCGAGGCCACGCTGGGCGGGTTCTATCTGGATATTATCAAGGATCGGCAATACACCACCCAGGCTGACAGCCGCGAGCGTCGCTCCTGCCAGACAGCCCTGTTCCATGTGGCCGAAGCCTTGGTGCGTTGGATTGCGCCGATTTTGAGCTTCACTGCTGATGAGATCTGGCAGCACCTGCCTGGTAAGCGTGGCGATACTGTGTTCTACGAAACCTGGTATGAAGGCCTGACGGCGCTGCCAGACAACGCCGAACTGGGCCGTGACTACTGGAGCCGCATTTTCAGCGTTAAAGAAGCGGTAAATAAGTGCCTGGAGGAGGTTCGTGGCCGGGGAGAGATAAAGGGTTCCCTGAGTGCGGAAGTAACGCTTTATTGCGAAGGCGACCTTGCCAAGGATCTGCAGTACCTTGGTGAAGAGTTGCGCTTTGTGCTGATTACCTCTGAAGCCACCGTAGCACCGATCTCTGATGCCAATGGGGCGGAATCGACATCCCACGAGGGGTTACTGGTGAAAGTAAACCCGGCCGGACACGCCAAGTGTGAGCGCTGCTGGCATCATCGGGCCGATGTCGGTCAGAGCGAACAGTACAGCGATCTGTGTGGTCGTTGTGTGACCAACGTAGAAGGGCAGGGCGAGTCCCGCTCGTTTGCCTGATGGAAGCCGCCTTGTGGAAAGCGTAATGAACAATACGGAAGAAACCGGCTCCAAGCTCCGCTGGCTTTGGCTGGCGGTGCTCGTTATCGTGCTGGACCTTGGGAGCAAGGCCCTGGCGACGGCCATGCTGACCTATGGCAATCCGGTACCGGTAATGCCATTGTTCAATCTGACCTTGCTGCACAACACCGGCGCGGCGTTTAGCTTTCTGGCCGGCGCCGCCGGCTGGCAACGCTGGTTTTTTGTGTCCCTGGCGCTGGTGGTCAGCGTGGTGCTGGTTGTATGGCTGAAATCCCTGCGGCGTCATGAAACCTGGTCGGCGATTGCCATCGTATTAATCCTCGGTGGGGCGCTGGGTAACGTTTACGACCGTGTTGTTCATGGCTACGTGGTCGACTTCCTGCATTTTTACTGGAACGACTACCATTTCCCTGCCTTTAACATCGCCGATACGGCCATCACCATTGGTGCCGGCATGATGATTCTGGATATTTTCCGCAAGCCCCGGGAACCGGATGCGGACAACAGGAGCGACAATCGCTGATGAAAGAACTTCCCGTAGATCAGGGCACACGCGTTACGCTTCATTTTGCGTTGAAGTTCAGTGACGGTGAGGTCATTGATTCCACTTTCGAGAAAGAGCCGGCAACGCTGGAAATTGGTGACGAGAACCTGCCAGAAAATTTTGAAGCCTACCTGATGGGTATGACGGCGGGCGACCGAAATAGCTTCGAAGTACCTCCTGAAAAGGCCTTTGGGCAGCATAATCCGAGTAACGTGCAAACGTTCAAGCGGAGTGAGTTCAGCGCGGACATGGTGCTTGAAAAGGGGGTTATGATCTCGTTCGCGGACGCGCGTCAGAGTGAGTTGCCGGGCGTCGTTAGCCGTGTGGAAGGGGATCAGGTTGAGGTAGACTTTAATCACCCTCTGGCGGGGCGTACACTGACATTCGAAGTGGAAATTATTGATGTGGAGCCTGTTGGCCGGGCCCATTAACCGCATTTCGGTCTTCCCACAGGCTTCCGCAAACTTGTTTGATATCTCAGGGCAATTCTATGCAAATCCGACTCGCTAATCCTCGTGGCTTCTGTGCCGGTGTTGACCGCGCTATCGAAATAGTGAACCGTGCCCTGGATGTTTTTGGTGCGCCCATCTACGTGCGCCATGAAGTGGTGCATAACAAGTTCGTGGTGGACAACCTGCGCAATCGCGGCGCCATCTTTGTGGACGAGCTGGAAGAGGTGCCGGACGATAAACTGGTGATCTTCAGCGCCCACGGTGTGTCCCAGGCGGTGCAAAATGAAGCCGCGCGCCGGGGGTTGAAGGTGTTCGACGCAACCTGTCCGCTGGTGACCAAGGTTCACCTCGAAGTGATGAAGTACAGCCGCGATGGGCGCGAATGTATCCTCATTGGCCATCATGGCCACCCGGAAGTGGAAGGGACCATGGGACAGTACGACCATGGTAATGGCGGTGATATCTATCTGGTTGAAGACGAGAAAGACGTTGCTGAGTTGTCGGTAAAAGATCCGTCCAAGCTGTCCTATGTTACTCAAACCACGCTTTCCATGGACGATACTGCCCGAGTTATCGACGCTTTACGAGAAAAGTTTCCAGAAATCCAGGGCCCTCGCAAGAACGATATCTGCTACGCCACGCAGAACCGTCAGGATGCTGTGAAGCAGTTGGCCGGTGACTGTGACCTGATGCTGGTAGTGGGGTCGCCGAACAGCTCCAACTCCAATCGTTTGCGGGAGTTGGCGGAGCGCATGGGAACGCCTGCGTATCTGATAGACGAAGCGTCACAGATTGACCCGCAATGGTTGGAAGAAAAGACTTCGATCGGCGTAACGGCTGGCGCATCGGCACCGGAGGTGTTAGTGAATGATGTTATCGCCAGGTTAAGGGATCTCGGCGGTAATGTGCCCGAGGAAGTCTCGGGGCGTGAGGAAAGTATTGTTTTCTCGATGCCTAAAGAATTGCGAATCGATGCCATCGAAGTCTGATTGTGATGGCATCGTTCGTGTCGTATTCGTTTACCAGCACCCTGCTGCCTGGTCTGCGCCGCGATTGCCCTGCTCATCCAGCGTAAGAGTTCCACAATCATCGTTTGTCTGAGGTCCGGTTGGAACTGCCTGTAAGGTAAACGCATTCCGGGCTACGTTCCCCACAAAGCTGATATCGTAGAACGCGTCTCCGTTCTGCGGCGACTGATCGAATGGCAAAATAGGATTATTACCCCCATCGCGATAATCAAAACCGTTGGAGTATCGACGCTCCATCCATTGGGTGAGTTCTAGCAGGTCCGCCTGCGCAGTTGTTCGTCGGGTTTGCTCCATCTGGCTCTGATAAAGAGGAAGTGCTATTGCTGCGATGATGGCAATGATCGCGACCGCAATCATCATCTCGATCAACGTAAAACCTGAGTTCGAGTGAGTCTTCAAAATCGTTATCCCTCTTAGTTTACTAGTGGTCGCTATTCCCGCCTGGTCAGTTCAGGACTTCTACTTTTTGTACCAGACGAGCACCAGTTTGTTGATCTGTGACGCCTCCGAGCTCCAGTTTGAGACGATCACCCTCTACGAGCCTCTGGACGACTTGTTCCCGGGACCATGAGGCACCGTTGAAGGTAATGACACGTTCCAGCACGAACGAATTATCATCAACAATCAGTATGAAAGAGTCGGGATGGACAGAATTCACCGTTCCCTCAAAAGACACGGTTCTGAGGGATATAGGATTGCCGTCGACAACCGCATCATCCGCTTGAGCGGATGATGCCAGAAATCCACTTGAAATAGCTGTAAGAGCGAATACGGCGATGACAAGAGCTCTGTGTAATTGAAACGGTAGTAAGCGAGTAATCATAGTATTTTCCTGCTACTCAAATAAAAAATAGAAACACTACTCTAGGGGGGGAGGCAGCTTCTTAACGAAGCTGCTCCCAAGTCTGTCGTCCAATGCTTGAGTCCAGAGATCGGGCGCAGAGTCCGTCTTCGCAGGGGTCACCCGGTGAGAGCTTGTCTGGATCCAGACCAGGTATCACCACTTCCGCATCGCCATCTCCGGTTGCAATTGTGCGGTTTTCTCCTCCGTAACCGACCTGAATACCGCTTGGGGCATAGCCGCCCACGATATCACCCGTGTTGAAAGTGCTATCGCTGTTCAGGTCGAAGACGGGAGTCTCGGATGGAACGCCGGTTGTTAACTTCAGATCCATAATAAATCCGGTACGTCCACTTCCACAGGGGTCATCGTCAGGGATGACGGTTGTGAATCGAACCCGGTCCGGGTTAACCCCAAACGGGAAGGTAGCACGGCTGATAACGCGCTCCCCCTGCTTGTTCGAGTTATAGACAAGGTCCAGATACCATCCGTCCTGATCTGTTAACTGGTTGCTGGAGGTCTCTCGTACTGTATAGCTGTTAGTGCCGTTACCAGATTCTCTGTTGACAACAACATCCTCCTGCTTAGTGATCGTCTGTTGCACCAGGTCAGTTCGCTCCAGCCCAGATGCATTCAGATTGTCTTTTATGGCGTAAAGCGTCTGGACGTCGTAGTCGCCCTCATCACCATTTCGCAGGAAGCTACCAGTACCAAATGCTACTACGAGTTCGTCATTATTGTTGGGGTTGAGTGCTACCCGGGGCGCAACCGTAATCGGCTGACTGAAGCCCGCAGGACTCTCAGCGGTGAACACTTTGGTAGCGTTCCAGCCGTTAATGTTCCCCGTCAGGTCGAATCGCCAAAGGTTACCTAACAGATCGCCCCCATAGGCATAGCGGGTAATCGCATCCGTTTCCGGAAAACTGGTGATCGTTGCAGAGGCGAGGCCATTAGCATTTGCAGCATTACCGACACCGGTTTGTAGTTCTTTAATGAGATTGCCGGTTTCCATATCAACAACAAACAGGCTGGACTGATCGCTGGCGCCATTGTAGCCGTTGCCAAAAATGGCGACCCAGGTCCCGTTGGTGAGCCGGGATATCTGCGGATCAGTGACGCCGTACCCGAGGTTGGCGTGTTGGAATTCCCAAAGTACGTCGTCTGCTGGTGAAAACGATCCCGGTTCTGTAATGTCAAGAGCAAATACGGTTCTTCCACCTTTACCCATGGTTCCGAGAAGAATCGTGCGCCACTCTTTGTCACCGTCTCCGTCTTTGTCAATGTAGGCATCCTGCACTCGGGGAGTGCCATCCATGAAATATCGATGAGTGTAATTGGGCTGCATCAACTCTGAGATGCGGGCGTAGGTGTTTGAGCCCGAGGGGAGCAGCAACTCTGATGGGATATACCCAAAGAGCTCTTTACCGGTTTCGCCATCAAAGGCATGTAGTATACCGTCGTTGGCAGGTACATAAAGAGCATCGATCCGAGTCTGATACGAAGAGTCTGAGCGGAACGCCCCATAGTCGGAACCTTCGTCACCGCCAAGGCGCGCAAAGCCGTAGTTGGTCTTGCCAACAAACTGCGGGTTGGCGTTGATAACGTCACCCAGGGGCCTGACAACTGTGTTGCCCCCAGCGTCCTGTCCTTCACGATTTCTCAACGTTGCGTGCGCGTCGTTATCGCCATGAAGCCAGGCAAGCCGGTTACGGCCGAGGTCATCCTGCGTGGCATTGAGCGTGGGGTCGGCGTTCAGCGCATCACGTTGGGCGGCTGAAAGGTTGGACAGTGAACCCGCTGATGAAAACTCCAGTTCAACACCGCTGCTTCCGTTATGGGTAATCAGTTTTCGGTCTGTCGGAAGCGTTTGTCGCAGAATTTCTTCGGCGTCCCAGAGCTCTTTGCCTTGGTCGAAGCTAAACCCTGACAAAGTGCCGGACCAGTCTTCACTGCGGAAGCCAGCAAAGAATCCCAAGGAGTCGGCCCGTAACACTGCGGAACTGACAGCGGCCGAAGAAGCAGATGTCTGGGACCGGGCGATTACGTCGCCAAGGAAGCTCTTGATCTCGTCGGCGAATTCTTTCGGGTTCTGTGCGCTGGCATAACCTCCTCGACCATTGATCGCCGCATGGAGAAGGTCATCAATGTTGGCAGGGCTTCGGTTCGAACCAGGTTCGGGCCAATTGATGGAGATGTTATTGTCCGGGTCAAGTGCAGCAAGTGCGTCGGCTTCTTTAATGGCACCGGTTACCCCCAAGCCAATCGTGAAGGTTGTCATGTGCTGCCAGAAAGCCGGGTCAGTTGATGTGACTGGGACTTTGTTACCGAGGTCTGTTCGCAGGTCGTTTTTCCAATATTCCATGGCTACATCGGCCAGAGTGTCGGAGTGTCCATCGGTAAAGGGCGACACGGCCGTATAGTTGAAATCGGAGCCATCGGGATCTGGGTTGGTGTAGGACGGTCCCGACTTATTGTCGACATTTCCAACAGAGGGGCTGGTTCCGTTCCAGATGCCGTCGGTCATAATAAGGGAGAAGCTTTGGCGGCATTCAATGTGTGCGGTACTGTCATTGGTGCCAGGGATTTCTCCCCATGGGCCCCGATTGTCAGTACGGGAATAATACTTGCCGATATCCCTGAGCGCCGTTCTCAGTGGGGTGCCACCGTTTACATTCTTGTTGTGAAGCCAGGTCAGAAATTGCTGACGGCGAGCGGCTGTGTATGGACGCACGCCGCTGACAAGGGTATCTGTGTCGTTTACGCCATCAATGGTGTTGTTGTTGACGTTAATGGCGCCATAGCCAACCCGGATATTGTCTGGAAGATCAAAGAAGGCTTCCGTAATGCCCGATTTGGCCGCCAAAGTCCGCGTGCTGTAATAGGAAAACCAGTTTGCATAGTTTTGTTTGATGTCGGCGGAGGCACTGTTCAGCAAAACGGGGGTATAACAGTCGTCTTGTCGGGGATTGTTATCGCAACTCGTGGACGAGTTGAACTGCATGTAGAAGCCTTCCTCAATGCCATCGTACCCCATTCTCACATTGTTGAGATTATAGTTGGTGGAGGATGTATTGAATCCGTTTATCCTAGCGCTGGAGTAGCTTGCGTCTGGATAGCGGCCACTCCCATCCGGCTTGAAGGGCGGCTGATATATTAATGACGGGTCGTAGTAAACCTTATTTACACGGCTGGAATAGTAGTACCGGTTTTCATAATTATTGCGAAGGTCGTCAGGCATAAAACGCCATGCCATAGATCCAGAATCGTCATAGACAAACACCAGGTTTGAATCGACAGACTCCTTGAGAAACAGCGGGACCTGAGCCAGGTTGACCTGTGCCATGGCGGATTGCATGGTGCAGATTGAGAACAAAAGGCTGGCGCTAAAAATGCCCAATTTTGAGTAACTTGAGCGCTTGTGCGATGCTTTCTTGAACGTTTTCATGGCAAACTCTCCAGTTGGAGTCAGCAATTCATTGTGATGTTTGTCAGACGGCGATGTTCAACACAAGCCGACGTTTACTCTGGGGGTAATAAAACCGTAGATTGTAAAACGGTAACCGCCTCGTCACTTCCGCCCAGAGCCCTCGACGTTGCCAGATAGCGCTCGAAGCAGGGTTGTCCGGGTTCGATCGGGCAGACATCCGCAAGACGCGCGAGATGGTAAGCAGGTTGTGCACTTACATCCGGGCCAGCGATCCCGGTGCCAGATCGGGCGGGGTTGTTGCCATCCCAATCCCATGGTCTGTCGAGCATATCTTCACCAAAGGCTGCCAGGCGGGTGGCTTGAGTGTTCAGAATGTCATCTTCACTTTGCCGTAAAGCGGCCTCTGACGCCTGAAACGAAATTGCGCTGTCGTGAGCGTTGCTTGCCATTCGCTCCTGCATCACGGATCCCTGCATGCCGCCGATGGCTAGTAGGGAGATCAACAGCAGCATGACAAGCGCGACAATCAACGTCGCCCCGCGCTGGCGTATCTTGAGGGGGCTAACTCTATCCATGAACGGTCTCACCCGATTCTGGGTCGCTTTCATTACATTCTCCCCCTGAGTGCGGTAGTGCTGACGGAGATGAGTCGTACACGCCGGTCCCCGTTGTTTGCCTGGGAGACTTCACTGCCAAGCATGTCAAAATTGCGATTGTTTTCTTCTTCCAGCACTTCATCCTGGCTTCGGGTCATGACCGAGAACCGAACGCTCACGATGGTGCTCCAATCCGCCACCTCGTCGGCAGGGACATAATCATCCGCAGAGTTGGTTCCACCACTATCCTCGCCGTAGAGGATTTGCAGTGTTTCAACGCCGGAGACCAATTCCTGGGGGTTCTGGAGCGGTGTCATCATGCGCCGGAACAAGGCGGGTTCGCCGTTGGTGCCCTGGCCAATGTAATAGGCCATGGACGTAAACTGATAGACTCGGGTTTGAGGGTCGTAATTAAGATTGAAGTTGTTGCCGTTATTGCCCGGATTGACGTTGCCGCCGGCCATCGTAATGGAGCTGGCATTGGCATTGTTGCTCTTCTGAAACATTTCGCCTTCGGAGCAATCGCCACGGGTAGCAAGAATGACAGATCCAGCGTCCACTCCCGAGCTGGCGTCAAGATTGATGCTGTTCCCATTCTGGGGGTTAGCCGGGTTTAAAGGCACTCCAAGAGAGGTCAGGGCGTTGACGATAACGACATCGGAATTGGTGATCACCGAACCCGCAAGATCAGCGGGCAAGTTCGTGCCAGTGGTTCCGGAGGCCCAGTTATCGGCGCCGGGCGTTGCCATGGCGTTTGCCAGCGCGACGCTGTCTCCTGGGCCGGTTCCAGTGTACTCCCAGCCCTGGAGTGCCTGATCCAGCGGCACAACTAGGCCGCCTTTCAGGCGGTTATCGACAACCTGGTCAAGTGGCCTGCCCATTTCAGCAAGGCAGCCAAAACTGCCAGCGGAACGGAAATCCGGTGTCAGGACGGCAGAAACAAACCGAGTGCTTTCCTGCGCGTGGGCGAGGCCCTGAGTCTGGCGATAGGTCTCATTGCCGCTCAGATAAATTTGGATCACTCCAAGCGTAAGAACAAGGCCGAGAGCTGTTGCAATCAGCAGTTCAACCAACGACAAGCCTGATTGGCTGGCCACAGGACAGGTATCGGGGGCAGAGGAAACGCGGAACTTTGACATGATCAAATCTGAGTCCTCACTACTACAGGGTTCATGGCCTGGTCGTTCTGGTCCCAGTCTATGGTGACTGTAACCACATTGGTAAAGAGATCCACCGCAACAGTACGCTCAGCCTCTGGAAGAAGACAGGCGAGGCTGTTTTCCCAGGCGGCAATATCATTGGCTGCAACGTTAGCATTTGCCGATACGAAAGACGTGTCGCAATCACCACCATCGGCGCCCTGCGCGTCGTCCTGGGCCAAGGCATAGGCGTCGAGATTGTCGGAATTCGCACGAATTCGGTCCAGCAGGTCTTCCGCGAGCAGAACCGCCTGGCTCCGGCTCTGGGATTGAGAGTTCATTTGCAGGGAAACGACCTGTGTAGAGGCAACTCCCAGTATGCCGATGGCAAGAACCAGGACTGTAATGAGGATCTCAATCATGCCAAGACCGGACTGGTGTTCCAGGGAGGCTGGGCAAGCGTGTTGCTTCTCGGTCAGGGTTGTTGCTGGCATCACGGGCATACTCCGTCATCTACTTCGGTTCGTCCGACCGGGCTCACACGGACCTCTCGGAAGGAAATGTCTCCACTGGCACAGCCCACGGGGGCGATGGTAAAAGATCGAGCGTTTTGTGGAACTAAAAATCCGCGCCGGTCAAACACCAGATCGCCTACGTCTTCAGTAAAGGCAAGGTTTCCAGGTGACTCGAACCCGCGAATCTGGTCGTTGGCGCAGTCCCCGGTTTCATCACCTTCGTGCACACACCAACCACTCTCCAGACCACCATCGGTACTGAACGTGACGTTTGTGCCGCGTTTGATGGCTTCTGTTCTTGCCAGTTTAATGGATGACGCCAGCAAGTTCGTGCCGGTTGTCAGCCGGTTGCTTTCTATCAGCCTGCCAAAGCCGGGGACAGCGACGGTCGCAATGATCGCGAGAATGACCATCGTGACGAGTAGTTCTATGAGCGTGAAACCTGCGGTTTTCTTCAACATGCCAAATTCCGTTGGTAAGCCTCAGGTTAGTAAAGCAAAGGCGCCATAGATATTCATTGCCTATTCGATAAACGGTCGAACATCTGGTACGGGCGGTATCCGCGTGCTGAAGATGAGGCTTGGGTCACACTTTTAGGTCGATTGTCGGCCCGTTTTTCACGGGCCGGGGCAGGTGACGATTGTTCCCCATGGAAGTCTGATACTCCCATCCCCGTCTTCGTCGTGGAGTGTCCGAATGCGTCCGCCGATATTGAGGGCCAGGTAACTCATGTTAAATCCGCCGTTGGTTGAGGTGGAACACGCGACAAGACTTCCCATGGTGCCGTGACTCATACCTTTGGCAGATAACTGGAAGTAGCCTCTTCCGGCTGTTCGGGAATAGAGGCTGGATTGGCCTCGCGTAAGCGTGAACACTCGATGGACTTTTCCGGCATCCGGGCGTTTGTCGTTGTCTCGGTCTGGAAAGACAGAGACAGGGTTATTCCAGTTATCGATACATCTCTGCGCCGGAGACAGTGGGCAGACGGTGGTTAGGGTTTTCTGGTGAACGGCGTACGAGCGAGCGACGGCAAACATCCGGCGAGTGTCGTTAATCAGATCGTTGTGGCGTGTTGAGGAAATAAGCTGAGTCCAGGAGGTGCTGGCTATCCCGGCGAGCATTGCAACCAGTGCGAGTGTGAGAATAAGTTCAACCAGGGTGAAACCCCTGGTTCTGGCGGCGTTTTGCATAGTCAACATCCATGTTGGTGGTTTGGTCTGGGCGCTTCTTTACATCCTGTAGAAACGCGATATGAATCTTACCTCAATTCAATGAACGGTGGTTGCCGGCGAGAGAGTTCTGAGATGCCGTTCACTCCATTCCCAGCTTTTTCAGGCGATACCGAAGCGCTCGAAAACTGATTCCCAAACGCTTCGCGGCCGCTGTTTTGTTCCATCGGGTGGCTTCCAGGGCCTTCTCGATGGCTTGTCTTTCTATGCTTTCAAGGTAGTTCTCCAGGTCAATCTCGCCATCGGGTACAGGGACATCGTCGCCATCTTCGGCCTCGCCTTCCGCAATCACCTGGGTTGGGGACGACGCCTTTTGTACGCCATTTCCAAGATGCAGATCCCCGACATCTATCTGGTCGGCATCGCAAAGTGTAAAAGCACGCTCCAGAACATTCTCGAGCTCCCTTACGTTACCCGGAAAATCGTACTGTTTGAGCCGATCGATGGCGCCTGGGGTTAACGAGGCGGGATCGCATTCATACTCGTTACTTATTCGTTCGAGAATGTGTCGGGCGAGCAAGGGTATGTCGTCGGGGCGTTCGCGTAACGGTGGAACTGCCAGTTCGATGACATTGATCCGGTAGAAGAGGTCTTGTCGGAACGTGCCCTCCTGAACCAGCTCCGGAAGGTTTTTGTGGGTCGCACTGAGCACCCGGATATCCACCGGAATCTCTTTGGTATCGCCAACCGGACGGACAGCCTTCTCCTGAATTGCTCTCAGTAGCTTTACCTGCATGGCCAGCGGCAGGTCAGCGACTTCGTCCAGGAACAAAGTGCCTCCATTGGCGGAGCGGAACAGCCCGTCTTTGTTTTCGACGGCCCCGGTAAAACTTCCCTTTTTATGTCCAAAAAATTCACTTTCCATCAACTCCGAGGGGATGGCGCCGCAGTTGACCGCTATAAAGGGACCGTTTCGACGAGGGCCCTGCAAGTGAATCATCCTTGCGACCAGTTCTTTACCGCTACCCGATTCCCCGCTGATAAAAACAGGCGCCTGGCTTCTGGCCAGCTTCCGGGTCTGGCTCCGGAGCTTCTGAATTTCTGTTGATTTGCCGAGTAGCAGGCCTGGTTCATCGTCAGTGTCCTGGGTATTGGCTTCCGCCTCCGACAACCGGAGGGCGCTATTAACCAACTCCCGAAGCCGCGGAAGCTCAACCGGCTTGGACACAAAATCGAATGCCCCGGCCTTCAGCGACTCAATGGCCGTATCCATGTTGCCGTAGGCAGTAATGACAGCCACCGGGGTGCTAGGGGTATTGTGCTGGATCCATTGCACGAGTTCGATGCCGTTGCCATCGGGCAGGTTCATATCTGTCAGGCAGAGTTGCGGCTTGTGCTCACCCAGAAGCTTTTTCGCACAGGTGATGTCGGGGGCAGTCAGGGTTGTTATTCCCATTCGGGTCAGAGTAATTTCCAGGAGGTCCCGGATATCGGGTTCGTCGTCTACGATCAGGGCGGTATGAGTGGTCATTGGATTGTTATCGGTTCCATGTCGTTATTCAGACTACCGGGCTTCCGGATTTGTCAGATCATCCGTCCATGGTGGGCGAATGTAATACGGAAACAACAGCCGGGCTGGTTGTCCTCTACCAGGGACAGGTGAGCCTGATTAGCCTCGCACAGTTCTCGCGCCAGATAAAGGCCAAGCCCCGTCCCACTCTTGTCGGTTGTGAAAAACGGTTCAAAAACAGACACGCGGTGCTCCGGCGCAATGCCCGGGCCGAAATCCCGAACATCCACATAGGCGCGCTCACCATCGGCGGTAACGCCAGCGTACAGTTCAATGCGGCGTTCGCCCACTGCCTGCTTACTGTACCGGAGGCCATTGTCGCAGAGGTTGACCATCACCTGCTCAATCTGGCTGACATCAAAGCGCGCCAGGGGCAGTTTCCGTTCGGTGCGAAGTACAATATCGTCGGATTTCTGGTCTTCATTGCTCTGGGTTTGCAGGTAATCGTCGCGGAACGCCGATAACCACTGGCCGACGTCAATTAGGTCGGTGTCGGCGGCGCGTCGTCTCGACAGGTCGAGCACATTCTCGATAATGCCGTTAACCCGGCGGGAATGCCGTTCGATGATGTCCAGCATTTTGCGATCCCCCTCATCCAGGTTGGGGGATTCGTTCATTAACTGGGACGCGTGGCTGATGGCGCCCAGCGGGTTACGAATTTCGTGGGCAATACCTGCAGTCAGTCGCCCCAGGGAGGCCAGCTTCATTTGCTGGGCCTGTTGCGTCACCCTGCTCATGTCATCGATAAATACCAGGATCTGGTCGCCGCGCTGCTGATCGAGTTGAGTGAAATTAGCCTGCACCACGGGCGAGGTTTGCGTGGCCTGGAAAGGTTCCGTTCTGCGAGCTGGGTCTTTCAGCCAGGCGTCGAGTCCCTTTCGCAGCGGTCGCGGCAGATTTCGTCCCCGGCTGGGTAGTTTCGAGTCCTCAGTGCCGGTGCCAAACAACAATTCTTCCGCAGCAGCATTAGCCAGGCGAATGCGCGCGAACCGGTCGAGAACAAGAATCCCGGTTCTCATGCGTTGGATAATCTGGCGATTGATCTGCTCCAGTTCGGCAATGCTGCGGGCTCGGGAACTGGCAAGCGCTTCGCTTCGCAGCATGCGCCGCGATATGTATTGGAGGATAAACGCTGCGGCAAAATAAAGAATACCGAGGGAGCCGGCACGAACAATTTCATCGGCGGAGTCATCAAACACCAGTACGGACCAGGCCGAGATGCCCAGGGAGCAGATGGCGCCCAACGCCGCGTAGAAGGTGCCAATCCTGGTGGGGGTCAGGATATTACCTGCAGCCACGGAAACGATAACCAGATTCGCCAGGCCATTGGTAATGCCTGTACTGGTGAGCAGGAGCCCATGTAGTAGCAGGATGTCCATCAATATGGATACAGTGATATGGCGGCTTCTGGGCTGAAATCCTGCCAGCATTGTCAGGGCAATGAAGCCATTGATGGCGAGATAGCAGACCACCCCGGCCTGGTAATAATCCATTGCCCGGAAGCGGGAGTCGAAGTTTATAGGGTCTACAAATAGCAACGCCACCAGTATAACGCTGACGACTACACGGTAGTGGTTATAGACCCGAAACAGCCGGCCCCTCTGGTTTGAGGGTGGTGTATCGGTAATGGGCTGCTGATCAGGAGTGGTTGGTTGCGCCATCGTCCAGTGGATATCCCGCGAGAATTCTGATGTCTTGCGGGGTTATAATAGCCTTTTAATGGCAATGAGTTACAGGAGCTGCGTTATGTCCGTGCAAAAGGATGGTCAGGGGCCCGGAAAACTTCGGGTAGTGATGGCCCAACTCGATTTTCTGGTGGGCGATATCCCTGGCAATACCCAAAAGGTGATTGAGGCGACCCGACGCGCGGAACAGGAGCATCAGGCGGATCTGGTTGTGTTCCCGGAATTGTGTCTTACCGGTTACCCACCGGAAGACCTTTTATTAAGACCCAGTATGGATGTGCGCGTTGCAGACGCGCTGGAAACCTTGCGCGGGGAGCATCTGGGCCCCGCCATCATCGTGGGGGCTCCGATACGGGAGGGCGCTCTACTTTACAACGCTGCGGTCGCCATTGAGCAGGGAAATATAACCGGTCGCTACTTCAAGCGGTTTCCTCCCAATTATCAGGTTTTCGACGAGAAGCGCTATTTTGCCAATGGCGTGGATACTCTGGTCATGGATATCAAAGGGGTGCCAGTGGGCATTACCATCTGTGAGGACATTTGGAGCGAGGGGCCGGTGGAAGACGCTGCCGCGGCAGGCGCCAGACTGGTCGTCAACCTCAATGCATCACCCTACGATATTGACAAGCAGGTGCGGCGAAAGGCTCTGGTAGAACGCAAGGCTTTTGAGAATCGGGTGAGTATTGTCTACGTCAATCTGATTGGCGGGCAGGACGAACTGGTCTTTGATGGTGGCTCTGTGGTTTACGACCATTCCGGGGTGCTTGCAGCCGAAGCACCACAGTTCAGCGAAGGGCTCTATCCGGTGGACTTCGTCTGTGAGCATCATTGCCAGCCAATCTCGCAGCCTGCCGTTGCCGAACCGTCGCTGGAGGAAAATGTCTACAAGGCCCTGGTCCTGGGAGTGCAGGACTACGTCAACAAGAATGGTTTTAAATCCGTTGTTCTGGGGCTCTCCGGCGGTATCGATTCAGCGGTGACCCTGGCTGTTGCGGCGGATGCCCTGGGGGCCGACCGGGTACGCGCGGTGATGATGCCTTTTCGCTATACCTCGGGTATGAGTGTTGAAGACGCGGAAGCCGAGGCCGTGGCCCTGGGCGTTCAATACGACGTGTTCTCCATTGAGCCGATGTACGATGCCTTTATGAAAACATTGGCGGCCCCGTTTGAGGGCACGCAACCTGACACTACCGAGGAGAATCTGCAGGCCCGGCTGCGGGGCGTTCTGTTGATGTCTCTGTCCAACAAGTTCGGTTCGCTGGTGCTGACGACTGGCAACAAAAGTGAAATGGCGGTGGGCTACTCGACCCTGTACGGGGATATGGCCGGCGGCTTTGATGTGCTCAAGGACGTTCCCAAAACCCTGGTTTTTCGCCTCGCCTGGTATCGCAACGGTGTTTCGCAGGTGATTCCGGAACGGGTCATTACCCGTCCGCCGTCGGCAGAGCTGGCACCGGATCAGAAAGACGAGGATAG
>JGI24660J20065_1000145_pt1 | contig 25882 bp, 28 predicted proteins | sample MalvirmetaMSP134_FD_20065 | JGI IMG/M metagenome (IMG submission 20065) | reverse complement strand
CAGTTCACCATCTTTATGCCGTTGTTGCTGAAGCCCGCGCCGACCCGTTTGCGTCTGGTGCTGTGGTCGATTTCCAAAGGGCTGAATGAATTCCCTGAATCGCCGCCCCCCGGTTTGGTCACCATCCCCGTAGATACAAGCGCGCCTGAAGGCGCTGCGACGATGGCTGGATACCGCAACGCGGGCGAACGCGCGATCCGTATCGATATGCTGGAACGTCTGGCTGATATGCTGCGCTCCGAAGATTCGCGCGGCGGGTTCGAGGCGAAGGCCGATATGCTGTCGATCACGGGCATGACGCTTGAACAATTCGCCACGCTGATGGAAGGTCTGGGCTATAAGTCCGAAAAGGCTGAGCGCACGAAGGTGAAAGCCGTTGATACTGTCGTGCCTCATGACGGTGCACCGATGGCTGCCGACAAAGGCGCAGATGCCGAGACGCCCGTGATGGATGTCGCGGACGAGCAACCTGCCGGTGGTATCGTCGAAGATCCGGCGGCTGCTCAGGCGGATGACATCGTGCCCGCAACTGCCGATATGCCCGATGACGGGATCGCCCCGATGGTCGAGGAACTGGCTGAGACACCAGAGGTGGACGACCACATCCCCGACACCCCTGCCGAGGAAAACCCCCAAGGCACAGCGCCTGACGCCGATATCGCAGGTGCCGAGCTTGAGACATATTATGTCTTCACCTGGGGGCGAACGCCCCGTGGCAATGCCCAAGGCCAGCGTCGCGGCGGTGGGGATCGCCCACAAGGGAAGGGGAAACCCGGACCGCGTGGCAAAAAGGGTGCACCACGCGGGGACAAGGGCGGCAAAGCCCAGAAGTTCAGCAGCAAGCCCGCCCGTGCGGAAAAGCCGATCGACCCCGACAACCCATTCGCCGCTGCGCTGATGGGGCTGAAAGACAACAAGTAATTGTCCGAAGCGCCGACAAAGCTGCGGCTTGATAAATGGCTGTGGCATGCGCGGTTTTATAAAACGCGTTCTCTGGCGGCTGCCCGCGTGCAAGCGGGAGCCGTCAGGGTCAACGGCAGCGTCGCGCAAAAGCGTGCGACGCTGGTTGTGGTTGGCGACGTGCTGACCTTTGCTATGGGCGACGATGTGCGGGTGATCCAGATAGATGGCATCGGCACCCGCCGTGGTCCGGCCCCCGAGGCGCAAACGCTTTACACCGATCTGTCCCCGCCGGTCCCCCGATCCGAGAAAAAACAACCTGAAAATCCGGCATTTGAGGGAAAAGGGCGCCCCAGTAAGCGTGATCGCCGCGTGCTTGATCTTTCTCGGGCGCGCCACCTTGAATGATACGCTGTGCTGACGTATCTCCTGCGCGTTAAACCTGCCATAAAAGATGATGTTATGACCTATATCGTTAACGATGCCTGTATCGCCTGCAAATACACTGACTGCGTTGAAGTATGTCCNGTGGATTGCTTCTATGAGGGCGAAAACATGTTGGTCATTCATCCCGATGAATGCATNGACTGCGGCGTTTGCGAACCTGAATGCCCCGCCGACGCGATCCGCCCCGATACAGAGCCGGACATGGAGAAGTGGGTTGAATTCAACCGCAANTACTCCGAACTGTGGCCCGTGATCATCACCAAGAAAGACCCGCTGCCCGAGGCAGAGGAACGCGATGGTGAAGAGGGCAAGCTTGAGAAGTATTTCTCTGAAGCACCCGGCGAAGGCGGCTAAGCGATTCGCACTTGGGTGCATGGGGTGATCGCTGCGTGTGACGCCACCTGATCCCCTTTATTTATTCGATTAACACGTATTTGATCGAATCTATGCGCCCCCCCGCTTTCGGGGGGGCTAATTTTGTGATATACGTTGTCGCAAATGATGATACCTACGCGCCAAATCTCAACCGTTTTGCACAGGTTGAACCAGAACATCTGAAGTTATGAAATGAGGCTGACGGCTCTTTGGGCCGGTCGGCCTTTGTCGTTGTGACAGCATATTTACCCATGCGGGCCGTCCCCGCGCCCAAGGAGCCACTGTATGAGCAAGTCGAAGAAGCTAGATTTCCGCCCGAATGAATTCGTTGTTTATCCGGCGCATGGCGTTGGTCAGATCATCTCGGTCGAAGAGCAGGAAGTCGCGGGCATCTCGCTGGAGCTGTTCGTGATCGCGTTCGAAAAGGACAAGATGACGCTGCGGGTGCCCACCCATAAGGCGACAGAAATTGGCATGCGCGCGCTCAGCAGCCCTGACGTGATCAGCCATGCGATGAAAACCCTGAAGGGTAAGGCCAAGGTCAAACGCGCGATGTGGTCGCGCCGTGCGCAGGAATATGAGCAAAAGATCAACTCCGGTGATCTGATCGCCATCGCCGAAGTCGTGCGCGACCTGCACCGCACCGACGACCAGCGCGAGCAAAGCTATTCCGAGCGTCAGCTGTATGAAGCCGCGCTTGAGCGTCTGACCCGTGAAGTTGCCGCCGTCGCCGGTGGGGACGAACTGGCGGCCTCCAAGCAGGTCGGTGATGTGTTGGAAAGCCGCGTCGCCGCCGCCTGATCGCAACCGTTAAATTTAGAAAAGCCGCGCCTGATATCATATCGGGCGCGGCTTTTTGGTGTCTGAAGGGCGAGGGGGGCTACTACCCTTGTGTCTTATCCTCTTGGTCGATCCGGTTCAGGAACGCGGTTTCCAGATCTTTTTGTAGCTCTTTCGCGCGCGCCACATAGGCTTTGTTCTCGCTTGGCGGGATGTCAGGGCGCCATAGGGCCGCCAGCTCGCGCACAGACGCACGGTCGTGCGAATAGAACATCCGCTGCGCCTCTGCCGCCTCGTAATCGGAGAGCCCGAGGTTTTCCAACACATAGCGTCCCGCCCGAAGCGAGCTGTCGAACATCTCGCGCACGATGTCATTCGCGCCGGCCTGGTATTGTTGGTACACATCCGTCCGGTCATGGGCACGGGTTACAATATGCAGGTCGGGCCGTTCCTTGCGGGCATAGGCGATAAGCTGCAAGGCCGACTTGGGATCATCCAGCGCGACAACCAGAACCTTGGCATCGCGCAGACCGGCCTTGCGCAGAATATCAGCGCGGGTCGGATCGCCCAGAAACGCCTTGAAGCCAAAGCGGCGCATGACGGCGATGGTTTCGGGGTTGTGGTCCAGAACGACGGTGCGAAAGCCGCTGGCTTGCACCAGACGGTTCACAATCTGCCCGAACCGCCCGACACCCGCGATGATCACGGTGCCCTGCTCGTCAATCTCGTCCGCAACGATGGGGCCGGATTTCGTATCCATCCGTTTGCTGATCTGGTCATAGGTGATGAACAGCAGCGGTGTGATCAGCATCGATAGGGCGACGACCAGCAACAATGTCTCGGCCACGTCATTGGGCATGACCCCCGTGGCGACCGAGAAGCTGACCAGCACAAAGCCGAATTCACCCGCCTGCGCCAGACCAAGCGCAAAGAGCCAGCGGTCGCGCCCTTGCAGCTTGAACAGGGTGCCAAGCCCGTAAAGGATCAGGCCCTTCACCAGAATAACCAGCAGCGCCATCCCGACGATGATGATCGTATCGGCGAACAGCAGGTCAAAGTTGATACCCGCCCCCACGGTGATGAAGAACAGCCCCAGCAGCAGCCCTTTGAACGGCTCGAGGTCGGTTTCCAGTTCGTGCCGGAATTCGCTGCTGGCCAGCACCACTCCCGCAAGGAAGGCCCCAAGTGCGGGCGACAGGCCCACCAGCATCATCAGGAAGGAAATCCCGACGACGATCAGCAGGGCCAAAGCGGTATACATCTCGCGCAGCTTGGCGGCGTGGATAAACCGGAAAACGGGGCGGGTGAAAAACACGCCGGTGATGATGATCCCGGCAATGGCACCCAAGGTGACCAGCGTGATGGCCCAACCCGGCAGCCCCTGCACCAGTGAAATTGCCGCCTGCGCGGTTTCCGCACCATGACCCGCCGCCGCAGGACCATGCCCCGAGGCTGCCTCTGCCCCATGGGCGGCATCCTCGGGGTTCACCGAGATCGATCCGTCCGGCCGCATTTGCGCGGGCAGCTGCGCCACAAGCAGCGGCAGGAACGCGAGGATCGGGATCACCGCGATATCTTGCGTCAGCAGCACCGAAAAGACGGACCGTCCGCCCGCTGTTTGCATCAAACCCTTTTCTGAAAGGGTTTGCAGCACGATCGCGGTTGACGACAGCGACAGCGTGAGACCGATCGCAATCGCCACACCCATCGGCTGGTCATAGGCCATCGCAATGCCCATCAGCGCCGCAGCGCTGAGCACGACCTGCATCCCGCCAAGCCCCAGCAGCCGGTGGCGCATATTCCACAGGGCGCGGGGTTCAAGCTCTAGCCCGATGAGGAACAGCATCATCACGACACCAAATTCGGCGAAGTGCTGCAAATCCTTGGTTTCCGATCCGACCAGCCCGAAGGCCGGCCCGATCAGGATCCCCGCCGCGAGATATCCCAGCACCGACCCCAGCCCCAGACGTGATGCGATGGGAACCGCAATCACCGCCGCAGCGAGATAGATCGAGGCTTGAAACAGGAAACCTTCCATAAGGGGCATACTTTCTTTGTGTCGGGCAGGCCCCGAGCGGGTCAATCAGGTGGGCAAGGGCCCGTCTCGTTTAAGCTGATCCATAACGATCTGGCTATGCACTTTTGCGACAGCACCATGGGGGAGCAGCACATCATGGATGAGGCGGTTCAGGCTGGGCAGGTCTGCACAATAGACGCGCAGCAAATAATCCGCATCCCCCGTCATCGTCCACGCGCTAACGATTTCGGGGCGGGTGGCCAAAAGCCGCGCAAAGCTGGCGGAATGTTCGGGCCCGTGGGTGCCCAGATGGACCTGCACAAACCCCTGTACCGTCAGCCCCAACCGTTCGGGGTTGAGCCGGGCCGTGTAGCCTTGGATATATCCTTCGGTTTCAAGCCGTTGCCGCCGCCGACCTGCTTGGGACGGGGATAGGTGCAGCTTCTCTCCCAGCTCTTGAGCCGTGAGATGCGCGTTCTTTTGCAGTGCCGCCAGCAGGCGTTTATCGATATCATCTAATGTCATGCGGTATTCTCACATAGAATGATAAAACCATGCGTCAACCCCGCGCGAATAGCCAGTCACACTTGTATGTTTGCGCAAAGATAGCGTGGTTCCGGCGATAGACTGCGCACGAACGCTATNNAAGGAGCATCTCATGGGNCCGTTTCCGCATGACGCCGAAAAATCCAAAATCACCGATGAAAACCCGGCCGGCACNGACGGGTTCGAATTCGTCGAGTTCGCCAGCGCCGACCCGCAGGAGCTTCGNGATCTATTTACCCGTATGGGCTATGCCCATGTGGCGAACCACAANACGCAGAAAATCGAACTCTGGCAGCAGGGGGACATCACATATGTGCTGAACGCTGACCCTGACAGCTTTGCCGCAGGCTTTGTGGCCGAGCATGGCCCCTGTGCGCCGTCGATGGGCTGGCGGGTTGTGGATGCGCAAAAGGCGCTGGATCACGCTGTTGCCAAAGGGGCGGAGGAATATACAGGCGCAGGCAAGGTGCTGGATGTGCCCGCGATCAAGGGGATCGGCGGGTCGTTAATCTACTTTGTGGATCAGTATTACGATACGTCGCCCTATAACGAGGAATACGACTGGATCGCGCAATCCAAACCCGCTGGTGTCGGTTTCTACTATCTCGATCACCTGACGCACAATGTCTTTAAGGGAAACATGGACGTCTGGTTCAAGTTCTACGGCGACCTGTTCAATTTTCGCGAGATCCGGTTTTTCGATATTGAAGGCAAGTTTACCGGCCTTACCTCGCGCGCGCTGACATCTCCCTGCGGCCGCATCCGTATCCCGATCAACGAGGATCGCGACGAGAAGGGGCAGATCGTGGCCTATCTCAAGAAATACAACGGCGAGGGGATCCAGCACATCGCCGTGGGCGCGCGGAACATCTATGATGCGACGGATGCCATTGCGGACAACGGGTTGAAATTCATGCCCGGCCCGCCCGAGACCTACTATAAGATGAGCAAGGATCGCGTCACCGGCCACCAAGAGCCGCTTGATCGGATGAAAAAACACGGCATCCTTATTGACGGGGAAGGGGTCGTGGATGGCGGCGAAACCCGTATTTTGCTGCAGATATTCTCGAAAACTGTCATCGGGCCGATCTTCTTCGAGTTTATCGAGCGTAAAGGGGACGACGGTTTTGGCGAAGGGAACTTCAAGGCGCTGTTCGAGAGCATCGAGCAAGAACAAATCGACAGTGGCGAGCTGAGCGAAGCCTGAAACGACAGAAAGCCGCATCTTCGGATGCGGCTTTTTCATGTAGCGAGCAGTCAGATCTTGCGTGGTTTAGCCGCGCGGCATCTTAAGCACGACATCGCGCCCGCGGCGGTTATACCGCAATTCGGCCTCGCCAATCGCGGAGACGCGGCCGCCATCCAGACGATCCCCGACGGCAACCTTTTGGTACCGCCCGTTGCTCAGCCGGATCAAGGCGCGGCGGCTTGAGGGTTTGCCGTAGACCCCGATCAGATTGATTTGACGCAGTTTGATCGCATTTTTCACAGTTGCCTGCTTCGATACGGAGGCTTTCGACGGCACCGAAGGCTGTACCACCTGCGGCGTGACCGCAGCCGGCGCACTGGCGACCGTCACAGGCGCAGGCTGCGCCCGTTCGGCCCGACGTACGATGCGCGAAAAGTTACCGGGGCGCGTGTCTGGTCGCTTGGACACTTCTGTCGCGTATTGCGTCGCGTTGTTCACGGGCTCTTGCGGCAAGGCGGCTTTGATCGCGGCGGCTGCGGCCTCTGCTGCGGCGTCAACCTCGGCTTGTTTGGCTGCAGCGGCAGCCTTGATGACATCGGCGCTGCGCAGGGTTGGGCGGAATGCGGCAAGTTCGTTGCGGGTCACCCCACCCAGATTAGCGCGCTCGTTCTGTTCGGGCAGATCCTCGGGGCGCAGCTTGGGGCGAAAGCCGAGCAGGGCGGCAACAACCGTATCCTCAACCTCTTCCTCTTCGACCGCACCGGGGCGGGCGAGGGTCGCCGGGGGCACACGGGCCGGTTGCCCGGCGAAAACCAAAACCCCATCCGCGTTCAACGTGCCATTCGGACTTGGAACAACCAGACCACGATCATCCAGCGTGAACGACGTGCCCGCCGCCGCCGGAGGGGCCGAGCTGATATCGACTGTATCCCCGCCAAAGGACGCAAGCGTCGGCAGTGCAACAGCGTCATTCGAGGTGCTGACGGGATCGATGCTGGTCATGAACAGATCATCCAGCGTCACCATCGACGGCGCTTTTGGTGTCTTTGGCGCGATGGCCCAAATGCCGGTTGTCGCGTATTTCGCTTCGATTTCCTGCGCGGTCAGCTCGCGTGGTTGCAGCTGCTGTGGCACGCGCATCGCGTCCAAAACCGCACCGTCCTCATCGCTGAGCGTGGGATCAAGCGCGGCGACAGTGGTGTCAGCCGTCGTCTCGGGCGGGGCCTGCGGTACGATGGGGTCCTCGCGGCTTTCCACCTGCTGTTTGACCACTGGCTCCGGTGGGGCAGAGGCGGTCTGCGTGGTGTCACGACTGCCAAAGAGCCGCGAAAGCGCTAACCCATCATCAAGGAAGACAGACGCCCAAGCTGCGACGCCCGCAAGGAACACCAGCAAAGCTGCGGTCAGGACCAGCCCCAAAAAGCGCGGCTTGCCTCCGATGGACTGCTCTTTGCGGGCCCCGAAAACGGTCATCTGGTCGACTTCGCTGGCCCCCGTGGCAAGGGCCTTGCCAGGAATGGGGGCCGCTTTTGCGGCAATTGGTTTGGGCGGAGGTGGTGTCGCGCGGGGCTTGCGGCGTTTCAGAAAGCCGAAAGGCGACGACTTGGCAGGCTGTGTGGGTTTGCCACCGGTTAACGAACTGCTATCGGGGACCGGCCCGCCCGTGTGCGACAAAGGCTGCACGCTACCGCGCGCGGCGGCACCCGTGACGATGGGTGCGCTGCGTCGGCTGGAAAAATCCGCGGGGGCTTTCGGTGCGGCAGGTGCCGCGGGCGGGGCTTTGGAGACGGCGGGCGCGGGCTTGGGTGTCGCTGCCACATTTTTTTCAACAGATGGGGCGGCTGGTTTCTGTACCGCGGGTGCCGATGCCTTGCCAGCTGACGCTTCGGGCGTTTTGGCGTGGGCCGACGCCTTGCTTGGCGGGGGCGTCACCGATGGGGACGCGGGTGCAACGCGAGGCGCGTCAAGCTTTACCGCTTTGGGCGCGGGGACGTCTGCTGGTTTCTGACTCGCAGGCTGAGGAGCATCAGCCGTCTTTGCTTCCGGCTTTGCGACATCAGCCGCCGGAGCATCCGACGTGCTGTCACCCTCCTGCGACGCATCCGCCGTCACATCATCGGCCTTACCGGGGTTTTCCGCCTTAGCAGCCGCATCACCTTTCGGCGGCGAAGTATCCGCCGGCGGCAGCTCCACATCGCCCAGGATAACGAATGGCCCTTTGTCACACTCCACAGAATCGCCCTGTTCCAACCACTTGGGGGCGGAGTCTGTTGGGCCGAAAAACGCCTCGCCGGTAAAATCATGATCGTCGGACTGCGCGGCAAAGCTGACGGGGTGAAAACGATGCTCGGTCGCGAAGGCTTCGGCCTCGGCCAGTGTTTCGCGGGCGACGGCGGCGATATGCGTGCGGGGGCCGTCATTGCTGATGTCAAAGACCAAATCTTCGACGGCATAGGGCGTCGCGCCATCAAGGGCCACTTCGGCCTGTTCGCGCCGCGCCTGATCGCTAAGCCCTGCGGTGTCGATTGTCATGTATTTGATTTGATCGTTCGGAATCAGCAGCTTACTGCGCAGGCCGCTCGGCTCTAGCGCGGTGGCGGTGCTTCGCAAGGCGGCCAGTTGGGCGGCCATATCCTCCGCGTCGACGGACACTTCGCCCACCTGCCGCCATCCATCAGAGGCGCGGTGCAGTAGGCGAATACCTTCGAAGGAGAGAGACAGTGCAAAATTGGGCTTCATTGGAACGCTTTTGACTAGAGGCATTGGGACGGTGGGACATTCGGACGGCAGCAGATTGCCAATACCATGCGGATCGCCTGCAAAACAGAGCGCCCGTTCACAGCAAAAGAATAGAGCAGTAGTTTGCTCATGAAAAGAGCGGAGCGCAGAGGAGGCTTGCGGCAACTTAGGCGGGAGGCCACATATGTTGCCAAGGGATATCACAGTAAAAAAAGGTCATGAATATGCGAATGTTGAAAATTGCTGCGATCGTCTGTGCCGGTTTTGCGTCAGGGGCGTTGGCGCAACAAGCGCCCCAGGGGATCACCGTGAATGGCGAGGGTATTGTATCGCTTGCCCCTGATACCGCGACGATCCGCTTGGGCGTGAGCGAGCGGGCGGCCTCTGCTTCGGACGCAATGGCGCAGACTTCGGAAAAAGTGCGCGGCATTCTAGACCAATTGGACACATTGAAGATCGCGGGCCTCGACCGTCAGACCAGCGGGCTTTATCTGCGGCCCGTCTATGACAACCGCCCCCGCGAAGATGCGTCCCCGGTGGAAGTATCGGGCTATGAGACGGGCAACACCGTCAGCGTGACGGTGCGCGATCTAAGCAAACTTGGGCAACTTCTGGACGCGGTCGTGGCCGAGGGCGCGAATGATTTCAACGGCTTGCAATTCGGATTGCAGGATAATGCAGCGGCGCTGGCCAAGGCCCGAGCGAGGGCCGTTGAGGATGCGATGGCGCGTGCGCAGCAGCTTGCAGATGCCGCTGGCGTTAAGCTTGGTAAACTCACCAGCATGTCCGAGTCGAGCCAGGGTTTCCGCCCGATGGAGATGCGGGGTGCCCAGATGAAAAGTATGGATATGCCCATAGAGACCGGAGAGATCGACATCAGCGCGCAAGTCACGCTGCAGTTCGAAATCGCCGAGGCTGACTAACCCTCTGCTGCCTCGCGGCATTTGAAGGTTTGAATGGGTAAACATACCCCCGCCGAAGGGTTGCTTTGGCGGGGGTCTTTTATTGGTCGTAACCTAAGCCGTCGCTTTGGCCAGCGCTTGATCAAGATCGGCGATCAGGTCGGCGGCATCCTCTGTCCCGATGGAAACGCGCACAACATTCGCGCCGGCACCCGCGGCTTCTTGCTGCTCGGGGCTAAGCTGTCGGTGCGTGGTGGAGGCAGAGTGGATGATCAGCGACCGGGTGTCGCCAAGATTTGCGACATGGCTGAAAATCTCCAACGCATTTACCAATTTGACGCAGGCGTCGTATCCGCCCTTCACCGCAAAGGTGAACAACCCGCCGGCCCCTTTGGGGCAAACGCTTTTCGCACGTTCGAAATAGGGCGAGGATTCCAGCCCCGCATAGGTGACATAGTCGACGCGGTCATCATTCTCGAGCCAAGTCGCGATTTTCTGAGCGTTTTCTACATGGCGTTCCATGCGCAGCGAAAGTGTCTCTGTCCCCATCAGGGTGTAATGCGCGGCCTGCGGGTTCATTGTCATGCCAAGATCCCGCAAACCGATGGCGATGCCGTGGAAGGTAAAGGCCAAGCCGCCAAAGGTCTCGTGAAAGTTAAGACCGTGGTAAGCAGGTTCCGGTTGGCTCAGCGACGGGAATTTATCATTTGCGGACCAATCGAACTTGCCTGAATCCACAATACAGCCGCCTGTTACCGTGCCGTTGCCGGTCAGGTATTTCGTCGTCGAATGTACCACCAGAGTCGCGCCAAGTTCGATCGGGCGGCACAGGTAGGGTGTCGCGGTTGTGTTGTCGATGATCAGCGGAACGCCTGCCGCATCCGCCACGTCGGCAATGGTACGTACGTCCATGATGTAGCCGCCAGGATTGGCAATGGCTTCGCCAAAGATCGCACGGGTATCGTCGTCAACCGCTGCTTTCACGGCATCAACGTCGTCAAAGTCGACAAACTTGCAAGACCAACCGAAACGTTTGATCGTTTGGCTGAACTGCGTCACCGTGCCCCCATATAGACGGGTGGAGGCGATAATGTTTTTGCCCGGCCCCATCAGCGGGAACAATGCCATAATCTGTGCCGCGTGCCCGGAAGAGCAACACACGGCACCAACGCCCCCCTCAAGCGTGGCGATGCGTTCCTGCAAGACAGCAACGGTCGGGTTCGTCAGGCGGGAATAGATGAACCCCACCTCTTGCAGGTTGAACAACGCCGCCGCGTGGTCCGCATCGCGAAACACATAGGCCGTGGTCTGGTAGATCGGCGTCTGCCGCGCACCGGTCGCCGGATCAGGTTTGGCCCCTGCGTGTATCTGCAGGGTATCAAAACCATAGTTGGGGCTATCTGTCATCGTCGTTCTCCCTAAAATTGTCTTCAATATGGTTAGGTGAACCGATGTGAACGCACAAGCTGTAGGTCGCTTCTGTCACGCTTAGGAGGTTGTTTACCGACTCGGATGAAATGCGGTCGACGCTACCGCATCCAGTAGCCGTTTGATTTCAAACGATTCCGAATAGCCTGCTCTTTGCGCGGCAAGTTGTCCTGATCAAAGAGAGCCCGCGCCTTGCGACCGCGGCCTTGATAGACCATCCGCTTGATCGGCTCCGAACCCTTGAAAACTTTCTTCAGTTTATTTGGTGCTGCAATCGTTTCTAAAGTCTCAACGACGTGGTCCGGTTCGCGTGCGTAAAGCAAGGGCAGCAGGCGATAGTGGCAGCTAACAGACCCGTCGATCAGCCCGTCAGGCAAGGTATCGCGCGCCCCACCAAGCGCGTGAATCACCAGCGGCAACGCGACTTGGTCAAGCCAAGGGTCAAAAGACTGCGCGCACAGCTCTTCCGGCGCGTCATCGCGGATCGCCAGGGCATAGTGCAAAAACTTTTCACCAAATTCGTGAGGGCAGCGATAGAAAAAGAAGCCTGCGTTGAAATACAGATACCGTTGCCAATAGTCGTCGGGCTGAGACAGGTCGAGGCTGCTGTCAAAATCTAGGTCAAACTTGTCGTAAAGGGATTTCCACAGACCGGCGTATTGTGGTCCGTACAGCTGGGGAACAGGCCATGTGTTTGTGCGCCGCATGGATGCCATCGGGCGGTCAAAGTCGAAGGGGACCGACATCAGGTCGCCAGTGATCAACGTGTCCGTATCGAAGAAAACGAAGGGCTCAGCTTTTGGAAGCGCATTGAGCATTTCGATTTTATTTCCATATGGATAGCTCTCGCCGAAGTACTTTGTGTCAAACGGGATCACCTCTGCGCCAAGATTGTGGAGCGCGCTGATAACATCGGGGTTCTTGATTCGTGGATCTCCCGACCAAAGCGGGCCGGGCTGCGGCTCCATCACATAGAGGTTGCCCGAAAAATGGGGGCTGTGGTGGCGCAGTGATGCGGCAAACAACAGAGCCTCATAAGCCAGCCGCCCGTGTTGCCCGACGATCGCGATGTTGAAAGCCTGATCCGGCCGGGAAGCATGGGACACGGGTCACCCCTATCATTTCGTATGCGTTCTAAATGCATAAGATGTGTCACAAATTCACATCGGAACACAATGTATCAAACGGCTGTGCCGCTATACTTGAGGATAGTCGAAAAGGGGAAAGTGGTGGGCGACCCTGGAATCGAACCAGGCGTGCGTCTCCGCGAGGGAGTTACAGTCCCCTGCCACACCTTGCGGCCTGTCGCCCACTTTCACCCTGTGCATTGCACCGGATGTGAAGGCGTGATTACAAGCGGGCAGTATAGGCGTCAAGGCGAAAACCGGCGCGAAATGCAGGGAATTTTACCTTGCGATGAAAGATAGAAGGTTCGGCGATGAAAAAACCTAAGTGGGTTGTGCAAAAAGAGCAGGAAAAGAAGGCGGATGCGAACCAAACAGTTTGGTTGTTTGGCCTTCATGCGGTGCGCGACGCGCTGGAAAATCCCGCGCGTGAAAAGATTAAGCTGATGGTGACGCCGAATGCTCAGATCAAGCTGGAAGAGGCGATTGCCAAAGCCGGCATTGAACCAGAGGTCGTTGATCCGCGAAAATTCCGCCCGCCGCTGGACCCCGGGTCGGTGCATCAAGGAGCCGTACTAGAGGTCAAACCTCTGAGTTGGGGGGCGCTCAAGGATGTCTGCATCGGGGCTGAAGCACCACGCGTGTTGCTGCTGGATCGGGTGACAGACCCCCATAACGTTGGTGCAATTCTGCGGTCCGCAGAGGTATTAGGCGCATCGGCGGTTGTGGGCATGCGTCATCACGCTGCGCCCGAGACCGGGGCGCTTGCGAAAACAGCGAGCGGCGCGCTGGAGCGGCAGCCGTATTTGCGTGTCCGGAACCTAGCCGACGCGATCAAGGAGCTGCAATCGATGGGGTATCTTGTTCTTGGTCTGGACGGCGAAGCCGATATGACCGTCGAATCTGCGCTGGAGGGGAAGCGCGACCGTCCGGTGGCGCTTGTGCTGGGGGCCGAAGGGCCAGGTCTGCGTGAAAAAACCAAAGAAACCGTCGATGCGCTGGTCCGAATCGACGCAGGGGGCGGGTTCGGTTCGCTAAACGTGTCAAATGCAGCGGCAATCGCGCTATATGCGTCGCGGGATCACAGCTGAGCATAATTGCATGAATTACCCGACAAAAATCGCGACATGCTGTTTTTGCGGCAGCAAGGCAGCGCTGACATTGGGGGCAGGGCGGCACGAGCTGGCTTGCGCACAATGCGGCGCACCATTGCATGATCTGAAACAAATTCCGCTCCCTCGCGATTCTGAAAAGCCCAATACCAGCGGCAGGCCTGCGGCGGGGCTGCGGAAATTTGCACATGCCCAAGCGACAGCTGCTATTCGCAAGCCTAAGCATCGAAAAGTGAAGAAAAAGAAAACCTGGATCACAAAGATCGCGAGTGAGGTCGCGGATGTGATCGACGATATATTTGACTAGTTTACGCTGTCAGAAGCGAGATTCGGCGGAAAATGGCTGGCGCATTCATCGTTTCTTCACGGATTTGTCACATGCTCTTTGAATGGAGCAAATCGTTCCTACCTATCGTGTATGACGGCGAGTTTGGAACTCTCGCCGATCACCTAACTGTCCCTCGTTCCATACCTTTGCGCCCTCACGTTTATCGTCGAGGGCGCTTTTTTTTGAACCGTTAGAGGTTTAGTAAGAAGCATGACCTACACCGATACCCAATTGAAAAATATTCTGACGCAGACGAAGCGGATCGCGGTCGTGGGGGCTTCGTTGAACCCGGTTCGGCCAAGCTATTACGTCACGCGATATTTGAAGACCAAGGGCTACGATATTGTTCCGGTAAATCCGGTGCATGCGGGGAAGACGCTATTGGGGGTAACGGTGGTTTCGCAGCTGTCAGACATCGAAGGTGGCATTGACATGGTCGATATTTTTAGACGGTCAGAGACTGTGCCAGAAATCGTTGACGAGGCATTACAGGTGTTTCCTGATCTGGCGACGATCTGGATGCAAATCGGGGTGCAGCATCTTGAAGCTGCCGAAAAAGCGGAAGCAAAGGGCGTGACCGTTATTCAAAACAGATGCCCAAAGATTGAATATCAGCGCCTTTTCGGCGAATTGCGCATGGGAGGCTTTGCAACGGGAATAATCTCTAGCAAGCTTTGACCCCAGTTTGCTACGCATCACGAAATATACTGTGGTAAACGCGCCCCATGTTAGCGGGCGGCTTTTTCAGCGAGGCCACTTTGCGCCTGTCGGCGGCTCAGTTCATCCAGTACATCTGACAGCGCGACGTCGCGGGATGCGAGCATGACAAGCAGGTGGTACAGCACATCTGCGGCTTCCGATGTAAGACCAGCTTTATCGTCCTTCACGGCCTCAATGATCGCTTCGACCGCTTCTTCACCGAATTTTTCGGCGCATTTTTCGGGACCTTTTGCCAAAAGCTGCGCCGTCCAACTGCTTGATGGATCGGCATTTTTTCTTGATTGGATTGTTTCAAATAGATCGTCGAGCGTCATGAGAGCCTCATTGGGATACCGGCATCAGCCATGTGTTGTTTCGCCTGAGCGACCGTAAATTCGCCGAAGTGAAAGATCGAGGCTGCGAGCACCGCTGAAGCGCCGCCCTGAACGACGCCATCGACAAGATGATCCAGCGTTCCGACACCGCCAGAGGCGATGACAGGCACAGAAACCGCGTCGGAAATCGCGCGCGTTAGCGGAATGTTAAACCCTTGCTTGGTACCGTCACGATCCATGGAGGTAAGCAGAATCTCTCCCGCGCCTTTCTCTGTCACCGTCTTTGCGAATTCGACGGCATCTATGCCCGTGGGTTTGCGGCCACCGTGGGTAAAAATCTCCCATTTCCCGGGGGCGACGGTTTTCGCATCGATGGCACAGACGATGCACTGGCTGCCGAATTGGTCTGCTGCCTGCGCAATAATGTCCGGATTTGCCACCGCGGCAGAGTTGAAGCTGACCTTATCGGCGCCAGCCAAAAGCAGGGCGCGAACATCTGCAACGGTGCGTACACCGCCACCAACAGTAAGCGGGATATAGCAGTGTTCGGCTGTGCGTGTGACCAGGTCGAACATGGTACCACGGTTTTCGTGTGTGGCGTGGATATCAAGAAAACAAAGCTCGTCCGCCCCTGCAGCGTCATATGCGATCGCTGCGTCAACCGGGTCACCGGCATCGCGCAAGCCAACAAAATTAACGCCTTTGACAACGCGACCATCGGCGACATCGAGGCAAGGAATAATACGGGTCTTAAGCATGTCTTCTTTCTCGCGACGGGGCAGCGGAAAAAACCGTTGGAGGGCTGTCTGCCCTCCAAACCACCCGAGGATTTGAAACCATATGGAAACTCAGGCGAGGGCCTTCAAAGCTTCGCTCAGGTCGATCGCGCCATCATAAAGCGCCCGGCCGGAAATGGCACCGGATATCACGCCAGTTTCTTTCAACGCCTCGAGGTCAGCAAGGGAGCTGACGCCCCCGGAGGCGATGACAGGAATATTGACGGCACGCGCCAAAGCGGCGGTGGCGTCAATGTTTGGGCCGCCCATGGCCCCGTCTCGCATGATATCGGTGTAGATCAGCGCCGCGACACCTGCATCTTCGAAAGATTTAGCGAGATCTGTAACCATTACGTCGGTTTCCTCAGCCCATCCCTTGGTTGCCACGCGACCATTTCTGGCGTCAATGCCGACCGCGACCTTGCCAGGAAAAGCTCGCGCTGCTTCACGCACCAAAGCGGGATTTTCGACCGCGACAGTGCCCAGAATGACGCGTGCCAGACCCTTGTCCAGCCAAGCTTCGATCGTCGCCATATCGCGAATGCCGCCTCCCAACTGGGCGGGGACGTTGCAAGACTTCAAAATCGCTTCCACCGGGGCGGCATTGACCGGCGTCCCTGCGAAGGCACCGTTCAAGTCCACCAAGTGAAGCCAAGTGCAGCCCGCATCCACAAACTCACGGGCCTGCGCCGCGGGGTCATCGTTGAAAACAGTGGATTTTTCCATGTCGCCGTGCACAAGACGAACGGCTTGGCCGTCTTTAAGGTCAATAGCGGGGTAGAGGATCATAGTGTTGCCCTTGGCATTGGGGGAGTTGGTTTCAATTGCCACGGCGGGCGGGTTTTTGCAACGCGGCAGAGGTGTCCCCTACGTCAAGCTTGCCTGAATCGTCGTATTCGCTTCAATCTGAGAGCATATCGGGAGGATATATCATGAAAAGAACGATTATTGCGGCCATCGTTGGCATTGGTTTTGCAGGAACAGCCATGGCTGCCGACCCGGCGGTTGGCGTTTGGAAAACGCAACCGGATGACGGGGCTTATGCGCATGTCAAAATGACCCCCTGTGGTGGGGCGATCTGCGGTACGATTCAGCGGACGTTCAACGCGTCGGGCGAATATAAGTCCGAAAATATCGGAAAGCAGTTGGTCATCGACATGAAACCTGACGGGAGCGGCAAATATGCAGGTAAGGTTTGGCGACCTTCAAACAACAAAATCTACATCGGCAAGATGACCGTTGCCGGTAACAGCCTGAAACTGTCGGGCTGTGTCGCGGGCGGGTTGCTGTGTTCAAAGCAGGACTGGCAGCGGGTCCAGTAAGCTTCATTTCCATCCCAAATGAGTGGGATTTGCGCGAATCGGGACGCGGGTGTAGAATATGCCCGCGCCTTGGTTTTTTGGTGCGTTGCTAAAAAGCTGTAAGGCATGTGTCGCTTGGGGGAGTGATACGATGTTTTTAACAAAATATATTTTCTATGCTGCTATTTTTGCAGCTTCTTCGACGACTGTATTTGCTGATGTAGTTGAAGGTGTCTGGAAATCTGCGCCGGATGTTAACGGATTGGTTGTTCACGTACGGGCGAAGCCCTGCGGGCCTGCGTTATGCGGCACCGTCGAGCGTGCCAAGGATCGGCGTGGATATGACAAACGCTCTACAGCGGTTGGCAAACGGGTCTTCTGGGATATGAAGCCGCAACCTGACGGGAGCTATGTCGGCACGTTGCTGGAGCCTTCTGCGTCAAAAAAGCATAAGGCGAAGATGTTGGTCGACGGCAATGCGATGCGGTTACAGACCTGCACAGGAAATGCTTGCGACGAAATGATCTGGACCCGCCTTCGGTAGAAGGCGGTGCCCGGTTCAGGGGCGCCAGTTCAGAAAGTTCGCAATCATACGAAGGCCGGTTGTCTGGCTTTTTTCCGGGTGGAATTGCATGCCGATCATGGTGTCACGGCCGATAACAGCAGTGACGTCACCAGCATAATCGACATGCGCCAACCGCTCGGTCTCATCGTGTACATCCATATGGTAACTATGGACAAAATACGTGTGATCCCCGGTTTCGATTCCGTCAAAAACGGGGTGAGGGTGGTCTAAGACAAGGTCGTTCCATCCCATATGCGGTACTTTTAAGGATGGGTCGCGTGGCGTGATCTTGGTCACGTCGCCGCTGATCCAGCCCAGGCCCGCTGTATCTTCATACTCGCGCCCCATGGATGCCATCAACTGCATGCCCACACAGATCCCGAGGAAGGGGCGGCCCTTGTCGACGGCGGATTCAACCATTGCGGCATATATGCCGCTTTGACCTTTCAGCGCGGCCATGCAGGAGGGGAATGCGCCGTCGCCGGGCAGGACAAGGCGGTCGGCGCGCGCCACGACATCGGCGTCAGCGGTGACCACCACATCGCCAGCATTACACTCACGCGCCATCCGTTCGAACGCCTTATGCGCCGAATGAAGGTTGCCCGATTCGTAATCGATAATCGCAGTTAACATCGTTACAGCGCACCCTTGGTCGAGGGGATATCAGAAGATTTCCGAGGGTCGGTTTCTACCGCTTCGCGCAGGGCGCGGGCGACAGACTTAAAGACGGCCTCGGCGATGTGGTGGCTGTTCAGGCCATGCAGCATATCAATGTGCAAGGTGATCCCGCCATGCGTGCTGAGCGCCTGGAAAAACTCCCGTACCAATTCGCTGTCGAAATTCCCGATTTTTGCAGTCGGTAGGTTCACATTCCAGATCAAGAAAGGCCGCGCCGAAAGATCAAGCGCGGTACGCACCAAGGCATCGTCCATTGGGAGCAGGCACGCGCCGTATCGGCGAATGCCGCGTTTGTCGCCCAATGCGGTGCTTAGCGCTTGGCCCAGCGTGATCCCAACGTCCTCGACGGTGTGGTGATCATCAATGTGAAGGTCGCCGTTTGCGCTGATTTTCATATCGATCAGCGAATGACGCGCCAATTGATCCAGCATGTGATCGAAGAACCCGATGCCCGTGTGGTTGGCGTAGGACCCTGTCCCGTCGAGGTTGATTTCGACGCTGATCTCGGTCTCTGCGGTCGAACGATTGATGGTGGTCTGGCGCATATGAATATCTCCGTCTTTCGGGCTCTTATAGCAGGGCAGGCCGTCGCGCCAAGACAAAGCGTTTCGCTGCCGATCGGTCCCAATCAGCGATTGCGGCTGTTGCCCCCTTATGTCAGCTTGGACGTGTTGTAACCAGCCTAAGGCCTGTCCATGTCTACCTGCGTTTTTATCCAGATCCGGTGCCGGCCCGGCAGTACGTATCGCGTTGCCGAAGAGGTCGCGCTGCGGGAAATACACTCCGAGCTGTATTCAACCTCTGGTGATTACGATCTTTTGATGAAGCTCTATATTCCTTCGGGAAAAGATATTGGCGTTTACATCAACGATAACCTTCTGGACATCGAAGGGATTGAACGTTCGCTTACAACGATGACGTTCAAAGCGTTTTGAGGCTCCTGCTTTCTGCGCTTCTTTGCGGATCTGTTCTTTGGGGGCCAGCGCATGCGCTTACCTATGAAGGGGAAGAGGCCGCGGCGCTGCGCTGCGCCAATATGATCGCCTATACGGCGATAACACTGGCGCGTGCGGACATGATCGGTGAGGATGAAAAGACCATCATGCTGGGCGTAACGGTCCTGATCCTAGAACGCCACGTGAGCGGCACGCGGGCGCAAAAGAAATCGGCCATGGGTAAAATGCGCGACCGCCGCTCGATCGATCAGACGCTAGAGGATTACCGCAAACATGCGGCGCAGTGTCTGGTGCAATTCCCGATCAACTAGGATCAGGCGGCGGCGCATTTGCTCGCATAGCGCATTTCAGCCCGCGATAGCGCCCTTTCAAAGGTCTTTTTCACCCGTTGGGTCCGGTTCGCATTCGGCGCTATGGGCGTGCCGACTGACAGGCTGATGCTCTCTTGCTTCAGATCATCGCTTAGCAAGTTCAGCGCATCCAGCTTGGCCTGTAGGCCAGCCTCCATCCGGTCCCATTCGGGCAGGTTCGGGTCGCGCGTGATACACAGGAAGGCACCGTTGCCTTCGTAGGACATCAGCAGATGGGGGCAAGTGATGAGGTCGGTCAGGGTTTCTGCCACGCTGGTAAGGAGGTGAAGAAAACCCTGTTGTGACGTTTGTTCGAAAATACGTTCCGCATCATCAATCGACACGCCGAAAACCTGATAGTTGTCCAGTTCGCTCCGATCGAGCTGCGTGATGTAGTTTCCAAGGGAGAATGACAGGATCAGCCTGCCGACATTCGCCAAAAAGACCTTATCGGTCAGTGTGATATCTTCAGCTACCTGTGTGCCTTCTTTGGACAGGTCGCTCGCGTCGATGCGTTTGATGGTCTTGGACGACACCAACAGGCGTTCGGCCACGCGAATGCGGTTGTAGATGTCCTTCAGGTTAAATGGCTTGGCGATGTAGTCATTCGCACCGGCGGCAAACGCTTTCTCGATAGAGATCGAATCTGTCTTCGCCGTCAGCATCAATATCGGTTTGTCCTCATACCCGTGGACAGTGCGAATTCTTCGGCAAAGCTCGATCCCGTCCATCTCCGGCATATCGACGTCCAGCAGCATGCAATCGAATGGCACCTTCTGAGCTTTGATCATGTCGAGAGCAGCCGGACCCGAAGGGGCCGTGTGCAGATCGTTCAGGTCTGCCTGTTCAAACATCGCGGGAAGGAGTTCTAGAATGAATGGATCATCGTCGACTGCTAGAATTTTCAATGTGGTCTCCTTCCAAGATTTGCTTCGGGGCTCCGAGGCAACCTATGTCGAACTCCCTAAACGATAGTGAACAAAACCGGCAACAATATGACTTTTTAAAAAATTCACCCTGTGCGGGAACTATGGGCATTTGTGGCACGAAGGTGAATAGATAAACGTTAACGTCGGAAAACTTCATGGCGCTGATGCCGTAAAATCGGCATAATTTTCGTCTATTCGTCGCGAATACGCCTAGCTCAACGGATCCATGTAATGAAAACCACTGTTCTAACGATTTCCCTCGCCGCTGCCGTTCTTGTTTCAGGATGTGCTGTGCCCACTGCCGATCGCGTTGCCCAATTCGGCCCTTCGTCCGGCACGCTAAGCTTCAAAGAAAACCGTGAGAACGACGCCGGTATGGTGGAGCAAACCGCCGCGCTTGACGCGTTGATGCGCGATATTGTCCGCAACTCCACAATCAAGCATGCCGCGGTTGGTGCCGCGGTGGGGTGCGGTATCTCGGTGCTTGCCGCATCCGATGCCTCGGGCTGCCTGCGAGCCGCTGCGGCCGGTGGCGTTGTTGGTGCGGTGAGTGGGAATCTCGCTGGAAAACGAGAAGTCGCCCAACGGATGGAGCTGGTTTCCGCGAATGACCTCGTGCGCAGTATCCGCAAGTCCAATGACCAGCTGGATGATATCACGACACATCTTCCCCAGATGCTCGCACAGCAGCAAGAAGATGTGGCGACGTTGAATCAGCTCAAGGCCTCAGGGGCGATTTCGGAGGATGCTTATGACGCGCAGCTTGCCGATATACGCACCAGCCGCGCAGAGGTCGCCGAGGCGTTGGTTCTGTCGGCCGACCAGGCGAAGCTGGCGCAGAACAACTTGGCCGAAGCGGCCGATCAGGGTCAAACCGGTTTGGAGTGGCACATTCGCGCCATCGAACAGATGGAACGTGAAACCCTATCAGCACGATCGACGATATCTCTTCTTTGAGCAGACAATAATTGCGTCACCGGCGTTTGCTGTATGGCGGTCGTGTTCATAGTGCCATCATTCGAACAGGTATAAGCCGACGCAGGCGGGTGCTTTCAGCGCCCGCTTTTTTTCTTTTGATCACAGCGGTATTTGACTGACGTTAGGCGTCGGCAATCACGCATTGGGCGCCATATAGAAACGTGGTCTGTGTTTGGCTCTGACGCACGCGGCTGGGGCGTATGATCCAACTCCTCAGCGATGATCCACAAGGACAGGCAGAGCGCGTAGAGCCTCGCGAATATCCACTTGCCCCAGCTTCGTTGGTGCAGGCCTGAGACACCTCAGGTGCTCTCGTAGCAACGGGGGAGGGGAATCGGGCCTGTTGTGCAGCTGCCCTCAGAGAGAGGCCTAGGGGACCCTTGTAGGCCGCAGAGTGAGGGCATTCAGCGGTGAAAGCTTTGTCACGTGCCGCTTGGGCGTATCATTGTGGCGACAGTATATTTTGCGCCGCAGCCGTGCCTGCTTCATCCCTGATCAGAGTGCTAGACTGGGCATAAACGCACGGATCGTTGTCCGAACTGGTAAGTGTGCTGGTCCTTTGCAGGCCTGTGAACAGCTGCATTGTTACAGGAGCCCGGAACAGCAAAAGGCCACCCGAAGGTGGCCTTGCTGTCCTGCTGGGTAAGCAGAGAACCAGTTGGAGCGGGCGAGGCGATTCGAACGCCCGACCCTAACCTTGGCAAGGTTATGCTCTACCCCTGAGCTACGCCCGCATCCTCTGGTAGGGCGTGGAATACCCATAGCGGCGGTGAGCCGCAAGAGGAAAAATAACATTTTTCGAAATTAATTTCAGACAATTTTGGGAAGCCCTTATTTTACGGGGGGACGCGGTAAGATTTCGGCTAACCGCCGATAAACATTCGTCTTTATGAAACTGTACCGAGAGCCCGGGTAGAACGAAAAAAGGCCCCAACCGCCGTTGGAGCCTCTCATTTCAATGGTGTGCTAGCTTAGTGGCTAGGCTGTTTGTCCCATTCTTCCTGCTTGGGAAGAATTTCGAACGTATGCTCTGGTGGGGGGCTTGCCAGCGTCCATTCCAGAGTGTCCGCATATTCGTTCCAAGGGTTCGCAGCTGGGCTGCGGGCCCCACGTGTCAACGTGTAGAACATAACACCGAAGAAGAAGATAAAGGACGCAAAGCTGAGGAACGCGCCGATCGACGACCACAGGTTCCAATATGCAAACGCATCNGGGTAATCGATATAGCGNCGTGGCATGCCCTGNCGGCCCAGGAAGTGCTGTGGNAAGAACGTCAGGTTCGCGCCAATGAACATCGCCCAGAAGTGCAGCTTGCCAGCCCATTCNGGATACATGCGGCCCGTGAACTTNGGCAGGTAGAAATAGATACCGGCGAAGATCGCGAAGACGGCACCAAGGCTCATCACATAGTGGAAGTGCGCAACCACATAGTATGTGTCGTGGTAGTAGCGGTCCACAGCTGCCTGCGAGAGAACGATACCTGTCACACCGCCAACGGTGAAAAGAAACAGGAAGCCGAAGGCCCACAGCATAGGTGTTTTGAATTCAACCGAACCACCCCACATGGTCGCAATCCAGCTGAATACCTTAACGCCCGTCGGCACCGCGATTACCATGGTGGCCAACATGAAGTAAGCTTGTTGGTTCAGAGACATACCAACGGTGTACATGTGGTGCGCCCAAACGACGAAGCCCAATGCGCCAATCGCGATGATCGCCCAAACCATCGGAAGATACCCGAAGATAGGTTTGCGGCTGAAGGTCGCGATGACGTGGCTGATGATGCCGAAGCCTGGAAGAATAATGATATACACTTCGGGGTGACCAAAAAACCACAGAATGTGCTGATACAGAACCGGATCACCACCGCCTGCTGGGTCAAAGAATGCGAATCCGAAGTTGCGATCCATCAAAAGCATGGTGATGGCACCGGCCAAAACGGGCAGGGAAAGAAGGATCAACCAGCTTGTAACAAAGATGGACCAGCTGAACAGCGGCACTTTGAACAACGTCATGCCAGGGGCGCGCATGTTGAGGAATGTTGTGATCATGTTGATCGCACCTAGGATCGACGATGCGCCGGAGACGTGCACAGCGAAAATCGCGAAATCCATCGACATACCGCCTTCACGAACAGAGAGCGGCGGATAGAGAACCCAGCCCACACCTGACCCAAGCTGGCCGCTGCCGCCGGGTGTCAGCACGGAGCAGACTGCAAGCGTTGTGCCGCCGACATACAGCCAGAAAGAGAGGTTGTTCATCCGCGGGAACGCCATGTCAGGCGCGCCAATTTGCAATGGCATCAGATAGTTGCCGAAACCACCGAACAAAGCGGGGATAACCACGAAGAACATCATCAAGATGCCGTGCGCGGTAATCAGAACGTTCCAAAGGTGGCCGTTTGGCGTACAGGTCGCTGCGCTATCAGCGATAAACCGCGCGCCTTCCATACACATATATTGCACGCCTGGGTGCATAAGCTCCAAGCGCATATATATGGTGAAACATACAGAGATGAAGCCAACGAGGGCCGAAACGATCAGGTACAATAGCCCGATGTCTTTGTGGTTTGTGGACATGAACCAGCGCGTGAAAAATCCGCGCTCGTCGTGATGGTCTTGCCCGTGAATGGCTGCGTCTGCCATGCGGTGCCTCCTGAGATTGGGTTGTCAACTCACGCCCCGACAGGGGGCGCGCATTGAATTAAGGTTCGTTCTAGTGCGGCTTGCCAATATGGGCAATGGCCGCCTTTGACGCAGGGCACGAAAAAAGACAGATCATTTATCAAACTGTGTCGGATGCGCACAGCCTTGTAGTCACGGGGGTAGGAGGTGTCAGAAGTGCTCATCATGCTGGATGACATACGCCTCTAGCGATGAAGAAACCGTAAAGCCGCGGCGGAAATAGCACNNGCGCAGTGAAACGTTTGAGCGGCGAGGTACATTATCCGTCTTTGGGCGCGTATTCAGACAGCGGAGGGAAAACCGTGTCGAACTGCGCTTTCAGGGCGATATCAACGTCTTCCATCGTAACTGGCAGGCCAAGGTCTACCAAAGACGTAACGCCATGTTCTTGGATCCCACAGGGGACGATCCCGGAAAAATGCTCAAGATTTGGATCAACATTTATGCTGATTCCGTGAAAGCTGACCCATTTTCTAAGCCGGATACCGATCGCCGCGATTTTATCTTCGCGAATGCCGCCCTGCGCCGTGAGAGGTTTCTCGGGACGTTCCACCCAGACGCCGACGCGCCCCTCCTTGATCTCGCCTTTGATGGTAAAGCATGCAAGTGTCGCGATCACCCAATGTTCAAGGTCTTGAACAAAACGTCTGACATCCCGGCCGCGTTTACCGACGTCCAGCATCACATAAACAACCCGCTGCCCCGGCCCATGGTATGTGTACTGTCCGCCGCGGCGCGTTTCATATACCGGAAACCGCGTGGGGTCGGTCAAATCTTCCGACTTTGCTGAGGTGCCGGCAGAATATAGCGGAGCATGCTCTACAAGCCAGACGCATTCATCGGCATTTCCCGCGGCGATAAGGGCCGCGCGTTCCTCCATCCATGCTTCGGCTTCCCGGTAATCGACAAGCCCCTTGGAGGTGATCCATTCAACCATTCTGTGCGCACCGTTGAGCCGAGGTAAACGAAACAGTCATTCCGCGGCGCTTACCTCTTGAATTACTTTTTGGATAATTTGCACATAATTATCGACACCCTGCGCACCGGTCACAAGGTATTTGCCCGCGAAGATCATTGAAGGCACGCCAGAAATTCCCTGCGATGTCCAAACCGACTGGCGTTCGCGAACACGTTCTACATGGCTGCCGCTGTCGAGAACGCCCTGCGCAGAACTACGATCCAATCCGACATCTGCAGCGACATCAACGAGGACACTATGGTCTGAAACATCCAATCCCTTCGTAAAATGTGCTTCAAACAACGCAAGCTTAAGTGGGTGCTGCAGGTTCTGATCTTGAGCCCAGTCCAGCAATTGGTGTGCAGCAAAGCTGTTGACGATGCGGCTATCGGCGTTGAAATTGAAGTCGATTCCAAGTTCGGTGCCAAGCTGCACAAGATGCGCACGGTTTTGCGCCGATTGCTCAGGCGATGCACCATATTTTTCGGCAATATGTTCGGTCAGGTTCTGTCCTTCGGGGCCCATTTGGGGGTTGAGCTCGAAAGGGTGCCAGCGGATGAACGCGCCGATATTCAAGGCGGCTAACGCCTGCTCTAGCTGGCGGTACCCGACAATACACCAAGGGCACATCACGTCAGAAACGATGTCGATCTGCACGGCAGGGGGATCTATGGGCGCTTGGGTCATATTGTTCCTCGATTCATATCCTCCTTTAAGTTTACGTCTTCGCACTGTTTTTCAAGCCACCCCGCCCGATTGAATGATAAATCACACGAATCTGAACAA
>JGI24660J20065_1000129_pt1 | contig 27378 bp, 23 predicted proteins | sample MalvirmetaMSP134_FD_20065 | JGI IMG/M metagenome (IMG submission 20065) | reverse complement strand
TATACCAACGGCCAGACCAGCACACCCACGGAAGTCGCAGCACTGGCACAAAGGCTAAAATCGGCCTTGCCGGACGCAGACTGGGCCGCCTGCGCCTTCGGACCTCAAGAAACCGCCTGCCTGATCGAGGCCATGCGCCACGGCGGCAAGACCCGGATAGGGTTCGAGAACAACCGCTTGAACACAGACGGACAAGTCGCGGCAAACAATGCCGAGAGGGTCACGGAACTGGTAACAAAGGCCAAGCGCGCTGGATTTGCGTAACCGTTATCGCGAGACGCAAGTGAAGCGGGTTCGGTGAGGGTCTTGAACGCTGACTCGAAGCAACACCACACACAGGCGCGCGGCCTTGATTGTGCATTCATCTGCAGATCTTGGGGATCCGAAAATTGGACGCAATGGTTTGAGGAATACGGGTGAGGTTTTGAAACTGTTCCGGCAACCAATTATTGGCCACGATGAAGACCTAAGTCATTGTTATCGTTTAGGGTGAAGAATGACCCGGCCGGTAGGCTGGCCATTTCACAAGCAATATAGGTCCACTCGGATGCGGCACGGTACAGCTGATTGAGACTCGCCAAATCCTCGAGGATTGTTGCAAACAAAAAAAGCCGCCCTTACAGGCGGCCCCATACATTTTAAGCTGGTGAAATTAAAGTCTCGCCACCCATCAAGTCAGCAATAACCACTTGACAAAGCTAACTAAAAATGCTAATATTAGGTAACTTCTTCGGAGCTGTTGTGGGTTCGACTCCAGTCGTCGCGCTTTTGCCCTTCGCCATTCTTACTACGGCACTCATCAATATGGTGGGAGAAAGGTTCAAAGGTGAAAATATGAATACAAAATCGACGATCACAACTAAGTTCTATACGTCTCTACGCAAACTTGCAGGCAACGCCCTGATCATGACAGCGGCTTGGGGCATTAGTTCGACGGCAGGGGTTGCCGGGTTACAGCTATAGAGAAAGCCGCGTCTTCGGACGCGGTTTTCTACTTTTGGGACTTCAGAGTGACACCGCAAGCGACGTGTAAGGCCCCTTATGTTAAGTGAAGAGATCCAGTTCGAGAATGCTGCCCCGGTAGAAGTCCACACCAATCTCGGCCCTGGATAATACGGGACGAATTCCTCGCCGCTTCAGTCGCCCAACAACCTCCCCTACCCGAAGGCCATAGCGCTCTGCGATCTGCGCCGGATGAATGTACCGGCCCTTGAAGTCAGCGAGGATCACAGGGTCGAACCTTGGAATTTTCCGGTCACCGCTGGGTCCGGCTATCCAGTGAACGGGCAAGCTTACCTCCTCCCCACAGCGGTCCGTCAAGAGCCACCCGACGTCCCTTGGAATCTTAAGTGCCTCGAAGGCAGCCATTGGCGAAAAGCCTTCCGTACAGACTGCTACTTGTCGGTTGACCTCAACCGGATCTACGCGAAGTGCGGCCACCCCGTTCTGACCAGTCCGGCGGAAAACACGTTCGAGAAAACCGCCGAGTATCATGTGCACCACGGTAACGGCCGGCACCTTGGCTTTCTCTGCGACCTTCGAGATCGGCGCGAACCCGTCGGCCTCAACATCCATTTCAACCGCTTTCGCATGGAGCTCGCCAACCAGCTTGGTGATCTCTTCGCTATCTACGGCTTTCTGGGTCCGCCCCCTTGTTCCTGGCCTCCCGTAGTAGATGGGAGTGAGCAGTCGGTCGGAAAAGAGCTGATCGACCAGGGGGCGAGCACAGCCCAGCGCATGAGGCAGTGAAATTACATGCACCATCCGCTTCACGCGACCAGCGACGTTACGCCCTTCTTGTGCTGGGATCGTATAGTGGGAAGGCGCGTCCTCAGGTATCATCCCTGCAGCAACCAACACGTCATTTAGGGTCCGAGAATCCAGATCTTGCTCGTGGGCCAATGAAGCGACCGTATGAAGCTGACGCTCGCAGAGTTTCTCCCCGAGCACGTTGGTTCCAGCTGACAGCGCGATATTTTCGATGATAAAAGCGCGTAAGATGCGCGCAATGTCGCCCGGCTCTTTATTTGAATTTGGATATGCGAGAGCCTTGTAAAGGCATCCGAAGATCCTTTGAGCGCCAGGGGTACCGTTGGCATTGTCGAATTGTCTGAGCTGCACGTCCAGCGCCTCCCGGATCCGAACTTCTCCACCGGAAGTGAATTCGAAGCCGAGGCGACCAGCGTGATCCCAGTCATTAAAGGTCAGCTCCGGCAACCTTTGCCCTGGTCCGTACGCGATTAGTGCCCCCAGAAGCTCGGACGCTCGGACCGACTGCTCCAGTGACTGCGCATCCAACCAATCGGGACCAGCTTTCCCGTTAAGGCGGTTGATGACGTATTTCTGAAGAGGGGATATCGAGCGTTTTGGGCTTTGAGCAATCAGCGCCTCAAGTTGCTCACCCCGCTCGGGTACACGGCAGTCAAGTTCGTGAAACGGATCGTCCCATCTTTTTTTGGTCCGACGCACCAGGGCGATTTTGTGGCGGGGGCACGTTCTTACAACTGACAATGTCCATTGCCAGCGACCGCGACGCCCGGCCCCACGGTCATCCTCTGCAAGACAGGCTGGGCAAAACATAGTGTGAGGGTTCGCTAAGAACTCCGCGGTGACCAGCTCACCACGGAGAACATAGGTCCGCCCCCCGAGCGGCACCGGAGCGTTGGCGTGCAAATCGCCAATGGGAACACCGGAGAGCTCAGCCAAACGGCTAAGTGCCTCTTCCTTATTAGAAACCATATCCTCAGGCTCAAATTCGAGATCGCGGAGAAACGGAATTAGTCGGCCACCAGTGTGTATCCCAGCCAGACGTGCCGCATAAGACAGCGGGCTTTCCTCCGGGTCGAATGGGACGTGGGGCGCGAGCATCATCACGCCCCTCCCCAATGCTGCGCCTCAACCAAATTGATTTTGGCCCAATGGCGAGCAAGGAAAACGTTCTGCCCCATGCCACAGCCTTCCTGCATCCCCCAGCTCTCGGCGAAATGCCTGATCGCCAATTCATTCGCATCGTCCAGAGCTGCCGCTTCGAGCGCCGCAAGAATGTTCTCTATGCAACGACCAAAACGGTTGCGGCTGGCGTGGACCAGCCGATCCACGAGATCTTCTTCAGAGGGTGGCTGCATGCCGGCTGCATTGCAGAAATTGGCGATGACCTTCGTGAGCGCTTTCCGATCGGAAGTCGGTGAGACATCAGCAAGCGGCAACCGCCAATAGCGACGCGTGACTTGCGCATCGCAGGATGCAATCTGCCACAGGCTTTCGATGCCGCTCAGCACTACACTGACCGCCCCCTTGCCCTGCATCAGGTTGCGAAGGATCTTTAGGGATACGTCGACCTTGTACTTGCTCCCGGCACCGAACAGATCATGCGCCTCGTCGATCCATAAGACAGCGGTACCGCGTAGTTGAAAATGGTGCCGAACTTTCCGCATAATGTCGTATTCGGTCTCAGACCGGCGCGGGACCGAGGGATACCCACTGGCCTTAAGAATTTCGATCCCGAGGCTCTTCGCAGTCGCCGGGCTTGGCACCCGAACTCCGACCCACGGTTGATGGGAAGGATCGCGTGGCTGCAACGCGGGATGGGTCTTGAGCCCATGAAGGACCATCGAAGTTTTCCCGCCACCGGCGGGCTCGACCACGGCGATACCGCGCGCATCGCCGGCCTTGTTATAAAGGCGGGGCTTTGGGATTGGTTCTCCCTGTTCATCTCGTTGCAGCAGCCGGTCCAGATAGCTCCTGAACTGTGCGTCCCGCGGCGTCGAGAGATACCTATCTCGCAGCCGATCCACGACTGCGAGTTTTTGGTTAATGTTGATGTTTGGTGCATTCATGGTCATTCGTCCTCCAGGATCCAATCGTCGCCATCGTCAGCCCCATGATCGGCATCGCCAGGCTGATGATCGGAAAATTGGAACGCTTGGAGATCGCCGGAAGAAGTTTCCCCTACGTCATGCTGATTATTGTTGTCTGGGGCCTCCGAAGTCGCTGATGCGGCCGTTGGAAGGCTTGTTCCCCAGCTATCTCGGTCCTCATCATAGGGGCTCATTGGCTCCATCTCAGAGGTCTTGAAACCGATGAACAGGCGGTCTTCTTCGTAGTCCATCCGCTTTTCGGTCCAGTCCTCCATGATGAGTCCGACACGGGTCATGGCGGCGCTGTTGGTTTCCTTGATGTATTCGATCGCCTGGCGGACGACCGCGAAGTTAACCTCGGCACCCTGAGCGTTCTGCGCTCGGATTTCCGCAGCGGCGTTGATCCATTCCTCTGCAGAGACCCCCTGATACCGATCAAAGACTGCAGGGACCTCACACCACCGTCCATTTAGCTGCCCCCAGATGGCGCCGATATCCTCTGGATACCAACGGATGGCGACCTTACGACCTGCCGACTTGTTCATGAAACGACCCAGAATTTTCGAATGATAGCGAACCCCCAAGATGGTGATGCCCTTATTGGTCACGGTGCGCTCCCGCTCGTGGCCAAAAATCAAACGTCGACGCCTAAGGTCGGGCGGAGTTTGAACCCCGAATTTCTCTACCAGCCGATTCCAGCAAGCGAGCGGCGTCTCACCGTTCAGTCCGCTATGCGGCGTGCGGTGATACACATCGACGACGTAACGAACCAAGACCGTGCAAAACTCTTCCGGGTTGAGGGCGGCGCGTTTTGAGGAGCCATAGTCTCCCCGCTCGACGCTGTTACTAAAGGTGCGCCCGCTCAATCTTGGCATAAGCTGCGTTGCGAATGTACCGAATACCCGCTCGATGCGCCCCTTCAGATGCGGGTCGCCGGCCGGGCAGTACTCTAACGTGATCCCAAGATCCGAGGTACGGGCTTGGATCAGAGCCGAGGTGTTGTAAGCCGCGCAATCCGTAACGATGACTGAGGGCCAGCCGAATTGGTTCCAGGGAGTTAGGCTACCGCAGGCATCTCCCCAAACACCCTTGTCCCGCATCATCATCTCAATTACGCGCAACGCACTTTGCGAGTTCGGCGTACGCGATATGACCATCCCGACAATGCAGCGGGTTGCGCAACAGATAGCGACGGTGATCCACCAGCGTGCCTTCTTTTTGTCGAGACCGAGTTTCTTCTTTTCCTCTTCGGTCAGATAGTGAAACAACCCGCTTTCCGCCGTGAGGGTTATGGCTTCGGCCTCCCATTCATCGAACTCGACCCTTTGCATTGGCCGCTCAACTTGGAGCCCCTTGCCTACAGGCGCGAACTGCCGGTTCGCAGCTTGGCGGCCGTGCCGTGTCAGTGTCATGTCGAAGGGGTTGAGCTTGCGTATCGCTTGGCGCACAGTCTCGCGCGATGGACAGACAATTTCGGGCTTGCCCTCAGCCCGACGTCGCTCGTTTTCTTCGATAAAGGCGGTTTTGACTTCACCGAAGATAATGTTCTGGGAAGGCCGCTGGTCGTCGAGGTATTTACTGACAACCTTACCCATAAGCATCAACTCGTCCGCGGTCATCCGACGGTCGCGGTTTCCGCGTTCTTCGGTCTTGTCGTAAAGACCTGCAAGACCGAAACGCCGTTCTTTCCTCTCCCATTCAAGCACGGTTTTTGCGCCCAGCTTTTTAGGCACAACGAGAAATTCGCGGTCCTCCTCGGGCTGATCTTTCTCCATGAGTTCACCCGCACGCACTTTAATAGTTCCAAGCACAGGTTTGACAGTCGTCGCTACCCGAGTGACGTTGTTGTTCTCGTCGTCGAGGAGTTCTCTGAAAGCTTGCACCACCGCCAAACGCATACTTGCCTTTCTCTGCGCGTTGGCGCCGCGCAGCGAAAGGAGCTCGCCGTTTGGCAAAGTACGCTGCCGCAGATGCTCAGGCTGATGCTCGTTCGGAGTGCACGCGAAATTGCCGACTGAAAGATAGCGACTGATTTCGGCGTTGGTCATAACCTGAGGCACGCCTGCCCCTTTAGCTGCAACGAAAATGTGCCGCTCCTCTCGGGTCTGAAAGTATCGGTGAGGCTGCCCCCCGATGACGATGCCGTCGTATTCGGAAAAAGAAAATTTGGGCTGTACGGGGCTGGGTTTGGTGGCGATCATTTGAAAATCCTCCGGCAGACGTACGCCTCATGGGCGATACGGACCTTGATGACGAGTTTGAGTTCGTGGGAGCGGATCAGACGAACAATGGCCCGGAAGCCACGCGCACCAAGATTGATGGCATCGACCAAATCCTGAATTTGAACCGAGGCGACCATTTCGTTCACGATCCTGCGTGCAGCCGCATCAGCCTCAGGGTCAGGACGGCGCATTTCGTGCAACATCTCGGCGTTGAAGAGCTCGACCGGATCGAGATCCCGCTCGGTCATAATGATCACTTCATTTGCAAAATCCGGCGTCACTTGTGCTGCGATCTGTGCCAACTCCTGTTGAACCTTGGGCTGGCGCCGCCGGTACTCGGACTTCACCATGATGGCCCGACGGGAGCCGTCGGCCATCAGGACGCGGAAATCGAAATAGTGCGTCGCGGTTTCGCCATTCGGCTTCACCCACTTGAACGGCACTTGGTTTTCGAGGCCCACGACATCAGGTCGCGCGATGGTAACGAGAGCGGTGCACAGTTCGGTATGGCTCTCAATATCCATTGTCCGATCCTCGTCCGGTCCAAAGGTGAACTGACCGGTGAAATGCTTTCGGCGACCTTTGGCTATCTTCCGGGTTGTTTGAATTCGCTCCGGCATCACGAGTCCGCCATCTAACAAATAATTCATGCTTTTTCCTTTTGGCATGAGGGTATCGCTCGCCGGAATACGCTCCGACGCTGCCCGAAGGCCGCGATACAGATTTCTGATTTTGTTTCTTGCTCACCTGATTTCAGGTGGCACTGGGTGCAGGCCTCAGCTTTGGGCTTGCGATATTTTGTGGCCTATTCTGTTCCCTTGACCATTGTCGTTCCTCATCTCTTGGTGGTGACCTCTCAATCGTCGCCGAGCTCCGGCTCTGTTGACTGAAAGGTTGGCTGACCGCCTGTTTCACGAAGAAAAATTTGCATCCCGGTCGGTATGATCTGCCGTTCAGCCTTCGCTTGAGGACGAGAAACTACCCATTGCGCCCCCCCAGCAACAGCTGATTTTGCTCAAAATAAATTTGCCGAAATCATTTCCGTCCAAAATAAAATGATCCCAAGGGGCTCTGCAATCCAACGCAAGTCACTGAATTAAATCAACAATTATAAAGGTATCACGAGTATCGTTAGAGAGGAGACCACACGAAAAAAGTTGATCGCCAATCAAACCGATTGAAATGGCGTCAATCAATCGTCATCCGCGAGATAAATCTGCAACACCTCATCCTAAATGTTGGACGCGGTGAGAAGACTAAGGGACAGATACGGCTGCAAAGCGATTCGTCCGGAGGCAAGCCAGCCCGCGGCAAACACTAACATTTAGATACCGAATGACGCTCTCGCGCCGGAAACTCTTCGTCGATGCGCAAGGCCAGCGAGCCCTTGAAAGCCATCACCAACTCTCGGTCCAACCACGGCATTCCGGTCTCTCGAGATCAAATGACAGAGACAATTTGATTGTTGGTGGTCCAAGGCGACGCAACGCGGCGCGACCGATCTTATTTTGCAAAGAGCGGTTCTGAGCCCAGCCCTTCACATTAAATGGTACAAGCGCTGCGAAGGTCCGGTTCGAGCCCAATTTCACCGATGCCGCATTAGCGGCGAAGGTCCGCTATGCAGGATTGGTTCGAAGCTCGATCCCTGGCGTGTGAAGGCCCGCGCGCGAGAGTGTGAAAATCTCGAAACCATCCGATGTTACACCAATCGAATGCTCGAATTGTGCCGACAGGGATTTGTCCCGCGTCACGGCGGTCCAGTCGTCTGCAAGCATTTTTACCTCCGCGCGCCCAAGGTTGATCATCGGTTCAATTGTAAAGATCATGCCCTGCCTCAGTTCCGGGCCGGTTCCAGCTCTGCCGAAGTTCAGGATGTTGGGGGAGTCATGAAAGACCTGACCGATGCCGTGGCCGCAAAAGTCGCGGACCACCGAGCAGCGTTCGGAATGTGCGTAGGTCTGGATTGCGTGACCGATATCACCCAGTCGCGCACCCGGCCGCACCGCCCTGATCCCCTGCATCATCGCCTCATGCGCGATCTGGATGAGGCGTTCAGCCGCGCGCTTCGGCTTTCCCACCACATACATCCGACTTGAATCGCCATACCACCCGTCATGGATCAGTGTGACATCGACGTTCACGATATCGCCGTCGCGCAACTTCTTCTCGTTCGGAAATCCGTGGCAGACCGATGTGCAGCAGGCGTATTGATACCCCTCGTAGCCCAAGGTTGCAGGTGTTGCGTCATTGGCGGCCGCAAACTCGAGAACGAAGGCGTTGATCTGTGCCAACGCAGTGCCAGCCCGGACAAGATCGGACACGCCGTCGAGGCATCTGGCCGTCAAATCGCCTGCTCGGCGCATCCCCTCAAAGGCGTCCAGCCCATAGAGCTTGATGGCTTCGGTTCTGCGAGCGTCCTGCGCCTTTGATGCGACCGGCACGTTGATATAGCTGTCCATCATGAGCTTCCCTGCGTATTCCATAGTGTAGCAACAGAAGTCAGATTGACCGGCAGCCAGCTACTGTTATATATGAAACATATGTGTTTCGTATATAAGTAAGCAGGAGGTGTGTCGATGGGGATCGTGAAAATCGGGGACGGTCTGCACGAGGAACTGCGCAAGTCCAGTTCGGTCATGTGCCGTTCGATCAATGCGCAGGCCGAATTCTGGATGAAGGTCGGTATGCTTGCCGAAGCAAACCCGACCTTGCCCTTTACGGAGATTATGGCTCAGCAACTCAAGAACGCCGATGTAAAGGTGCCGGAGATCGAAGCAGCCTGAAACTTGATGCTCCCGCTGTTATGTTGCGAGTTGGGCGAAGCGGTCGTCTGCCAGGCGGAATCCAACGGCAGCATTGTCCGCACTGCGGATATAGACAAGCTCACGAAAATTTCTTTGGGAGCTTCACGTTGTCTGTGACCATTGCAACATGACCGCACCACGCGATTTGCTCCATTTACTGCAAAGGGCTGGGTTCTGGGCGACCTTGTTGTATCGACGGCCCGATAGCTCGTCGCTGAGCATCGAAAAATACCCCGCAACAACAGTATCGTTCTCATTATCTGACCAATCTGCTGGTGCCATATGGCGAAGTTAATCGGCGTGGCTTGGCGTGTCAGGTTAGAAGCGCAGGAGTGCGTTTCATTCTTTGCGATAGCGCACGCTTGTCATGTTCGCGTTTTCCGAAGTAGCGTCAGCAGATAGTTTTTTCGTTTTTGATTTTGGCAGGATAATATGAACAAGCGGGGCCTAAGCGAGCGCGATATTTGCACTAAGTTCATTACACCATCCCTTGTTAAAGCAGGCTGGGATGTAAATAGCCAAATCCGCGAAGAGGTGAGTTTTACCAAAGGACGGATCATCGTCCGCGGGAAGATGGTCAGCCGCGGCGAAGGCAAGCGTGCTGATTACATCCTGTCAGCAAAGCCCAACATCCCCATCGCCATTATCGAAGCAAAAGACAACAAGCAGCCCGTCGGCGGGGGCATGCAGCAGGCACTCGGCTATGCGGAAACGCTGGATGTCCCGTTCGTTTTTTCATCGAACGGCGATGGCTTCGTCTTTCACGATCGGACTGGATCATCATCTAATGTCGAACAGTCGTTGAGCTTAGATAAATTTCCCAGCCCCCAAGATCTTTGGCAACGCTACAAAACATGGAAAGGGCTGTCCGATGCTGAGGAAAAGATCGCTCTTGAGGACTACCACGATGACGGGTCGGGCAAGGAACCGCGCTACTATCAGGTGAATGCCATTAACAAAACCATGGAAGCGATAGCCAAGGGGCAGGATCGCGTCCTCTTGGTAATGGCGACTGGCACCGGCAAAACTTATACGGCTTTTCAGATTATCTGGCGCTTTCGGCAGGCGTTTCCTGGAAAACGCGTTCTGTTCTTGGCAGATCGAAATGTTCTTATCGACCAAACCATGGTCAACGATTTCCGTCCGTTCAGTGGCAAGATGGCGAAACTGTCCACCCAGTCAAAGACCATCGAGCGGCCAGACGGAACCAAGGAGAGCGTCACGCTTGCGATGGATAAGAAGCGTCGCATCGACTCTTCCTATGAAATTTACCTTGGGCTTTACCAAGCCATCACCGGGCCGAACGAAAGTCAGAAGATCTTCCGCGAGTTCTCCAAGGACTTCTTCGATCTGATCATCATCGACGAATGTCACCGGGGTAGCGCATCGGCGGACTCAGCATGGCGAGAGATCCTCGATCATTTCTCTTCGGCCGTGCAGATCGGCCTAACGGCGACGCCCAAGGAAACGGAATACGCGTCGAACATCGACTACTTCGGGCCTCCGGTCTTCAGCTACACCCTAAAGCAAGGCATCCGCGACGGTTTCCTTGCGCCCTACAAAGTCATCAAAGTTCACGTCGACCGTGACGTTCAGGGATATCGCCCGGAAAAAGGCCAGCTGGATCGGGATGGCGAAGAGGTCGAGGACCGCATTTACAATGCGAAGGATTTCGACCGCACACTGGTTTTGGACGACCGCACCAAGCTCGTCGCGCGAAAGATAACCGAGTTCCTCCGCGAAAGCGGCGACCCGATGGCCAAGACCATCGTGTTCTGTGTGGATCAAGAGCATGCAGCGCGAATGCGGCAAGCGCTGGTCAACAAAAACGCTGACCTGGTCGCAAAGAATGCGCGATACGTGATGCGGATCACCGGGAATGACAAAGACGGGATTGATCAACTCGGGAACTTTATCGATCCAGAAGCTACATATCCCGTGATCGTTACAACATCCAAACTCCTCTCTACCGGTGTAGACGCCCAGACCTGCCGCCTGATCGTGCTCGACCGCGAAGTCGGGTCTATGACGGAATTCAAGCAGATCGTTGGGCGCGGCACACGGGTGCATGAAGATACGCGCAAGCTGTTCTTCACACTGATGGATTTCCGCGGTGCCTCAAGCCATTTTGCTGATCCGGACTTCGATGGTGAACCCGTCCAAATTTATCAGCCCGGTCCGGATGACCCTGTTACCCCACCGGACGAAACGCCAGCCGAGACGCCGGATGGCGATGTCGTATCGGGCAATGAGAGCCCTGCGGAGAATGAGACCGTCCTGATCGATCCGAACAACCAGAACCTCACCAGCGATACCATGACCGGACCGCGCCCCAAGGTCTATATCGATGGCGTGGGCGCTGACATCGTTGCTGAGCGCGTCGAATACCTTGATGAGAACGGCAAGCTCGTGACCGAATCCCTCCGCGACTACACGCGCAAGGCCATGCGCCAGCGCTTCACCAGCCTCGATGACTTCCTGCGGCGTTGGAAACAGACGGAGCGGAAACATGCGCTTGTCGAAGAGCTGGCCGAAGAGGGTTTGCCCCTCGACGTGATCGCCGACGAACTGGGGTTTGACCTCGACCCGTTTGACCTGATCTGCCATATCGCATTTGACGCCAAGCCGCTGACCCGAAAAGAGCGTGCAGACAATGTGCTCAAGCGAGATGTGTTTACCAAATACGGCCCGCAGGCTCGCGCTGTTCTTGAAGCTTTGCTTGAGAAATACTCCGACGACGGCGTGATCAGCATCGACGATCCGAAGATCCTGAAAATCAATCCATTCGCTGGCATGGGCACCGAGGTTGAACTGATCCGCGCCTTCGGCAAGAAGAACGACTACATTCGCGCCGTGCATGAGATGCAAACGGCGCTTTACGAAGAAAGTGCTTAACCCATGTCCGTCCGTAATCTCGTCAAATCCATCCAAGACATCATGCGCAAGGACACCGGCGTCGACGGTGATGCGCAGCGTATGTCCCAGCTGGTCTGGATGTTCTTCCTCAAGATCATGGACGATCAGGACGAAGCGCTGGAAATCACCCAAGACGACTACACATCGCCCATCCCCGAGGACCTGCAGTGGCGGACCTGGGCGGCGGATCCCGAGGGCATCACCGGCGACACGCTGCTTGCCTTTCTGAATGACGAGCTGTTCCCCAGGCTCAAACAACTCTCCCCACAAAAGGGGCCGCGTGCCAAAGTCGTGCGCGATGTTTTTGAGGACGCCTACAACTACATGAAATCCGGTCAGCTCCTGCGGCAGGTGATCAACAAGATCAACGAGGTCGATTTCAACAACCTCACCGAGCGCCAGCACTTCGGCGACATCTACGAACAACTGCTGAACGACCTTCAAAATGCAGGCAACGCTGGCGAATATTACACGCCCCGCGCAGTTACCGCCTTCATGGTCCAGCAGGTCGACCCAACGCCGGGCGAGGTGCTCTTTGACCCCGCCTGCGGCACCGGCGGCTTCCTGACCTGCGCTATGCGCCATATGCGCGACAACCACATCAAGCGCCCCGAGGACGAGACGCTGATGCAGGCCTCCCTGCGCGCGGTCGAGAAAAAGCCATTGCCCCACATGCTCTGCGTCACCAACATGCTGCTGCACGGGGTGGAGGAGCCTTCATGGGTGCGCCACGACAACACGCTGGCGCGTCCACTGGTCAGCTGGGGGCAGGCGGACAAGGTCGACATCGTCCTGTCCAACCCACCGTTCGGTGGCAAGGAAGAGGACGGGATCGAGAACAACTTCCCCACCTTCCGCACCCGCGAAACAGCCGACCTCTTTCTCGCCCTGATCATCCGCCTGCTCAAGGACAAGGGCCGCGCCGCCGTGGTCCTGCCCGATGGCTCGCTCTTTGGCGAGGGCATCAAGACCCGTCTCAAGGAACACCTCCTCGAGGAATGCAACCTGCACACCATCGTGCGGATGCCGAACTCGGTCTTCAAACCCTACGCCTCCATCGGCACCAACCTGCTGTTCTTCGAAAAGGGCAGGCCCACGCAGGACATCTGGTATTGGGAACACCGCGTGCCGGAAACGCAGAAGGCCTATTCCATGACCAAGCCGGTCCGGCTGGAGCATCTGGACGATTGCGCCGCATGGTGGGGCGGTGAGGCCCGCGAAGGGCGGCAGGAAAGCGAGCGCGCGTGGAAAGTGTCGATTGACGAGATCCGCGAGCGCGGCTTCAACCTCGACATCAAGAACCCACATGTGGAGGCAGAGGACTGGGGCGACCCAGAGACCCTGCTGAATGACCTGACCAAGGCCGAGGTCTCGGTCGACAGCCTGCGGGCCGAGCTGAAGGCCATCCTGACCGAGGCGCTGGCCCGATGAACGCGGAACGGTTGCTGCAGGTTTACGAACAGATCAGCGAAGCGCCGGACGCCATCGCACGGCTGCGGCGGTTTGTGCTGGATTTGGCGGTGCGTGGAAAGCTGGTGGAACAGGTGCCGGAGGACGAGCCTGCATCGCAGCTACTGGAACGAATTAAAACGGAAAAAGACCGGATTGTCCGCGAGGGGAAGTTTAAGAACACTGAAGGATCATTCGCCCGCGATCAGGAGGCTTTCGCTTTTCCGCTTCCGGCAAGCTGGCACTGGTGCTACTTGGATGACGTCGCGGCCATTGCACGCGGCGGCTCACCTCGGCCAATCAAAGCCTATTTGACGGATGAGGAAAACGGAATTCCGTGGATCAAGATCGGGGATTCCACCCGTGGAAGCATTCACATTGACAGCACTGCGGAACGCATTAAGCCAAAAGGACTTTCCAAGTCTCGACTTGTAGTTCCTGGAGATTTGCTACTCTCCAACTCGATGAGCTTTGGCTTCCCTTACATTACCAACGTCGAAGGTTGCATTCACGATGGATGGTTGGTCATTCGGACTCCTGACCAACTTATGAGCAAACTGTTTCTTCATACACTGTTCCTATCGGAGCATGCCAAGCAATCATTTGCTGAGGCTGCATCAGGGGCGGTAGTCCAGAACTTGAACGCAGACAAAGTTAGAAGGCTAACCGTACCTCTTCCCCCCCTCGCCGAACAGCACCGGATCGTCGCCAAGGTCGATGAGCTCATGGCGCTTTGCGATCGGTTGGAGGAGGCCCGCAAGACGCGGGAGGAGCTGCGCGACAAGCTCACCGCCGCCAGCCTCGCCCGCCTGACCGCCCCTGATACCATGGTGGAGGATTTCCCCACCCACGCCGCCTTCGCCCTCGAGGCGCTCCCCGCCCTCACCACGCGCCCCGACCGGATCAAGCCCCTCCGCCAAACCATCCTTAACCTCGCCGTCCGCGGCAAACTGGTCGAACAGGATGCGGCGGATGAACCGGCATCCACTTTGATTAAGGTCGCACAGGGCCTACAGGCAGAAAGAGGCGCCAAAGTGAAAGTTGACCCTATTCAGCCAAGTGAGGTTCCCTTTCATGTGCCTTTCGGATGGCTTTGGACGCGCATCGGCACAATTGCCCTCCAGACTGGCTCTGGTAGCACCCCGCGCGGAGGAAAATCGGCATATGCCGGTGAAGGAACGCCGTTTCTAAGGTCTCAGAACATATACGACGATGGTCTCCGCCTTGATGACGTCGTGTTCATCAATGACGAGACCAACAAGAAGATGAAGCGAACGCAAGTCAAAGCTAAAGACCTGCTCCTAAACATCACTGGCGGTTCTATAGGCCGCTGCACTCGAGTTCCCGATGAGTTCCCGGGGGCAAACGTCAGCCAGCACGTTGCAATCATTCGCACTGCCGTAGCTGGTATCGAAGACTATTTGCACCTTCTGATCAGATCGCCATTCTTCCAAGAATACGTGAATGGAGAGCAGACCGGCGCAGGGCGCGGCGGATTGCCGAAGAACCGCATGGACCGCATCCCGGTGCCGCTCCCTCCTCTCGCCGAACAAAGCCGCATCTTGGCCAAGGTCGACACCCTAATGGCACTCTGCGACCGACTGGAGGCCGCCCTGACCACCACCGACACCACCCGCACCCGCCTCCTCGAATCCCTCCTCCATGAGTCGCTGGAGCCGGCGGCAAACGCCTTGGAGGCCGCTGAATGACACTTGCCCCTGTCGAAGCTGAACGCCTCCTCCTTGCCCGCTATGATGAACCCGCAAAACCGGCCACGGACAAAGTCTTAGGTTTCAAGACTAATGGCGGACGGGTATTCGCTATCGACACAAGGGCAAAAGAAACGCGACTATGGTTCCAGCCGCCCGCGGCTCCCGCGATGGAAGGCATAGAAGCTTTGCCAGACCCGAATAATGGCAATCATCACCTAAATGGGCCGCTCTCTCCGCTAAAACGTTCGGATACTCAGCGCGTCTTAATCGACAGCCTCGCCGCACTGCAGCGGTTCCTTGATTGGTATGACGGTGCCTCCGACGGCTCTTCACCGGAGCTGTTGGAAGGCATCGACTTCGCCAGCGCCTTTGCCCGGTTCCAATCCCTGATCACAAGCTATGACCAGCCCTTCACCCGGTTCGACGAAGGCCTCATCGCTGCCTGGGAAAGCTACAAGCCCCGCGTCCGTGCCGAAGCCCTGACCCGCCTCGACACCGACAGCTGGACAGAAGATCAGATTGGGTCCGGTAGCATCGTCGCCAAGGTGATCGACGCCATCGAAATTCAGGCCACCCACGGCGATGTGACGAACAACATGGTGTTCTGGCAGAACCGTTACGGCCACGCCAATCGAGAACACCGCGCCTTGATCGAAGCCGCTGCGACCGGAACCGGCCTGCAAACCCTCGAACGCCTGCTGTTTCAACTCTACTGCACGGACCGCGACGAAGGGGCCATCTTCGAAGACCTCAGCGAGGCTGTCGGCGCGAAATACCCCCTAATGGCCTACCTGTTCTTTTTGAAAGACATGGATCGCTTCATGCCGATCCAGCCAACAGGATTTGACAGGGTATTCGGCGAAATCGGTTTGGAGTTCCGTACCCTGCGCCATTGCACTTGGGACAACTATTCGCAGTTCAATGCAATCTTAGATGATCTACGCACCCCGATTGCCAAGCTGGCTGGTCTGGACGACGTCCGCCTGATCGATGCCCATTCCCTACTTTGGATGTTTACCACGTTGCTGCGCATGGAAGCAAAGGGCGAACTTTCCAAAGGTGCCAAGGCGAGTGAACGACACCTCGGCGCACGCGAGAAATCCATCGCCGACATCAAGTACTCGGTCGGCCGAACAGTCTTCAATTCGAACGGCCAGGTGGTTCCTACGACGGTTAAGAACAAGGACCTGCAGATGTCCGACGCCGAGTTGGACAAACTGATCCGAGACCTTCTAAAGATCCAGGAAGACCGCTGCGCCATCACGGGGCTACCCTTTCAATTTCGAGGCGCGCAAACAGACGACAACATGTTGCCCTCCCTCGACCGGATAGACAGCAATGGCCACTACGCCCGGGATAACCTGCAGATCGTATGCCGCTTCATCAACTTCTGGAAGCAGGCATCTGACGACACCGAGTTCCGGCGTTTGGTCGAATTGGTCCGAGAGGTGGGGAGGGCCTGATACCCATTGAGAAGAGAATAACAACTTAGTCATCAGGCACACAGTGTAACCCTTAGAGGCACAATCTCAGCCCCCTCAAGCAGCGGCATTTCCAATTTGCAATACGGAGGGCCGTCATTCACTTCGGGTCGTACTAAAGACTCTACTGCGCGGGTAGCGGCGTGTCGAACGGAGCCACGCAAGAGCACCAAGCCGCAAAGATTTATCACCGTCAGTCCAAAGCCTAATTACTTCTAACACCGGTGGAGGCGTTCTGGCGAGAGATTGCATCAAGGCGACGGCAAATATGCATTTCCATCCTTACAGAGATCCAGAAGTTCGGAGAGCTACCTTCCGGTGCCTTCGTCGCGGCTTCGACAATCTTCTCATATCCCCAGGAGCCGTGGAGAGGACTATGGCTTGCATCAGCCATGACGCGTTTTGCTGCAGCCTTGTACATGGAGCTCCTGGGCGAAAGTAGCTTCTTCGTGTTCGGATCTACATTGGGCGCCACTCGATGGTAGTAAATCGAATTTTTGTCAGTCGGAAAGTCGATTCTTGCTCTCAGGTATGACCCGACAGGGATAAAGGCGTCGTTCCGTATCGGATTGATCGAGCCATAATCGCCGTACTCGATCGGCTGGTTTTGAGCCCGGTTAATCGCTTCATAAAGCGCGAGCTCCTCGAGACGGAATTCATCGCGCTCTTCGTCACCGACGTCCGTGACGCTCTTTGGAAAGGATGTTCCGAGACTGACTATGCTTGCGTGGGGAATGATAGTGCGAATTTGGCTAATTAGTGGAGCCACATAGGCGGCATGGAGTGATGCCGTAGAAGCTTGGACAAATTCGAAATCGAGAACGATTTCAAACCGCCTATCCTCCTGAATAAAGGCATTCGCTCTATCAGCAAGCATAGACAGATCATCGATAAAGCCTTCATCGTGAAGCACCGATGCTCGATAGGATATCAAATCATATCTCTGCGCGAATGCATCGAACTGGGTGAAGATATCGGACACATACTGATCGTAGTCATCGTCCTCACCCGGATTTACGATGAGGGTCGGTCGCACCTTGGTATTTTCCGCATGAAGCTCATTCACTTTTGCGACCCACTGTGCATAACCGCCAGCGCTACGTCCCAGCGCCTGCGTTTCGCTTGACCGCAGCGTCGGCTCTCGTGTGATGTCCACCACGCAAACCCGACAGTCGTCGAAGTCTTCGGCGATGGTCGAGTAAATCTTCGCTATGTTGTACTCAATAGGCGCCAATTTGTCTTTATTCGGACGCTTCCGCCCTCTGGTAATCTCGCAATGAACCGACAGTTCAGCTTTCCGAGCCGGGTTCAAGTGCTTCCAGGCCCGTATCTCAGCGTCGCCCATTTTAAGAAGCAAATGATATGTCATGCTACGCTATAGCCCAAGTCACCGAGACGATATCTCAGAGATTCTTTTGAAACCCCTAACTCCAAGGCCATCTTTGTCAGATTACCCTGTGATAGACGGAATGCTCGACGCACTAAAACCTCTGGCATGAGCAGCTTGGCAGCAAAAATGTTGGCTTGATACTCGATCGAATTCCTATCGCCGTTCCGGTGCAGAATTCGCTCGCCGTTGGCCATCGAGTCGATCTTCCCACGATGTAGCAAGTAATGAGCGTATTCATGTGCCATAGAGAAACGCTGTCGGTTGGGATGATGCTTAGAGTTCACAGCAATTTCGAACCTGTCGTCGGCTATTCGCTTTATGTAGGCGTCATTGAATCCAAGATCCTCGAAGCTTAGGTCGAGTTCATTGTTGGACTCAATAATTGCTTCGATAGGGATGGATGCGTCCATCGGAAGCCCCATTTGCTGATAGTACTTCACAACCTGCTCGGGCGAGTTGAGAAGCCCCGGCGGGGGCAGGTCCCGCTGGCTGGATTCTGCTCCGGGGCGTTGCGGTCTGCGAGGCGATTTAGACACCATGTTCGTCAGCTCCAAGCAGAATGGTGTCTTCATCCGGTTCGGTCACAGTTTCACCCGTGTCCATTTCTTCTACAAGGTACTCGAGGCGCTCGATGCGCTCTGAAAACCCAGCAATAAACTCACCGTGATTTCCTGACTTTTCTACGAGCCTGTCGACCGTGCCTTTCATTTCCTTACTTTCCTCTGCAATTTGTTGGACGAGCAGAGTTTTCCCAGAGTTTTTAGTGAAGAAGTTTTCGGTGAGCGTCGGCAACTCAGCTTCGACATGCTGTTTGGCCGAGTAGCGAAGGCTCAAGGCGGCGATAATACCAATAAGCGTTAGGATGACGATCAGGTTCGTGTAGAAGCTCGACAGTGCGGCTATCATACCGTCTGAAGTCATCGTATTGTCGAAGAAGCAAATACTTTGGTTTGCGTAGGTCCAACAGTCACTTTCTGGGAACGTCGAGAAAAGAACTCGAAAACGGGTCCAACCGTACACCATAGAAAGTGTTAACAGCGACGTCAGGACAGCTGTCGCCATCACGATCCCGATTGTCAGCCTGCTGGGTGCCGCCGTGGCGTTTGGACGTTCTTGGCTCACTATATTTCTTTACAAATATTCTCTGTCGATTTCTTGCATAGGATGTGATGAATTGCAACTTTCAGCTGTTGCGAGATTTATCGGATAATTCAGTTCCTCAGGGTACCACTGCTACGTCGGGTAAGGCTATCAGCATCAGCGACTGAATAGCCGCTGTGCTCTTCACTTGACGCACGTTCGCTCGCACTCATGGCCCAGCCCTTGGATGCCGTGCCGGATGCGATGAGATCAATCGACATGGGCTTCGACCTACCGTTCGATCTAATGTAGGCAGGTTCCGAACGTACAGGTACCGTTTTTTTTGGGGGGAGTCCTCTTCAGAGAAAGAGTTCGTCACGTTTCTTAAGAGAATGATGAAACACCTCATTCCAACGAAATTGAAATGAATTACTTCGCCCGAACATGTAAATAGCAGCAGATGCCTGTTGGCTGCTTGATACAAAATTATGCGGGTGTCGCCGGCAACCCTTAAACAATCTGCAATTCCGGCAGTGCCCACGCCAGAGTTTCAGGATCGGCACCCCGGCCGCCTGGCTTTTTTTCCAGAACTCAAAGCTTGTGCTTACAATGCCATCGCTTGTCCGCTGCGGTTAGCACGAGCGCCACCACGCTCGTGACCACCTCCCGTCGGTGGCCGGGACTTCAAAGGCCGCCAAAGTCAGCCTTCTTTTACAGACGACATGGGAAAACTTCTCGGATGCACGTTTAGGCTTCCTCTCAAAGGCGTGCCATCATCTCTGGGGAATGATCAGTTCCCAGCAGCGCGCTGCGTCTTCAGTGATGTAGTATTTTGCAAAGCGTCCAGATCATCTGGATTTTGCGCCTTCTCCTTTCTCCTCGCTCATCGTGCGGTCGTTGAGGGCATCTCCATGCCAGCCCGTCATACCGAGGAAATGGAATGGTCACGTTTAGCCGGAAACTATTTCCTGACCGAAACCTAAAAAATGTAACATACCTGCCTCGGGTGACCGCAGAACCCGCTCCGCCCCTTAAGCGAACTTCGTAAATAAGGACGGTAACGACGACTTCCAGTCCCAGCACGGCGTCGGCTAAAGTTGTGATGGTAAGATTTGAAATCCTCGGCAGCGGGGTCTCAGAAAAATTAAATTTTCTCTTCGTGCTCACAGTAATTGGCCAATGTTCATATCGAGAAGCAGAAACGGAGAGGCAACGACGCGGTCGCATTTCCTCGGAACACGGTCAGGCTTGATGCTGCCACGAAAGGCAGAAGCGCAACAAACAGGAGGACCATCATGCTGCGCACGCTCCCAACGAAGATCCTGCCCGCAGAACCGCAAATCGCCATCGTCCGCGCGTTCTTCACTAAGCACGGAACCGCGCTGTGTACCGCCGCGGGGCTGATCGACGGTGATGCCGGAACCGCCCGCGTTCTGCGCCTCATGTCGATGTTGCGCGAGGCACCACGCCTCGACCACCCAATGCGACGCAGGTTGGTCGATCTCCACCGTCTCCTTTCTTTAGACCCTGTCTTAAAGGCTTTCGAACCCGACTTGTCGTCTTGGACCCTCCTCAATCCCGCCAGCGCCGAAGTGGAGGAACTCTGCCTGCTCACCGACCGGCTCTATGATCTCTTAATTAGCATCAGCGACTCGGACACGAAGCGGAAGGTGCCAGCACTCGACCTTCCGGCGCAGATGGCCGCCTGAAGTGCTTCGCCGGCCGCGCAACGCGCGCTGTCGGCGGCATTCCTCTGGGGCGCAGAACAGGATTCCCAACTTCAAAGGACCATCTTCTGCATGCCGGATTAATCGAAAAAGTGACCCCGGCTGTAGATTTCTTCTTCGTCTCCTAAAAGAACGACCAATGTTCTCGTCACCAGCACCAGCCTTCGAAATGAACCGAAAGGACCCTGCCGAACACAACGCATCTCCCAACCGCAGAAAACATGACGCCGATGAATCAGGCAACACCAGCACCTTTCATGCATGCAAGGGAGACAATCATGCTCAACACGGACACCGCGAATATTAGCCAGGCCCGCTACGATGCGGTCGCTGCGACTGAGAGACACCTGCGTCGCAATGGCGCCGGGCTTTGCAACCTGCTCGACGCGCTCGACGATCCAGCCGGCTTTGAAGCCTTGTGCCGCCTGCATAGCGCATTCAGCCATTCTTTCCCGGATGCGGATGCGGTCGAAGATGCCGTGAACGATATCACCCGCTTTCTCGCGGATCAGTCGTGTTCATCGCTCGACAAGATCGGCATTGAGCGAAGCTTCGCGGCAGCTGATATGGCTCGATGGCACGGCGCCCGGATCAGCGAGATTCATGGTAAGTTTAGCCATGCTCGATGACCCGCGCTGCGTATTACAGATCTGCCAAGAGAACCGCCTTAAAAACCATCCTGGTACGTTCGGTCCGGAACAGGATATCTGCGATATCACGCTGTGGCTCAATCAGCGCTTTCCCCTCTCGAAGGCGCGTGTGCTGGTTGGCCGGCACTATACTCAACGCGACCGCGAGATCGCTGGCCTTGCGGTTACAAGTTCGGCCACGCATTCCGTGTCCCTGGCTCCACTTGCTTTCGAGGCATTTGTAGCCTTGGGGTACCGGGTCCAGGAGACGGGCGGTGATAGCTATGAGTGCCCCTCTTGTTATGGGTATCACTCAAGGCATGAAGCGCTGAAAGCCTGTGTGCGCATCGAAAGCGCGCTACGGGACTGGCGTTCACAATAAAGAAAACGTAAATTTCTGACATAGGGCGGCGCAAGCCGCCCTTTTTCTGTTGAAGCACATCAGAAAGTGCCAAGAGACCGACTTGACGAGATGTGGCGCGACGACCCCTCCGGAAACTCCCCTTCCTGACAGCTCGCGCACCGTGGGATTTGGTGCGTCTGCGTTTAGGCTGAATACTGGAGCGACCGCCAATTGGAGAAAATTTCTTTAATCCATTATTGAACGCCCCTTCACCGCCCCAGATCCTTCAGGACAAAGGCGAACCAGTCCTTGCACCATTCGCTTCGCCAAAACGAGATAATCGGGCGTTTCCGCCCGATTGACCTTTTATGCTTGCAAAATGGCTACTCTAACCCGGCCAATGGCCATGAATTGGTAGTCAGAACAGAAACCTCACCCCACAACTCCAATCAGCCACACTTACTATGGCCGCAGCTGCCGCAGGTCATGCAGCCTTCGACCATGCGCAGGTCGTATTGGCCGCAGCTGCTGCAGGCTTTGCCGCGGGGGGCCTCCAGGCCGACGACCTTGGCTTGCGGGTCGGATTTCAGCCCCTGCCCTTCGCCCGCGATAAAACCGGTGGCGATCAGGTGTTGTTCGATCACGCCCCCGATGGCGGCCAGCATCGACGGGATGTATTTGCCGCGCATCCAGGCGCCGCCGCGCGGGTCAAAGACGGCCTTCAGCTCCTCGACGACAAAGGACACATCGCCCCCGCGACGGAACACGGCAGAGATCATGCGGGTAAGCGCGACCGTCCAGGCAAAATGCTCCATGTTCTTGGAGTTGATAAAGACCTCGAACGGACGCCGATGCCCGCCGATCACCACATCGTTGATGGTGATATACAGCGCATGCTCGCTGTCGGGCCATTTGATCTTGTAGGTGGAGCCCTCAAGCTCTTCCGGACGGTCCAGCGGATCGGACATATAAACGACCTCGCCGCCTTCCTCTGCGGTGGCTTGGGCCGCAACCTCGCCCGGGGCTGTATCGGCGCTTTCCGATACCGACAGAACCGATCCGGTCACGTCATTGGGACGATAGGTCGTGCAGCCTTTGCAGCCTTGATCCCAAGCGGCCATATAAACATCCTTGAACGCGTCAAAGCTGATGTCTTCGGGGCAGTTGATGGTTTTCGAGATGCTGCTGTCGACCCACTTCTGTGCCGCGGCCTGCATCTTGACGTGATCCAGAGGGGCCAGCGTCTGTGCATTAACGAAATAGTCCGGCAAGGGCGCGTCGCCCTTCAGATCGCGCCACATCTGTACGGCGTAATCGACGACTTCTTCCTCCGTCCGGCTGCCATCCTTTTGCAGAACCTTGCGGGTGTAGGCATAGGCAAAGACCGGCTCGATCCCCGAGCTGACGTTGCCTGCATAAAGGCTGATGGTGCCTGTGGGCGCAATCGAGGTCAAAAGCGCGTTGCGGATGCCGTTTTCGGCAATGGCGTCGCGCACATCCTCATCCATCTGCTGCATGGTGCCGGAAGCCAGATAGGCGTCCGCCTCGAACAGCGGGAAGGTCCCCTTTTCCTTCGCCAGATCGACGGAGGCCAGATAGGCCGCCCGTGCAATCGCCTTGAGCCATGCCTCGGTCTGCTCTGCCGCCGCGTCCGAGCCATAGCGCAGCCCGACCATCAACAAGGCATCCGCCAGACCGGTGACACCCAGACCGATGCGGCGCTTGGCTTTCGCCTCTGCCTGCTGTTCGTCAAGCGGGAATTTCGACACGTCAACGACGTTGTCCATCATGCGCACAGCGGTCGCGACCAGCTTGTTCAGCGCCTCGACATCCAGCTGAGGGTTGTCGCCAAACGGATCGGATACCATCCGCGCCATATTGATCGACCCCAGCAAACAGGCACCATAGGGCGGCAGCGGCTGTTCCCCACAGGGGTTTGTGGCGGCGATGGTTTCGCAATAGCTCAGGTTGTTGGCCTCGTTGATGCGATCGATAAAGATCACACCGGGCTCGGCGAACTCGTACGTGGCTTTCATGATCCGGTTCCACAGATCACGGGCCTGAACGGTGCGGTAGACCTTGCCGTTGAACTGCAGATCCCAGCTGGCATCGGCCTTGACCGCATCCATGAAAGGGTCTGTGATCAACACGGACATGTTGAACATCCGCAGCCGCGCGGGGTCGGATTTCGCGGCGATGAAGTCTTCGACATCGGGGTGGTCACAGCGCATTGTGGCCATCATCGCGCCACGGCGCGACCCGGCGGACATGATCGTCCGACACATCGCATCCCAGACATCCATAAAGCTCAGCGGGCCGGAGGCGTCAGCAGAGACCCCCAGCACATCCGCGCCACGGGGCCGGATGGTGGAAAAGTCATAGCCGATCCCGCCCCCCTGCTGCATGGTCACAGCGGCTTCCTTGAGCATGTCGAAGATGCCGGCCATGCTGTCAGGCACGGTGCCCATGACGAAACAGTTGAACAATGTCACACGGCGCGCAGTACCTGCCCCGGCAGTGATGCGGCCCGCGGGGAGGAATTTGAAATCCTCCAGCGCTTCGTAAAATGCCTCTTCCCATTTTTCCGGTGCTTTTTCGACCTGTGCCAGATCACGGGCGATTCGCCGCCAGCTGTCTTCTACCGTCACATCGCGCGGCGTGCCGTCGGCATCTTTAAAACGGTATTTCATGTCCCAAATCTGTTCGGCAATGGGGGCGGCAAATCGTGACATATTCGATTCCTTGAGGGCTGTTTGGGAAGGTGTTCACCATACCCCAAATCAAAGCGCAAGCACAACAGGTTGAAGCTGCGGCACTTACGTCTACATTATGTCGTGTCCGACGCAGGCGGACGCAGGAGGATTCTGTGAAAAATCATATACATCTCATCAAGTTGTCCGTCGGCACGGAAACCGTCGATGACCTGGCCGCATGGCAGGAAAAAAAACGCGTGCAAACCGAGGACGGTTTTCCCCGCCACGTGACCCGCATGTGGCCCAAACGCGAACCCGAGATTCTGAACGGCGGGTCGATCTTCTGGGTGATCAAAGGAGTGATCCAGTGTCGTCAGAAAATCCTGCGTCTGGACGAGACATCGGGCGCGGACGGTGTGCGCCGCTGCGCGATCGTGCTGGACCCCAAGATCATCCGGGTGCAAGGCAGCCTCAAACGCCCGTTTCAGGGGTGGCGCTACCTTGCGCCGCAGGATGCCCCTGCCGATCTGCCCGAAGGCCGCGACCACGAAGAGCCCCTGCCCATCGAGTTGAACCGCGCGCTGGCCGAGATCGGCGTGCTCTAGCAGCAGCCCCTGCGCACGCATCCCCCGCGGGATTTGAGTTTATTTGGCAAAATGAAGCAGGGCCGCGCGTGCCTCTTCATTTTGCCCTTAAACTCCCGCCGGAGGCGCATCCGCAGGATGCTGCGCGCATGCGCGTCAGGACAGCCGCGCCAGCAGGGCCGTCATCGTCGCGCGATCCGCATCATCCATCTCTGCCATCCGGCTGCGCCAAAGCGTCGCCTGGGACCGCAGGATCAGCCCGTCGGACAGGATCTTGAGGTGGTTGGCGCGCAATGTCTCCCCGCTCGAGGTGATGTCGGCGATGGCCTCTGCGGTTTCATTCTTGATCGTGCCTTCGGTCGCCCCCTGGCTGTCGACCAGCGCATAATCCGCGACACCGGTGCTGCGTAGGAATTCCCGCACCAGCCGGTGGTATTTCGTCGCGATGCGCAGGCGGAACCCGTGCTTGTCGCGGAAGGCCGAGGCGGCGGCATCCAGATCATCGAGCGTATCCACATCGATCCAGGCCTGAGGCACCGCGATGATCAGATCGGCATGCCCGAAGGCGAGCTCTTCTACCGGGGCGACAAGCTGATCCCACAGCGCCAGTTTCTCTTGCACCAGATCGGTGCCGGTGACGCCCAGATGGATACGGCCAGCGGCGAGTTCGCGGGGGATTTCGCCCGCAGAGAGCAAGATCAACGACACGCCCTCAATGCCTTCGACGGCCCCCGCGTATTCACGTTCGGAGCCCGTGCGCTGCAAGGTGATCCCTCGCGCGGCAAACCATTCAAAGGTTTTCTCCATCAGACGCCCTTTGGAGGGCACACCGAGTTTGATCGTCATTGGCCTGCCTCCAGTTCCAGCATCAGCCCGGGGCGCATGACGCCCCCCACCGCGGGAATTTCGCCGCCCTGCCCCAGCCGCCGTGTCAGCGCGTCATAGCGTCCGCCTGTGGCGATGGTGGGCAGGTCGGGCCGTGTCGCCGCGCGGAAGCCAAAGACGAACCCGTCATAATATTCCATCGACACGCGGCCAAAGCTGGCTTCGAACATCAGGTTACCGGTATCGACACCGCGGGCGGCAAGCGCCTTTTCCCGCGCCGCGACACGGTCCACCGCATCAGAGATCGCGGGCATATCGACGGCAAGGTCATGCAACTGGCTGATCGCATTGGGCATGGTTTCACGCACATCCAGCAGTGCCAGCAGCAAGGACACCTGCGTCCGCGACAGGGCCGGCTCGGTGGCGTCGGCGCGCAGGGCGGTGATGCGTGTTTCAATCTCTTCCAGACTGCGCAGGCCGACCAGTGGTGCGGTAATAGCACCGTCACTGGCCAAGAGCGCCGCGCGGGTCGCGGGCATCGGCGTTTTGCCAGCATAGCGGTCGAGCAACGCACGGAACCGGCGGGGCCGCCAGATGTGCCGCATCAGTGCCGCCTTGCGCGACGCCGATGTATCCAGCCCCGCAACCGCAGCCATCAAGATACCGATATCCCCCGTCACGGCAGTGACCGGAAGCCCCTCCAACGCGCCCTGGATCAGGGCAAAGACTTCGGCATCGGCTGCCGCGGGATCGCCACGATCAAAGACTTCGTAGCCCGCCTGAATATATTCATTGGCGCGGTTGGGGTCACGTTCCTGACGGCGAAACACTTCGCCCGCGTAGGTGTAGCGTGCCGGGTCCGCCATGGGCCATATGCATCTGCACCACGGGCAAGGTATAATCGGGGCGCAGCATTTGTTCGCCCCGCATCGCATCCGAGGTGACATAAGCGCGCGCGCGGATGTCTTCGCCATAAAGGTCGAGCAGGGTCTCGGCGGGTTGCAGGATCGGCGGTTCCACCACCGCCGCGCCCTGCGCCTCGAACAAGGCGCGCAGGCTTGCGGCTTTGGCGAGGATATCGGATCGTGTAGCCATCAGCGGTTCAGCTCCAGTATCTCGCGCACTTTAAAGACAAGATCCCCACGCGCCACTTCGTATTGGCTGGGGCGGTCTTTCCATTCCTCCAGCGTGGCGCTTTCAGCGATTTTCGCGCCCAAGATCAGGTCCTTGATCTGGATCATACCCTTGTCGAATTCATCCCCGCCCGCGATCACCGCCACCGGGCTGGCGCGGCGGTCTGCATATTTCAGCTGGTTGCCAAAGTTCTTGGGGTTGCCCAGATAAACCTCGGCCCGGATGCCGGCCTGACGCAATTCGGCGACCATCGCCTGATAGTCGGACATGCGCGCCTTATCCATCACGGTCACCACCACGGGCCCTTCGGCCTGCGCCGACATCCGGCCCTTGGCCTGCAGTGCTGCAAGCAGCCGGTCGACGCCGATAGAGACACCCGTTGCAGGGACTTCCTGACCGGTGAAGCGCTTGACCAGATCGTCATACCGCCCGCCCCCTGCGACAGAGCCAAAGTTGCGTGGCCGGCCTTTTTCGTCCTGGATTTCGAAGGTCAGTTCCGCCTCGAACACCGGACCGGTGTAATAGCCAAGAC
>JGI24660J20065_1000111_pt1 | contig 28882 bp, 20 predicted proteins | sample MalvirmetaMSP134_FD_20065 | JGI IMG/M metagenome (IMG submission 20065) | reverse complement strand
GGTTCAACCGTTGGCAGTGGCGGCTGAGGGTCAACAGACGGGGTGATACGAATACTATCGGGATCACCGGCAACAACCCCGGCCAGACGAGCCGCAAACGAATACTGACCGGCTCCGTCCAACCCGGTACGCCGGTAATCCGGATCGTCGAAATCGCCCCATTCTTCCAGCTTAGGCATCAGCCAGAAAAACAGACCACCGGCCGCAAGGGTTCCCGACAACGCCGCAAAACCGTCTGGTGGATTCCCCCGCCAGCCATCCCAGACCACGCAAGCCAGTTCCTGCCCCAGCCAGCGACGTCCCTCGACCGGTTTGATCGAAGTCAGCGAGGATTCGGGCTGATCCTCAACCGGCCCGGTCCAGACGCCTGGCGCTATCGACAATACTGGAAGAAGTTCACGCAGCCACGTAAGAGCAGCTGCCCGCTCACCTTCCAGAACCACCAACCGCCGATGTCCGGCAGCCCGCAACCCGGCTTGCAGCTCCTGCCACCCGGCCAGATCAGGCCCGATTTGATCCGCCATCCACTCAGCTCAAATCCACGGAGTGACGTTTAAGATCTTCCAGCTTTGAATACTTCAACGCTGAACGATGCGTCGCACGCAACTTCACACGCGGCGCACTATCGGCCTCAAACGCCTCCTGCCAGCGGGATGCACACAGGCACCAGGAATCCCCTTCTTTCAAACCGGGGAAACCAAATTCAGGTCTTGGTGTACTCAGATCGTTACCCTGAGCACTTGAATATTCCAGAAAATCATCTGTGACGACTGCACAGACAACGTGGGCCCCCAGGTCATCCGGGCCAGTGTTGCAACACCCATCCCGATAAAACCCGGTTTCCGGATCTGTACCACAAATTTCCAACTTCTCACCCAGCACGTTCACCGGTTCTGCAGTTGTAGCCATAACATCATTCTCCAAATTCAGAGGGAGGGTTTGGGGGTTCTCTTCCAAAACTGTGCGGAGCCATGGATGGCGGAGCCCAAGCGCCACATGGATGTGCTTGAGCGTGTTATGGAAGAGAACCCCCAAACCCTCCTGCACCCAATATGCGGTCAATCCCGACGAGCAGAAAAGCAAAAGTTATCAGGATTATGCGGCACCAGTATCAGCACTACCAGTCGCCGGGTACAATACACAGCATGTCGCCCCCACCCCAAATACCTGAAACCTCCAATCTGCCCGATTACCTCACTGATGAGCAAAGGGCCATCATCACCGCAGGTTTTGAACATGCGGTAATCACCGCCGTGGCGGGCAGTGGAAAAACGTCCACTCTGGCCTGGCGCATCCGCTATCTGCTGGAACAGGGGCATGATCCGAACCGTATGCTGGTGTTGATGTTCAACCGCGCTGCGCGGGTGGACTTCGAACACAAACTTCAGGACGTAACACGTAATCTGGGCCTGGCGACACCTGAAATTCGCACCTACCACGCCATGGGGTTACGGCTTTACAAACGGTTCGTGCGGGAGGGTTTCCTGCCCGGGTTTTCCGACAAGATCCTCACCGACCAGGAAATCAGCTATCAGGCCTGGCAGCTTACGCGGCGATTGGCGCCCGAGGACCTGGCCGACGAGATCCGCCGCAACAAGAAAGACTTTGTCGAAACCGCCGTTAACTTCATCGACCTGGTGAAAACCACCCTGTCCCCGGTGGACATCGTCTTTGAGGAACTGGGCTATTCCGACAAGCACCGCTACCTGATCGACCTGTTCCACAGTTTCGAACAGTGGCGCAAATCCCAGAGCCGCATCAGCTACGCCGACATGCTCTACGAACCGGTGATGGCCATTCACCAGAACCCGCCCTTACAGCGCCTGGTCGGCAACAAAATGGACCTGGTACTGGTGGATGAGTATCAGGACACCAACGAAATCCAGCATCTACTGCTCAGATACGTGGCCGGTGACCGGGCACGGGTGACTGTCGTGGGCGATCCGGATCAGACGATTTACGAGTTCCGGGGCGCCAGACCCGATTTCATACTCAGGCGTTTCAGCGAAGAGTTTGAAAGCCCACTGGAGCAGACCCTGAGCTATACCTTTCGGTACGGCCATCAGGTGGCTCTGCTGGCCAATCACCTGATCTGTCACAACACCGGTCGCAAGGATGTGCTCTGCCATTCCCATCCAACCACACCTGAGACCGGCATCACCCTGCACCAGCAGGAAAACGACAGTGATCTCGTCCTGAAACTACTGCAACCCATGGACGACGAAGCGCTCGCCAACACGGCGATCCTGTTCAGGGTGTGGAGCCAGAGTGTTCCTATCGAATTGAAATTGCTCGCGCGACAAGTGCCCTACCGCATCGACGCCGGGAAGGGAGCCCTGTTCAGTCGCGAGGTTCAGGCCATCACCAGCCTGTTGATGGTGGTGTCGGGCCGGATTCGCAATCTGCCTGATGAAGACCGGCTTGATATTGCCCGGCAATTGCTGCGCTTCCCCCATGTGGGCCTCAAGGAGCCCGAGCTCGAACAGCTGGCACGCTTTCTGGCTGGGTTCGGCGAGGGCTGGCACGAGCGGCTGCTGGCCATGGACTTTGACGCACTGGCCCCCATGGCGGCCAAAAAGCTCCGCAAGCTGGGGGAAACACTGGCACAGCTGGAGCGCTTCAAAGGCTCAGTGGCAGACCTGATATCCCGCTACGCGGAGGAAACCGAACTCTACGAGGGCATTCGCAGCCTGGCACTGACCCATGAAACCGCGGACGAACGCATCGAGACCATCCGGGGCTTCCGGCTGTACCTCTCGGGACTCGATGTCAGCATTGACGGCGCGCTGGAACACCTCAAGGCTCTGAAGAAACAGGCGGGTGAAAATCGCCATGGCGGCGCCTTGCTCTCCACCATCCACCGCACCAAGGGCCTGGAATGGTCGACCGTTATACTGCCGGGACTGCAGGAGAAGTACCTGCCCTACAGCCCCCGAGCCCAGGACGACCCCAAGGCCTTCCTGGAAAGTGAACGCCGCCTGCTCTATGTGGCCATGACCCGAACCCGGGAGCAACTACACCTGATCACCCGGCCATTCGGAGAAAAAAGACACCTTGACGGCGACCAGGGCCCAAGCCGGTTTGTCGATGAGTTGTGCTTTCCACTGTCCCAAGAGTTTGGCCAGTGGCTGGACGGGCGTTCCTGCGACAGCGCTGACGCACTGACAGCCACCGTACCACTGACGTCGACCGGTCTTCGCTATGCGCACCTTCAAGGCGTCACATTGCAGACAAGTACGGAAGCAACGGCCGAGGAGACGACACCGCTCTGGGCAAGAAACCGTCTCAGCCATGCCATCTTCGGGCCGGGCTCAGTGACGGGGGAGGACGAACGGTCCTTCGAAGTCGCTTTCGACAACGGTGACACCCTGAATTTCAGCAAGAAAAGTGCCCACCTGTATTTTACCGCCATGTCATCAAGGGCCTGAGTACAATTGCGGACGTAACACTGGCCCTCTTTTTTTGTTTTTTTGAATCCCCTGACTTAAATTTCACGTAAGTACGCTGCAGCAATGCTTTATGCGAAAGTACGACATGAGTACTTTTTACAACGATAATTGAACAGGAGGTTCTGCATGAATATCATGCGCCCACTGGCCATTGCGGCCCTGACGACATCCCTTGCGACCCCCGCACTCGCCGAACGCGAGCAAACCATTTACCTGAACCCGTTTGCCGGCTTCCAGCTGTTTGACGACAAGCGCGACCTCAGTGAAACCGGCACCCTGGGCATTGGCGCGGAATTTCGCTTCCACCCCAACTGGGCCGTGGAAGGCGTCTATTCCAAGGCGGATGCCGATCGGAAGTACGTCAATGGCAGTAGCGACTTTGAAGAATATCGACTGGACGGCCTCTATTACTTTGCCGGCCAGGATGAAGCCTGGAATCCGTATGTCTCGGCCGGTGCCGGCCACGCGGACTTCGGCGACGATGTGCTGAGCTACCAGACAGCAGGTTCCAATCACGACGAAACCCGCGTCAACGTCGGGGCGGGCTTCCGTTACAACGTCAGTGACAGCGTTTCCATTCGCGCGGACCTGCGCGAGTTCCATGGCATTGACGAAAGCACCTTCGATACCCAGGCAACCCTTGGCCTGAGCTTTGCCTTCTCTCGCACCGTCGCGGACTCAAAGCCCTCACCACGCAAAGCCGCAGACAGCGACAACGATGGCGTGCCGGACAACCGCGATCAGTGCGCCGGAACACCTGCAGGTGTGAACGTTGACAGCAATGGCTGTGAGCGTGACAACGACGGTGACGGTGTCGCCAACAGCATGGACCAGTGCCCCAACACACCGGCGGGCGCCAGCGTCAACAGCCGTGGTTGTGAACTGGACAGCGACAACGATGGCGTGGTGAACAGCGCGGACCAGTGCCCCGGTACGACTGCAGGCGCAGACGTGGATGCCATGGGTTGTGAAGGCGTGACAGAAACCGTCGAAACCATCGAGCTGAACGTACAGTTCCCGACCAACAGTTCGGTGATCGGCAATGCCTTCGACAATGAAATTCGCCGCGTCGCCAATTTCATGCTCGAGTATCCGGAAACCAACGTGGAAATCGCCGGTCACAGTGACAGCATTGGCGAGGCGGAATACAACCGCTTCCTGTCCCAGCGCCGTGCCGAGGCAGTTGCCACCCGGCTGACCGATGCCCTGGGCATCAGTGAGGACCGTGTGAATGCCGTTGGTTACGGTGAGTCCGAGCCGGTTGCCAGTAACGAGACCGCTGCTGGCCGCGCGGAGAACCGTCGGGTTGAGGCTCGCATTCAGGTTCGCCGTTAAGCGTCGACGTTGATCCTGTACAGACATACTGTGCAGATCAGCTCAACGAAAAGGCGCCTTCGGGCGCCTTTTTTATTGGCGGGCAGGCGCCCTTAATTTCATGCTCGCGAGAGAATGCCGTGAAGCGAATGTTGTTCGTCTTTATTCTCACATGGGGTATACCCGCTGCTGCGTGGCCCCAGGTTTACCGGTGCGATGCCGGTGGTGATACTCGCTTTTCGGACCAGCCCTGCGGGGAAGACTCCGAGGAAATCACCATCCGTGACAACCGGATTGGCGGCAATTTTGGCCAGAACCTCCCGCCGTCACCCAAGCGTGATGAAACAGTGGAAGAACCGGAAAAAAGCACACAGGAGGCGACCAGTGATGACACCTGCCGTTTTATTAACTCCACCGACCTGCGGCGCTATCTGGTGCGGGAACAGGTGGTGAAAGGCATGACCAAAGAGCATGTCCTAAAAGCCTTTGGCCGACCTCCGGAAACCTACCCCACACCCCAGGAAACCTGGGTATACCAGACGAAATACTATGGCGCCCTTTATGAACTGACCTACGTGTATTTTCGGGACGGCTGCGTGGAAAACGTGGTGTACCGAAAGCCCTGAGCCATTTAGCAGTCCACAGACCTTTTTTCGGCGTCGATCAGCAGATTGCGGGGCGTCAGCTGGCGCTCGCAGAAGGTCCCCAGCCGAACGTCATACCCCTGTTCCTCAAGAAACATTGAATAATCCAGCACCACCCAAAGCTCCAGTGGCCGCCGGAACAGATGGCGCACCAGCTCGTGGCGGCGCACTTCCTGCCGTCGCCGCTCGCCATGACGTTCCCAGACACCAAAGTCTGTGTCCCCGGGTAGTTCCAGCCCCCTATTGCCGGCTGCCCAGCGACAGAAGGTGGCAAAATCGCCGTTCGTCAGCCGCGTCGGGTGCGACGGCACCGGCAGGTAGGCATCCACGCCGCGAAGCTGCCTTTGAAGACCATCGAACCCGAGACGCCAACGACTGATCCTGCGGGTTTGCTCACGCACACGCTTCGGTGCGGTCACGGTTTCCCTGACGGCCAGTCGCAGCTCGTTGCGGGTCAGCTCCAAGCCATTTTTTGAAACCCGGACGCGCCTGGAAAGAGGCTGGTAGTCCAACGCTTCCGTCAGGTGGTAGCAGCAAGGTGAAACGCTCACTCTTGGCAGGCCCTCGCCAGCCACCTTACGCATCAGCCTGCGATGAAGGTCACCACAAGCGTGCAGGGCAACACCGTGAGCGTCGGGCGGCATCGTCAGGTTCTCGGCCATGACATCCTGGCACTGCAGGGTAACCGCATCCCCGAACTTTCCGGCCAGGCGGTTGCCATCATCCACCAGGGTCGCGTTCCATTCAAACCCGGTTACGTCACCCCCGCACAGGGGTGCCAGGGTTCTGGCCAAGTGGCCCTTGCCGCAACACCAGTCCAGTACGTTGTGCTTCAAGGGTTGGATAGCGCTTGCAAAAGCGCCGGCCTGAAGCCGCTTACGGCCAGGCATATCCGTTGCCCGGACTTCAGGCAAGGTGTTCTGATCGGCGAATTCGACGGCAAGTGGCTGAATGCCGGTCAGCTCACCGAACTCCCGGAAAGAGGGCAACGCCCCGGCCACCCATTCAGCCAGCGCGACAGGATCATCGTCCCATTGCACACAGTCGCTGTCAGAGAGTCGGGCAACCCGGTCCGCCAATGCCGGCCAGTTCTTCGTCCAGGCCGGGCTCGGGTCAGCGAATGGCGCCGGTTGCCAGAACTCACGATGCTGCGCCAGCCAATCGTTCAAGCGCTGCCAGCGCCGATAAAAAGCGTCAGCGCGGTGATGTGAACTCGCCGCCGAAGGTAACGTCACTCGGAAAATCGCCCAGGCCGAAAAGCATCCAGGCACACCGACGGCGCCTCCCCATCAATCAACTGGGAAATCACCGAAGCGCTGCCCGCCGACAGGGTCCAGCCAAAGGTGCCGTGCCCGGTGTTGAGGAACAGGTTCTCCCGGGGGCCTCGACCGATGATGGCAGGACCGTCCGGAGTCATGGGGCGAAAACCGGTCCAGGTCTCGGCGGCCTCCAGATCGGCGCAACCGGGATAACGGGATTCCACGGACTTTCGAATGGTCGCCAGCCGGGCTTCCGGAATGTCGCGGTTGAAGTCGTCCAATTCCACAAAGCCGGAGGCGCGTAGTCTCTCTCCCAGACGGGTCGAGACCACTTTGTAGTTGTCATCGTGGATGGTCGACACCGGCGCGCGGCCAGGGTCTTTCAAGGGTACCGTAAAGCTGTAGCCCTTCACCGGGTAGATCGGCAACTCAAGCCCCAGGGGACGGGTAAGATGCCCAGACCAGCAACCGGCACTGACAACCACAGCGTCTGCCTTCAGGGTTTCCGATGTGCCATCGTCCTTGCGGATGGTCACCCCCGTTACCCGCCGATCATCAGCCACCAAATGTTCGGTTTCCGTGTTGTAGCGGAACTGCACCCCCTTCGTTTCGCAGGCCTTGGCCAGTTCACGGGAGAACAGATGACAATCACCGATGCCATCCGTGTCATAGCTCAGGGCGCCGTAGAGTGGGCCATCCCCGATCATGCCGGGCTCTGCTTCGCGAACCTGTTCAGGAGTGAGCAATCGGGAGGGGATACCCAGTTCGTCGAGCAACCGCTGGGTTTCGCGGTAGTTTTCCAGGGTTTCCGGGGTGCTGGCAAGGTGAAGCAGGCCCTGATGGCCGCCGTCGAACGGCAGATCAAGCTCCTTTTCAAGGGCCAGGAAGCGTTCACGGCTATGAATACCAAGGCGTATCATGGCGCGCTTGTTCAGGCCAAACAGGCCAGGCGACCAGGCGTAGCGCAGCGTTGCGAACATAAACCGCAAGGTTTCCATGGATGGCGGCACCGACATTTTCAGCGGGCCGTCCTTCTTGAATAACCAGGGGATGGCCTTCAACACCATGGATGGGTCTGCCCATGGATAGACCACCCCATAGGAGCGCTGGGCGGCGTTGCCTTTGCTGGTTTCATTCCCAGCCGCGCTGTGACGTTCCAGCACGGTTACCTGATGGCCCCGGCTTTGCAGCTCGTACGCCGTGGTTACGCCAACCACGCCGGCACCAACAACAATGATGTGCATGCACTTCTCCCTATGACAGCAATGTAGGTCAACAATCGAACAAACTGATAAACTACTGTGACAAAGTTCTCAGGATAGCAGCCAACGCTTTGGTTGCGATGGAGTGAAGTAACCGCCAATGAGCAAGAAACGTCGCGACATTCCCGTTTTCGATCAACCGATTATCGAAACCCACTGCCATCTGGATTACCTCAAGGATCGCCCCCTGGCGGAAACCCTGGCCGAAGCGCAGCGGGTCAATATCGAACGTGTGATCACCATCGCTGTGTCACCGGACAATCTGGCTACCGTGCGTGAACTGAGCCAAACAGCCCCCTGGGTGTATGGCACGCAAGGGGTACACCCCCACGATGCCGAACAGTATTCCGATGCCGCCGAGGCGGAAATCCGCGCGCACGCCGGCGACGACAAGATCGTGGCAGTGGGCGAAATTGGCCTGGACTACTTTTACGACAACGCAGACCGGGACGTTCAGCGTGACGTGTTCCGCCGCCAGTTGCAGATCGCCTGTGACACCGACCGGCCCGTGGTCATCCACAGCCGCGAGGCCGATGACGACACCATCGACATCCTGAAGGAGTTCGAAGGTACTCTTAAGCGCCGCGGCGTGATCCACAGTTTCACGTCAGGCCCGGGGCTGGCGCAATACGCATTGGACGAAGGCTGGTGCCTGGGCTTTAACGGCATCACCACCTTCAACAAAGCCGAAAACGTGCGTGACATTGTGCGTATGGCACCCATCGAGCAGATCCTGCTGGAGACGGATTCACCGTTCCTGACCCCGGTTCCCTATCGCGGCAAGGAAAATGCACCTTTCTACATACCATTTGTTGCCGAGAAAATCGCCGAGGTGAAACAACTACCGCTGGAGAACGTACTGGCTACAACCTATGACAACAGCCTGAGAACGTTCTTCCAGCCGCGATGATCAAACGCATCCCCGTCTCCGCGCTCAAGGTCGGCATGTACATCACCGACCTGAACAACGACTGGATTCCTCACAACACCCAGCGCCGTCGCGGCGTGATCAAAAAAGAGGACACCGTTGAAAAAATCCGCCGGATGGGGGTGGACTACGTCTACATCGATGTCGCCAAGGGCTTGGATTCCCAGGATTCGGAACCAGCCCACGAGGTCGATCGCCGCAACGAGTCCGCGCTGCAGCGCGCCGGCGAACAGACTCCCGGCGTTTTCAAACGGGTAACAGTGGCCGAGGAAATGGTGTTCGCCCAGCAGGTGCACAACCAGGCTCAGGGGCTGGTCGGCAACCTGATGAACAGCGTGAAGCTTGAAGGGGCCATCGACATAGCCCCCATTCACCAACTGGCTGACGAGCTCCAGAGCTCTATCTTGCGCAACGCCAATGCCCTCAGTTGCCTGGGCCGTATCCGTGAGAAAGATAACTACCTGCTGGAGCATTCGGTCAATCTCAGTGTGCTGATGTCCCTGTTTGGCAACTACCGCAAGCTGCCTTCGGAGGCGCTACACCAAACCATTGTTGGTGCACTGCTCCATGACATCGGCAAAATCCTGACGCCGGACGACATTCTCCACAAGCCGGGACGGCTAACGCCAGAAGAGTTTGAGGTCATGAAAGCCCATGCGCGGCATTCGCGGGATATTCTCAAGGCAACAGAGGGTATTGGCGAACTGGCCATCGTTACTGCCGCAGAGCACCATGAGCGCCTGGACGGCAGTGGCTACCCCGAGGGTCTGAAAGGCGAGGAAATCTCCGTGTACGGTCGTATGGTGGCCATTACCGATGTGTACGACGCCATTACCTCAGACCGTGTCTATCACAAAGGCATGACTCCGACCCAGGGCCTGAAGAAACTGCTGGAGTGGAGCGGCGGACACCTGGACGCCGCCCTCGTGAAAGAGTTTATTCGTTGTGTGGGGCTCTACCCCATTGGCTCACTGGTACTGCTGGAAAGCGGCCGTCTCGGTGTCGTCATCGAGACCAACGACGAGGACCAGCGATTGCCCGTGCTGCGCGTGATGTATGACACCCGTTTTCGCATGCCCATCACCGTTGACACCCTGAACCTGGCGAAACCGGGTACCCAGGACCGGATTCTGCGTTCCGTGGACCCGGAAGACTACAAGATCGACGTCAGAAAGTTCCTGCTCTGAAACATCACCCTCCCATGGACAGGAACACGGCCATCAGGATGGGAGACAGGAACGACAGGATAAACCCCGACGCAATCGCCACGGGCACGCAGTCCAGGCCGCCACTGCTGCGGATCACCGGCAGGGTGAAGTCCATGGCAGTTGCCCCCCCGTAGCCGATGGCCATGGCCGGTCGCTGGCCAATTAACAGCGGAATAATCGCAAGCGCAATAATCTCCCGGATCACATCATTGAGAAAGGCAACACCGCCCCAGGACGGCCCCAGGGCATCGCCAATCACAATACCGGACAGGGAATACCAGCCAAACCCGGACGCCAGTGCCAACGACTCATGCCAGGCGGCGTCCAGCAAGGGCACCATTGCAAAACCAGCGAGCAGAGAGCTCCCGGCCAGCGCTAACGCAATGCCCAACCCCTGCCGGTTGAGCAGCAGCCGACGAAGGGACAGGCCGGCATTGCGCAGTTGCAGGCCAATCAGAAACAGCAGCAACATTAGCGACCAGGTCGCCACGTCTTCGGCCATGGGCATATCCGACAGCCAGTAGAAACCGGCCAAACCACCCACCACAACCGCCAACAGTGGCTTCAACCCCGCCAGGAAAAGGCGACGATAGCCACGAGGCTGGTCCACGTGATCCTCCCGCGCTGCCATCGGCTGCCAACGGTGAAACAGCCACAGCCCCGCCAAGTTGGCCACAAACAGTACCACCACAAGCACGGCAACCTGGGATGCCATATTGGCCAACTGGCCACCAACGCCTTCCATCTGCCCGAGGCTCAGTCCCAAGAGTGCCAGAATCAAGTACACCAGCCCTTCAACGCCGTAGTGAATGGCCGTCATCAGATGGCGGTTCTCAAGTGCCAGGGCAAACCCCAGGAAAAGCGGTGCCAGGATCAGCAGTGCGCCGGTCAGCATGAAGTCCTCGAAAAAAGTGTATTGGGGAGGGAAAGATCAGCCGATAGGTTCGTACTGATCGGGATCAAAATGAAACTTGCCTGCACTGGCATCGCGATCGGTTCGAATGGTGCGCGCCAGGCGCTGGGCCATCACCGACCAGACCACATAGTCGTTGGGTTGGGGCTGGTAATCCTGCCCCATCAGCGCGCCCGCGACACTGCGCAACACCGCTTCCGCCTGGGAAATGGAACGATAGGGGCCCTGGCAGCGATGTTTTTCTGGTTGGCCGTCCACCGAACCACTGAGTGCCACCAACGCCCAGATGTCCTCACCGACGGGTTTGATGAACAATTCAACCCGGCGCTGTTCCCGGACCATAACCAGTGCCCGTAGCGGGCCACGCCCATGAAAGTAATGCAGTTTCACGGCCTTATTCCAGGAGTTTCAGTGAAGTACATGCCCGGACCTGTCCTGCACCAGCACCCAGGGCGCAATCACCACTGCCCAGAGTTCCGTGTTTTCGTCATACCAGTGGCGGGCAAGATCCGGAGCGACATCGCCCACTTTGTTATCGGCCAACCAACGCTCAAACTGGGCCTTGTTGTCCGCTGACAGTTCTGCCGCCACATCCAGCAGGTCCAGTTCCGGGACCACCTTCACGACATGGCCACGGGCATAATAAACCTGCAGGTCATGCCAATTAATCCGGGACGTTTCCAGATTCAGCTTGTGTTTCAGTTCCTCTGGCGATTCTTTTGCAACCATGTTCACACCTTGGACGTCCATATTTCACGTATCTGATCGGCAAGGGTCATGGGGTCGAACGGTTTGGGTATCACGTCAACCGCTCCCAATTCCCTGTAGAACGCCACCTCTTCAGTTTGCACCTTAGCGGTCATGAACACCACAGGTGTCGCGCTCAATGCCGGAATTTCCCGTAACGCCTGAAACGTAGTCGGGCCATCCATACCCGGCATCATAACATCCAGCAGGATCAGTTCGGGGTCAAAATCCGGACCCTCAACAAGCGCCTCCTGACCGGAGCTGCAGCTCTTTACTGAAAACCCCCCAACGGTTTCCAGTGCCAGCTCCGCCACGGCCCTGATGTCGGCATCGTCCTCCACATAAAGAATTCGCTGAAGCTCTCCAACCGGGCTAGCCATCGTCTTTACCCCTGTCTTGGTTATCCACACCCAGTCTGCGCAGCAAGCGCAAACACTCTTCGTCCTGATTCTGCCCATCCGCGATCAAGGCGGAGGCACGCATAACCAGTTTTGACTCGCTTGTGGCGTCACGCGGTAAAAAGTGAACGGCCCCAATCAGCTCTCTCAACTGCAAAGGCAGATGCCACTGCACTTTGAGACGATTCCCATAATTCTGAGCCCAAGCCTTTAGCCCGTCCTCAATCTGCTCATCGGAGACCACGCCTTTGCGATCCAGGCACTGCTGCATCACCTTGAGCACCGCCAGTTCGCCGACCCGACTGAGCAGGGCCGCCGTATGCACCGCGGATTGATCGACCCCGATACGCAGAGCAATCCGTGCGGCCTCCTGGGCCACCTTTTCGGCTGTTTCGAGAAAGGCTGTCGCTTTCTTCGCCAAACGGGGATCGCGTAACTGGCCGCCAATATCCAGTGACATCGCCATGGCGTGCCGCAAGGCCATATCCACGCCCATGGTTGCAATCCCGTCACGCAAACTGCGAACCGGCTCACCGGTTTTCTGGAACGAGGCGCTATTGGCCACATCAAGCAGGCGGGTTGTGAGAGCAACCTCGCCATTCCACCGCTCCGCGAGTTGCGATGGCGAGATATCCTGTTTTCGTGCCATCAATTCGAGAACCCGAGCCGTATCAACGGCGGAGGGCAGCTGAATAACGGACTCCACCGACGTCTGCAGCAGGTGCTCCAGATCAGGTTGAGACTCCCGATCAAAGTCTGCCGGGTCCACCAGTGCTGTCAGCCTTTCGTGCACCATCTCCACATTGAACGGCTTGCTGATATAGCCATTGATGCCATAGCGCGCGGCTTTCAGAACCGACTCCCTGTCAGCGCGACCGGAGATCATGACAATGGCGGCCTTGCTGCTCTTCTCGCGGGCAGCGCGAATAACCTCAAGGCCGGAGCCATCCGGCAGGTTCCAGTCGATGATCATCAGGTCAGCACCGTGTTTGGACCAATGTGCCAAGGCTCCCTTGACGGATGCCGTTACAAAAACATCCATTCCGGGATAAAGCCCGCCAACCACCGTTTCCAGCAAATCAGCCAACAGAGTGTCATCTTCCAGAATAAGTGCCTTCATAACGCTCGCTTCATCCCTGCTGGAAAATGGTCACCCCGTTACGGCCCGCTTTTTTGCGCTCGTATAGGGCCTGATCGGCTGCGTTAAGCGCATCGCTACCGGACTCAAATGAACCCAACGCGGCAATACCAACGCTGAGGGTCACCGACAGGCTGACGCCATCATTGTGGAACGACAGGTCTGAGAACGTCTTGCAGACCTGCGCCAGCACCGACTGCCCTTCCTGCACCGTACACTCCGGCAGAACCACCGCAAACTCCTCCCCACCGTACCGACCGATCATGTCGGTGGAACGTAAACGTTGCCTGAGCAGATTTGCGAGTGCCTTGATGACAATATCACCCACTCTGTGCCCGTGTTGATCATTCACCTTCTTGAAGTGATCCAGGTCCAGCATGGCGACAACGGAAGACCGCGACTGTCGCCTGCACCGGGCGTGTTCCTTGTCGACTTCGTGCTTGATGAACGAGTGCTTCAACAGGCCTGTAAGGCTGTCCCGTATCAGAAGCTCGTTCAGTTGACGGGCGCGGTAGCAGCGAATCTGAGCCGCGCGCACAAGATAGCTGTCGGATACGGGTTTGGTCAGGAATTCATCCGCTCCTTTTGCCATCGCCTCAAGCTGAACCTGCTTATCCTGCTCAGACGAAAGGTAAATAATCGGCAGGCTGACCCATTCGGGATCAAAACGGACCAGCTTCGCCACCGTCGGCCCGGAGTAGTCCCCCATACGAACGTCCAGCAGCATTATGTCGGGGGAGAATTCCGAAAGTTCCGACAACACCGTTTCGGGATTGCTGATGGCGCGGACGACAAAACCCGCTCCTTCAAGAACCGCTTGGTAGTGCCCTGCAAGATCTTCGTCGTCATCCAGAATCAGTATTTTCCCGGAAACCGTTCGGCTCCGCTCCGTGACCAAACGCTCAATATTGTCCGCCAGTATGGTGGCATCAACCGGTTCCGTAATCAGTGCATCTGCCCCGTTCTCGGCCAGGGTATACCGGGTTTTAAAATCATCCCTGCTGCCGATGCAAATTAGCGGTGGTTTTAATATGTTCTCGTTCCCGGCCTTGGTATCGAGCACTGCAGACACCTCGGAAAGTACGTCCTCACTGGTCACCACAAGGGTTACCCCCGGCGTCCCGCTGAACGAGAGGGTAGAAACCTCTTGGTGCGATATCGAGAAACCGTGATTTGAGAGCGCGTACTCCAGAAAAATCTGCGAACCTTCTGACAGCCCACACAGGACAACATGAACATCCGAGGCCGTCAGACTGTACTGATCGTTTAAGCGCTCAGGATCGTTGGTGCGGCGGGTTGCTGGCACCGAGGTTTCATCCAGCAAAGAACGCAGTTGCCTTGCCTGTGCCAGGGTATCGATAACCTGTGGAATTTCCTCGCTGGGAACGCCGGGGCTGGCGTCATCATGCAACGGATATTTTTCCACCAATGGTTTAAGGCGTTGCTCCAACCTACGCGCCTCCGCTCCCAACGCCGCATACCCGAAGGTTCCCGCGGAACCGGCCAGACGATGAAGGAGCTGGTAGGCCGACATCACGTCTTCACGCAGCAGTCGCTGCTCCTGATCACCCCCGGTTATCCTTGAAGCAACTTCGCTTAACTGATCGAGTTCTCCCTCCGCCTTACCACGAAAGCTGAGTCGCAATTGCGCGAGTTTGTCGGCGATATCCGCTTTTGGATCCTTTCCCATAAGAAATCTCAGGCTTTGAGTTTTTGCTAATATAAACGCGTCAATTGAGCTAACCTTCTTTCATCACAGAACATTATCCGTCAAAACGCAACAGTGGGGAATTTCATTGCGGCCGCGCAAATCGCTTTCACTTAGCAGCCGGGTGGCCATCATCATCGTCATCGGCAGCCTTGCAACTGTGTCCGCCGTTATTGCGATCGCTTACCAGGCTCTGGTGCAGGACTTCGAAGATCTGCTCACTCAACGCCAGATTATCGAGGCTGAGAGAGCCTCCGAGCGCGTCAACCAGAGGCTGCAGCTCAGTTTGAACTCTCTGTCAGCGTTTGCGTCGCAGCTTGCTGCCGACGACCGCCTTGCGGATCAGTCTGATCTCAATGCAGCACTGGCCCGCCAGACGACGCTTCAGGACCTGTTCCCGGCGGCGCTTCTCATATTCGACGACAAAGGCTGTGCCGTAGCGGAAAATGTGCACGTTCCAAATCGTATTGGGACCTGCTACCTGGATCGCCCCCACTTCCAGGAGGCCGTGGAAACTCGACGGCCCATTGTCAGCAAGCCCATCATCGGAAGGACCACAGGTAGGCCCCTGCTATCATTTCTGGCGCCCATCGAAACCGACGACGGGGATCTACTTGGCTTCGCAGGTGGCACCCTGGACCTGGGCAAGACCAGCCTGTTACCAGAAAACCGACGCAAAGGCTTTGCTGAATCACAGGGTATCGAGAAAATCATCGACACAGAAAACTTTCTGTACGTGGATTCCGGCAAGGGCTCCCAGAATATCGAACCCCTGCCATCTCCTGGCGAAGATGCCCTGACGGACGCTGCGTTATCCGGCATCACTTTCGGACAGGTCAACAGCAAAGATGGCCTCCCACTGATATACGCCACCAATCACCTGCAGCGTCTGGGATGGGTGTTCGTCCGTGCTGTGCCTTACGAACAGGCGACCACGCCAGCCCGCCAATCGTTTATTCAGTTCTTCAACATCAGCCTGCTGATCACGCTTGTGATCGCCGCTTTGAGTTTTCTGCTGGTCAGAACCACCATGTCACCGCTTGATCGAATGACTGGTCGGATTCGGCGTATGGCAGAACGGCCTGACTCAGCCATGCGCCTGAGTGAGTCCGGCACTCCCGAGGTCAGTAATCTGGCCAGCGCTTTTAACCAGCTCCTGGAAGAAAGAGACAACCTGGCACGGCTTAAGGATCACTTCATGTCTTCCGTCAGCCATGAACTTCGCACACCACTCACATCACTTACCGGGGCGTTGAAGCTACTCACTTCTGGCGTAACCGGGCAGCTCAACGACAAAAGCCAGAACATGGCCAGCCTTGCCCTGAGAAACGGAGAGCGCCTGCAACTGCTGGTGTCGGATTTGCTCGACTTCAATAAGTTGTCGGATGGCAGCCTAAAAGTGCGAATTCAAAGCGAAGCGATCCAACCGATACTTTATAGCGCCATTGAAGACAACAACACCATGGCCGCCGAACACCACGTCCGGTTGGTTTCAGACAGCGCTGAGTTACCGCATCTGCTCTGTGATAAGCACCGGTTACGGCAAATTCTGGACAACTACATCAGCAACGCCATCAAATTTTCTCCCCAGGAGAGCGTTGTCACTATAAGCGCCCGGCTCAACTCAGCGGGCGGCGTTCGGATAACCGTCAGTGACCAGGGCTCCGGAGTACCGGATTCCTTTGCCGACAGCGTGTTCAAACGATTCGCGCAGGCCGAAACCGGTACCACCCGTTCGGTAAAGGGCACGGGGCTGGGGCTTGCCATTTGTGCCGAACTGGCACAACTGATGAATGCTGAGGTTGGCTACTACAATAACCAGGGAGCGCACTTCTGGGTCGACATTCCGGTTTTTGGGGAAGCATCGTCGACCGTTTCTGATAAGGAAGCAGACTCATGATAGCACCCCAACATCCATACAATGAGGCGGTACGACTTCTTGCGCTGAAGCGGACACACCTGCTCGATACGTCACCAGAAGAGCGATTCGATCGCTTTACCCGCATGGCCAAGCTGGCCTTCGGAGTCCCCATTGCCCTGGTGTCACTGGTCGACGACAAGCGGCAATGGTTCAAATCCTGCCAGGGGCTGGAAGCCAGGGAGACCCCCAGGGATATCTCCTTCTGCGGCCACGCCATCCTCAGTGATCGTCTGTTTATCGTCGAGGACACCCACGAGGATTCACGATTCGCCGACAACCCGCTCGTTACCGGCCCCCCACACATTCGCTTCTATGCCGGCGCCCAACTCCACAGCCATGACGGTTATCGCCTGGGCACCCTCTGCATCATAGACACCCGGCCACGAACGCTTGACCACGATCAGCGTGTGCTTCTCGAGGAGCTGGCCCGGTGTGTCGATGAGGAGATCAATGACTTCGAGGCGAGCAAATCCCGCCAGGAACAACTCGAGAAGACCCGGATTCTGAGTGCACTGAACAACCTGACGGTGGATGCATCCGCACCCCTGGAACAAAAAATAGGCATGGCCCTGGATCTCGGTCGCCAACATCTTGAATTGGAAACCGGCATCGTCAGCGAGATCACCAGCGAGGTTTACACGATTCGCTGGTTCAGAGCGCCTGACAACTCTCCACTGGAGGCTGGTCTTTCACTACCGGTGGCACAAACCTATTGCTCGCTGATGCTGGCAAAGGGCGACCATCTGGCGATCAGCCATATGGCGGACTCCCGCTACCGCAATCAGTCCTGCTATGCCCAAATGGGCCTCGAGAGCTACATTGCTGCGCCAATAGAATTCGATGGCAAGCTCTTCGGCACCCTTAATTTCTCATCAATATCGCCAAGATCCAGACCATTCACGGATCTGGACCGCCTGTTTATCGTGTGGCTGGCGCAATGGATGGCGGCCCTCCTCCAGCAACATTCTCATGAGGATACGCTGCGAAAGCTATCAGAGAACGTGCCCGGCATGCTCTATCAGTATCACGAGGAAAAGGATGGCCATTCGCGCTTTCTATATTGCAGCGAGGGCATACGCGACATTTATGGCCTTTCTCCGAAGGACGTTGAACATGATGCAAGTGCGGCTTTCGACACAATACACCCTGACGACCTGGGGTCCGTAGAAGAAGCCATCCACCAGTCCCGGAAATCCCTGGCTGTGTGGGATTGCCAATATCGAGTCAGTAGGCCGGGAGAACCCTGGAAATGGGTCCAGGGCCGGGCAACCCCGGAGCGGCGACCAGACGGCAGTTCGATCTGGCACGGATTTATTGCCGACATTGATGAGAGCAAACGCGCCCAGCTTGAGCTCCAGGAGCGAGAACAACAACTGCGCACTTTCTTCGAACTGTCACCCATCGGAATACTACTTACCGATTTTCGGAGCGGACGAAACCTTGACGTAAACGCAGCGCTTCTGAATTTTTCAGGCTACTCCTATTCGCAATTTATCGCGCTGAACCACCGGGACGTAACTCCCGACAACTACGAAGCGCAAACCCGGCAGGCGATCGCTGATTTGGAGGAACATGGGCAGTTCGGCCCCATCGAACAGGAATTCATACGCAAGGATGGCGTCCGGATCCCAATCCTCATTCAGGGCGTCATGATCGAGCGCATAGAAGGCAAGCCACTGGTTTGGTCGCTGGTGGAGGATATATCAGAGCGCCATAAGGTTGACCAGATGAAAAACGAGTTCATTTCCACCGTCAGCCATGAACTACGAACTCCCCTGACGTCCATATCAGGTTCCCTTGGGTTGATTGCGGGCGGGGTTTTTGGCGTCCTGCCTGACAAGGTCAACGACATGGTGGGCATCGCAGCTCGCAACAGCGATCAATTAAGGCATCTGATTGACGATTTGCTGGATATGGAAAAGCTGGTCTCCGGCAAAATGGAACTGCGGATGCAGAGCGAGAACATCAGCGCGATCATTCAGGACAGCCTGGACAGGGCGTCAACCTACGCGGTTGATCGGCAGGTCTCACTTCGATTTGAGAACCACTACCCCTGGGCTAAAGCCGTTATCGATGCCCGGCGCCTGGGCCAGGCGATCGACAACCTGGTGTCCAACGCCATCAAGTTTTCTCCCCAGAAGGCCGAAGTTGTTGTACTGACACAGCTCCATGATGGTCTGTTTCGCATCGAAGTCACGGACTATGGCACAGGCATCCCGGAAGCCTTCCGACCCAGAATATTCGAGAAGTTCGCCCAAGCTGACAGCTCCGACACCCGAGGCCGTGGCGGTACCGGCCTCGGGCTGGCCATTACCCGGGAGACCATGTCGCAGATGGGCGGCGGCGTGGGGTTCAAATCCACTGAGGGATACGGCTCGACGTTCTGGCTGGACATCAAACCCGATGAGAGTGACAAACCCGATGAGAGTGACGAGTAATCGATAGTGGCGGCACAAACGCGGGCTAACGTGTTTCATCGTTTGATCTGGGCTTCAAGGCTGGGCGTTCTGCTGTTGGTCATTGTAGTCTCGGTTTCCCTTGATGCATCCAGCTCTTCCAGCCACCGCAACGATGTTCGTCAGCAGTGGCAGGAAAAAACGGATGAGATAAGCCTCAAGCTGCAAAGTGCCATACTGCAGAACATCCAGACCGTGTGGGGGCTGGCCGCCAACGTCGCAGTACAACCCGATATCGACGCCCAACGTTTTCGGGAACTGGCCTCGGTCATCTTCAGCCTTGCTCCGGAGCTCCGCAACCTCGGACTGGCTCCGGATTTTGTGATTCGCCATGTCTACCCACTGGCCGGCAATGAGGCTGCGATCGGTCTCGACCTGACCGCACAGAGCTTGTCGCAAGATCAGATCAAGATGCTGCTCAACACCCGCCGCGTGGTGTTCACCGGCCCTATTGATCTGGTTCAGGGCGGGCAGGGGCTGGCGGGGCGTGTTCCCATATTTGAACAGGCCTCGGGCGATTTCTGGGGGGTTATTTCAGTGATACTGGACCTTCAGAAACTGTACTCGTCGATAGGGCTGGATAGGTTGCAAGACGACTTCAATGTAGCGATCTCGTCGTCGGCCGACGTTAATGACACTCAGTCGGTTTTTTTCTCCACACGCCCCTTTCAATGGGAAGATCCAGTCACCAGCACGATTCGCATGAGAGGCGCTACCTGGGTGGTGTTTGCCGAACCAGTCGGGGGCTGGCCAAACCACCCCAGTCAGCCCTGGATATTTCGTGGCAGCCTGTTCGCGATGCTGGTCATTGTCAGCGGTGCTGTTTTCTGGCTCACCAGCCTGATGTCACGGGATCGCGAAATGCAGCGGCGGCTCTGGGGACTCTTCGAACTGGCCCCCATGGGCATCGGGCTGTTCAGTGTCACCTCCAATCGACTGCTCCGGGCAAACCCAACGTTCGAAAACCAGTTTGGCAGGTCCGTCCAGTCACTGGATTTCTTCGACCAACCGCTTGATGTCCATGGAGAGCCGCTGGCCAACAGGCCCGGGGTTCAGGAAACCCTTCGGGAACATGCCAGACTCAGCGGCCTCGAAGGCTACTTCATGACGCCAGGGCAGGAACTGGCCCCCGTCATGCTCCACGGGCTGCAACTGGACGATGACGGCAACGAACCCGTTGTCTGGCTGATCACCGAGGACATTTCAGAGCGGAAGAAAGTCGACCACCTGAAGAACGAGTTCATTTCCACTGTCAGCCACGAGCTTCGCACCCCACTGACCTCGATTTCCGGCTCCCTCGGGCTGCTGGCCAACAATGCCGTCGGCGAGCTGCCGGAGAAGGCCTCGAAACTGGCGCACATCGCCTATCGGAACAGCCAGCAGCTTACGTTCCTGATCAACGACTTACTCGATATGGAAAAGCTTGTGGCCGGCAAAATGCCCTTCCGTAGCGAACACCATGTTCTGCAGGATCTTGTTCACGAGAGTGTTGAAAACATCGCAACCTTTGCCCAACAGCGAGACATTCATCTTCAGGTGGCTGAACTGCCAGCCGTGACAGTTCATGTGGATCGTCAGCGCCTGAACCAGGCCATCACCAACCTGTTGTCCAACGCCATCAAGTTTTCTCCGGCAGGGTCCTCCGTCGACATTTTCGCCAGCCAGCGCGGAGAGTCGGTTCGGCTGTGTATCAGGGACCATGGTGAGGGCGTCGCCCCGCATTTTCGGGAGCATATTTTTAAGAAGTTCTCACAAGCTGATTCGTCGGACCGAAGAGCCAGTGGCGGAACCGGGCTCGGTCTGGCCATCACACGGGAGCTGATGGCGCGCATGAAGGGCACGGTGGACTATGAATCCGTTCCGGGCGAGGGGGCTACGTTCTGGCTGGAACTGCCAGTGGCGGGGTAATGGGTAACTGAGTATTGAGAGGCCCGGCAGGTTGCCCTGCCAGACCAACGCCAGACCAAACAGTCACGCCGACTTGAGCATCTCCCGCACGACGTAGTGCAGGATACCGCCGTGGCGGTAATAAACCGCTTCGTTGGCGGTGTCGATCCGGGACAGCAGTTCACAGGTCTCGGTCTTGCCGTCCGGATAGGTCACCGTCATTTCGAGTGTCTGACCCGGCTTGATGTCACCGGACAGGCCCTTGATGCTGATGGTTTCCTCGCCCGTCAGCTTCAGGCTCTTGCGGTCGACCCCGTCCTTGAACTGCAGCGGCATCACGCCCATACCGATCAGGTTGGAGCGGTGGATACGCTCGTAGGACTCAGCAACCACGGCCTTCACGCCCAGCAAGCGGGTACCTTTCGCAGCCCAGTCACGGCTGGAGCCAGTGCCGTATTCCTTGCCGGCAATGACCACCAGGGGGGTGTCCTCTTCCTGATACTTCATGGCCGCATCGTAGATCGGCATCTGCTCGCCGGTGGGGATGTGTTTGGTGAATCCACCCTCAACGCCGTCCAGCATCTCGTTCCGGATGCGCACGTTGGCGAAGGTGCCACGCATCATCACCTCGTGATTGCCCCGGCGCGAACCGTAGGAGTTGAAATCTTTCGGTTCCACTCCCCGCTCCTGCAGGTATTTACCCGCCGGGCTGTCGGCTTTGAACGACCCGGCCGGTGAAATATGGTCGGTGGTGACGGAGTCACCCAACAGCGCCAGAATGTTCGCGTCCTTGATATCATCGATGGCGTCCGGCTCTTCCTTCAGGCCCTGGAAGAACGGCGGGTGCTGGATGTAGGTGGACTTGTCGGACCACTCGTAAACCTTGCTTTCCGGTACCTTGATGGCCTTCCAGGTGGCATCGCCGTCAAAGACTTCCGCATACTCCTTATGGAACATGTCGGTTTTCACCTTTTCGACCGCTTCGGCAATCTCCTGCTGGCTCGGCCACAGGTCCTTCAGGTACACAGGCTTCCCGTTTTTGTCTTCGCCCAGAGGATCCTTGGAAAGGTCCAGGCGCACGTTGCCTGCCAAGGCATAGGCCACTACCAGCGGTGGTGAGGCCAACCAGTTGGTTTTCACCAGTGGGTGCACCCGACCCTCGAAGTTACGGTTACCGGAAAGCACCGAGGCCACGGTAAGATCACCATCGGCAATGGCCTTCTCAACGGCATCCGGCAACGGGCCGGAGTTACCGATACAGGTGGTGCAACCATAACCCACCAGGTTGAAACCAAGCTTGTTGAGGTCGTCCTGGAAACCACCCACCTTCAGGTAATCGGTCACCACCTTGGAGCCCGGTGCCAGGGAGGTTTTCACCCAGGGTTTGGTATCCAGCCCCCTTGCGACCGCTTTCTGGGCAATCAGGCCCGCAGCCATCATCACGCTGGGGTTGGACGTATTGGTGCAGGAGGTGATTGCTGCGATGACCACCGCGCCGGGGTCCAGCCGTGTCTTTTCACCGTTCATTTCCAGCGGCTGACTGGCGGCGTGTTCGTAGCTGTCCTGGACACCAACGGCGGTCTGCCCGCCTTCCGATTCCAGTTTGCCTTCGCGGGACTCTGACGGGCCTTCGGCGGTTTCCATCAGCAGTTCAAACGAGGCCTTCATGTTCTTCAGGGCAACCCGGTCCTGCGGGCGCTTGGGGCCGGCGAGGCTGGCCTCGACGTCACCCATATCAAGTTCCAGGGTGTCGGTGTACACCGGCTCCTGGCCGGGCTTGCGCCAGAGGCCCTGGGCCTTCGCATAGGCCTCCACCAGCTCAAGCTGGTCGTCTTCGCGGCCGGTCAGCTGCATGTATTTGATGGTTTGCTCGTCCACCGGGAAGAAACCACAGGTAGCCCCGTATTCCGGCGCCATGTTGGCAATGGTGGCACGGTCCGCGACGGGCATGTCTTTCAGGCCGTCACCGTAGAATTCCACGAACTTACCCACGACACCTTTCTTGCGCAGCATTTCGGTGACGGTCAGTACCAGATCCGTTGCGGTAATGCCTTCGCGCAGCTTGCCGGTAATCTTGAAGCCGACCACTTCCGGAATCAGCATGGACACAGGCTGGCCCAGCATGGCCGCTTCCGCTTCGATACCACCCACACCCCAGCCGAGGATGCCAAGGCCGTTGATCATGGTGGTGTGGGAGTCTGTGCCCACCAGGGTATCCGGATAGGCGATGGTTTTTCCGTCCTGGTCCTTGCTCCACACGGTCTTACCCAGGTACTCCAGGTTCACCTGGTGACAGATACCGGTCCCAGGCGGCACCACGCGGAAATTGTCGAACGCCTGCTGGCCCCAACGCAGGAACTCATAGCGTTCCTGATTGCGTTCCATCTCGATGGTAACGTTGTCCTTGAAGGCTGATGGGTCACCATACTTGTCCACCATCACCGAGTGGTCGATCACCAGATCCACCGGCGACAGCGGATTGATCATTGCCGGGTCCTTGCCGGCTGACTTGACCGCTTCCCGCATGGCCGCCAGATCCACCACACCGGGCACACCGGTGAAGTCCTGCATCAGTACACGGGCGGGACGAAACTGGATTTCGGTATCGGATTTCCGGTCTTTCATCCACTGAACCATCGCATCGATATGGCCCCGGTCCACGGTGGCGTCATCTTCGTTGCGCAGCAGATTTTCCAGCAACACCTTCAGGGAAAACGGCAACTTGTCGATGTTGCCAAGGGTGTCGGCAGCCTTGGGCAGGCTGTAATAGTGATAGGTCTTGCCGCCAGCCTCCAGGCTGGAAAGGGTATTGAGACTGTCTTTACTCAGGCTTTGTTTCGACATGAGGTGCCTCCTTTTGATGATCCGAAGATTTCGGAAGGCTTAGCAGTAGCCTTTGCATCAGCGTACTGACCGCGGATGGCAATAGACTGATGCAAAGACCCTGATTTTGAAAGTCTCCTATAACTATTGCACCGATTGACCAGACTTCAACTGCGGTTCCGTGAATGTTCAGTATTGCGGCGGTGAATACCCCTACCCTCCTCAGGCCTGCCGATCTCCATAAAGCTGAGCGTAGAGCCCCTGGCGGGCGATCAGCTCATCATGATGCCCTTCCTCGGTGATGAAGCCGTCCTCGAAAACGTAAACACGGTCGGCCTGTTTTACGGCACTCAGACGATGGGCAATGATCAGGGTGGTGCGTTGACGCAGGAAAGCCTCCAGATCCTGATGCAGCTGAAACTCGGTTTCGGCGTCCAGGGCGGAGGTGGCCTCATCCAGGATCACCACGGAGGGATCCGACAACACCATGCGGGCAATGGCCAGCCGCTGGCGCTGGCCACCGGACAAACGCACCCCCTGACGGCCAATCATGGTATCCAGTTGCTGAGGCATGTCCGCCACGGTCCCGTCCAGTTGCGCGATCGCCAGGGCCTGCCACAATTCGGCGTCGATCTTGTCCCGGCCCAGGGTGAGGTTCTGTCGCACGGTGTCGTTGAACAGGGCCGGGTGCTGCAGCACGGTGGCCACGTTCTCCCGCAGACAGGGGAGCCCGATGCGCTGGACCGGCACACCACCCAGCAGCACCTGCCCCTGCTGCGGTGTGTACATGCCCAGAATGACCTGTACCAGAGTGGATTTTCCGCCGCCACTGGCGCCCACAACCGCGACTTTCTCTCCCGGTTCAAGGTGGAGGTCAATGCCCTTGAGCACGGATTCCTCACCGTAGCTGAAGTGGATGTCCTTCAGAGTCAGGCCAACGGTGTGACGATCCCTGAAGGGGTTTTCCAGCGCCAGGTAACGGGGCTCCTCCTCCAGTTCCAGCAAGCGGTTGATTCGCCCCAACGCCGCATTGGCGGCGAACCAGGCGTACTGCATATTCAGCATTTCCTGTACCGGCGTGAGCATAAACCACAGGTAGCCAAAGATGGCGAACATCATGCCGATGCTCAGGTCGCTGAACAGGACCGTCACCATCGCCGCCGCGCGGAAGGTGTCGACACCAAACTGGAACAGCGCAAAGCTGGCGCGGGTGGCGGCGTCGCTGCGCCATTCAAACTGTATGGCATGGTCGCGAACCGTGCGGGCGCGGCTGATCAGCTGGCGCAGGTAGTGCTGTTCCCGGTTAGCCGCCCTGAGCTGGTGGATCGCGTCCAGAGTTTCCGTCAGGTCACCCTGGAAGTCCTCGTAGGCGCTATTCTCCTGGCGTTTGAGTTCCTTGACCCGTTTGCCAATGAGCATGGTGGCGAAAATCACCAGCGGATTGAACAGCAGGATCAGCAGTCCCAATTGCCAGTGAACCCACATCAGCACGATGGCGGTTCCGGTGACGGTCAGGCTCGCCACCAGGAAACGGCTGATGGTGGTACCCAGGAACTGGTCGATGGTATCCAGGTCGGTAATAAAATGACTGGTGATGCCGCCCGAGCCACGGGTTTCGTACTCCGACATGGCCACCCGCTGCAGCCGACCCAGCAGCCGGGAACGGATACGAAACACCACATCCTTGGAAATCTTGGAGAACTCACGGGACTGGAGCACGTTGAAGGTGAGCGACAACGACCTTAGCAGAAACGCTGCTACCACCATCAGGCCGATGTAAACCACCGGCAGGTGCCATGCTTCGGGCAGCATCGCCTGCATCACGGGCAGCACCGGGCCGGCCTCATCAAGCAGCACTTCGTCCACCAGTACCGGCAACAGCAGGGGAATAGGCACGCTGACCACCGTGGCCAGTATGGCGAGCAGATTAGCGCGGACCAGACGGGGCCGGTGCTTCAATGCAAGTACGAAGATATGTGCCCAATTGTACTGATATGGCTCTACAGCGCTCGGGTGCTGATCAGATTCTCTTACTGGTGCCTTCAAGACGACTCCGATTTGGAATGATGGATCCCCGCGGAACAATAAGGGTTTTACTTCGACGCCGCGCTATGTACGTAAAATGTGGCGGTGTAGGTTTGTTTTGGAGGCTGCGGAGGCAGAATAGCAGGCAGTTGAAGCAAAACGCCCGCGTGACGAGTGCGAAATCAACAATACCGATAGGTACGAATAAAAAAGGGCCTCACCCGGGCCCTTTTACAGTTCTTCTCGGCTTAATCAACGAGCATAGTATTTACGCTCAACCTGTGCCTTAGCTGGATTTTCGTTGCCTTCCATAACACCCAGCGCCGAAGGGCTGACCGTCGCCTGCGCCGGGTTAGCACCGAAATCGCGCCACTCCTGCACTGGTTGCAAGGTGACATTGAACTCGGAGTCTACTACGAAATTCACAACAGCCCACCAATCGGTAGCCGTCCCCTGAGCCTGGGTTGGCGAGAAAACGCTGGTTTCCCCTCCGATAGAAACTTCTACACGGGCAGGCGAGTCCTCAATCGTCCCGCTTCCGCTAAATAGATAAACCAGATAGCGATAGGTACCTGGGTATGGAAAACGGGGAACAGTGGTCACTTCCGGACCAAAGCTAGTGGTATCGTCGACGTCAAGGTTGATGAGAGTTCCATTAACGGACACAGACTGATTGCCGTAATAGACTTCGAACTCGCTGGAACCATTTTCATTCTCCGGGCCAAAAAAATGAGTGTCCAGATCTTCAGGATTCTCGCCCCAGGTCAACGTAATCGACACCGCCGCTTCGGACAGGACAATATCGTTGCCAAGTTCAAAGTCGGTATCACCCACGGAAATCGAGGTTGTGTTGGACAACCCATTTCTGGAAGCCGCGATCAACACATCGGAATTCGGGCGCACCGGAAGGTGAAACGTGCCGTCATTGGCCGTTCGAACGCTAGAGCTACCGATATAATCCTGCCCCTGAGACGTCACCAGGGCATCAGCTACAGGGTCTCCACTTTCGTCGACTACTCGACCGATGACGTCCACGGACTCATACAGGTAGTCCGCATTCCATGTTGTGAAGTGCTCTACGGTACCTTGATAGAAGCTTATGCCATTCTCTGTGACCAACGTTGCAGCGCCTTCTTCCCGCCAAACGCCTTCCTGATCATCGTAATAGAATAGAGGTATGGTTGCAGGTGAGGTAGCCGCAGCCCTGCCCTGCGCTAGTGGAATTCGGATGGTTGCGATTTGGCCCTGGCCGAGCTGGAGGTTTTCGCCACTTTCGGACTCAAAGTTGGCAGTTATTGCTCCCCAGGACTCCATCAACCCCTCGGTACCGTCTGCACCGACCGCCTCATAGCCACCAGGCATAACACTTGGATCGGATGTGGGATCAACAATCGTTATCTCAGCATCCACATCCCCGGAATAGACAGTCCCATCCGGGAGCACAAATGCATTGGCACCGAGCTCCACGACATTCAGCTCGTCAACCGGAAGGTTAGTACTAGTGGAAGCAGAGAATGTCTGTATGCTATTCGCTGGTAACAGTGAGAGTTCAAGTCCCGTAGGTTCAACGTTGTCAAGCGTTGAGGCAATACTGGAGGATTCCGCATAGCCATCTGCATCAGCATTGACAGATATCCTGGCAATCCCCCTATTCACAGACAAAGTAAAACGACCGTCCTCGCCCGCACTGCCTGCCACCTTGGTGCCATCGGCAGACGTAATATCAACAGAAGCACCTGGAACTGGCTCTCCCGTGTAGTAATCACGAACAACGCCACTTACATCGATCTCTTGTTGAACAGGAGGTTGGTCGCTGCCACCTTCGTCAGGGGAGCTATCACTAGACGAGCCACCACAGCCTGTGACAGTGAGGGCCAGTAACAAAGAAAGGCCGACGGTAGATAGTCCTTTATTAAACATAAACTACTCCATTTTCCATATGAGACACATTTCATTCCATTGACATACCGAGCTGCTTAATAAACTAAGTGCTGTATTTTTTCGGTACACTTTATAGCACAAAATCACGACTGAAATTAGCTCCAAGATTTCTTTTGCAGGTGTAAGGCTGTTTTTTGATGTGGTATCCGCAGTGTCCTGGCCCACAAACCCAGTATCTGTAATCATGTGGGCTAAAATTGATTAGAAGATGCGACTAGTGAAACACGACTGCCATTACCACCCCGGCGAACCCGCAAAATGGCATTGCGGTGACTGCCAGATACACTACTGCACCCGTTGCATGCCGGATGCGGACACTCGAAAACAACACGCCTTGTGCCCCCACTGCAGCCGTGCCATGCGCTATCTCGGTGCCGCCACGGAGGCCGTGCCATTCTGGAACCGGATCGGTGCTTTCTTCCGCTACCCGTTCCACACCGATCCGCTGATGGTTATTGCCATTTGTACGCTGGTGCCCTTGGTCGTCAGCGGCAATCTCATCGGCCTGATCATCACGCTGGTGCTGGCCCTGGCACTGCTGAAGTATACCTATGCCGTTATCAGCCACACCGCCGAGGGTCATATGAAACCGCCTCCGGTAGCAGTGGCATTTACCGGCAGCGGGTTTGACATTGTGATCCTGCAGCTACTGGTGTTTGCGCTTATGGGCGGCATGGTAGCGGCCGCTGCCATGGTTGGCGGGCCGCTGTTGATGTTCCTGGCCGTGGCCTTCGTGATACTGGCCCTGCCCGCCAGCATCATGGTGCTGGCCATGGAGCGCTCGGTCATGGCCGCGGTGAACCCCATGAACCTGGCGGTGCTGATCTCGCGCATCGGCACGCCCTATTTCCTGCTGTATGG
>JGI24660J20065_1000101_pt1 | contig 29773 bp, 25 predicted proteins | sample MalvirmetaMSP134_FD_20065 | JGI IMG/M metagenome (IMG submission 20065) | reverse complement strand
GGACATCTGCACCGGATCCAGCCCGTGTTTCTGCGCGATCTGCAGATAGGCGTCCACCGCATCGAACGCGCGGTCCGTCTTGCGCCCGCCCAGATCCCCGTTGATCGCCATGCGAGATCCTTCGGGCAGCGCGCCGTTCTGGTATTTGCCGGTCAGCAGCCCCGCCGCCAGCGGAGAATACGACAGCATCCCGATATCTTCGTTGTGGCATGTTTCGGCCACGTCGGTATCAGCGATGCGTGCCAGCAGCGAATATTCGTTCTGGACAGAAACGGCACGTGGGCCGCCCGTGCGTTCGGCGGCATTCACCCATTGGGTCAGCCCCCAAGCGCTTTCGTTGCTCAACCCGAAGGCACGGATGGTGCCGCGGGTCACCTCGTCTTCCAGCGCGCCAAGGCAGTCTTCCATATGCGCCATCGTCTCGGCACGGTTCTGCGACGAGGGGTCATATTCCCAGTTCTTGCGGAACATGTAGCTGCCGCGATTGGGCCAGTGGAACTGGTAGAGGTCCACATAATCGGTGTTGAGCCGCTTCAGCGATCCTTCAAGCGTGCTGCGGATCGTATCGGGCGAAATCCCCGCGCCGTCACGCACCGGAGCCCCCGCGCCTGAGTGCTTCGTCGCCAACACAAAGTCGTCGCGCCGTCCGGTCTTGGCGATCCACTGACCGATGATCTCTTCAGTGCGGCCAATGGTTTCCGCCTTGATCGGGTTAACCGGATACATCTCGGCGGTGTCGATAAAGTTGATCCCCGCATCAAGGGCGCGTTCAATCTGCGCATGGCCTTCCTCTGGGGTGTTTTGCGTGCCCCAAGTCATTGAGCCCAGACAGAAATCAGTCACTTCGATACCTGTGTGACCCAGCGTGTTCTTTTGCATTGGAATTCCTCGTTTAGATTTGCGCCTACCCTTTCTGTTCCGCCACGTCACCGCAAGCGCATTTTCCGGGCAGCCGTGCCGTGCAAAAGCCGAAGGGTAAAAATTTTCGCGTGACTGTCGCTTTGGCCATTGGTCTTGCCCGAAAATGGGCACAGAGTACCACGATATGCGCCTTCTCATTTCCTTCGCCGCCCTGTTTCTTTCCGTCATTCTGCTGCAACTGTCGTCAGGCGGTGTGGGGCCGTTGGACGTGTTGTCGGGCACGCAACTGGGGTTCACCAACCAGCAGATCGGTCTTTTGGGCTCGGCGCATTTCGTCGGCTTTTTTCTGGGCTGCTGGGGCGCGCCGCGCCTTTTGGGCACTGTCGGGCACAGCCGCGCCTTCGCCGCCTTTACCGCTGCGGGCGCGATTGGGCTGCTGTCGCATATGATGGTGCTGGATCCCTATGCCTGGGCTCTCATGCGGGTCGCGTCCGGGTTCTGCGTCGCCGGATGCTATACGGTGGTCGAAGCATGGTTGCAGGCCAAGGTCACGAACGAGACGCGGGGCCGCACCATGGGGGCCTACCGTGTGGTNGATACCAGCGGGTCATTGGCAGCGCAGATGATCATCGGCGTGCTCGCGCCTGCGTCCTACGTGTCCTACAACCTGTTGGCGATCCTGTGCTGTGCCGCGCTGATCCCGCTGGTGCTGACCCGCCTGCCCCAACCCGAAACCCCCGAAAAAGGGCGGCTGCGCCCCAAGCTCGCGATTGATCGATCCCCGCTGGCCGTCGCCGCCGTGGTTGTCGCGGCCCTGTCCAGCGCGTCCTTCCGGATGGTCGGGCCGATCTATGGGCAAGAGGTCGGGCTGACCGCCGGTCAGATCGCGTGGTTCCTGTCGGCTTTCGTGCTGGGGGGCGCGCTGGCGCAGTTCCCCGTGGGCTGGCTGGCCGATAAATTCGACCGCCGCTGGGTGCTGATCTGGCTGTCGGCTGCATCAATGCTTAGCTGTGCGGTCACCGTGATGTCGGCGGGCATGGGCACGCAGGCGATCTTCCTCGCCGCGACCTTCTTTGGCCTCACGACCTTTCCGATCTATTCCGTGGCGGCGTCCCACGCCCATGACTTTGCCAGCAGCTCGGAACGGGTAGAGCTTTCGGCGGCGCTGATGTTCTGGTTCGCGGTCGGGGCGATCTTTGCACCCTACATCGCCTCGGTGCTGATCGAAGGCTTTGGCCCCGCGGCGCTGTTTACCATGATCTCGGTCGGGCACGGGGTGCTGGTGCTTTTTGGGCTGACGCGGATGCGCGCCCGTCCTACGGCGACAAAACGCACCCCCTATGTCTATGCGCCGCGCACATCCTTTACCATTGGCCGACTGATGCGCCGCAGCCGCGAACGCGACGCCCCCTAGCCCTTGCCCCGCCGCTGCGCTAGAGACGTGCAAAAGCAGTTTCGGGGTCCAAGTCATGACGCGCCACCTTATCACCTCCGCCATTCCGTACATCAACGGGATCAAACATCTGGGCAACCTTGTGGGCAGCCAGCTGCCCGCCGATCTATACGCCCGCTATCAGCGCGGGCGCGGCCAGGAGGTATTGTTTCTCTGCGCGACGGATGAACATGGTACGCCCGCTGAACTGGCTGCTGCCAAAGCAGGTAAACCGGTGGCGGAATACTGCGCCGAGATGCACGAGGTTCAGGCCCGCATCGCGGAAGGGTTTGGCCTGTCCTTCGATCACTTTGGCCGATCCTCCAGTGCGCAGAACAAGGCGCTGACCCAACATTTTGCCGCAGCGCTTTATGAGCAGGGCCTGATCGAGGAAGTGGAACAGCGCCAGATCTACTCCGAGACTGACGGGCGGTTCCTGCCCGACCGCTATGTCGAAGGCACCTGCCCTAACTGCGGGTTCGAGGATGCCCGCGGCGACCAATGTGACAACTGCACCAAACAGCTAGACCCCGAAGACCTGATCAACCCGCGATCAACCGTTTCCGGTGCTACCGACCTCGAGATGCGCGCGACCAAGCATCTGTTCCTGCGTCAATCGCAGATGAAGGACAAGCTGGACGAATGGATCAACAGCAAGGCCGATTGGCCAGTGCTGACCACCTCTATTGCAAAGAAATGGCTGCATGACGGTGACGGTCTGCAGGACCGTGGTATCACGCGCGATCTGGACTGGGGTGTGCCTGTCAAACGCGGCGACGCCGATTGGCCGGGGATGGAGGGCAAGGTCTTTTATGTCTGGTTCGATGCCCCCATCGAATATATCGCCTGCGCGCAGGAATGGGTCGATGCGGGCAAAGGGATCGGACTGGGAAAGCTGGTGGCGCACCGACAAAGGTGCCGACGACGTGCGCTATACCCAGTTCATGGGCAAGGACAACGTCCCCTTCCACACGCTCAGCTTCCCTGCAACGATCATGGGTTCGCAAGAGCCGTGGAAGCTGGTCGATTACATCAAATCGTTCAACTACCTCAACTATGACGGCGGCCAGTTCTCGACCTCGCGCGGGCGCGGGGTGTTCATGGATCAGGCGCTGGAAATCCTGCCGGCGGACTACTGGCGCTGGTGGCTGCTGTCCCATGCGCCCGAAACCTCGGATGCGGAGTTCACGTGGGAGAATTTCCAGTCGTCCGTGAACAAGGATCTGGCGGATGTCTTGGGCAACTTTATCAGCCGCATCACCAAATTCTGCCGCTCGAAATTCAGCGAAGACGTGCCAGCGGCGGGCGAATACGGGCCTGAAGAACACGCGCTGATCGCGGATCTGACCGAGCGGGTAGCCCGCTATCAAACCGCGATGGAGGCGATGGAAGTCCGCAAATCCGCCGCCGAGCTGCGGGCGATCTGGGCTGCGGGTAACGAATACCTGCAAGCACAGGCCCCTTGGACNACCTTCAAGACAGACCCCGACAAAGCCGCGGCGCAGGTGCGTTTGGCGCTGAACCTGATCCCGCTTTACGCGGTCCTGTCTGCGCCATTCATCCCGACGGCCGCCGCCAGCATGCTTGACAGTATGAAGGTTGAAAACGCCGCATGGCCGGATGATGTGCCAGCCGCCTTGGCCCAACTGGCCCCCGGTCATGCCTTCGAGGTGCCAGAAGTGCTGTTCGCGAAAATCACCGACGACCAGCGCGACGAATGGGCCGAGAAATTCGCAGGCGTGCGCAGCTGATCTGCAAAAGCTTCGCCGTCTGACCACACCGAAAACGATCAAAGGCCAGCGCACCGCGCTGGCCTTTGATTTAGTCCCACCAGAGAACCCTGAACGGCGTTCAGGCCGCCAGCAACGGCAAACGGAACGCAAATGTGGTAAGACCGTCATCGCAGGTCACATCGATCTGACCGCTATGCGCCACCGCGATGGAAGATGCGATATGCAGGCCAAGCCCCAGCCCCTCGCCCTTGGTCTGGTCGCCACGTTGGTAGGGTTGGAACAGCTTTTGCTTCAGGCTTTCGGGGATCGGCGCGCCGCGGTTGGCAACGGAAATCACGGCCTCCGCCCCGCTGACGCGCCCGCGCACCGTGACCTCGCTGCCGTCATCGGCATAGCGCACGGCGTTCGATAACAGATTCGACACCGCCTGCGCCACGCGCGCGGCATCGCAGCTCACGGGGCGGTCAAAGTCCAGATCGACGGTGATCTTGTGATCGGGTGCTGCGGCGCGCACCTCTTCGACCACGTGGTTCAACGCGTCTTCCAACCCCGCGTCCGGCGTGGCCGAGATGCGGATACCGCCGCCCAACCGCGATTTTGCGTGCAGCATGATATTGTCGATAAGCTCGCTCATCCGGTGGATAGAGCTCCCCATCAGCGGCAGAATTTTCCGCGCCTTATCTGACAGCGGCTCCTTGTCGAGCTGGCGCACACCTGCGTTCAGCGCGGCGACCGAATTGCGCAGGTCGTGGCCCAAGACGGCGACGAACTCCTCTTGCACCGCGGCCATCTGGCGTTCGTGCTCTACCAGTCGCTCCTGCGCCTCAAGCCGCTCTTCGGTTTCCAGACTGCGCCCGATGATATCGGCAAACATCTCGAGCATGGCAACAACGCGGGGATGTTTGACGTCGCGCGGTTCGGTATCGATGGCGCAGAGGGTGCCAAAGAACGACCCGTTGCTGCGGAAGATCGGGATGGAGGCATAGCTGACGATGCCGAATTGCGCGGCAATCGGATGGTTACGATAGACATCATCCGTGGCGACATCGTTGAACATCACTTTTTCAGAGGTCTCGCGCACCGATTGGCAGAAGGTCTGGTCGATCCCGATCTCGTCACCTTCGGACAAGCCAAAGTTCACCTCGTCCACCGTGCGACAGGCGACCCAGCGATCGGTCGTCACCCGCGCCACAGCAGCAAAGCGCATATCTGTCGCCAGCATTACCGTTTCCAGCAACGTCCCCACAGTTTCGCTTGCCGCGAGCATTTCGATATCTGACTGGAAATCATGCGCACCGGCAAGATAGGCCTCATGATCCTGAATGATCGCGCGCATGTTCGTTTTGTCGTCCACCCGATATCCCCCATTTGTTTCGCATCCGCTACCATATGCACAGCCACGAGCAACGACAATGCCATGATAACCGGCCTGTCACGCTTTTCGGAGACTGGATTTAAGTGGAGGGATGAGTGGTGCGGGCGGTGGGACTCGAACCCACACGGGCACAAGGCCCAACAGATTTTAAGTCTGGTATGTCTACCATTCCATCACGCCCGCAGTGCCGCGCACAATAGCTAGGTTGCGGGCGGTGTAAATGGTCAGATGCAGGGCAGCCGGCATCAAAATCGCGATTGGCCCCCTTGCGCCTTCGCGGCTTACGCCATGTCCGCGAGCATGATTTCCTTGACCGCTTCCATCGCCACATAGGTAGAGGTGTTGGCGACATAGGGCAGCGTGGTCACCGTTTCGCCCAGAAAACGACGGTAGGCAGCCATGTCACGGGTGCGCACCTTAAGCAGGTAATCAAAGTTCCCTGCGATCATATGGGCCTGTTCAATTTCAGGCACACGGGACACGGCCTCGTTAAAGGCGCGCAGGGCGACCTCGCGGGTGTCTTCCAAACGGACCTCTACGAAAGCCACGTGATCCAGCCCCAGACGGATCGGGTCCAGCAGGGCGCGATAGCCCAGAATGACGCCGCTATCCTCAAGCCGTCTTAGCCGCGCTTGGGTGGGGGATTTGGACAGCCCGATCCGTTTGGCGAGGTCAGTGATGCTGATGCGCCCGTCTTCGGCCAGTACCGTCAGAATCGCCGCATCGAAGCGGTCCATTTTAAAGTCGTCGTTTGTCACGCAAGAGGCCCAATAATAAAGCGGTTTACCCACCAAACTGGCCGGAATCAGGAACTAATACTACTATTCCCGAGCTATTCTAGCGCAATTATCAGTTGGAGTACCTCATGGCACGCGATTCTTCCCCTATTTTGCGCCACCAGATTGACGCAGGCACCTACACCGACCAAGACAACGTCTTGCGTGAACTGGTGCGCAATGCGCATCTGTCGCCAGAGGAACGGGTCAAGATCACGCAAGACGCGGCGCAGATCGTGCGCGATATCCGCGGCCATACCTCCCCCGGTATCATGGAAGTGTTTCTGGCCGAATACGGTCTGTCCACCGACGAAGGTGATCGAGGACAAGATCGCGCCCTCTGACTGGGGCCGCCATATGGGGCACTCCACCTCGCCGCTGGTGAACGCGTCCACATGGGCCCTGATGCTGACCGGTCGCGTGCTGGACGATGACCAACCCGGCCCCGTGCGCCACCTGCGCGCAGCCATCAAACGTCTGGGCGAACCGGTGATCCGCACCGCCGTCAGCCGTGCGATGAAGGAAATGGGCCGCCAGTTTGTTCTGGGCGAGAACATCAACGCCGCGATGGAACGCGCCAAGGGCATGGAGAAGAAGGGCTATACCTATAGCTATGACATGCTGGGCGAAGCCGCGCGCACCGAAAGCGACGCCAAACGCTATCACCTAAGCTACAGCCGCGCGATCTCTGCCATCGCGACGGCCTGCGTGCACAAGGACAGCCGCAAGAACCCCGGCATTTCGGTCAAGCTGTCGGCCCTGCATCCGCGCTATGAGGTCGCGCAAGAAGCATCCGTCATGCGTGATCTGGTGCCGCGTCTGCGGGCGCTTGCCTTGCTGGCGAAATCCGCCGGCATGGGGCTGAACGTCGACGCCGAGGAAGCCGACCGTCTGGGCCTGTCGTTGGATGTGATCGAAAAAGTGCTCTCCGAACCTGCGCTGTCCGGTTGGGACGGTTTCGGCATCGTGGTGCAGGCCTATGGCCCCCGCGCTGGTGTGGTGATCGATGCGCTGTATGACATGGCGATCCGCCACGACCGCAAACTGATGGTCCGCTTGGTGAAAGGTGCCTACTGGGACACCGAGATCAAACGCGCACAGGTCAAAGGTGTCGAGGGCTTCCCCGTCTTCACCCAAAAAGCCGCGACCGATGTGTCCTATATCGCCAACGCGCGCAAACTGCTGAACATGACCGACCGGATCTATCCGCAGTTCGCCACCCATAACGCGCATACGGTCGCCGCCGTACTGCATATGGCCGAGGATAAAGAGAAGTTCGAATTCCAACGTCTGCACGGCATGGGCGAAACCCTTCATAACATCGTGATGGACAAGCACGGCACACATTGTCGCGTCTACGCCCCCGTGGGCGCACATGCCGATCTGCTGGCCTATCTTGTGCGACGCCTGTTGGAAAACGGTGCGAACTCAAGCTTTGTGAACCAGATCGTCGACGAAGACGTCGCCCCCGAGGTCGTCGCTGCCGACCCCTTCGACAGCCTCGCGGAAAGCGGTTTGCACATCCCCACCGGGCCCGAGCTTTATGCCCCTGCGCGCGTGAACTCGATGGGGTTCGATCTGATGCATACGCCGACGCTGGATGTGATCGAATCCGCCCGCGCGCCGTGGAAAGCCCACCGTTGGGCCGCCGTGCCGCTGTTGAACGGCGAGGCAAAGCCCAAGAAATCGGCACGCCTGATGAACCCTGCTGCCTCTGGCCGCAGCCCCGGCACCGTACGCAACGCGTCCGAGGCTGATGTCGCCAAAGCGTTGGACAATGCCGCCGTCTGGGACGCCCCGCTAGAGAAACGCCGCGAGGTCCTGTTGCGCGCAGCCGATATGCTGGAATCGCACTACGGCGAGATTTTCGCCCTGCTGTCGCGCGAGGCCGGCAAAGGCCTGCCCGACTGCGTGGCAGANCTGCGCGAGGCGGTGGATTTCCTGCGCTACTACGCACAGCAGGCGACCAACACNCCCCCCGCNGGCATTTTCACNTGCATCTCGCCGTGGAACTTCCCGCTGGCGATNTTCTGCGGGCAGGTCAGCGCGGCACTGGCTGCGGGNAATGCGGTGCTGGCCAAGCCGGCGGAACAGACCCCGCTGATCGCCTTCCTTGCCGTGACCTTGCTGCATGATGCNGGNGTGCCCCGTCACGCCTTGCAACTGCTGCCCGGCGGTGGCGAGGTCGGCGCGGCGCTGACCTCGGACAAACGGATCAACGGCGTGGCCTTCACCGGATCTACCGCCACAGCGCTGCGCATCCGGTCCGCGATGGCTGAACATTGTGACCCCGGTGCAATTCTGATCGCGGAAACGGGGGGGCTGAACGCCATGATCGTCGACAGCACCGCCCTGCCCGAACAGGCCGTGCAATCGGTTGTCGAAAGCGCGTTCCAATCTGCCGGGCAACGCTGCTCTGCCCTGCGCTGCCTCTATATCCAGGAAGACATCGCCGAAGATGTGATCGAGATGCTGGAAGGCGCGATGGACGCTCTGGTCATGGGCAACCCTTGGGACATCTCGACCGACGTGGGCCCTGTGATCGACGAGACCGCGCAAAAAGGCATCGCCGAGCATATCGAGACCGCCCGCGCCGAGGGCCGGATCATCGCCGAGCTGACCGCCCCAACCGTCGGCACTTTCATCGCGCCGACCATGATCCGCGTGAACGGGATCGCTGATCTGGAGCGCGAGATTTTCGGCCCCGTCCTGCACATCGCCACGTTCAAGGCGACCGAGCTCGACAAGGTCATCGACGCGATCAATGCCACCGGCTACGGGCTGACCTTCGGGCTGCACACCCGCATCGATGACCGGGTGCAGCATGTCTCGGAACGGATCGAGGCGGGCAATATATACGTCAACCGCAACCAGATCGGCGCGATCGTCGGCAGCCAGCCCTTCGGCGGCGAAGGCCTGTCGGGTACAGGTCCGAAAGCGGGCGGTCCGAACTACCTCCCCCGTTTCAGCGCGCCTGACCTCAAGGTGGTGGAGGACACATGGGACAGCACGCAGAAAGACCTGCCCAAGCTGCCCGGCCACAGTGGGGCCTTCCTCGAAACCATCACGCTGCCGGGGCCTACGGGCGAATCCAACCGGCTCAGCACCCTGCCGCGTCCGGCGCTCTTGTGCATGGGGCCGGGCAAGGACACCGCAGCCGAGCAAGCCCGCGCGGTCACGGCCCTTGGCGGGAATGCGGTGGAGCTGTCAGGCAGCATCGACGCGACCGCGCTGACCGATGGGCCAGCCTATGGTGGTGTGCTCTGGTGGGGTGACGAGGCGACCGCGCGCAAACTGGAACAAGCCCTGTCTGAACGCGAAGGGCCGATCATCCCGCTGCTGCGCGGGCTTCCAGATACCGCCCGCGTCCGCGCCGAACGCCATGTCTGCGTCGACACCACCGCCTCTGGCGGGAACGCGCAGCTGCTGGGGGCTGCCGGCTGATCTGCCACATGGGCGGGCGTTCCGACGCCCGCCCTTGACCACACCCGCGCAATGGCTAAGGGTCAGCCCATGTTCCCCATTCGCGATCACAACCCGTCCGGCCGCACGCCCTATGTCACCTATCTGCTGATGGCGGTGAATATCGGCGTTTTCCTCAGCTATGTCGGGCTTTTCAGCGACGACCGCGCGCTCAATATCTTCTTCTTCGACTGGGCTCTCATCCCCGGCCGCGTTACCACGGGGGATGGCTATACCGGCATCCTCACCTCGATGTTCCTGCATGGCGGCTGGATGCATCTCGCGGGTAACATGCTGTTTCTCTACATCTTTGGCGACAATATAGAGGACGAGATGGGCCACGGCTGCTATCTGCTGTTCTATCTCGCCTGCGGGCTGCTCTCGGCGCTCGCCCATGTGATCTCTGCCCCCTATTCGCCGGTCCCGACAGTCGGGGCATCGGGCGCGATTGCGGGGGTGATGGGCGGCTATCTGTTGCTTTACCCCAAAGCCAAGGTCGACATCCTGATCATCTTTATCGTGTTCTTCCGCATCTTCCCGATCCCCGCATGGATCATGCTGGGCTTGTGGCTGGGGATGCAGTTTATCGGTGGCGTCGGGGCGGACCCGACCGTGGGCGGTGTCGCCTATTGGGCGCACGCGGGCGGGTTTATCGTGGGGATGGTGCTGACCATTCCACTGTGGTTGCGCTTGGGCGGGCCGCGCTTCTGGTCGGCCACGGACGGCCACCCGCCGCACCCGCAAGCGACCTACCCCACCTCCGCCAGCCGTATCCCGAAAGTGAAACGAAAATGACCGCCAGCACCCATAGCGCGACCTGTCACTGCGGCAGCGTCACCCTGACCGCCACCCTGCCGGAGGGGCTCTCCTCGGCCACACGCTGCACCTGTTCCTTTTGCCGCCGCCGCGCGGCACCGGCGGTGACGGCGCTCACCAGCGCGCTCAAGGTGACCAAAGGAGCCGAGTATCTGACGCTCTACACCTGGGGCACCCATACGGCGAAACATTATTTCTGCAAGATCTGTGGCATCTACATGTACCACCAGCGTCGTTCAGACCCCGCGCAATGCGGCGTCAATCTGGGGTGTATCGACGGGGCCGCGCCCTGGACGCAGGAACCGATCCCCTACACCGACGGTATCAACCACCCGTCAGACAAATAGCCGACGGGCGCTTCCAAATGGTTTAAATCCTCGCCGAAGGCATCCCGCCCTCGGCCACAGGATCACCCGCGTGCGATTTTTGAAAATCCGCTGAACAACGCCTCATTGGCGCAGACGATCTCACCATCGTCCAGGATGTTGCCTTCGGGGTTCAGTGGCTCGACCATGCCGCCTGCTTCGCGCACGATCAACATGCCCGCTGCCAGATCCCATTTGTTCAACCGGCGCTCCCAGTAGCCATCATAGCGACCAGCGGCCACATAGGCCAGATCCAGCGCGGCAGAGCCCCAGCGACGCACACCGGCGCAAACCGGCAAGATGCGGCCCAGATCACGCAGGGTGTCCGGCAAATCTCCGCGACCGCCAAAGGGCAGACCGGTGGCAAAAACCGATTCAATCATCCGCGAACGGCCCGAGACGCGCAAACGGCCTTCGTTCATCCAGGCACCCGTGCCTTTTTCGGCAAAGAACATCTCGTCCTTGGCGGGATCAAAGACGACGCCCGCAACGATCTGGCCTTTATGCTCCAGCGCGATGGAGACCGCCCAGTGGGGCAGACCGTGCAAAAAGTTTGTTGTCCCGTCCAGCGGATCGACGATCCAGCGGCGTGTGGGGTCTTGCCCCTCTTCCTCGCCACCCTCTTCGGCCAGCCAGCCATAGGTCGGGCGTGCGCCCATTAGTTCTGCCTTGAGCGTCTTTTCCGCCTGAATATCGGCGCGGCTGACAAAGTCGCCGGCCCCCTTCATGGACACCTGAAGGTTCTCGACCTCACGGAAATCCTTGACCAACCCGCGCCCCGCCCGGCGGGCCGCCTTGATCATGATGTTTAGATTTGCACTGCCAACCATATTTCCGTGTCCTTTGATGGATCAGGCCGTGCGTATAAGCCCCCATGCCGCATTTGCCAAGGGGGCAGCGGCATCTGACGCAACGTGGCGCGCGCGGTTGCCTTGCTTGCCTTCGATTTCCATATAACGTGCCAGAAACATTGCTAAGGAGGAAAGCAAAATGTCCGACCAGATGAAACGAATTGTGCTTGCGTCGCGCCCTGACGGGGCCCCGACCGCCGATAACTTCCGCCTTGAAGAAGGGCCCGTGCCCACCCCCGGCGACGGCGAAGTGCTGGTCCGTGTGAAATACATGTCGCTTGACCCCTATATGCGTGGCCGCATGGACGACGCGAAATCCTATGCGGCCCCGGTGCCTGTCGGCGGCACGATGGAGGGCGGTTCGGTCGGGGAGGTCATCGCCTCCAACAGCCCCGACTTCAAACCCGGCGATCATGCCTTCGGGATGTTGGGCTGGGCCACACATGGCGTGCTGCCAGCGAACCAACTGCGCAAGGTCGATCCGGATCAGGTGTCGATCACCACGTCGCTTGGTGTTCTGGGCATGCCCGGATTTACCGGCTGGCAAGGTTTGATGGAATATGGTCGCCCGAAGGAGGGTGAAACACTCGTCGTCGCGGCGGCAACGGGTCCGGTCGGCTCGATGGTCGGCCAGATCGCCAAGTCACACGGGCTGCGCGTCGTGGGCATTGCAGGCGGCGCGGACAAATGCGCCATGGCCAAGGAACACTTTGGCTTTGACGAATGCATCGACCACCGCGCTTATGACGACGCGAAATCCCTGCGCGCCGCGTTGAAAGACGCCTGCCCCAAGGGGATCGACATTTATTTTGAAAACGTCGGTGGCAAAGTGCTTGAGGCCGTTATCCCGATGATGAACCCGCATGGGCGTATCCCGATCTGCGGTATGATCGCTTGGTATAACGCCGGTGGTCTGGGCGCTGGTGCCGCCGAAGAGGCGCTGACCGCGCCGAAATTGTGGCGCACGATCCTTGTGAACTTCCTTAGCGTGAACGGCTTCATCATCTCGAACCACTGGAACAACTTCCCCAAGTTCCTCAAGGAAGTCGCCCCCAAGGTCGCCGACGGCACCATTGCGGTGAAAGAGGACATTACCGAGGGTCTGGAAAACGCGCCACAAGCGTTCATGGACCTGTTGACCGGTGGCAACCAAGGCAAGGCCATCGTCAAGGTTGGCTAACACCCTACCGGCGGGGGCGTCCGCGCCCCTGCCCTTCATCGCATGAATGCGAGCCCCCCGCCCCCTTGAAAAACACCGCGTCACGTGTCATATATTTTACGACACATGACGAAAAGGAGTTCAGCCATGGGTGCGACGGCCTTTCAATCCGACAGCAGTGCAATCCCCCTGATCGACGTGGATGCAGATGACGCTGTGCGTGCGTTCCATCTGCTGGGCGGGCGCAAGGTGATCAACCAGACGGTGCGCAACTCGCTTGATGCACATGATGTGATCGTGAAAGGCATCTCCTCCAAAGCGCTGCTGCATCTGGTCGATACCGTGTCGGTGTTGTCCTCGGGCGATGCGCTGAACAAGGCGATCGGGATGAGCCTGCGCACGCTTCAGCGCAAGAAAGCCGACAAGGGCAAGGACCGCCTGTCCCCCGAACAAAGCAGCCGCGCGTGGCGCTTTGCCGAGCTGCTGGCACAGGCGACGGATGTCTTGGGCGATCAGGACGCCGCAGAGGCATGGATGCTGGCCCCTGCCATCGGCCTTGATAACCGCCGCCCGATTGACCTGCTGTCGTCGGCAGCGGGAGCGGAAGCCGTTGAAAACGCGCTCACCCGGATGGAGTACGGGGTCTACGCTTGACCCCTTTGCCCCCGCCGCTTGGGACGGGCGAGCTGCGGTTTTGGCGGCTGGATCAACGGCAGCATGCGCCCACATGGCACAGCGGCGAAGGGGCTTACCGCGTCGGTGGACGCTGGAACAGCAGCGGTGTGCGGGCGGTCTATACCGCGCTCGACCCTGCCACCGCGATCCTCGAGGTTGCGGTGCACAAGGGGTTCAAGGCGCTGGACACCGCGCATCACGTGCTGACATCAGGCCGTGTGATCGACCCGACGACGGTGCATATGGTGCAAGCCGCGGATGTCCCCAACCCGAACTGGCTGGTGCCCGGTGCCCATGGTGCGGGGCAAAAGGGATTCGGCGACGCGCTGCTGCGCGATCACCTGTTTGTGCTGATCCCGTCAACGGTATCGCGGCACAGCTGGAACCTGATCTTTGACGCCCAAAAGGCAGCCGATCACTACGACGATGTGGTGCAGGAAGACTTCGCGCTCGACCCGCGGCTGCACCGCTAAGGGCAGCAGCGATCAGGCCCGCTGCAGTTTGCGCGCCTCTTCCCCTGCCAACCCCAAGAGCTTGGTCATAAAAGGTTTCTCCAGATCATCCTCGCGCACCGCCGCATAAAGCCTGCGGGTGATGCCGTTCTCTGTCAGCGGACGGGTGACGTAATCATTGCTGTATTTCACCTCGCGCACGACCCAATCGGGCAGCACCGACACGCCCCTGTTCGACGCGACCAGCAGCAGGATCACCGCCGTAAGCTCCACCTGCCGGATCGCCAGCGGTTCGACCTTGGCGGGGATCAAGAGCTGGCTGAACACATCCAGACGGGTCCGTTCCACCGGATAGGTGATCAGCGTCTCGCCCCTGAAATCCGCCGCTTCAACAAAGGGCTTCTGCGCCAAGGGATGTGTGCTGGAGGCGACAAAGACCGCCTTGTAATCAAACAGCTCGACGAATTTCACGCCCGGCAGTTCTTCGGGGTCGGAAGACACCACCAGATCGACTTCTTCGCGCAGCAAGGCAGGTAAGGCGTCAAAGGCCAGACCGGGGCGGATATCGACATCCACATCGGGCCAGCTTTTGCGGAATTGTTCGAGCACGGGGAACAGCCATTCGAAACAGGCGTGACATTCGATCGCGATATGCATGCGCCCTGTGCTGCCCGCGCGCAGCCCCATGAATTCGGCCTGCGCTGCTTCAAGCTGCGGCAAGACCTGCTGCGCCAGCTTGAGCAGCCGCAAGCCTGCGGGCGACAGCTTCAGCGGCTTGGACCGGCGCACGAACAGTTCCACGCCGGCCTGATCCTCCAACCCCTTTACCTGATGGGACAGGGCTGATTGGGTGATGTTCATCGTCTCTGCCGCGCGGGCCAGCCCGCCTGCTTCGTGAATCGCCTGAATGGTGCGCAGGTGACGGAACTCGATATGCATATGAGGCGTTCCTCATGTTGAAAATGAAAGTTATGAGTTTGTTTCACAACCGCATCTGTGCGACAAGAGACGAAAGCTAAAAACAGGATCGTAAAAATGACCAGTCCCGCCGTTTCATTCGAAGTCTTCCCGCCCAAATCCGTGGACGCGTCGTTCCGTCTTTGGGACACGGCGCAGGCCCTGGCACCGCTGGCCCCACGTTTCTTTTCCGTGACCTACGGTGCGGGCGGGTCTACCCGCGACCTGACCCATGATTCTGCGCATGTGCTGCGCCGCACCTCTGGCCTGCCCGTTGCCGCGCATCTGACTTGCGTGGGGGCCAGCAAGGCCGAAACGCTTGAGGTCGCCGACAGCTTTGCCGAGATCGGCGTGACCGATATTGTCGCCCTGCGCGGGGATCCCGAAAACGGTGCACCGACCTTCACGCCCCACGCGGACGGCTTTGCCGACAGTGTCGAGCTGATCGAGGCGCTGGCAAAGACCGGCAAGTTCACCTTGCGCGTCGGAGCCTACCCCGAACCGCACCCCGAATCCCACGATCAGGCGCAGAACGTCGAATGGCTGAAACGCAAATTCGACGCTGGCGCGGACGAGGCGATCACCCAGTTCTTCTTCGAGACCGAAACATTCCTGCGCTTCCGCGACGCCTGTGCCGCGGCGGGGATCACCAAGACGATCACCCCGGGCATCATGCCGGTGACAAACTGGAAATCGGCGCGCAACTTTGCCACCCGCTGCGGGGCCAGCGTGCCAGCAGCACTGGACGAAGCCTATGCCGCCGCGATCCGCGATGACCGTCACGATCTGCTGTCCACCGCGCTCTGCACCGAAATGTGCAGCGAACTGGTGTCGGAAGGTGTCGAGAACCTGCACTTCTACACGCTCAACCGGCCCGAGCTGACCCGCGCCGTCTGTCGTGCCCTTGGGGTGACGGCGCAAACATCGTTGTCCGACGTGGCGTAAAACCACCGCACAACTTGCCCTTGGGTCAAGAACAGAACAGTCTTCTCCGGCATTCAACTGCCGGAGATTTTTTATGCCACGCCTCGCCGAAACACCCGAAGATTTGCTGAGCCAGTCCGAAGCGCTCTCTCTCAGCGGGTTGGAATTCATGCAGAAGATCCTGGACGGCACCAACCCCGGCCCGCCCATTGGCGGCACCTTGGGCTATGCGCTGCATGACGTGTCCGAGGGCCGCGCGGTATTTCGCGGCACACCCGAGTTCAACGTGACCAACCCGATGGGGACCGTGCATGGGGGCTGGTACGGCACCTTACTCGATTCCGCGATGGCCTGCGCCGTGATGACCAAAGTCCCGCGCGGGTCGGTTTATACGACCCTGGAATACAAGATTAACATTCTGCGTTCGATCCCCTTGGGCATGCAGATCGACTGCATCGGCACGACCGATCACGTGGGTCGTTCTACCGGTGTCGCACATGGCGAGATTCGCGGGGTCGAGGATGGCAAGCTGTATGCCACCGGTTCAACCACCTGCATCGTGATGAAGATCACGGGCTAAACCGCAGTCTCGGGGCGGGTGATGCGCCCCGAGGCATGCCAAGCTCACTCTGCCGCGATGGCGCTGTCGTTCAGCAAGGCCCAGACTTTATGCGGTGTGAACGGCATGTCGGCCTGACGCACGCCACGCTCCCACAGGGCATCCTGTACCGCGTTCGACACGGCCGCCAGTGCGCCCACGGTTCCCGCCTCGCCACAGCCCTTCATCCCCATCAGGTTCGCCGTAGATGGCACGGGTTCGGAGTTGAAGGACACGAACGGCACATCCGCCGCGCGCGGGATCGCGTAATCCATGAAAGAGGCCGTCAGCAGTTGGCCGTCTTCGTCATAGACCACATGCTCCTGAATAGCTTGGCCGATGCCCTGCACCACCCCGCCATGCACCTGACCTTCGGCCAGCATCGGGTTGATCAGATTGCCGAAATCATCCACCACCGTATAGCGGTCAACGGTCACAACGCCTGTTTCGGGGTCGATCACCACCTCGGACACATGCGCCCCGTTGGGATAGCTGCGCCCCGGCAAAGTCGCCCGTTCGTGGTGTACCAGCAGATCGTCGCGGCCTTTCTGGCGGGCCATCTCGGCGACCTCTAGCATGGTGGGGGTCATGTTCGACCCGTCCGCGCGGAAGCGTTCGTTGTCAAAGCTGATCTGCGCCGCAGGCACGCCCATTTCGTCAGACAGAAAGGCGGTGAAAGCTTCGGTCATCTTGGCCACCGTCGCCAGCGTTGCCGTGCTTTGCGTGGTGACAGAGCGCGAGCCGCCAGTCCCGCCGCCCTGTTTGATCAGATCGCTATCGCCTTGAATGACGTGGATCAATTCAGCCGGGATCCCGGTCTGATCCGATAGGAATTGCGCATAGACGGTTTCATGCCCCTGCCCGTTCGATTGAGTGCCAACATAGATGAACACGGTGCCGTCTTCGTTGAACGCGACCTTGGCCCCCTCTGCCGGATCGCCAAGGATGCTTTCGATGTAATAGCAAAGCCCCTGCCCGCGCAGCAGCCCCTTGGCCGCATCCGCCGCCTTGCGCGCTGCAAAGCCATCATGATCCGCCTCGACGGCAACGCGGGTCAGCAAGCGGTTGAATTCGCCCACATCGTAAAGCTCGCCCGTGGCAGAGGTATAGGGAAACTGCTCGGGCTTGATAAAGTTGATCCGGCGCAGCTCCCACGGGTCGATGCCCAACTCGCGCGCGGCGCGGTCCATCAAGCGCTCCAGCACATAGATCGCCTCGGGTCGGCCGGCACCACGATAGGCATCAGTCTGCACCGTGTTGGTGTAATAGCCTTCGACCTGCAGCCATGTGGTCTGCACATCATAGACACCCATCAAGACCTTGCTGAACAGCAACGCCTGGATGGGCTGGCCGAACTGGCTGTTATAGGCCCCGAGGTTGCATTTGGTGCGGACGCGGTAGGCCGTGATCTTGTTGTTTTCGTCAAAGGCGAATTCCGCAAGCGAGGTCAGATCGCGCCCGCCATTGTCGCTGAGCATGGCTTCGGTCCGGTCCGACATCCAGCGCACCGGACGCCCCAAGGCCCGCGCCGCCTGCGCAACCGAGAAATATTCGGGATAGGCCGCTGCCTTCATGCCGAAACCGCCGCCTGTGTCGGGGTTTGTGACCTGCACGTGGTCATCATCCAGCCCGAAAACGCGCTTGAGGTTGCCCTTGTGCACCCAGACGCCCTGCCCGTTGTTCGCAAGATGCACCTTGCCGTCGTTCCATTCTGCATAGCAGCCGCGCGGCTCCATCGCGTTGACGATGATACGGTTGTCGCCCACGTTCAGACTGACGGATTTCGCTGCGGCATCAAATGCCTTTTGCGTCGCCGCCTCGTCGCCCATGCCCCAGTCAAAAGCCATGTTGTCCGGCGCTTCGGGGTGCAGCGTCTCTCCGCCCCGTTCCAACGTCATATGGGTGGGCAGATCGTCAACGTCGAATGCGATCAGCTCCGCCGCGTCGCGCGCCTGGTTCAATGTTTCGGCAATCACCACCGCGACGGGCTCCCCTACGAAGCGCACGCGCCCCTTGGCAAGCATCGGACGCAAGGGTTTGGCCCCTTCCGTGCCATCGCGGTTCTGCAACACGGTCGCCGCCATAGAGATATCCATCCCCGCCGCTTCAAGATCCTCGATCGTGAGCACCGCATGCACGCCCTCTGCCTCGGCCGCATCGGTGACATCCAGCGTTGTGATCACCCCATGTGCGACGGGCGAGCGGAAGAAATAGGCATGCAGCGCGTCGGTTGGCGCGATGTCATCCACATAGCGCCCCTCGCCGGTCAGAAACCGCACATCCTCGACCCGTTTGACCGGTTGGCTTTTCCCGAATTTTTCCATCTGGCGGCATCCTTTGATCATCATCTTGGTGTTGCGCCCGACCTTAAGCGCCAAACCGGCGATGTCCATACGATGCGGGGCGAAAGCTGGGGCTGCTACGCCAAGTTTTCGGCCCCCCAGCCTTCCCCTTTACGCCCCGCTCGGCTAGATCATCCCAAAGCTCAAAGCGCTACGTGAATAGAAGGACGCTGATCATGGCCCTCGACAAGAATTTTGACGCCGCCCAGGCCGAAGCCCGCCTCTATGCCGCATGGGAAGAGTCCGGTGCCTTCAAGGCCGGTGCCAATGCCTCGCGCAAGGAAACCTTTTCGGTCATGATCCCGCCGCCCAACGTGACAGGATCGCTGCACATGGGCCATGCGTTCAACAATACATTGCAGGATATTCTGGTACGCTGGCACCGGATGCGCGGCTTTGACACGCTCTGGCAACCCGGTCAGGACCACGCCGGTATCGCGACGCAGATGGTGGTGGAACGCGAGCTTGCCAAAGACGGCAAACGCCGCACCGATTTCACCCGCGAGGATTTCACCGCCAAAGTGTGGGAGCAAAAGCAGAAGTCCGGCGGCACGATCATCGGCCAGCTTAAACGTCTGGGCACCTCGCTTGATTGGTCACGCAACGCCTTTACCATGTCCGGTGCCCCCGGTGCCCCCGCGGGCGAGGAAGGCAACTTCCACGACGCCGTGATCAAGGTCTTCGTGGATATGTATAACAAGGGCCTGATCTATCGCGGCAAGCGTCTGGTCAACTGGGACCCGCATTTCGAGACCGCGATTTCCGACCTCGAAGTCGAATCCACCGAAGTCGACGGGCACATGTGGCACTTCAAATACCCGCTGGCCGATGGCGCGACCTATACGTACGTCGAGAAAGACGAAGACGGTAACGTGACGCTTTCCGAGGAACGCGACTATATCTCTATCGCGACGACCCGCCCCGAAACCATGCTGGGCGATGGCGCGGTCGCGGTACACACCTCTGACGAACGCTATGCGCCGATCGTTGGCAAGCTGTGTGAAATCCCCGTCGGCCCCAAAGCGCAGCGCCGCCGCATCCCGATCATCACCGACGAATACCCCGACAAGAATTTTGGCTCGGGCGCGGTCAAGATCACCGGCGCGCATGACTTCAACGACTACGGCGTCGCCAAACGTAACAATATCCCGCTTTATGCGCTGATGGACACCCGCGGTGCGATGCGCGCCGACGGCCTGCCCTATGACGCAGCCGCAGCACGCGCGGCCGCCATCGCTGAAGGCCGTGAAGACGCGCCCGCGGACGCGACAGAAATCAACCTCGTCCCCGACGCATACCGCGGCCTCGACCGGTTCGAGGCGCGCACCAAGGTCATCGCCGACATCACCGCCGAAGGATTGGCCGTCATGGTGCCGCCAACCGATCCACGCCTTGGCAAACCCGTCAAAGCCCCCCTCGCCCCCGAAGAAGGCGGCGAAGAGCGGGACGAGACGCTGGTGCCGTTGGTCGAGCCCAAAAAGATCATGCAGCCTTTCGGCGACCGGTCGAAAGTGGTGATCGAGCCAATGCTGACCGATCAATGGTTTGTCGAGACCTCGAAGATCGTGCAACCCGCCATCGATGCGGTGCGCAACGGCGAAGTACAGATCCTGCCCGAACAGGACCGCAAGGTGTATTTCAACTGGCTGGAAAATATCGAACCCTGGTGCATCTCGCGCCAATTGTGGTGGGGGCACCAAATCCCTGTATGGTATGGGCCAAAGAAGAAAGACGGTTCTTACGATTACCGAGAAAGTGAAGCGTTCTGTGCATCCTCAGAAGCTGAGGCTATGAAGATCGCGCAAAGTTTCTACGGCGATCACGTAAAGATTGGCGTGGAACCTGAGGGGGCCAGAGAGCCCTACGATCCCAATTCGACGGTAGTCGAAATTCGCCGCGACCCTGATGTGCTCGACACCTGGTTCTCCTCGGGCCTCTGGCCCATCGGCACGCTCGGCTGGCCCGAACAGACAGATGAGCTGGCGAAATACTTCCCCACTTCAGTGCTGATCACCGGCTTTGACATCATCTTTTTCTGGGTCGCCCGGATGATGATGATGCAATACGCCGTGGTCGATCAAAAGCCGTTTGATACAGTCTATGTCCACGCGCTGGTGCGCGACGAGAAGGGCAAAAAGATGTCCAAATCGCTTGGCAACGTGTTGGACCCGCTGGACCTGATCGATGAATACGGCGCGGATGCGGTGCGCTTTACCCTAACGGCGATGGCCGCCATGGGGCGCGACCTGAAACTGTCGACCGCACGCATCGCAGGCTACCGCAACTTCGGCACCAAACTGTGGAACGCCCACCGTTTCGCCGAGATGAACGGCGTGTTCGAGGACAGCGTCGCGGCAGTGACCTACACAAGCCACACACAGGTCGATCACACGCTGAACAAATGGATCATTGGCGAAACCGCCCGCGTCCGCGAAGAGGTCGACGCCGCACTGGACAACTACCGTTTTAACGACGCGGCCAATGCGCTTTATGCCTTTGTCTGGGGCAAGGTCTGCGACTGGTACGTTGAACTCTCCAAACCCCTGCTGCAAGACGACGCGCCAGAGGCCGCCGAGACTCGCCAGACGCTGAATTGGGTGCTGGATCAATGCCTTGTGCTGCTCCACCCGATCATGCCCTACATCACCGAAGAACTGTGGCAGACCACGGCGACCCGTTCCAAGATGCTGGTGCATGGCGACTGGCCGACCTACAGCACCGCCGAGATGCTGGATGCCGATGCCGACCGCGAACTCAACTGGGTGATCGGCCTGATCGAATCCATCCGTTCGGCACGGGCACAGATGCATGTGCCTGCGGGGCTCAAAGTGCCTATGCTTTATACCGACATGGACGCTGCCGGCCAAACCGCATGGGACCGCAACGAGGCGATGATCAAACGTCTGGCGCGGGTCGAAACCCTCGAGAAGACAGAGAGCTTCCCCAAAGGCACCGTCTCCATCGCCGCACCGGGCGCGAGCTTTGGCCTCCCGCTTGCGGGGCTGATCGACATCGATGCGGAAAAAGCCCGTCTGCAAAAGTCGCTCGACAAGCTGGGTAAAGAAATCGGCGGGCTGAAGGGGCGGCTGAACAACCCCAAATTCGCCGCCTCCGCCCCGGCGGAGGTCGTCGCAGAAGCCCAAAGCAACCTTGATGCGCGGCAGGAAGAAGCAGACCAGCTTCAGGCCGCTCTGAACCGTTTGGCCGAGCTGGGATAATCAGCACAGCTTCCAAATGGCTTTAAATCCTCGCCGAAGGCAAAAATCTCTTTTGACGCTCCAAAAGATGCCTTCGGCGAGGATTTTTTTACCATTTGGAAGCGAATACCGGTGCAAGATACGTCTGCGGTCCTCGCTGGGAAGCAAAGATCGTCCATTTGGAAGGCCCCGTCTGAGCGATCAGGCGGGGCTGACTTTTTTGCGGCGCTAGTCTTTGAAGACCGCGGGGCGTTTGCCGAACTCGGCGGCGATGACTTCCATTTGGTGCGGGCGTCCCAGCAGCGCCGCCTGTTCACGGGATTCCGCGCGCAAAACCTCTGTTTCGGTTCCCGTCTCTGCCAAGGCGGTCAGACGTTTGGCGGCCTTGATCGCGCTTGGACTTTTGCCCGCGATGGTGGTGGCAAGCGCCATCGCGGCGGCCAGAGGGTCTTCGGCGATCTGGGTGATGAGCCCCCAGCGTTCGGCTTGCTCTGCCTCGATGGGTTGCGCGGTATAGGTCATCAGGCGCAGCACGTCGCCGCGCACCAGTTTGGGCAGCAGGACCATGCCGCCCATGTCCGGGACGATGCCCCATTTCATCTCCATCACCGCCATTTCGGTATCAGGGGCCGCGATGCGGATATCGGCCCCGAGCGCGAGTTGCAGGCCCGCGCCGTAGGTCTTGCCATGCAGCGCCGCGATCACTGGCACGCCGACGCGGGTCCAGACCATCGCGACCTCTTGCCACTGGTTAGTGGTGCCGTCGCCATGGGTGCGCGTCATCATCCGTTCCGTCGGGTCGCCGCCCGCCAGCGCCCCCATATTGCCGATGTCGATGCCTGCGCAGAACGCCCGGCCCTCGCCCGAGATCACGACGGCACGCGCGTTCGATGCAGCGACCTCGTTCCCGGCGGCGATGACAGCGTCGATCATATCCTGATCAACGGCATTCATTTTATCGGCGCGGGTCAGGCGCACATGGGCGATGTGATTGTCATAGGTGACGGAAACGCGGCTCATTGGATCCTCCTTGAATTTTCGTCAGTTTGGGCACGAAGCCCGCGTGTTGCAAAGCGAAACGCTACGGCACCCAAAACCGCGCGCGGGCATGCTGATGTCACTTGCCCGAAGCATGGCAGATGCAGTAGCTGATCCCCATGACACAGTATCGCCTCACCCCGCTTGCCGACGCCCTGCCCTCTACCGTGCCCTTTGTCGGCCCCGAAACGCAGGAGCGCGCCATGGGGCGCGCCTTTGATGCGCGGTTGGGGGCGAATGAGAACGTCTTTGGCCCCTCTCCCCGCGCGATAGAAGCAATGGCGCAGGCACAGCAGTGGATGTACGGCGACCCGGAAAGCCACGACCTGCGCGCAGCACTTGCGGCGCATCATGGTATCTCGCCCGCCAACATCATCGTGGGCGAAGGGATCGACGGGTTGCTGGGCTATCTGGTGCGGCTCATGGTGACGGAGGGTGACGCGGTCGTGACCTCGGACGGGGCCTATCCGACATTCAACTATCACGTGGCAGGCTTTGGCGGTGTGCTGCATAAGGTGCCCTATGCCGGTGATCACGAGGATCCTGCGGCCCTATTCGCCAAAGCTGCCAAGGTAGATGCCAAGCTGGTCTATCTGGCGAACCCCGACAACCCTATGGGCAGCTGGCATGAAGGGCCCGTCATTTCCAGCGCGCTAGAGGCATTGCCGAAGGGCTGTCTGCTGGTGCTGGACGAGGCCTATATCGATTGCGCCCCCGAGGGCACCGCCCCCGATCTTGTCGCCGATGACCCGCGTCTGATCCGGATGCGGACCTTCTCCAAGGCCCATGGTCTGGCGGGGGCGCGGGTTGGCTATGCCATCGGCGCACCGGATCTGATCACAGCCTTTGGGAAGGTGCGCAACCATTTCGGGATGAACCGCGCGGCCCAGGCCGGGGCGCTTGCGGCCTTGCAGGACAGCGACTGGCTGGCCCATGTGCAGGCTCGAATCGCTGAGGCGCGGGACCGGATTGCGCAGATCGCTGCGGATAACGGGTTGGTTGCCCTTCCCTCTGCCGCGAATTTCGTGGCGATTGATTGCGGGGCTGACGGCAGCTTTGCCAAGGCGGTGCTGGACGGTTTGGTGGCGCGCGGCGTCTTTGTGCGCATGCCCTTCGCTGCGCCGCAGAACCGCTGTATTCGTGTCAGCTGTGGCACGCCAGAAAACCTTGATGCCTTTGCCGCGGCGTTGCCGGGTGCCCTTGAGGATGCGAAAAAAGGCTGACGTAGCGCATATCCCGCCTATGCTGGGCCGTGATCCAGTTGCGAGGTGGCATCATGCGCTCTTCAGACCGCGGCCAATCGGCCCCTAACTATACCAGCGCCTGCGTAGTGATGTTCGGCGTCAATATCCTGTGGCTATTCGTTGTGATCTGGGCGCTATGGGGCTTGCTGGCAGTGGCGCTGTCGGGCTGGGCCGTCAATGCCATGATCGATCGCATCGCCGCGCGACGGGGTTAGGCCCCGCCGATCACCTTCGCCGCGGCCTCTAGCGCGCCGGAGCCGCGTTTGATCCCGAGTGCGGACATCCCGGCCTCTATCCCGCCAAGCATCCCCATGATCATCTGACCGTTCACGTGCCCCATGTGGCCCAGACGGAAGAAACCGTGGCTTTCGGGGCTGCCCTTGGGGGCCATGCCCAGACCGATGCCGAGGGTCAGGCCGATGTTGCCTTCGACCCAGTCGCGCAGCTCTGTCGCATGGGGGGCCTTGAGCCGCAGCGCTGTCACCGCATGGCTGCGCAAAGCGGGATCGGCGATGTTCAGGGAAAGATCGCCCTCTGCCCCCCACGCGTCACAGGCCGCCCACACCGCGCGCGCCAAGGTCTCGTGACGCTGCCAGACGGCTTCCAGCCCCTCGTCGTGGATCATATCCAGCGCCGCGCGCAGGCCGTAGATATGGTGCGTGGGGGCCGTGCCGCAGTGGTACTGGTAGAACTCCTCGGGATTGGCGCGCGGGGTCCAATCCCAGAAACGGCTGACCCGTGGCATCGCATCGCGCACCGCAGCCGCGCGGTCGTTGAAAAAGACAAAGCTCACGCCGGGCGGGACCATCAGCCCCTTCTGGCAGGCGGTGACCATGACATCGGCCCCCCAATTGTCCATCTCGAAGCGGTCGCACGCGAAGGACGCGATACAGTCCACCATCAGCAGCGCGGGGTGATCCGCCGCATCCAGCGCCGCGCGCAGACCGGCGATGTCATTGACCACCGAGGTCGAGGTATCCACATGCACAGCCAGCACGGCTTTGATCTCGTGGTTTGTGTCCGCCTCAAGACGATCGGCGATCTGGTCGATGTCCATTGTGGATTGCAGGCCGAAATCCATCACCTCGACGTCTGCCCCGATCCCCGTGGCGGCATCGCCCCAGCCGTGACCGAACCGCCCTGTCGCGGGCACCAGCACCTTGTCACCGGGGGCTACGACATTGCTAAGCGATGCCTCCCAGGCGGCGTGGCCGTTGCCAATATACATCGCCACATGATGCTGCGTGCCCGCGATACGGCGCAGATCCTCCATCAGCGGGGGCATCATATCGACGATCTCACCGGCATAGATATTGGGAGCCGGACGGTGCATCGCGTTCAACACAGCCTCGGGCATGACCGACGGACCGGGGATCGCGAGGTAGCCGCGCCCTTGTGACAGGTTGGAAAGTTTCGGCATGACACGGGGGCCCTTCAGCAGGAAAAATCTCTTGCAACTTATCCGCAGCCAGCGCCGCGTCAATCACACAAAGCGCGCAGGCAGCTTGCCCTGCCCCCAAGGGCTGCGTAAACCCGTAGCTGTATATGCCCAAAGGAACCGGCCTTTATATGAGTGATGTGACCTATACCTCGCGCGAACTGCTGACCTGGCTTTGGCGCGACTATCTGAAAAAGCATATGTGGGTGCTGCTTGTCGCGATCATCTTCATGTCGATCGAGGCCTCGACCATGGGCGGGTTGGCAAAGCTGATGCAGCCGATGTTCGATCAGGTCTTCGTCGCTGGTGAGAAAGGCGCATTGCTCTGGGTTGGTTTGGTGCTGGTGGGCATCTTCGTCCTGCGCGCCGTGTCGGGTGTGGTGCAGAAGGTGCTGCTGACACGCATCAAGCAGAAATCGGCGGCTGATATGCGGATCGATCTGCTGGACCGGATGATGGTGCAGGACGGGGCCTTTCACCAACAGAACCCCCCGGGGTTTCTGATCCAGCGCGTGCAATCGGATGTGAATGCCATCGGGTCGGTCTGGCAGGCGGTGATCACCGGTGCCGGTCGCGACTTGATCGGGCTGATCGTGTTGCTTGGCGTCGCGATCTCTATCGACCCGGTCTGGGCGCTACTGGCCTGCATCGGCTTGCCGCTGATGGTGATGCCCGCAGCATTGGCGCAGCGCTTTGTGCGCGCGCGGTCGCGCGAGGCACGGGANNTGGGCGCGACCCTGTCGACACGGCTGGACGAGGTTTTCCACGGCATCGTGCAAATCAAGCTCAACGCGCTCGAGAAGTATCAGGCCAAGCAATACCGNGACCTGACCAAAACCTATATCCGTACCGAGGTACGTGCCTCCTTCGGNAACTCGGCCATTCCGGGGATGATCGACATCATCTCGGGCCTCGGGTTCATGGCCGTGATCCTTTATGGCGGCAACGAAATCATCGAGGGCGAGAAAACCATCGGTCAGTTCATGACCTTCTTTACCGCGATGGGGTTCACTTTTAACCCGCTGCGCCGTCTGGGGGCGATCAGCGGGTTGTGGCAGACGGCCGCTGCCGCGCTGGAACGTCTGAAAGAGCTGATGGACGAGCCGGTACACCTCACCTCGCCCGCCAAACCCACGCCTGTGCCCACCACCCCACCGCATATCGCGCTTGAAGGGGTGAGCCTGTCTTACGGNGATGCCAAGGTGCTGGACAATCTCACGCTGCANGCGGCGGCAGGCGAGACGACGGCGCTNGTCGGNGCATCTGGCGCGGGGAAATCGACGATATTCAACCTGCTGACCCGTCTGATCGACCCNCAAGAGGGCAACGTCAGCATCGCGGGCGTCCCCCTGACAGAGATGGACATCCCCGCGCTGCGCGGCTTGTTCTCTGTCGTGACGCAAGAGGCGCTTTTGTTTGACGAAACCCTGCGCGAGAATATCGTATTGGGCCGCGAGAACGTATCTGACGAAGAGTTGCAGCAGGCGCTGGATGCGGCGCATGTGTCTGACTTTTTGCCCAAGCTTGAACACGGGCTTGAAACCCGCGTCGGCCCGCGCGGCTCTGCCCTGTCGGGGGGGCAGCGCCAACGTGTCGTGATCGCCCGCGCCCTGCTGCGCAACACACCGATCCTGCTGTTGGACGAAGCCACCAGCGCGCTGGACGCGCAGTCAGAGAAAGTCGTGCAGCAAGCGCTGGACCGTCTCTCGCAGGGGCGCACCACCTTGGTCATCGCCCACCGTCTGTCTACCATCCGCGGCGCGGATAAGATCGTTGTGATGGACCGTGGTCGCGTCATGGACGAAGGCAAACACGAAGACCTTCTGGCGCGCGGCGGCATCTATGCCGATCTCTATCGGCTTCAGTTCGAGGATGGAAAAACCGTCAGCGACGGGCGCAATCTAGCGGCGATGCGGCGCATGGAACGCGGCCTCAAACCTGTAGAGCCGAACCTGTTGCAACGTATCGGGCTCCGGCTGTTCGGCAACTAGGCCCCCCCGGCACGCGGATCACTTGGCATAGCCCTCGGCCAGCTTGGCCGGGGCGACCCCCGCGAAATAGCGGATCAATGTCCATAGGTTACGCGCCCCGCGACGCAACCAGCCCTGCCGCGCGTATTTGTCGGCGGACGTCACCGCGGTGACCTCCAGCCCCAGCAGATGGCCGCGCAGGGCACGCGCCAGCGCTACATCCTCCATCAGCGGCTGATCAGGATACCCACCAACCGATTGATACAGCGCACGTGGCAGCAGCAGCCCCTGATCCCCATAGGGAAGCCCCAAACGGCTGCGCAGGTTCGCCCAAGCGGCCACCGCTTTGCCGGCCATGCCGCCTTGGTCAAATTGAAGCTGGCACCAGCCCGCTTTCTGCCCCCGCAGATGCGCGGTGACAGGCCCCGTCCACCCCGGCGCCAGCCGCGTATCGGCGTGTAACACCAGCAGCCAGTCGGATTGCGCTTTCGCACAGCCGCGCCGCAACTGTCCGCCCCGCGATGCCGGACCGGTGACGATCTCTGCGCCCCATGCTTCTGCCATTGTCAGGGTCATGTCGGTTGATCCCCCGTCGCTGATGATCAGCTCGCGGATGAGCCCCGCCTCCAGCCCCTCCATCAGGGCGGTTAGGCAACCGGTCAGGGGCGCTTCGGCATTCAAGGTCGGAATGACAACAGATATAGGCGCGCGCATGGTTGCCCCTTTCAGCTTCGAACTGCGCTGCTATATGTCATGTTAACCATTGAAAGGACAAGCGATATGACCAGCCGCCGCATCCTGAGACTGTCAGGCCCCGACACCCGCGAGTTTCTGCAGGGCCTTGTGACCAACGATATCCGCAAGCTGGATCAGGCCCCGATCTATGCCGCGATCCTGACGCCCCAAGGCAAATTCATCACCGATTTCTTCCTGTCCGCCGAAGGGGACAGCGTTTTGCTGGACGTGGCCGAGGCGGATGCCGACGCGCTGGTGCAGCGCCTGACCATGTACAAGCTGCGGGCTGATGTCACGATAGACGCGACCGGATTGCATCTGCACCGCGGGCTAGAGAACGCACCGGACGATGCCTATAGCGACCCTCGCGATGCCCGCATGGGCTGGCGCGCCTATCGTGACACACCCCAAACCGATGACACCACGGATTGGGACGCGCTGCGGGTGACCTATATGATCCCTGAAACCGGGGCAGAGCTTACCTCGGACAGCTTCATCCTCGAAATGGGGTTCGAGCGGCTGAACGGCGTGGATTTTCGCAAGGGCTGCTATGTCGGACAAGAGGTAACGGCCCGCATGAAACACAAGACCGAGCTGCGCAAAGGCTTGGCCCAGGTCGAGATCAGCGCGCCGGTAGAACCCGGCACGGACATCACCGCCGATGGCAAACCTGCTGGTACGATCTTTACCCGCACCGGCACCCACGCGCTGGCCTATCTGCGGTATGACCGCGCCAAGGCGGCGATGCAGGCGGGGGATGCCACGGTGACCATGGTGACGGACGGCTAAGGCCCCGCAACGGCCCTGCGCAAATATTAGGCAGCCCGAAATGACGGCGTGCGCCGCCCGCCGGAAAAGTTGCATATCGGCAACAAATACCCGTGATTGGGGAGTTTTGAGGCTCCCAAATCCGATACCCCGCAGCCCCGCAACGCAAAAGAGCCCCGGCATTCACCGGGGCTCTGCACTGCAGCGAAGCTATGACGTAGCGTCACACCACAGCTTACGCGCGTTCGGAATATTCCATCGTTTCGGTGTTCACGATGATCTCTTCATCCTGTCCGACGAAGGGCGGAACCATCACTTTGACGCCGTTATCAAGCACCGCTGGCTTGAAGGAATTCGCCGCTGTCTGGCCTTTGACGACCGGTTCAGTTTCGACAATTTTACAGGTTACTTTTTGTGGCAAGGACGCGTTCAGCGCCTCTTCCTCGTGATACTCGACCACGACCATCATACCGTCCTGCAAGAAGGGGCGACGTTCGCCCAGAAGCTCGGCTGAAAGCTGCACTTGCTCGTATGTTTCGGTGTCCATCAGAACCAGCATACCTGCGTCTTCATACAGGAATTGTTGGTCTTTTTGCTCTAGCCGG
>JGI24660J20065_1000078_pt1 | contig 33679 bp, 36 predicted proteins | sample MalvirmetaMSP134_FD_20065 | JGI IMG/M metagenome (IMG submission 20065) | reverse complement strand
TCCTTCACGGTGATGTCCAGATCCAGCGCATCGGTGTTCCCCGACATTTGCGCCAACCCCTTCAGCATTTGTTCCGCTTGGGGGCGGAAGTTAGGGGGGATGTATCCCGCGCTCTCAACCATGGTCAGCATCGTCGGCCAGTCTTGTGCCGCGACCGACAGCGTCCCTGTTGCCAGACCGTCTTCGGCGACCGCAATTGTGCCGCTCAGGGACAGGGCAATGTCGCCCCAGGCAAGCTCGGCATGACGTAGGTCGATCACGCGGGGCTGGGGGCGGGTCCGGCCAAGGGCCTTACGATCCCACAGCCGGTCAAAGGTGATGGTCGCTTTGGCGGTGACGGTGTCAAACGCCTCTGCCCAATCGTCGGGCAGGCCGAACAGGCCGCGCAGTGCAGCACTGGGGGTGACGTTCTGCGCGTCCAGCGCCAGTTCATAGATCGGCTGGCCGACGGTCTGTTGCACAGCGCTCACGTTCAACCCGCGCCCCTCGACAGGGCCGGTGACGGGTAGGTCAAGCACCCAGGCCCCGCCGTCCAGCGTCAACCGGTCAAGCTGGCCGGAAACACTGGGGCGTAGGCGCAGATCGGTGGTCACGTCCTCGGCCGACAACATGGCGCGCAAGTTGGGGCCGGACAGGCCAAGTTCGATATAGGGCGAGGCAACGGTGACATATCCGGGCCAGTATGCGGGGGTAGAGATGTCGATGCGCTTTGCCGCGACGGCACTGGCGATCCCGCGCCCGGCACTTTGGGCCGGCGGAGTCAGGGTCACATCGGTCAGACGGGTTTGCAACCGTGTGGGGAAGCCCTGCTTTTTCATTTCGCCCACGTCTGCCTGCCACCCGGCTGCGCGGCGCGTTTCGATCAGTTTCGCGATGCCCCGCTGCAATCCGGACGAGGCAGCGACCCACCATCCGCACCAAACCGCCGCCAGAACGACAATAACCAACACGACCTTGCCCATTTTACCCAACACCTTATTAACGCCTGCGATAGCGCAGCTTTAAACAAGCCAATGATAAAGGACCAGAGACATGGCAATGTGGGTGTTCGGTTACGGCAGCTTATTGTGGAAACCGGGGTTTGACGTCGCGGAAAGCGTGATCGGGCGGTTGCCCGGGTATGCGCGGTCTTTCTGCATGCGCTCCATCCACCACCGTGGCTCGGTCGAACGTCCGGGGCTTGTGCTGGCGCTGGATGCGGATACCGGCACGGCCTGCGATGGCATCGCGCTGCGCGTGGCACCGGGCACCGAAGAGGCGACGCTGGCCTATTTGCGCGAACGCGAGCTTGTGTCGTCGGCTTATGTAGAGAAAACCCTGGATGTGCAGCTAGAGGACGGGCGCACGGTTGCGGCGCTGGTCTATGTGATTGACGCAGAACATGACCAATACTGCGGTGGCTTGCCGCTGGAAGAGCAGGCGCAGATCATCTCGGGCGCGGTTGGCGGCATGGGGCCGAATACCGAATATCTATTCAACACCGCAGCGCATCTGACGCAGATCGGGCTGCATGATCCGTCGCTGGCGTGGCTGCACGACCGTGTAAAGACTTTATGCGCATAAACCCGTGGCATAACCGTCGGGATTAAGTGTAGGCTGCGGCAACAGAAGCACAAAAGTGTCAGGAGCCACGAGGCATGGCGCAGTCAGATCGCGAATCCAAACCACAGTTTTCCCAGCCGGTGCGGCAGATCACGCTGATGCTGATCGCCCTCGGGCTGACCTGCATCGGGGCTTTTCTGGCGCTGCCAAGCGTTTTGCCTATTTTTGCAGCGAACCCCTATTTGAACGGGGTCATTATTGTCGTCTTCTTCATCGGTGTGATCGCCTGCTTTTATCAGGTGGTGCAACTGATCGGGTCTGTGCGCTGGATCGAGAATTTTGCCTCTGACGCGCCCAATGCCGATGCCGTCGCCCCGCAACTGCTGGCACCGCTGGCATCGCTGCTGCGCACACGCGGCGCGCGGATGCAGGTGAACGCGACCTCTACCCGATCTATCCTGGATTCCGTCGCCACCCGCATCGACGAAGCGCGCGAGATCACGCGATATATCGTCAACATGCTGATCTTCCTCGGGCTTCTGGGCACGTTCTACGGCTTGGCGACGACCGTACCGGCGGTGGTTGAAACCATCCGCAGCCTCGCCCCGCAAGAAGGGGACGGTAGCACCGATATGTTCGCGCGCCTGATGACAGGGCTGGAATCGCAGCTTGGCGGTATGGGGGTGGCGTTCGGGTCGTCCCTTTTGGGGCTGGCGGGGTCGCTGGTGGTTGGCTTGCTTGAACTCTTTGCCGGTCACGGGCAGAACCGCTTTTATCAAGAGCTTGAAGATTGGCTCAGCTCGATCACCCGCGTTGGTTTTTCCTCGGGCGAGGACGGGGCGTCGGATCAAAACGCGGTGGCTGGTGTGCTGGATCACATGGCCGAACAGATGGACAGCCTGCGTCAGCTGATCGGACAATCGGCGGAAAGCCAGACCGCGCTGAACAGCAAGATTGGTGCGCTGGCCGCCACGATGGAAGAACTGTCAGCGCGGGCCGCACAGACCGATACGCCGGCTGAAAGCCTTGACCGGATCGCCAAAGGGCAGGAGCGCATGTTGGCCGTGCTTGAAGGGCAGGGTGAACACGAACGCGCGGATGCGGAAAGCCGGATGCGCCTGCGGTCGATCGACGTGCAGATGCTGCGTATTCTCGAAGAGATTTCAGCCGGACGGCAGGAGACGATGGCCGAGTTGCGCAAGGATATATCCTTGCTGGCCAAGGCGCTTTCAGCCCCGCGTGGCGCTGAGCCGCGCCGCTTGCGCACCCCTGACCGTACCGACACCGAGGGCAGCTGATCATGGCGCTTTCCCGACGCACTGGGGCACGGTTTCAGGGCTCGATCTGGCCGGGATTCGTGGATGCGATGACGGGCCTTTTGCTGGTGCTGATGTTCGTGTTGACCATCTTTATGGTGCTGCAAGCCGTACAGACCCAGCGGATCAACGGCCAAGAGAACGAACTGAATTCACTGTCGGGTGAAGTCGCGGCGCTGGCGCAAGCGCTTGGGATGGAACGGCAAACCACGGCCGAGCTTGAGGCAGAACTGGGGACGCTGAACACATCCCTCACCGCTGCACGCGATCAGGCGGCAGAGCAGGCGGCGATGATCGCCTCCTTGACCGCGACGCGCGATGCGCAGGCCGCACAGCTTGACGCGGCAGAGGCCAAGATCACCGGTTTCGAGGCGCAGGTGGCAAGTCTGTTGTCCCAGCGGGATGCGGCGGTCGCCCGTGGAGAAGCGCTTGAGACACGACAAGAAGAACTGCTGAGCGCGCAAGAGGCGTTGAACCTTGCCTTGGCGCAGGCGCGGTCAGAGACGGACGCCCAGGCCGAAGCCGCCCGCCTTGCCGCCGCCCGCCGTGATGCGCTGACAGCGCTGGTGGATGATCTGCGGGCGCAAAATCAGGATGCGCAGGCCGCTTTGGAAACCGCCGCCGCGCAGAATGCCGCCGCGCTGTCAGAGGCCGAAGCCGCCCGTCTGGCCGAAGCCGCCGCCGCCGAACGCTTGCGCGAAAAGCTGGAAAATGCCGATGCAGAGCTGACCGCAATGACGCTGGCGCTAGAGAAGCAGCGCAAAGAGGCCGAGGATACGCTGACCCTGCTGGCCGCCGCCCGCGCTGCCAAGGAAACGCTGGATGCAGAACTTGCCGCTGCGCTGGCGGAAACCGAAACTCTTGAAGCAACTCAGGCCGATCGGGCAGAGCTGCGCGCCAAACTGGCGGATGCGCTTGCGGCAAAGCTTGCCGCTGAGAACCGCGCCGAGGCAGAGCTGTCGGATGCAGAGAAACAGGCCGCTTTGCTGGATGCCGCCCGGTCCGAGCTGGCGCAGGAAGAAGCGGCGACTGCCGCGGCACAACGCCAGACAGAGTTGTTGAACCAGCAGGTTGCCGCCCTGCGCGGCCAGTTGGGGGAACTGCAATCCCTGCTGGATGATGCCGTCGCACGCGATGCCGCGAAAGAGGTGCAGTTGCAATCGTTGGGGTCAGATCTGAACACCGCCCTCGCACGGGTCGCCGCCGAAGAACGCCGCCGCGCCGAGCTTGAAGCGGCTGAACGTGCGCGGCTTGAGGCCGAGACGAAGAACCTCGAACAATACCGGTCCGAGTTCTTTGGTCGCTTGCGCGCGCTTTTGGGCAATCAGGAGGGTGTGCGCATCGAGGGGGACCGTTTCGTCTTTTCTTCCGAGGTGTTGTTCCCCCCGGGGGCCGCCACGCTGTCCGCCGATGGTCGCGGAGAGATCGCCAAGGTCGCCGGTATCCTACGCAACATCGCAGCCGATATCCCGCCTGAAATCGACTGGGTCATTCGTGTAGACGGGCATACCGACAACCAGCCGCTGTCGGGGTTGGGCGAATTTGCGGATAACTGGGAGCTTAGCCAGGCGCGCGCCCTTTCGGTGGTCAAATATATGATCAACTTCCTCGGGATCGCACCGGAACGGCTGGCCGCGAACGGCTTTGGTCAATATCAGCCCGTTGCCAGTGGGAATACCGAAGCCGCGCGCGCGCAAAACCGCCGGATCGAGCTGAAGCTGACCGAGAGGTAGCGTTATTTGACCTCGATTTCCGTGCTGCGTTGGCTGATGATCTGCAGGCCGCGGATCATCGTCACCGTGCCGGTATAGGTGCCCGCGGGCCAGTCCACGCGGCCACGTTTGCCGATGGCGCGAAAGGCTTGGGCCTGGGTTTTGGTCAACGTCACATCATCCGCGATCACCATGCCGTCAGGGCCGGTGATAGACAGGTTCACGATGTCATCCGCCCGCGTGCCAAACATGTAGCCCCAGATCACCAGCGCATCTGCATCCACGGGCAGGGACGCCGCCGCTGCCTCGCCTTGTTTGATGGCGTCATAGGCGGGGACCGCATCGGCAAAACCAACGCTGATCAGCCCACCGGCGCGGTAGTCGGGCCGTTCAGCCCAAAGGTTGCTATCACCGGGCGCGTCGCAGCTGGTGGTCCCATCGGGATCGAAGGGATCAACGACGGCCCCGTCTTTGCGCACCGACAGATGCACATGGGGGAAGGCGGCCTTTCCCGACTGCCCGACAAAGCCGATGGTGTCGCCCAAAGCGACCTCTTGCCCCGTGGTAACGCTGACGGAGCCTTGTTTGAGGTGGCAGTACTGGGTTTCCCAACCGTTCCCGTGGTCAAGCACGACGCCGTTGCCACATTCCTTACCGTCGATATCGGCAGCGTTTTCGCTGGTATAGCCGCTGTCAGTCATGCCGTCGCGCATACCGGTGACACGGCCTGCGGCGCTGGCAAGGACGGGGATGTTGTCGGCGATACGGGCCCGGCTGGGCAGTGCGAAATCCGTGCCTTTGTGCCCGTCATAGCTTAACGCGGCACAGGTGAAATCCATCGCATCAGACGACGGATCGCTATCGACATACTGCTGGATGAAGCAGTCTGTGCCAAGGTCGCAGTCAAGGGGCGGGGAGATAAGAAAACCCTCTGCCAGCACGGGGCTGGCAAAGGGCANGGCAAGCGCAAATACGGCGCTGCGTNGTATCATTCAGCTGTCAGCAACGGTGGCTTGTTGCCNGTCAGCTTGGGGTTTTCCGACCCGAGGATCGTCAGGTCCAGCTCGCCCTTCTTGACGTTGACCTTNACCACACCACCTTTCGCCAGCTTGCCGAACAGCAGCTCTTCGGCGAGGGGCTTTTTGATGTGCTCTTGGATGACGCGTCCAAGGGGGCGCGCACCCATTCGTGCATCATAGCCTTTGTCGCCCAGCCATTCGGCGGCTTTTGTGGACAGTTCAATCGTCACGTTGCGGTCCATCAGCTGAGCTTCAAGCTGCAGCACGAATTTTTCGACCACCCGCAAGATCACGTCTTTCGGAAGCGGCGCAAAGCTGATCACCGCGTCCAGACGGTTGCGGAACTCGGGCGTGAAGGTCCGTTCGATCGCGGCGGTATCCTCGCCGGTGCGACGGTCACGGCCAAAGCCGATCGCTTCTTTCGCCTGCTCGGACGCGCCCGCGTTCGACGTCATGATCAGCACGACATTGCGGAAATCCACTGTCCGGCCGTTATGGTCCGTCAGCTTGCCGTGATCCATCACCTGCAACAAGATGTTGTAGACGTCCGGGTGGGCTTTCTCCATCTCGTCGAGCAGCAGAACGCAGTGCGGGTGCTGGTCAACGCCATCGGTCAACATGCCGCCCTGATCAAACCCGACATAGCCGGGAGGGGCACCGATCAGGCGGGAAACGGCGTGTTTCTCCATGTATTCAGACATGTCGAAACGCAGCAGTTCCACACCAAGCGTGTCGGCCAGCTGTTTCGCCACCTCGGTCTTACCCACACCTGTCGGCCCTGCGAACAGGTAGTTGCCGATGGGTTTTTCGGGCTCGCGCAGGCCAGCGCGGGCCAGTTTGATCGCGGAAGACAGGGCTTCGATCGCCTTGTCCTGACCGAAGACAACGCGTTTCAGCGATGCCTCAAGATCCTTGAGCACAATCACATCATCCTTGGATACGTTCTTGGGCGGGATGCGCGCGATCTTGGCCACCACGGCTTCGACCTCTTTGGTGCCGATGGTCTTGCGCCGTTTCGAGGCCGCCAGCAGATGCTGCGCCGCGCCCGCTTCGTCGATCACATCGATGGCGGAGTCAGGCAGTTTGCGGTCGTTGATATAGCGGTGCGCCAGTTCAACCGAGGTCCGGATCGCGTCAGAGGTATATTTGACCGAGTGGTGATCCTCGAAATAGGGTTTGATGCCCCGCAGGATTTTCACCGCATCCTCGACCGAAGGCTCGTTCACATCGATCTTTTGGAAACGACGCGCAAGGGCACGGTCTTTTTCGAAATGCTGGCGGAATTCCTTGTAGGTGGTCGACCCCATGGTGCGCAGCTTGCCGCCCGCAAGCGCGGGTTTCAGCAGGTTGGAGGCATCCATCGCGCCGCCGGATGTGGCACCGGCACCGATAACGGTGTGGATCTCGTCGATGAACAGGACGGCGTTGTCATGTTCTTCCAGCTCGGTCACGACGGCTTTCAGACGTTCTTCGAAATCACCGCGGTAGCGGGTGCCGGCCAGCAACGCGCCCATGTCGAGCGAATAGATCGTGGTTTCGGCCAAGACCTCGGGCGTTTCACCGGCAACGATCTTGCGCGCCAGCCCTTCGGCGATGGCGGTTTTCCCGACGCCGGGGTCGCCCACCAGCAGCGGGTTGTTCTTGCGGCGGCGGCACAGCACCTGAATGCAGCGTTCCACCTCGTCCGACCGGCCGATCAGCGGATCAACGTCGCCTTCGCGGGATTTTGCGTTCAGATCAACGGTGTATTTCGCCAGCGCGGATTCTTTCTTGTCGCCATCGGTGACGCCTTGGGCTTCTTCCTCGTGATCCGGCGCACCGGACACGGGGCGTGGTTCACCGAAAGCCGGATCTTTGGCGACGCCATGCGCGATGTAATTGACCGCATCATAGCGCGTCATATCCTGTTCTTGCAGGAAGTAGGCGGCGTTGCTTTCGCGTTCGGCAAAGATCGCGACCAGCACGTTCGCGCCGGTCACTTCGGTCCGGCCAGAGGATTGCACATGGATCGCCGCGCGCTGGATCACCCGCTGGAACGCTGCCGTTGGCACCGCTTCGGAGCCGTCAACATCGGTGACCAGATTGTTCAGGTCTTCATCGACAAATTCGACCAGCGTTTCGCGCAGTTCGGTCATATCGACAGAACAGGCTTTCATCACCTGCACGGCGTCGGGTTCGTCGATCAGGGCCAAAAGAAGATGTTCAAGCGTAGCGAATTCATGTTTGCGCGCATTGGCAAGGGCCAGCGCCGCGTGAATGGCTTGTTCTAGGGTAGACGAGAATGAAGGCACAGGCGTGCTCCTTTTCGATCTGTGTCGGAGGGGGCGTCAGAAACAGGACGCGCCGCAACCGAGCATGGCCTCATAGTATTAGAGTTTGGTTGATCACGGCGCAGCTTCAAGGTTTTTCTGCAATATCGCTGTCACATTTATCGTGAACGTCGATTTTAGACCATGATTGCGGCGGTCAGAAACGGTCTTTGCGCGCGCGAATTTCGGCAAACACATCGGTGTCGGTGGCGTTGACCATCCCCAGTTGCGCACGGATGCCCGGATCGGACGGGCGCAGGAAGGGGTTGGTTTCAAGTTCCGTTGAAAGCGTCGAGGGAACTGTCGGCTCGCCATCAGCACGGGCCTGATCGATCTCTCTTGCACGAGATATAAGTGCCGCGTTTTCCGGATCAACCGTCAGGGCGAATTTTGCGTTCGACTGCGTGTATTCGTGACCCGAACATACGGTGGTATCGGCGGGCAGGCGCATCAGCTTTTGCAGGCTGTCCCACATCTGCGCGGGCGTGCCTTCGAACAGGCGACCACAACCAAGCGCCATCAGGCTGTCGGCGGTAAAGACGCATTTGGCCGCGGGGACGTGAAAGGCGATATGCCCGACGGTATGGCCCGACACATCGATCACATCGACCGTATGCGCGCCGAAGGTGAAGGATTGCCCGTCGTCATAGGCCGCGTCCAGCGGGGGCAGGCGTTCGGCATCAGCCTTGGCACCGATCACGCGGGCAGGGTGGTCGGCAATCAGCGCGGGCACGCCCTGAATGTGGTCGGGGTGGTGATGGGTCAGCCAGATTTCTGTCAGCGTCCAGCCTAGCTCGTCCAGCTTGGCAGCGATCGGCGCGGCCTCGGGCACGTCGATCAAGGCGACCTTGCCGCTGGTCTGGTCGCGTAGCAGGAAGGCGTAGTTGTCGGACAGGCAGGGGATGGTCACAAGATCAAAGGACATGGCAGCGGCTCCGGTCGGGGTTTCGGGGTGCGGATCACCACGCTAGCGCGGGCGGGGCGGTGCTGCAAACGGGTTTCGCGCAGTACGCTCTTTTGCGGCGCGTGGCTTTGGTCTAGGGTCGGGGCGATCCACCCAACAAGGCCCTTTGCCCATGCACCTTGATGTCCAAGACCTGCGCAACTTTTACTATCGCAGTGCCCTTGGCCGCGCGGCGCAGCATTCCTTGCGTACCCGCATGCTTGAGCTTTGGCCCGAGGCCAAGGGGCAGACCGTTGTGGGCTTTGGTTTCGCGGCCCCCTTGCTGCGCCCCTATCTGGCGGATGCGCGGCGGGTGATGACGCTGATGCCGGGGCCGCAGGGGGTCATGCCTTGGCCCGCGGGCATGCCCAATACTTCTGTGCTGACCGAAGAAACGCTCTGGCCGATCGAAACCGGACATGTCGACCGGCTGGTTCTGATGCACGGGCTTGAAACGTCTGACCGGCAGGGCGACCTGCTAGAGGAATGCTGGCGCGTTTTGGGGCCGGGGGGCAGGGCGCTGTTCATCGTGCCCAACCGTGCAGGGTTCTGGGCGCGTAGCGATATTACGCCCTTCGGATACGGGCGGCCCTATTCGTTGGGGCAGCTCGAAACGCAACTGCGCAAACACCAGTTCCTGCCCGAGCGCCAGTTGGGTGCGCTGTATCTGATGCCCTCGACCAGACGGACGTTCCGGCGCGCGGGGCCGCTGTTTGAAAAAGTCGGGCGGCACATGCCGACGATCATGGCGGGCGGGGCGTTTATGGTCGAGGTGACCAAGCTGGTGTACCCGCCCAAGGGCAAGGTTGCACGCACGCCAGCGCGCCGGTCGATCCGCGTTTTGGAAGGGGTCGGCGCGGTGACGCCTTCGGCAGTTCAGGCGGTCCTGCCACAGCCTATGTGACCCCCGCGCCACGGTGGCAAGAATCGCTGCCACACCCGAAATTGCCGGATGTCTATTGATTTTTAGGCAGGTTGATCAGGTCAAAGCGTCGCAGGGGTGCATTGCGCTAAGAATAAGGGGCGCTTTCCTGTGGCAACCTCACTATACTGTGTTGCGGGATGCGGGTCCGTCTGCTACATCCGCCCTGATTTAGACGTCTTGGGTAATTTCAAGTCGCGCCAACACCCCGGTGACGCGATGTATTCGCTTATCCGGCCCTGACGTATGAGAGGATGGACGTGTCCGAAACAGCATCAATCTCTACAGGTATCGCACAACGCTATGCGACCGCCGTGTACGAGTTGGCCCAAGAGGCCAAAGCCCTTCCCCAGATCGAGAAAGATCTTGATGCGCTGCAAGCCGCATTGGCCGAAAGCGAAGATTTCCGCGATCTGATCAATTCGCCGATCTACACGCGCGAACAGCAAGCCGCGTCGATCAGTGCCATCGCCAAAAAGATGGACCTGTCCCAGACGCTCGCCAGCACGCTGGAACTGATGGCCAACAAGCGCCGTCTGTTCGTCCTGCCGCAGCTGGTCCAGAACCTGCGTGACATCATCGCCGTTGAAAAAGGCGAAGTGACTGCTGATGTGATTTCGGCCAAGGCGCTGACCAAAGCGCAGTCCGAAAAACTGTCCAAGTCGCTCGCCGCGACCACAGGCAAAAAAGTAACGTTGAATGCGACCGTTGATGACTCCCTCATTGGCGGTCTTATCGTAAAAGTGGGCTCTAAGATGATCGACACGTCGATCCGCGCAAAGCTCAATTCCCTCCAGAATGTAATGAAAGAGGTCGGATAAATGGGTATCCAAGCTGCAGAGATTTCTGCGATCCTGAAGGACCAGATCAAGAACTTTGGTCAAGAAGCAGAAGTTGCCGAAGTTGGCCGCGTTCTGTCCGTTGGTGATGGTATCGCTCGCGTGTATGGTCTGGACAACGTCCAGGCTGGCGAGATGGTCGAATTCCCCGGCGGCATCATGGGCATGGCCCTGAACCTCGAGACAGACAACGTCGGTGTTGTTATCTTCGGTTCCGACCGCGACATCAAAGAAGGCGACACCGTCAAGCGCACCAACTCCATCGTGGACGTGCCAATCGGCAACGGTCTGCTGGGTCGTGTTGTTGACGGTCTGGGTAACCCTATCGACGGCAAAGGCCCCATCGAATCCACCGAGCGTGGCCTCGCGGACGTTAAAGCCCCCGGCATTATCCCACGGAAATCGGTACACGAGCCAATGGCGACTGGCCTGAAATCCGTTGACGCGATGATCCCCGTTGGCCGTGGCCAGCGTGAGCTGATCATTGGTGACCGTCAGACCGGTAAAACTGCCGTTGCTCTGGACGCGATCCTGAACCAACAGCAGATCAACGACGCCGCAGGCGACGACGAGAGCAAGAAAATGTACTGCGTGTACGTTGCGATCGGNCAAAAACGTTCGACTGTTGCCCAGCTNGTTAAAAAGCTCGAGGAAACAGGCGCGATTGANTATTCCATCGTTGTTGCCGCCACCGCGTCCGAGCCTGCNCCAATGCAGTACCTCGCACCATACTCCGCAACAGCTATGGCGGAATTCTTCCGCGACAACGGCCGTCACGCGCTGATCATCTATGATGACCTTTCCAAGCAAGCCGTGTCCTACCGCCAGATGTCCCTGCTGCTGCGTCGTCCGCCCGGGCGTGAAGCTTACCCAGGTGACGTTTTCTATCTCCACTCCCGTCTGCTCGAGCGTTCGGCGAAACTGGGTGATGACGCAGGCAACGGCTCTTTGACAGCTCTGCCGATCATCGAAACCCAAGGTGGTGACGTTTCCGCGTTTATTCCAACCAACGTGATCTCGATCACCGACGGTCAGATCTTCCTGGAAACCGAATTGTTCTACCAAGGTATCCGTCCTGCTGTGAACACCGGTCTGTCGGTTTCGCGCGTTGGGTCCTCGGCTCAGACCAAAGCGATGTCTTCTGTTGCTGGTCCGGTTAAACTGTCCTTGGCTCAGTACCGCGAAATGGCGGCCTTTGCTCAGTTCGGTTCCGACCTTGATGCCTCCACTCAGCAGCTGCTGAACCGTGGTGCGCGCCTGACAGAACTGATGAAGCAGCCTCAGTACTCCCCCCTGACCAACGCGGAAATCGTCTGCGTGATCTACGCGGGTACAAACGGCTACCTCGACAAGATCGACGTCAAAGAAGTCGGCCGCTTCGAAGCGGGCCTGCTGGCGCATCTGCGCAGCAAGCACGCCGACCTGATGGCTGACATCACCAACAACGACCGCAAGGTGAAGGGTGAGCTGGAAGACAAGATCAAAGCTGCCATCGATTCTTTCGCCGCTGACTTCGCTTAAGGGAGGGAGGGCACATGCCAAACCTCAAGGACCTAAAAAACCGGATCGCGTCGGTCAAATCGACCCGCAAGATCACGAAAGCCATGCAAATGGTTGCCGCGGCGAAGCTTCGCCGCGCGCAGGAAGCTGCCGAGCAGTCCCGCCCCTACACAGAGCGTTTTAACGCTGTGATGTCGCGGTTGGCTGCATCGGTAGGTGGGTCTGACACCGCCCCCAAGCTGCTGAGCGGCACGGGGTCGGATCAGGTTCACCTGTTGGTTGTCATGACCGCTGAACGTGGCCTGTGCGGTGGCTTTAACGCCAACATCGCCAAGCTTGCCAAAGCCCATGCCCGTGGCCTTATCGCCAAGGGTAAGGAGGTCAAGATTTTGACCGTTGGCAAGAAAGGCCGCGACAGCATCCGTCGTGACTTTGGCGACCTTTTGGTCGGTCACGTTGACCTCAGCGACGTCAAGCGCCTTGGCTATGCCGATGCGCAGGGGATCGCCAAGGACGTACTTGGCCGTTTTGACGCGGGTGAATATGACATCGCCACGATCTTCTATNCGAAGTTCGTGAACGTCGTCAGCCAGATCCCGACGGCACAGCAGATCATCCCGGCGACCTTCGAAGAGACCGAAGGCGCGGACGAGGCGACGACACTGTTCGACTACGAGCCCAGCGAAGAGGCCATCCTGGCCGACCTGCTGCCGCGCGGCGTTGCAACGGCGATCTTCTCGGCTCTGCTGGAAAACGCGGCCTCTGAACAGGGTGCCCGGATGTCGGCAATGGACAACGCGACACGGAACGCCGGTGACATGATCGAAGATCTGACCATCGAGTATAACCGTTCGCGTCAGGCCGTCATCACCAACGAGCTGATCGAAATCATTTCCGGCGCGGAAGCGCTGTAGGACAAATCGGAGAAACGACATGGCAAATGCAGTCGGCAAAATCACACAAGTCATCGGCGCCGTCGTCGATGTGCAGTTCGAGGATCACCTGCCAGAGATCCTCAACGCTGTTGTAACTGAAAACCACGGCAAGAAACTGATCCTCGAAGTGGCTCAGCACCTTGGCGAAAACACCGTGCGTACCATCGCGATGGACGCGACCGAAGGTCTGGTTCGCGGCCAGCGCGTCGAAGACACAGGCGCGCCAATCTCGATCCCAGTGGGCAACGCCACATTGGGCCGCATCATGAACGTTGTTGGCGAAGCCATCGACGAAAAAGGCGACATCCAATCGGCCGAGCGTCGCTCGATCCACGCGGACGCGCCCGAATTCGCGGAACAGTCGACCACTTCCGAAGTGCTGGAAACAGGTATCAAGGTTATCGACCTTTTGGCACCTTACGCCAAGGGTGGTAAAATCGGTCTGTTCGGTGGTGCCGGTGTTGGTAAAACCGTTCTGATCATGGAACTGATCAACAACATCGCCAAAGTGCACTCCGGTTATTCGGTTTTCGCGGGCGTTGGTGAACGTACCCGTGAAGGGAACGACCTGTACCACGAGATGATCGAATCCAACGTTATTAACCCCGATGATCTGGAAAAATCACAGGTTGCGCTGGTGTACGGCCAGATGAACGAGCCTCCCGGAGCGCGTATGCGTGTTGCTCTGACCGGTCTGACACTGGCCGAACAGTTCCGCGACCAATCCGGTACCGACGTTCTGTTCTTCGTCGACAACATCTTCCGCTTTACCCAAGCCGGTTCCGAGGTTTCGGCTCTGCTGGGTCGTATTCCTTCGGCCGTGGGCTACCAGCCAACACTGGCGACCGACATGGGTGCGATGCAAGAACGTATTACATCGACCAAATCCGGTTCGATTACATCGGTTCAGGCCGTTTACGTTCCTGCGGATGACCTTACCGACCCTGCGCCCGCGACATCCTTTGCGCACCTTGACGCGACAACCGTTCTGGACCGTTCGATCTCGGAAAAGGGTATCTACCCTGCTGTTGATCCGCTCGGCTCCACATCGCGTCTGATGGACCCATCCATCGTTGGCGAAGAGCACTACAACGTGGCACGTGACGTTCAGGGTATCCTGCAACGCTACAAGTCGCTGCAGGACATCATCGCGATTCTCGGCATGGACGAACTGTCGGAAGACGACAAACTGACCGTTGCCCGTGCGCGTAAGATCGAACGCTTCCTGAGCCAGCCTTTCGACGTTGCGAAAGTGTTCACCGGCTCCGACGGTAAGCAGGTTCCACTGGAAGAGACAATCACCTCCTTCAAGGCGGTTGTTGCCGGTGAATACGATCACCTGCCCGAAGGTGCCTTCTACATGGTTGGCGGCATCGAAGAAGTGAAAGCGAAAGCTGAAAAAATGGCGGCAGACGCCGCTTAAGGAGCGCTGAAAATGGCAGACACAATGCAATTCGACCTCGTTTCGCCCGAGCGGCGGCTGGCCTCGATGCAGGTGACGGCCGTTCAGATTCCGGGTGCGGACGGGGACATGACAGCAATGCCTGATCATGCCCCCACCATCACCACGCTGCGCCCCGGTGTGCTGCGTGTTGAAGGCCCGGAAGGCACTGCTGAGTATGTGGTAACCGGCGGCTTTGCCGAGATTTCTTCCGAAGGCGTATCGGTTCTGGCCGAACGCGCGGTGTCCAAGGGTGATATGACCCAAGAGCATCTGGACGAAATGATCGCCGAAGCCAAAGCCATGTACACGACGGCAAAAGAGGGTTTCGTGAATGAACCTGGCCCCGTAGACGACGCAGCCAAGCTGCTGTCCGACATGGTCGCCATGGGGGACGAAATCGGCTTGTCGAGCAAGCAACCCAGCCTCTGACGTTTCCTTGCCCGTTTTGATGAAAAGGCCCTGCATCCGCGGGGCCTTTTCTATTTGTTAACCTTAACTTATGGTTGTCGGATTGTAGGGGTAGGACAGGTTGGGGCAGGCCATCACCATGAAAAGAATGAACGCAAGCAGCGTTGGTATCGATAGCGGAGAAACGGTGTTGTTCTCCGATTTTCAGGATGGTGGCGAGATGTGGACGGGGAAGGGCCAGCGCGAGCGGCGCAACCATATCACCTTCTCCACGCCGTACCGCGATATCCCCACGGTACACGCCTCGCTTGCGCTGTGGGACGTGGATAACGCCACGGTCATGCGCGCGGATTTGCGATCAGAGAATGTTACGAAAGAGGGATTTGAACTGGTGTTCCGCACCTGGGGCGATACGCGTATCGCGCGCGTCAGGGCGTCTTGGATGGCCATCGGGCCGTTGCCGCAGCAAGACGACTGGGAGCTTTAAGCAGCGCCCCCAGCCGTTGTTTCAGGGGCGCTTAGCCGGGTTTGTACATGCCGTCGTAGATCGGCTCTAGCGTGTCGGCGTCGAACAGGGACGAGACCGAGGTGCCGTTCCAGATGTTCAGGATCGCCTGCGCAAAGATCGGCGCTGTGGGCACGATCCGGATGTTTGTAGCTTGCTTGACGGCGGGCGTCGGCGCGATGCTGTCCGTGATGACCAGCGATTTCATCACCGAATTGCTAACGCGTTCGACCGCAGGGCCGGACATAACGCCGTGGCTGATGTAGGAGTGGACTTCCTTCGCGCCGTTTTCCATCAGCACTTCGGCCGCTTTGCACAGGGTGCCGGCGGTGTCACAGATGTCGTCCACGATCAGGCAGACTTTGTCGGTCACATCGCCGATCACGGTCATCTCTGCAATCTCGCCGGGCTTTTCGCGGCGCTTGTCCACGATGGCGAGGGGGGAGTTGATGCGCTTGGCCAGTTCGCGTGCGCGGGCCACGCCGCCCACATCCGGAGAGATGACCATCAGCTCGTCCATGCGGCCCTTGAATTCGTTCTGGATGTCCAGCGCAAAAACGGGGGAGGCATAGAGGTTGTCGACAGGGATATCGAAGAAACCCTGGATCTGTGCGGCGTGCAGGTCCATCGTCAGGATACGCTCAATGCCGCTGCCGACCATCATATTCGCGACCATCTTGGCGGTGATTGGCGTGCGTGCCTTGGTGCGGCGGTCCTGACGGGCATAGCCGAAATAGGGCAGAACAGCCGTGACACGCGCCGCAGAGGACCGGCGCAGCGCGTCGGCCATGACCAGCAGTTCCATCAGGTTGTCATTGGCGGGGTTCGACGTTGGCTGGATGATGAACATATCCTCGCCGCGGACGTTCTCGTAAACCTCCACAAAGATTTCGCCGTCATTGAACCGTTCGACCCGTGCGTCGACCAGCCCTACGTTGACCCCCCGATGCAGCGACATCCGCCGTGCGATGGCTTTGGCCAACGGCATGTTCGCGTTACCTGAGATCAGTTTGGGTTCGGTGGTTTGAGCCATGTGCAAAGGGTCCCTGGATGCAGAACATGTGACAGAATCGTGACGTTGACACCGCTTAGCATGGCCTTACGGTCTGGCAAAGCTGCACAGCCCTGATCGGAGACCCCAAATGCCCCATATCGACTATTTTTTTGCGACACTTTCACCATATGCCTATCTGGCGGGAAACCGGCTTGAGGAAATCGCCGCCAAACACGGGGCGACGATCACCTATAAACCTTTCGATCTGATTACCGCTTTCGGGCGCACGGGCGGGCAGCCTCCAAAAGATNGACATCCGTCGCGGCAAGAGTATCGCGCGATTGAACTGCCGCGTCAGGCCAAGAAGCTGGGGATGCCGTTCAACCTCAAACCCGCGCATTGGCCCACCAACGGCGCGCCGTCTTCTTACGCCATAATCGCAGCGCAGAACGAAAGTGGCGACGTAGGCAAGCTGTGCCAGCTGATCATGAAAGCCGTCTGGGCCGAGGAACGCGATATTGCCGAAGATGCGGTCGTGCGCGACTGTCTTGAAAAAGCGGGTTTTGATCCCGCGCTGGCCGACAATGGCTTGCTGCAGGGGGCTGATACCTACGCGCGCAATCTGGAAGAGGCGGTCGAAAAGGGCGTCTTTGGCGCGCCATTCTATATTCTGGACGACGCCCACAAGTTCTGGGGCCAGGACCGGCTTGAAGACCTTGACCTCGTGATGGCAGGTAAATTGTGAGTTCAGGTTTATATACACGGCAATTCGGGCGTGGTCCGCGGCAGGCACTTGCTGTTCACTGCACGCTTGCCCATTCCGGCGCGTGGCGCGGCGTGGGCGAGGCGTTGGCGGATGAACTGACGCTGCTGTGCCCCGATCTGCCCTCCCACGGGAAATCCGCCGATTGGGACGGGCAGGGGGACCTTCATGCCTACTCGACCGATCTGGTGCGGGAACTGGTGACCGAACCGATTGATATTATCGGCCATTCTTTTGGCGCGACGATCGGCTTGCGGATTGCCATCGAGACCCCCGAACTGGTGCGCAGCCTGACGATGATCGAACCGGTCTATTTCGCGGCGGCTCTGGCTGACGATCCGGCACGGGTGGCGGCCGCGGATCGCAACTCCGGCGGGTTCGATGCGGCTTTTGACGCGGGCGACCGGATGGAGGCCGCGCGCATCTTCAACACCGGCTGGGGCGATGGCAGCGGATGGGAACAGACGCCGGAAAAGCTGCGCCAGTATATGGCTGACCGTATCCATTATGTGCCCGCCAGCCAGCCGTTTTTGCGGGACGACAATGCCGGATTGCTAGAACCGGGCAAGTTTGCCCGCGCCGCGATGCCGGTGCTGTTGATGGACGGGGGCACATCGGCGGATATGGTAGATGCGATCAGCACGTCCATCGCCCGCCGTTTGCCGAACGTGACACGCAAGGCGATCGAGGGGGCGGGGCACATGGCTCCGATCACGCACCCGCAGGCCGTCGCCGCTGAAATCCGCAGCTTTCTCGAAACGGTATAGCGGTCAGAAATACGATAGGAACTGGTCGATTGCCTCTGTGCCGATCGACCAGTCACAGACCAGCCGCGCGGATAAAGGCTCATTCGGGTCGTCGCCCTCTAATGGGCCGTCCATGACATAGTATTTCGCCCCCGCATCATGCAGCTTCTGGTGGATGCGGCGGGGCCATTTGGCAAAGATCATATTGGCGTCGGGTTTATGCAGCAGCGTTGCCCCTGCGGCGCGCAAACCCTCGGCCAGATGGCGCGCGTTGTCATTGGCCAAGGCGGCGGTTGTCTTCCACAAATCATCCTGCATATAGCCCGCCATCTGCGCAGACAGGAACCGGTGCTTGGAAAACAGATGCGCCCCGCGTTTGCGCCGCAGCTCGAACTCCCAAGCCTTGGCGGGGTCGAAGAAGATCACCGCCTCGACACCCATGCAGCCGTTCTTGGTGCCGCCAAAGCTGACGACATCGACACCCACTTTCCACGTCATCTCTGCCGGGGTGCAGCCCAAGGCAACCAGCGCATTGGCAAAGCGCGCCCCGTCCAGATGCACCGGCAGGTCATAGCTTTTGGCAACAGCGGTGAGGGCGTTCAGCTCTTCCAGCGTGTGGACCGAGCCCCGTTCGGTCACCTGCGTGATCGACACCGGCCCGCGCTGCGCGCCATGTACATTGCCATCGGGGTGTTTCTCGATCGCCTTTGTCAGCGCTTCGGGCGTCATCTTGTCGTCGGTTTCAACCACAGTCAGCTTGGCGGCACCGGCATAGAACTCGGGCGCGTTACATTCGTCTTCGTGGATATGCGAGGTGACGGAGCAAAAGATCGTCTGCCACGGCTGGGTGTAGCACGCCAGCGCGAGCGCATTGGCCGCGGTGCCGGTTGCGACCAGATAGACCGCGGCCTCTGGTGCCTCGAACGCGGTGCGGATCGCGTCGCGGACTTCTTCCATGATGGGATCGTTGCCATAGGGCATCGCGTGTCCGGTGTTTGCCTGAGCAAGACGGTTCATGATCTGGGGGTGAACAGGGCCCGCGTTGTCAGAGGCAAAAAACATCAGGTTGGCTCCTCGATAATGTGGTCTTCCCATTCCTCGAACGGGGTGTCGAATTCCGAGACGGTATTATGCTGCACCGAGATTCCCGCGCGATGCACGCTATCAGGGTCACCGCTTATCAGCGGGTGCCAGTCATACAGCGGCTTGCCCTGCCACAGCAGCCGATAGGCGCAGGTGAGCGGCATCCAATAGGCGTGGGTATCCAGATTGTCGGGCTTCAGAACGATGCAGTCGGGCACAAACTGGTGCCGGTTCTCGTAGTGGCTGCACCGGCAGGTCGCATCATCCAGCAGGCGGCAGGCCACGCGGGTCAGGGCGACTTCTTCGGTGTCTTCGTCTTCAAGCTTGTTCAGGCAGCATTTTCCGCAGCCGTCACACAGCGCTTCCCATTCGTCTTGCGACATCTTGGTGAGCGGCTTCTTTTCCCAGAACCGTTTGGCAAGACCTTTGGCGGCAATCGGATCGGTCATAGCGCGGCCAGAATGCTGCGGGCCTGTGCGCTGTCCGCATCCATCTGGGTGATCAGGGCGTCAAGACTGTCGAATTTTTCCTCGCCGCGCAGGTGGTCGACCAGCGCGACCGAGACATGCTTGCCGTAGAGATCGCCTTTGAAGTCGAAGATGAATGTCTCGAGGTTGGCCGTGTTCTCGCCGAACATCGGGCGCACGCCAAGGCTGGCAACGCCGTGGTAGCGCCCTGCCTGCGGCCCTTCAAGCACATCGACAAGCACCGCATAGACACCAAAGGCCGGCGGGTGCAGCCCGTCGATTGACATATTCGCCGTCGGGTAGCCCAGTTCGCGCCCGCGCTTTTCACCGTGCAGGATCGGGCCTTCAACGCGGTGCCAATGGCCCAGCATCGCGGCGGCGTCGCGGGGGCGTGCCTCTGTCAGCGCGTTGCGGATCGCGGTCGAAGACACGGTATCGGGCCCCTTCGCCATCAGNGGCGCGATGGTCACGCCGAACCCCATCTCGGCACCGAAGGCCTGCAGCTGTTCAGAGGTGCCCGCGCGCGCCTTGCCAAAGCNGAAGTCCGCACCCACGACCACATGGCGCAGGCCCAGCCCATCAACGATCACCTCCTGCGCAAAGGCGCGGGGGCTGAGGCCGGAAAGGGCGGCATCGAACCCCAGCTCATACAGCTTGTCGACGCCGATCTTTTGCAACTGGTGCGCGCGCGCCTCTGCGCCCATCAGACGGAAGGGCGGGGCGTCGGGGGCGAAATATTCGCGGGGGTGTGGCTCGAATGTGACCACGCCCAAGGGCGCGTCGGGCAGGGCGGCACGGGCCATATCGATGACCGACCGATGCCCCAGATGCACCCCGTCGAAATTGCCAATAGCGGCGGTTGCCCCCTGATCGGAAGCGGATACAAATTGATAGTCGCGAATGATTTCCATGCGCTTGGTGGTAGCCCCCTCTGCCGGTGCTGACAAGCAGCGGGGCGGGTCACGGTGCCGAAAAACCGCAGCGTCCCGGGACGGGCGCTGGCGGGAGGGCTATCGTCAGTCGAACTTGCGCGACGGGGCCAGAACGGTTGCTTCGCCAATCAGGACCTTTTTGCCGTCAATCGCACAGTGGCAATCCAGTTTCACACGGCGCTTGTCGAATTCGATATTGGTAACCTTCACCTCGGCATAGACCAGATCGCCGGGGCGCACGGGGGCCAGNAACTTGAGCGACTGCGCCATGTAGACGGTGCCATGCCCCGGCAACTGCTCTCCGATCACGGCNGAGATCAGGCCCGCAGTCAGCATGCCGTGGGCGATCCGNCCCTCAAAGATCGTGTCCTGNGCNTAGGCGTCGTCCAGATGTACCGGATTGCGATCAGTGGACACTTGCGCGAACATCTCGATGTCTTCGTCGGTGATGACCTTGCGCAGATAGCGCGTCATGCCGATTTCGATATCTTCAATACAGATCGTTCCACGGGGCAGATTGTCCAACATGCCAGCCCTTTCAGTAATAAAGTGACGCCAGTTTTATCTAGTGTGAAACTTAATTACTTTGCAGGCGCAGAAACGCAAGGAAAAAGTAGGTCAGCGTAGGTGCCCAATTGTGTAGGTCGGAGCCGATGTTTCCTTTTCCAAATAACGGATTAGCGCCTCGGGATCGGGCTGGGTCTGCGTTTCGGTTTCCCGCGCGGCCAGACCGCCAGAGATGAAAAGCGAATCGATATCCTCGCCCATGGCCCCTTTGACATCGGTATGGATGCCGTCACCGATGGCGAGAATGCCATTGTCGGTGATGTCCTTGTCCAATGCGTAGAGCTTGCGGCGGGCCAGGTCATAAATCGGCGGGTGCGGCTTGCCGAAATACAGGCTTTCCCCGCCCATCTCGGTATAAAGCGCCGCGACAGCACCGGCGCACCATTCGCGCACATCGCCACGGTCCACCACGATATCAGGGTTCGCGCAAAGCAGCTTGAGCCCCTTTTGCTTGGCATAAAGCAGTTGCGGGCGCAGCACGGAGGGGTCTTCGGACGGATCGAAAGGGCCGGTGCAAACGATGCCTTCGGCGTCTTCCAGATCAACCCGCTGGATATCGACAGGATCATCAAGCACGTCGCTGGGATCAAAGAAGTGCTTGTCCGTGGGCGGGCCAAGGTGCCAGACCTGCGTGCCCACCATGCCGCGATACATCGCCGTACGCGCAGAATCGCCCGAGGTGGCAATATCGTCCCACGCATCATCCGGTACCCCGAAATGTGCCAGCTGTTTGATCACGCCGTCGCGGGGGCGGGGGGAGTTTGTGACAAGCACGACCTTGCCGCCGCCGTTGCGATAGGCTTGCAGCGCGGTGACCGCATCCGGCAGCGCCTTGACCCCGTCGTGAACGCAGCCCCAAAGGTCGACGAACAAGGCGTCATAGCGGTCAGAGATTTCGAAAAGGTTATTGATAATCTGGGTCATGGGCCGCTTTCCAATCTGCAAGAGCTTTGCACCGCAGAAAGCACACATCCCCCCGCGGGGCAACTGGGCAGCGCAACAGGCCCGCGCCCTGATGCGTGTCAGAGCCGCGCCAACCCCTCCGCGATTTCGCCCGCGATGGCGGCGGCATCCACCCCCTCACGTTCCGCAGAGACGCGCAGCCCCAGCACATCGGACTGGTAGCGCCGCGCCAGACTGCGCGGATCGTGATCAGTGCTGATATCACCGGCGGCTTGGGCTTGGGAAAACAGCTCTGCGAACATCTGCTCCATCTTCAGCAGATGGGCGTTTGCCTTTTGCGCCAGCGGATGACGGTGGGCTTGCAGTTCAAGCAGGGTTTTCGAGAGCATGCAGGCTTTGGCCGGTGCGGTGTCATTCGAAATCACCATGCGGGGAAATTTTTGTAGCGCGGGCAGGGGGCCTTCGTTACGGGCAAGCGTCTTCATCCGCTCTGACCCGTCAGCAGCGTAGCGATCAAGCGCCAGTTCGAACAGCGCATCCTTTGACCCGAACGCTGCATAGAAGCTGCCCGGCTTCATCTTGAGGCTCGCCTCCAGGTCCTTCAGCGACGTGCCCGCCCAACCGCGTTGCCAGAACAGATCGCGGGCGCGTTCGATCAGATCTTCACGGTCATAGCTGGGTTTGCGGGGCATGGGATCACCTTTTCTTGAATGATTGCTCAATTATATACTTGAGTGATCGCTCAATAAACCCTAAATGTACTTTAGCGAAACATTTACAGGAGCTTTTCCATGTCCTTCCCCTCTCACGATCTTGATACCGCACCCGAAGCCTCCAAGCCGCTGCTTGAGCAGTCGCAAAAGGCCTTTGGCCGTCTGCCCGGTTTGCACAAGGTTCTGGCCGAAAGCCCACAGGCTTACGAAGGCTATCAGGTGCTGCACAAGCTGTTCACCGAAACCGATTTTGATGCGGAAGAGCTGACAGTGGTCTGGCAGGCGATCAACGTCGAGAACGAATGCCACTACTGCGTCCCCGCGCACACAGGTATCGCCAAGATGATGAAGGTATCGGACGAAATCTCCGACGCGCTACGCAACGAAACCGCGCTGCCGNCACCCAAGCTGGAAGCGCTGCGCACCTTTACCGTCCAGATGTTCCGCCAGCGNGGCAACGTGTCTGACGATCAGATGAAAGCGTTCTTTGACGCGGGCTATGGCCACCGNGCGGTGCTGGATGTGATCCTTGGGATGGCGCAGAAAACCATCTCCAACTACGTGAACCACGTCGCGCAGACACCCGTCGACGACGTGTTCAAGCCGCTGGCATGGGAACGCGGCGATACCCCATTGAAGGTATAAGCCCCTCGCGCTTCGGCGCGGCGCTGAAACGACAAAAGCCCCCCTGATCTCAGGGGGGCTTTTGCGTTTGTGCCCCCGCCAAGCAGGGAGCCGGATAGGTCCGTTTAGACTTTGATGTTCGGGATGATCTGCTTCTTACGGCTCATCACACCGGGCAGGACAACGCTGTCACCGGTGACGGTCGCGCCAAAGCTTTTCTCAGCCACAGACTTGGTAAAGTCGTTGGGGATCAGCATGGTGGCTTCTTCGTTCAGGATGTCGACTACGAAAAGCAATACCTGATCGGCCCCGTCTTCTGTGGCAACGCCGGGCATTGCGGCCATCAGCGCGTCTTTACGGTTCAGCACGGCTGCGGGCGATGTGGTTTCCAGAACGGAGACGCGGAATTTCTTGCCGTCGACTTCGTATTCTTTCGAATCCATGCGCAGCAGCTCTGCCTCGGTGAAGGACGAGACGTCGGACTTCGCCGCAAACATCTGCGCCGCATATTCAGCGATGTCGACACCCAGATCCTTGGCCAGCGCGTGGGCGATGGCGGTGTCTTCTTGCGTTGTGGTCGGGCTGCGGAATTCCAGCGTGTCGGACAGGATGCAGGTCAGCATCGCGCCTTTGATATTGGTCGGCATCTGCGCCATGTCATCACCGATCATCTTGTACATGATCGTCGCGGTGCAGGCGAGCGTCTCCATCACGATGTTGACGGGGCCTTTGGTTTCAAGCCCGCCCACCAGACGGTGGTGGTCGATGATGGCGGTGATGTCCGCGTCATTGATGCTGGCGGGCAGTTCGGCAGGATTGTTGGTGTCAACGATCACAACGGGCTGGTCGGCTTGCACGTCGTCGATGATCTGTGGCTTGTCCAGCTTCCAGTGGTCCAGCATGAACAGCGCTTCGGTGTTGGGCTCGCCCAGCAGGGCGGGGGCGGCGTCGACGCCTTTGATTTCATTCAGATACCATGCCCAGATGATCGGGCTGCCGGTGCTGTCTGTGTCGGGGGATTTATGGCCAAAAACAAGCGTTGTCATAGGAATGTCCTGCAGTGGGAGAGTGTTGATTTGCGCGCCTTATATGGTTGGTTGGCGCAGTTGTCACCACCTGCCTGATAGCCGCGGCTTTGGGGTTCTCAGCAGCGGGGCAAAGCTGGTAGCACTGCACCCATGACAAACCCGCGCGAAACCGACCTTTACCCGCCGATCAAATCCTTTCTCGAGGATCAGGGCTATGTCGTGAAGTCAGAGGTGGGGGCTGCCGATGTCGTGGCCGTTCGCGGGGCAGAGCCGCCGGTGGTGGTAGAGCTGAAGCTGGGCTTTAGCCTCGCGCTGTTTCATCAATGTATCGCGCGTCTGTCGGTCAGCGATGATGTCTACCTGGCGGTCGCCCGTCAGCCGGGCAAACGTTTTGCCAAGGCGGTCAAGGATAACACGGCACTGGCGCGGCGTTTGGGGTTGGGGTTGATCACCGTGCGGCTGAAGGATGGTCTGGTCGAGGTGCATTGCGACCCGGGCCCCTATGCGCCGCGCAAAAGCGCCAAGCGGCAGGCGCGGCTGCTGCGCGAATTCGCACGGCGTCAGGGCGACCCGAATGACGGCGGGCAGACGCGGGCAGGGCTGGTCACCGCCTATCGGCAGGATGCGCTGAAGCTCGCGATGTACCTGTTCGAGGCAGGGGCCAGCAAAGGTGCCCATGTCGCGCGCGAAACCCAGGTTCAGCGGGCCACCGCCATGATGCGCGACAATCACTACGGATGGTTTGAAAAGATCGAGACAGGCATATACGGCCTGACCCCGACAGGTGCCGAAGCCGTTTCCGCCGCGGGGCGGGTGCTTGGGTCGGACTAGCCTGCTCGGGCCACGGTGCAAGTTGGCTAAAATTTTTCAAATTACCGTGGTTGACTAGGGCCGTGCACATCCTTAGCTATCCCTCGTTAGCACTCGGCNGGGCTGAGTGCTAATGGCTGCACCCCTCGACCGGAGGGGCGGCTTGGGAGAATAACTTTGAGCCTTAAGGAGCTGAAAGATGGCATTTAAACCGCTGCATGACCGTGTGCTGGTGCGCCGCACCGAAAGCGAAGAAAAAACCAAGGGTGGCTTGATCATCCCTGATTCCGCAAAAGAAAAACCCTCCGAGGGTGAAGTTGTTTCTTGTGGCGAAGGCGCGCGCAAGGACAGCGGTGAGCTGATCGCAATGGCTGTAAAAGCCGGCGACAAGGTTCTGTTCGGCAAATGGTCCGGCACAGAAGTCACCCTGGACGGCGAAGAACTGCTGATGATGAAAGAAAGCGACATCATGGGGATCCTGTCCTGAGCTCAGGCAGACCGGGGCCTAGCGCCTCACCCAAGATACGCTGACATCAACCCAAGATTTTAGGAGAGACACTATGTCTGCTAAGGACGTAAAATTCGGGACCGACGCCCGTAACAAGATGCTTAAGGGTGTGAACATCCTTGCCGATGCCGTCAAAGTCACACTGGGCCCCAAAGGCCGTAACGTTGTGCTGGACAAATCCTTTGGCGCGCCTCGCATCACCAAAGACGGTGTATCCGTAGCGAAAGAAATCGAACTGGAAGACAAGTTCGAAAACATGGGCGCACAGATGGTCAAGGAAGTTGCTTCCCGGACCAACGACGAAGCGGGTGACGGTACAACAACCGCAACCGTTCTGGCTCAAGCCATCGTTAAAGAAGGCATGAAATCGGTTGCCGCTGGCATGAACCCGATGGACCTGAAGCGCGGCATCGACATGGCGACCACCACTGTCGTCGAAGCGATCAAAGCAGCAGCGCGCCCTGTCAACGACAGCGACGAAGTTGCCCAAGTCGGCACCATCTCTGCAAACGGCGAGAAAGAAATCGGCCGTCAGATCGCGGACGCGATGCAGAAAGTCGGCAACGAAGGTGTGATCACCGTCGAAGAGAACAAAGGTCTGGAAACAGAGACCGATGTTGTTGAAGGCATGCAGTTCGACCGCGGTTACCTGTCCCCTTACTTCGTCACCAACTCCGACAAGATGACTGTCGAGCTGGAAGACGCGATCATCCTGCTGCACGAGAAAAAACTGTCCTCGCTGCAGCCAATGGTTCCCCTGCTTGAGCAAGTGATCCAGTCGCAAAAACCACTGCTGATCATCTCCGAAGATGTTGAAGGCGAAGCGCTGGCAACTCTGGTTGTCAACAAACTGCGCGGCGGCCTGAAAATCGCAGCGGTCAAAGCACCTGGTTTCGGCGATCGCCGCAAAGCCATGCTGCAAGACCTTGCGATCCTGACAGGCGGTCAAGTGATCTCCGAAGATCTGGGCATGAAACTCGAGTCCGTTACAATGGACATGCTGGGTTCGGCCAAGAAAGTCACCATCACCAAAGACGAAACAACAATCGTTGACGGCGCTGGCGAGAAGGCAGAGATCGAAGCACGTGTGGCTCAGATCCGTAACCAGATCGAAGAAACCACATCCGACTACGACAAAGAGAAGCTGCAAGAACGCGTTGCCAAACTGGCAGGCGGTGTTGCCGTGATCCGCGTTGGCGGCATGTCCGAAGTTGAAGTTAAAGAGCGTAAAGACCGCGTTGATGATGCCCTGAACGCGACACGTGCCGCTGTTCAAGAAGGTATCGTTGTTGGTGGTGGTGTTGCACTGGTCCAAGCGGGCAAAAAGCTCGAAGGGCTGACAGGCGACAACGCAGACCAGAACGTCGGTATCGGCATCGTCCGCAAAGCGCTCGAAGCGCCTCTGCGTCAGATCGCTGAAAACGCTGGTGTTGACGGTTCCGTAGTGGCCGGCAAAATCCGCGAAAGCGACGACCTGAAGTTCGGCTTCAACGCTCAGACCGAAGAATATGGCGACATGTTCAAATTCGGTGTTATCGACCCTGCCAAAGTTGTGCGTACAGCGCTGCAAGACGCGGCATCCGTTGCTGGTCTGCTGATCACAACCGAAGCCATGGTTGCCGACAAACCGTCGAAAGACGGCGGCGCAGCCGGCGGCATGCCCGACATGGGCGGCATGGGCGGCATGGGCGGCATGATGTAAATCACGCCGCGGGGGCGATCACGCCCTTGTGCTGACAGAATGAAGGGGCGCATCACCAGATGCGCCCCTTTTTCGTGGTACGTCGCGCGTCGGTAGCCTAAGCAGTCGCCATGCGTATCTTCTTGCTCACCGCCCTTGTGATGGTCGCCTTCGCGGCCAACTCTGTCCTGACCCGCTTTGCCATCGCGGGCGGGCATATTGACCCCACCGGATTTGCCGTTGTGCGGGTGTTGTCAGGGGCGGTGCTCTTGGCGCTGCTGGTCGTGCTGCGCGGCGGGCGGGTGCCCTTGCTGCGACGTCAACAGGGGCTGGGGGCGGTCACGCTGGCCGTCTATATCGTAGGTTTCTCGCTCGCCTATCTCACGCTGGACGCAGGCTTGGGCGCGCTGATCCTGTTCGGTGTGGTTCAGATCGCCATGTTCGCCCATGGTGCGCTGTTCGGCGTGACACCGACACCGCGCAAGCTATTGGGGGCGGGGGTGGCCTTTGCCGGATTGGTGCTGGTGCTCTGGCCGTCGCAAGGCGTGGCGGTTGACCCATTGGGCGCCGTGTTGATGATCGCCGCAGGGCTCGGCTGGGCCGCCTATACGATCATTGGCCGAGGTGCGTCTGACCCGCTGGCAGGCAGCGCGGGGAACTTTGTGATCTGCACGCCCTTGGTCGCTATGCTGCTGCTGGTGCAGCCGACATTCTATACCCCCACGGGCATTGCTCTTGGCGTGGTCTGCGGGGCCGTCACCTCGGGCCTCGGATACGCGCTGTGGTATGCGGTGCTGCCAAGGCTTGCGCAGGCGACGGCGGCGGTGGTGCAACTGTCGGTGCCGGTCATCGCGATCCTTGCCGGTGCGCTTTTGCTGGCAGAGCCTTTGGGCGCAAAGGTGGTCATTGCCACCGCGTTGGTGCTTGGCGGAATCGGGCTGGCGGTCAGCGCACGGTCGGCTCCAGCGGGTCGTAGCTGATCGGGTCGTTGCCAAAGGCGACCTGCGCCAGACTGTCCGGCTTGACCCGCAGACCGCGCATCTCGTCGGGGGTGACCCAGCGGCGGTCGGTCACGATCCTTTCGGCGTCCTGCCACGCGGGGTCCACATCGGCAGAGCCGGTCACCGTGCAGCGAAAGTAGATATCCACCTGATGGAAATCCCCCTCGGGGTCGTGGAATTCATTTACCAGACAGGGTACCCCCACGGCGATCTGCAGGCCGGTTTCCTCAAACACCTCGCGGATCAGATTGTCGGGCAGGGCGCTGCCGCGTTCTACCCCGCCACCGGGCGCGCACATCAGGTCGCTTTTGCCATCGGGATAGGCGTTGACCAGCAGCAAGCGGCCTTCATGGACCAACACGGCACGAACCGCCAAACGCGGGCTATTTTCCGCCATCTTACCCTCAATCTCGCGGCGCATGCGTCAAAGCATTTCACATGCGGCGTTTTCAGTCTATTTGACCCTAGCTATGAAAACACTGGTCACAATCATTTTCTCGCTTGGCGTGCTGTCGGGCATGGCACAGGCGCAAGCGTCGCTTTCCACAGCCGGAGAGGGGCGCTGCGTGGTGCTGTTGCACGGGCTCGCCCGGACAGAGACCTCCTTTGCCGTGATGGAGGCCGCGCTCGAGACCGAGGGCTACACCGTGGTGCGCCCCGGTTACCCGTCAACCACCGCCCCCGTCGAAGAGCTGACCCGCCGCACCTTGCCCGACGCAGTCGCGGCATGCGGGACGCAAAAGGTGGATTTTGTGACCCATTCCATGGGCGGTATCCTTCTGCGGCAATGGGTTGCCGAAACGGGCGATGCGCGTATCGGCCGCGTCGTCATGCTGGCCCCGCCCAATCACGGCAGCGAGGTCGTGGACACGCTGGGTGATCTTGCCGCCTTTGATTGGATGAATGGTCCCGCAGGGGCGCAGATGGGGACGGGTGAAAACTCCCTTCCGCTGCGGTTGCCTCCGGTTACCTTTGATCTGGGCGTGATCGCGGGCACGCAATCGCTGAACCCCTATTTCTCGTCGCTGCTGCCGGGGCGCGATGATGGCAAAGTGTCCGTCCAATCCGCGCGGGTCGACGGGATGCGCGATTTTCTGATGCTGCCGGTGACGCATACGTTCATGATGTTGAACCCGACGGTGATTGCGCAGACGATGACCTATCTGGACACAGGGAAATTCGACCGGTCGCTGGGGTTCGTGGACGCGGTGCTTGATTCAATCGGCTGCCCCGATGGGGCCTGCTTGCCGGGACAAAAGGCTAACGATGCTGAACGTTGAATTTACGGGGGCGCACGTCCTGGGCGCGGATGCGCTTGAACCCCGCCCGCTGGCGGTTGCGCAGGGGCTGATTACCGATGTGGCGCAAACCACGCGCGTTGATCTTGACGGTTACATGATCGTGCCGGGGATCGTCGATGTGCATGGGGACGGGTTCGAACGGCACCTCGCCCCCCGTCGCGGTGCGATGAAAACCATGCAAGAGGGTCTGGTCGCCGCCGAGGCAGAGCTGGCCGCCAATGGCATCACCACCGCCGTGCTGGCGCAGTTCATCAGCTGGGAAGGCGGCTTGCGCGGCTATGAATTTGCCGAACAGGTCTTTGGCGCGATCCAGCAGGTGTCAGATACGTTGGTTACGGACCTGCGCGGACAGCTCCGGCTCGAGACGCATCTGCTGGACCTCTACGCCGATCTGCCGCAGCGCATGCAGGACTGGGGGCTGTCCTATGTCGTGTTCAACGACCATCTGCCGCACGACAGGCTGGCGAAAGGGCAGGTGCCCAAACGCATGGTAGGGCAAGCGCTGAAGGCAGGNCGCAATCCGGACGACCATCTGCGGATGATGCAAGACCTGCACGCCCAAAGCGCGGATGTCCCCGGNGCGCTGGACTGGCTGTGCAAGGTGCTGGCGGCGCGGGGCATCCAGATGGGCAGCCATGATGACACCACCGCCGAAGGGCGCGCCCTATGGCGCAAGCGTGGCGTGCGCGTCGCCGAGTTCCCCGAGACGCAGGAGGCAGCCGAAGCCGCAGCGGCGGCGGGGGANNATGTGGTGCTGGGGTCGCCNAATGTGGTGCGCGGCGGGTCGCACAACGGCAATGTTTCCGCGCTTGACCTGATTTCGATGGGGATCGGCGGGGCGCTTGCCTCTGACTACCATTACCCGTCGCCACGACGCGCGGCCTTCATGCTGGCGGATCGTGGCGTATTGCCCTTGGCGCAGGCGTGGCACTTGGTATCGGCAGGGCCCGCGGCGGTGCTGGGGTTGTCGGATCGGGGCGTGATCGCCACCGGAAAGCGGGCTGATCTGCTGGTGCTCGACGCGCAGACGCGCCGTGTGGCCCTGACGATGTCGGGCGGGCGCGTCAGCTATATGTCCGGTGATATTGCCGCGCGGTTCCTAGGCTAGGCCCGCGCGGATAGTGCCCTAGCTGGGCCGTTTGACGATGTTCACATGGCCCATCTTACGGCCCGGTTTGACGTCGGCCTTGCCGTACAGATGCAGCGCCGTGTCGCGCTGTTTCGCCAGCTCGGGCACGCGGTCCATATCGTCGCCGATCAAGTTCTCCATCACCACATCTGCATAGCGGCTGCCGTCGCCCAAGGGCCATCCCGCCACGGCACGGATGTGCTGTTCGAACTGGTCCACCGCACAGCCGTTCTGCGTCCAATGACCCGAGTTATGCACCCGTGGCGCGATCTCGTTCACGATGAAACCTTGCGGCGTGACGAAGAGCTCGACCCCCAGCACGCCGACATAATCCAGTGCATTCAGGATCTTGGCGGCCAGCAGGACCGCATCCATGCGCTGTGCGGCGCTTAGCCGGGCAGGGACGGTGGTGGTGTGCAGGATACCATCGCGGTGCACATTCTCGCCCGGATCGAAACAGGCAACCTCGCCCGAGGGGCTGCGCGCGGCGATCACGGACACTTCGGCGGTGAAGTTCACAAAGCCTTCCAGCACCGCAGGATTGCCAGCCATATCTGCCAAGGCCCCCGCCGCATCATCCGCGCTGCGCAGGCGCGACTGCCCCTTTCCGTCATAGCCGAAGCGACGGGTTTTCAGGATCGACGGCGCGCCGATGGTCGTCATCGCGGCCTCCAGATCGGCGGCATTGGCGATATCGGCAAAGGGGGCGACAGTCAGGCCCAAACCTTCGAGGAACTGTTTCTCCACCAGACGGTCCTGACTGGTGCGCAGCGCCTCGCGGTTGGGACGGATGGGGGTGATGTTTTCGATCACATCCAGCGCATCTGTCGGGATGTTTTCAAACTCGAAGGTGACAATATCAACCGATTTGGCAAAGGCGGTCAGCGCGTCGACGTCATCATAGCCAGCGGTGGTCAGCGCATGGGCGACATCACCTGCAGGTGGGTTGGCACCGGGTTCAAAGATATGCGTGCGAAACCCCAGACGTGCGGCAGCAACGGCCAGCATGCGCCCCAATTGCCCGCCGCCCAAAATCCCGATGGTGGCCCCTGTCTTCAATGCTTCAGTCATCCGAAGGCTCCTCTGGGATAGACGCGCTAAGCGCATCGCGCCAAGCGTCAAGACGGGCGGCAAGGGCAGGGTCTTGGAGGGCCAGAATGCCCGCCGCCATCAACGCGGCATTCGCAGCACCTGCCACACCGATCGCCATCGTCGCGACCGGAAAGCCCCGGGGCATCTGCACAATAGAATAAAGCGAATCCACACCCGACAGCGCCTTGGTCTGCACCGGTACGCCGATCACCGGCACGCGGGTCTTGGACGCCATCATGCCGGGCAAATGCGCAGCACCGCCCGCACCGGCGATGATCACCTGCAGGCCACGGTCGGCGGCGGTTTTCCCATAGCTCCACAACCGGTCGGGGGTGCGGTGTGCCGATACGATCTTGGCCTCGTAAGCGATACCAAGTTCATCCAGCAGCGTCGCTGCCTCGCGCATCGTGGCCCAATCGGACTGCGAGCCCATGATGATGCCGACAGGTGGATTTTCCATGAAAAAGGGCCTTTGCTAGAGCGTATAAGAAGCGCGCACTATAGCCATGATCGCCCGCGTGGCAATCCGCTGGCGGGCGCTGTCAGGCGGTAATATCGGGGGTCAGCCGGTCTTCGATCTGGGCAATCAGGTCTTTCAGGCGCAGCTTGCGTTTTTTCAGCCGCTGCAGCGTCAGTTGATCGCCCGTCCCCTTGTCGACCAGCGCCTGAATGGCATCGTCCAGATCGCGATGCTCGCGGCGAAACACCTCAAGCTCGACACGCAGGACATCGTCATTCTTCATCGACAGGTCGGAGGGAGGATTCATAAGTTTGGCTGATTCTTGCTATATCTAGGCCTGCGAATATAGGCGGTTGCAATTCAAAGGCATAGCCCTTGCGTCCTGCCCCCATGGCCCCCATATTTGATGCAGGTCGCCGAATACGGGGCCGGATGACTGACTGTCGCTTATCTTAAAGGACGTGTCTTATGACGAAATTAACGCTGGCTTCCTACCCGCATATGCTGGGTTTCGAGCAGTTGGAACGGGTGATGGAACGTACGGCGAAGGCCGGAAACGAAGGCTATCCACCGTTCAACATTGAACAAACATCGGACTATAGCTACCGCATTACGCTTGCGGTTGCAGGTTTTGCGGAACAAGATCTCTCTATAACCGTTGAGGATAGACAACTTGTGATCCGTGGCCGTCAGGTCGACACGCAAGAAGACCGAATCTTTTTGCACCGCGGGATTGCCGCACGCCAGTTCCAACGATCCTTCGTACTGGCCGACGGTGTAGACGTTGGCGAAGCGCTGATTGAAAACGGCCTACTACACGTCGATCTCACCCGCGCGAAGCCCGAAAAGGTCGTTCAGACCATCAAGATCAGAAAAGGGGAACAAAATGCATAACGAAGAAACGCATGTTCAGGACCGTACCGTCTACGTCAAGATGATTGCCGTGTCCGACCTTCCCCTCGAAGTGCGCGAGCAGGCGGAAGGGCTAAAACAGCTATACGCCGTGCATGACGCCGAAGGGCAGCAGCTGGCGCTGGTCGGTGACCGCAAGCTCGCCTTTAGCCTCGCGCGCGATCATGACTACGCGCCCGTTATGGTGCATTAAGTCCTAACATCGATAATTAAACAAAAAGGGTCGCTGATTTGCGGCCCTTTTTTTGTGCACGGCATCCAACAACACGCACGAAAAAGGCCAGCCTATGAAGGCTGGCCTTTCTGTATTCGACTTGGCGAAAGAGTTACCCCTTGATCAGCCCCATGCTTTCCAGCTTGAGCAGCACCTGATGGGCGCAATTGTCGACGTCGACATTCTCTGTCTCAACGCGCAGTTCGGGGGTTTCGGGAACGTCATAGGGGTCTGAGATCCCTGTGAATTCCTTGATCTTGCCCTCACGCGCCAACTTGTACAGACCCTTGCGGTCGCGGCGTTCGCATTCCTCGATGGAGGTGGCGACATGCACCTCGACGAAGGCACCAAAGCTCC
>JGI24660J20065_1000076_pt1 | contig 34495 bp, 28 predicted proteins | sample MalvirmetaMSP134_FD_20065 | JGI IMG/M metagenome (IMG submission 20065) | reverse complement strand
TGTTCCAAACACCCGCAACCCCTTTTTTCGGATTATGACAGTTTTTCGCTACTTTCCGAATTTTCCTATAAAAACAACGGTTTGATTTTTGAAAATTCCGCGGGCCCCGTGTTTTGCGCAGCTTTATTTCGCACGCTAACACGTCATTACCCCGCATCACTTACGCCCGCGCGGGTTATCCACAGACTCGCAGCGCGAATGTGGATTGTTTCCCCGCCACCGGTCCGAATCCGGCACAATCCCCGGCCCGCGCCGCCGCCCAGATTCGGAATCAGCGCCGTTTAGGAAGTCGTAGGACCAGCAAAGCCAGAATCGCCGCCATATAGAGGAGAGGTTCGATCTGGAAACCTTTAACCAGCCAGATGAAGTGCACCCCAGCCAGAATTGCAGCCAGATAGGTTAACCGGTGCAGCTTGCGCCACGTGCCCCCCAGCTTGCGGATCGAGAAGTTGTTCGATGTCGCCGCCAGGGGGACAAGACAGGCAAAACCCGCCATGCCGATCGTGATATACGGGCGCTTCAGAATGTCGGCCCAGATCTGCGACAGGATCCCGACATCCAGCACCAGCCATACCAACAGGTGCAGCGAGACATATATAAAGGCGAGCAATCCCAGGGCGCGGCGAAACTTGATCAAGTTCAGCCGAAGGTAGCGCCGCGCGGGCGTGATCGCCAACCCGGCGATCAACAGTTGCAAGGCCAGCAACCCCAGTTCTTTTTCCAACGCCTTGATCGGCTCCGCCCCCAGCCCGCCGGTCTGTGCCTGAAACAGCAACCACGGGATTGGCAGAAGCCCCACTATATATACGACCCATGTGGGAACACGTCGCGCGATGGTATTCAGGCGGTCGATCATACCGGCCTGCTCACTTCTATAGAGGACACGGGTTTAGATATCCTTGCTCAGGTCCATACCGGCATAGAGATCCGCGACCTCGGCCTCGTACCCGTTGAACATCAGCGTGGGGATCCGCTTGGAGAAAAGCCCGCCACCGATGACCCTTTCGCTGGCCTGCGACCAACGGGGGTGATCGACCTCGGGGTTCACATTACTATAGAAGCCGTACTCCCCGGCATTCGCCTTGTTCCAACTGGTTGGGGGCTGAGTGTCCGTGAGGGTGATCCGCACCACGGATTTGATCGACTTGTAGCCATATTTCCACGGCACGACCAACCGCAGCGGTGCGCCGTTCTGTTTCGGGATGTCCTTGCCATAGATGCCGGTGGCCATAATCGTCAGCGGATGCATCGCTTCGTCCAGACGCAACCCTTCGACGTAAGGCCAGTCGAGCACATTATAGGCGACGCCGGGCATTTCATCAGGACGCAGCGCAGTCTCGAAGGAGACGTATTTCGCGCCGGACTGCACACCGGCTATATTCAGCAGGTCCGCCAGCTCGAACCCGTTCCACGGGACCACCATTGACCACGCCTCGACACAGCGAAAACGATAGATACGCTCTTCGATCGTCATCTGTTGCATGATGTCGTCGAACCCATAGGCACCGGGCTTGTCGACCAGCCCGTCAATCTGCACCGTCCAGGGTTCAATCGTCAGACGGTCCGCGTATCTGGCGGGGTCGTCCTTACCGGTGCCGAATTCATAGTAGTTATTGTAGCTGGTGATATCTTCATAACTGTTCGGCTCTAACCCCTCCGGCGCGGCAGAGGTGCGCCCCGCGATACCGGCCAACCCGATCCCCGCCAAAGCGCCCCCCATGATCTGACGTCGGTTCATAAATGCAGCATGCGGGGTGACGTCTTTATCCGTGAGTGTGTTGATCCAGCGATAGGCCATAACAGGCGCTCCTTACCAATATACATGGGTAGCCTACTGCGGGTTGTCGCGCCCACCAAACGCAATCCGCTACATTTCAGGAGACACACCGGAATGTCAGGGCAACACATGCGAACAGGGCCGAGGTTTCCCCCGGCCCTGCCCGATCACATCACCACACTATATACTATGTACCTAGTGGACGGTCGCTTCGTCCGGTTTGGCGCGGTTGCTGGCGGCCACGCGGTCGCCAATGATCAGCCCTTCGGCACCAGCCTGCACGGGGATAAGATCCCCATCCAGCACGTCACCCGCCAAGATCATCTCGGCTAGCGGGTCCTGCAATGCGCGCTGGATCACCCGCTTCAGCGGCCGCGCCCCGAACACCGGATCATAGCCTTCGTCGGCGAGCCACTTGCGCGCGGCTTCGTCCAGCTCCAGCCCGATCTTGCGACCGGCGAGACGCTTCAGCAGACGGTTCACCTGAATGTCGACGATCCCCGCCATGTCGGCACGTGCCAAGCGGTCAAAGATCACCGTTTCATCCAGTCGGTTCAGGAATTCGGGGCGGAAGTGAGCCCGCACCGCATCCATCACATCCCGTTTCGCCTGCGCCATGTCGCCCCCTTCGGGCAACTGGCTCAGCGCTTGCGCCCCAAGGTTGCTGGTCAGCACAATCAGCGTCTGCTTGAAGTCGACCTTACGGCCCTGACCATCCGTCAGCACACCATCATCCAAGACCTGCAGCAACACGTTGAACACGTCGGGGTGCGCCTTCTCGACCTCGTCGAACAGCACGACCTGATAGGGTCTGCGCCGCACGGCTTCGGTCAATACGCCACCTTCGTCATAGCCAACATATCCGGGAGGCGCGCCGATCAGACGGGCCACGGCATGTTTCTCCATGAACTCAGACATGTCGATCCGCACCATCGCGTTCTCGTCGTCGAACAGAAATTCGGCGACGGCCTTGGTGAGCTCGGTTTTACCGACACCAGTCGGCCCGAGGAACAGGAAGCTGCCCAAGGGGCGGGCCTCGTCGTTCAGGCCAGCTCGCGCACGGCGCACCGCGTTCGACACAGCTTTGACGGCGAGGTTCTGACCAATGACACGGTTGTGCAACTGGTCCTCCATGCGCAGCAACTTGTCCCGCTCGCCTTCCAGCATACGACCCGCGGGGATACCCGTCCAACGTTCGACGACGCTGGCGATCTGGTCCGGGCGCACGGCCTCTTCGACCATCACGTCGGCTTCGTTCTCTTCGGCCTCGCCCAGTTTGCGTTCAAGCTGCGGGATCACGCCATAGGAAAGCTCCCCCGCTTTGGCGAGGTTGCCTTCGCGCTTGGCGATCTCAAGCTCGGCGCGGGCACGGTCCAGCTGCTCTTTCAGCTCGCGCGCGCCCTCAAGGCGATCACGTTCGCCCTGCCACTGCGCGGTCATGGCATCGGCCTTTTCCTGCAGATCCCCCAGCTCTTTCTCCAACTTGTCCAGGCGGTCCTTGCTGGCAGCGTCATCCTCTTTCTTCAACGCCTCGGCTTCGATCTGAAGCTGCATGATCTGACGATCCAGCGCATCCAGCTCTTCCGGTTTGCTGTCGACTTCCATCCGCAGACGGCTCGCGGCCTCGTCCACAAGGTCGATTGCCTTGTCGGGCAGGAAACGGTCCGTGATATAGCGGTGCGACAGGGTCGCCGCCGCCACGAGAGCAGAGTCGCTGATCCGCACACCGTGGTGCAGCTCGTACTTCTCCTTAATGCCTCGCAGGATCGACACCGTATCCTCGACCGTAGGTTCGCTGACCATCACAGGCTGGAACCGACGGGCAAGTGCTGCGTCTTTTTCGACATACTTACGGTATTCGTCCAAGGTCGTCGCACCAACGCAGTGCAATTCACCCCGCGCCAACGCCGGTTTGATGAGGTTGGCCGCGTCCATCGCGCCGTCCGCCTTACCGGCACCAACCAGCGTGTGCATCTCGTCAATGAACAGGATCACCTCGCCCGCGGCTTCGGTGACCTCGGTCAGGACGGCTTTCAACCGTTCTTCGAACTCGCCACGATACTTCGCGCCGGCAATCAGCGCGCCCATGTCCAGCGCCAGCAAGCGTTTGTTGCGCAGGGATTCTGGCACATCGCCATCCACGATCCGCAGGGCGAGCCCCTCGGCAATCGCGGTTTTACCCACGCCGGGCTCACCAATCAGCACCGGGTTGTTCTTGGTACGGCGGCTCAACACCTGCATGGCGCGACGAATTTCCTCGTCCCGACCGATGATCGGGTCGATTTTGCCTTCACGGGCACGTTCCGTCAGATCAAGGCTGTACTTCTTGAGCGCCTCATACCCGTCTTCCGCACTGGCTGTATCAGCCGTGCGCCCTTTCCGGATATCATTGATAGCGGCGTTCAACCCCTGTGCGGTGACCTTNCCCGCATCCAACGCGGTTTTCGCACCGGATTTNACCATCGCAAGNGCCATCAGCACGCGTTCGANCGGCACAAAGCTGTCGCCCGCTTTTTTGGCCAGCGTCTCTGCTTCGGCCAGCACTTTTGCGGTGGCATTATCAAGGTATACCTGCGCGGCGTCGCCCGACACCTTGGGCAGCTTGCCCAAAGACAGCGTCAGGGTTTCAATCACACGTGCAGGATCGCCACCGGCAGCAGCAATCAGATTGCTCGCCAGCCCTTGGTCGTCATCCAGCAGTGCTTTCAATAAATGCTCAGGCGTCAGCCGTTGGTGGCTTTCACGCGTCGCGATTGTTTGCGCAGCCTGAATAAAGCCGCGCGACCGTTCTGTGAACTTGCTCAAGTCCATGAGCTTCTCCTTTTCTTAAAGCGACCACAAAGAAGATGCCCGCTTTGCAGCACATCATGGCGTGGTCCTCGGGATAGAATTTGGGGACAGAAGGAAGGGATTCAAGAGAGTCGCCTCACAAAAGCGTCAACAAAAAACATACACCTTTTAAGATTATTTTTCAGACTGGTGGGATTTCGCCACATTGCGAACACATTGGAATCCCACAAGAAAAGTGCAGTTTCGCAATTTGCCGCTCATGGCAAGAAATAATTACAAAAATGTTAATTGACTGATTTTAAGCGAAAATTTACATTTATCCACATGACGGATGCGCCCCAGTGGAACCATTTAGTCACACATACGTTGTACTGGCAGATGAACGAAAACAAATCGAGCCGACTTTAACCAGTACAACAAATCCTTGAGGTACGAACATGCAGACGCGCCAGATTCAGATGAACGACGTTATCTACAACGCGGCAGAGCAATGCTTCGAAGCTTTGGTCACCGTCCACGATGGCGATCGGTCCCGCAAATATGCCTGCGCCATCAACGCGCCGATGACGATGTCCTTTGATCAAGCTGCCAAAGGCCTGACCAAACAAGCCGAGCGTCGCCATATAAGCCGCGGCGGCATGTATTCCGAGATCCGCGCCCAGAAGCCCGCACAACGAAGTGGCCGCCCTCGGTTCGATCCAAAAGCTTGGTTGCGCCATGTCGCCAACCTTCCCGGCCTTCGCGCCGCCTGATTTACAGTTTCGGCGGAACTGCCTGCGCGCCCGTCCCGGCGCGTGTCCCGCCCAATCCAGAGACAACTGCCTGCCTGCACGTCTCTGACACTCGCCCGGACAGCGATTGCGCTGCCCGGGCCTTTTTCTTTGCGCGATCCCTGTTTTCATAGACATGTCATGTCGAACACCGTAAGCCTCCGGCGTTTGCCAAATCTCATTACTTCGGAGCCCGCCCCATGTCAGATGACCGCCTGATCGTTGCCCTTGATGTCCCCCACGCTGTTGCCGGCCTTGAACTGACCCAAAAGCTGGGCGACGCGGTGAGCTTTTACAAAATTGGTCTGGGCATGTTGACGGGCGGCGGCCTGGCGCTTGCGAACGAGCTGATCCAGGAACACGGCAAACGCATTTTTCTGGACATGAAACTGTTCGATATCAGCGCGACCGTCGAGGCAGCGGTGCGCGGGCTTGCGCAGTTCGACCTCGATTTTCTGACCGTGCACGGTGACCCCCATGTTGTCCGCGCCGCGATGGAAGGCGCCGCAGGATCCCGCACCAAGATTTTGGCGGTGACCATCCTGACATCTCTGGACCGCAACGATCTGGACGCGGCGATGATCCAGTCGGGCGATATCCCCGATCTAGTCCAGACCCGCGCCGGGCGCGCGCTGGAGGCTGGTGCTGACGGCGTCATCGCCTCCCCGCAAGAGGCGGCCCTGATCCGTGCCCTACCCGAGGCCAACGGCAAGCTGATCGTCACCCCCGGCGTGCGACCAAGCGGGGCGGCCCTTGGCGACCAGAAACGCGTGGCAACACCTGGTCAGGCGATCTTGGACGGGGCGGATCACATCGTCGTTGGCCGCCCGATCTGGCAGGCCGAAGACCCCGCCGCCGCCGCCCGCGCGGTGCTAGCAGAGCTGCCCTGAACACAGCCGAAATGCGCGAAACCCAACAAATAGCGCATTTTCGCCTATGTGATAAATCGGTAACAAACATGAACTGGCTGCCAGCAACTGGAAGTTCCGTGTATGTTTTATGACATTCATATGGCAACCTTACTTTGGTGATACTCCCCGACGGACTGGTTCTTCCTGAAGTCCGTCACCTCCCCCCGCTTCAGGCGGGGGTCTTTCTTTGCCCCCCCCCTTTCGATTTCCGCCCTTCAACCCGACGCTGCACGTATGTGCATGGCGAAGTCGCGTGTGATCGGGTAGACTTGCGTTAACCAGCCCTTAACCCTACCTGACCGCCATGCCCGCCCTCTGCCGAGACTGCCTGTCCGAAATCGCGCCCGCGCGCCGGTGCTCTGCCTGCGGCAGCCCGCGTATCTCGTCACACCCCGAATTATTCGACCTTTCCATCGCCCATATGGATTGCGATGCCTTCTACGCATCCGTAGAGAAACGCGACAATCCGGCGCTGAATGGCAAGCCCGTAATCATCGGGGGCGGACGTCGTGGGGTCGTGTCGACCGCCTGCTATATCGCGCGGATCAAAGGGGTCCGCTCTGCCATGCCGATGTTCCAGGCGCTGAAACTCTGCCCCGAAGCGATCATCATCAAGCCACGCATGGATGCATATGTCGAAGCCTCCCGCGCGATCCGCGCCATGATGGAAGAGCTCACCCCCGCCCTGCAGCCGCTGTCGCTGGACGAGGCGTTTCTGGACATGACCGGCACAACCAAGCTTCACGGGGCACCCCCTGCCGTGATGCTTGCGCGACTGGTGCGTCGCATGAAGGTCGAACTGGGGCTAACCGGATCAATCGGGCTGTCACACAACAAGTTTCTGGCCAAAGTCGCCTCTGACCTTGATAAGCCGCACGGGTTTTCAGTGATCGGCAAGGCAGAAACACAGAGGTTTCTGAACGACAAACCGGTGAGCATGATCTGGGGCGTGGGCGCGGCAACGCTTGGATCTCTGAACAAGGCCGGCATCCAGACCTTCGCGGACCTGCTGCGATGGGAAAGAACCGACCTGATCGCGCGTTTCGGCAGTATGGGCGACCGCCTGTGGCATCTGGCACGCGGCCAAGACAACCGCCGTGTTTCCGCGCATGAACCGATGAAATCCATCAGCAACGAAACCACCTTCAACGAAGACACCTCCGACCCCGACCTGCTGGACGGGCATCTGTGGCGCATGGCGCAAAAGGTGGCGGACCGCGCCAAGGCCAAAGACCTTGCTGGCCGGGTTGTCGTGCTCAAGCTCAAACGGGCCGATTTCTCGCTGATCACGCGGCGGGTGTCGCTGTATGACCCGACGCAACTGGCCGACCGCATCTACCGCACCGCGCGCGGGCTGTTTGACCAGCTTGGTGAACCGGGGCCTTTCCGGCTGCTCGGGTGTGGCATTTCGGACCTGAGCGCGGCTGACGGTGCCGATACCGCGGGCGACCTGCTGGACCCGGATGCCGCCCGCCGGGGTCAGGCAGAGCGGGCAACAGATGCCATCCGCAACCGGTTCGGGGACAAGGCAATCGTCAAGGGGCGTGCGCTGCGCTGATCACTCCGCCGCGAGGGCGAGGCTTTCTGGACGGATCCGCGCAATCTCTGCCACAACGCCGCGAAGCGCTTTTTGGACATCCTCGAAATCACCGTTGGGGCGCACCAGAGATTCGTTCATATACATCGACCGGTCCAATTCGACCTGTACCGCGTGCTGCCCCCGTGCCGGACGACCGTAAGCCTGCGTGATATAGGCCCCCGCGAACGGCGTATTGCGTGTGACCGTGAACCCTGCCTTGACGAAAGCGGCCTCTATCTGATCCACAACATCGCTGCTGGCTGCCGCGCCGAACCGGTCACCCAAGACCACTTCTGGCCGTTTCAGCCCCATACGCGCGACGCCGTCCATTGCCTCATGTGGCATCGAATGGCAATCCACCAAGATCGCCTGCCCGTGATCCGCCCGCGCGTCGTTCAGCAGGCTCTGCAACATATCGTGGTACGGCACCCAATAGGTGGCGATTCGCGCCCGTGCTTCATCCAGTGTTAATTTGCCCTGATAAATCGAGCGCCCGTTCGCCACGACACGCGGAATAACCCCCAATCCGGAGGCAACCCGCGGGTTATGCGCCTGCCGCCGAACCCCTTCGATCAGGGCCGGGTCAAGCTCGTCTCGGGACCGGTTCAGATCAAGGAACGCACGAGGGGCCCCCGCCATCAGAAACGGAGCCCCGAAATGGGGGGCAGAATTAAACAAAAGGTCAACAAACGCGTCCTCTGACGAGCGTATGCTATGCCCGTCCAACACCGTGGACCGTAGGAAGGAAAAGCTGTAATTCCGCCCCGAATGAGGGGATGCAAACACCGCGCAGGAACGGGCTTGATCGGGGCGAACGACTTCGTAGGCGATGTGTGGCATTGTTGCACCTTTCAAGAATGATCATAGCGCATGTTTTTACAAAGCCAAAACCCCTTGATCATGCCTCCGACTCTATTTATAGACCCCGCTACCGGCGCGAATATCTCGCGCCCCGATTTGGTTTGGGGTGCAAATTTCGTGCTACATAGGGGGTGATTAGCTCAGCGGTAGAGCACTTCGTTGACATCGAAGGGGTCACTGGTTCGATCCCAGTATCGCCCACCACCTAATTCATGGTTCAGCATTCGCTGAACTGCCCGCAACCCGGCGCTGGCCCGCGCCACGACACAGGAGAACGACCATGAAGGTTCGCAATTCGCTCCGCTCGCTCAAGAACCGGCACCGTGACTGCCGCGTTGTGCGTCGCAAAGGCCGCGTTTACGTAATCAACAAAACGCAGCGCCGTTTCAAAGCCCGTCAGGGTTAAGCTTCGCGCGCATTTGATTAAAGGCCGCTCCTTCGGGGGCGGCTTTTTTCGTTTGGGCCGCCGCCAACCGCGCCTCCCCCCTGCCCCAGCCAATCTGTGCTGACCTCTTGCGATCCCCCCAATACCGCTTAGGTTCTCTTCAGACTTCATCAGACGAACTGAAAGGGATCTCATGACCGATCTGCCCGACTACACCCCGCCCGCCGTATGGGAGTGGGAACCCGGCAATGGCGGTAAATTCGCCAATATCAACCGCCCCATCGCAGGCCCCACCGCAGACAAAGAGCTGCCGGTCGGCAAACATCCCTATCAGCTTTACTCCCTCGCGACGCCCAATGGCGTCAAAGTCACCGTGCTGCTGGAAGAACTACTGGCCGCCGGGCACAAGGGCGCCGAGTATGACGCGTGGCTGATCAACATCGGCGAAGGGGATCAATTCGGATCCGGCTTTGTCGACATCAACCCGAACTCCAAAATTCCCGCGATGATGGACCGGTCCGGCGACGCGCCGCAGCGCCTGTTTGAATCCGGGTCGATCATGCTGCATCTGGCCGAGAAGTTCGGCGAATTCATCCCCAAAGACCCAAGCCAGCGCACCGAATGTATGTCGTGGCTGTTCTGGCAAATGGGCAGCGCGCCCTATCTTGGCGGCGGCTTCGGCCATTTCTACGCCTATGCGCCGGTCAAGATTAAGTACTGCATCGACCGTTTCGCGATGGAGACCAAGCGCCAGCTTGACGTGCTCGATCGTCACCTTGCCGATAACGAATACATGGCGGGCGAATATTCGATCGCGGATATGGCGATCTGGGCGTGGTACGGGCAGCTGGTTCTGGGCCGTCTCTATGACGCGGCAGAGTTCCTGAATGTCGATTCCTACGAAAACCTGATGAAATGGGCCAAGAAGATCGACGCGCGCCCTGCCGTTACACGTGGTCGCATGGTCAACCGACCCTTCGGTGAACCCGAAATGCAGCTGCACGAACGCCACGATGCCAGCGATTTTGACACAAAGACTCAGGACAAAATCGGCGACTGATCCCGCGCGTCTTGCCGCCCCCTCGCGGCAAGACGCTTGTCCTATTAATTCACTCAAGTATTCCTTGATATCAGCCCTCAAATCTGTTTCTTACTTTTTTTATAAGTTTTACACAGATGGAGGTCACCTGATGACTCTGACGAAATCCGCTTTCACGGCCGCCTTGATGGCCACAGTTGCGATGCCAGCATTGGCCGAAGGGCAGCTGAACCTCTACTCCTCGCGTCACTACGACACAGACGAACGTCTGTATTCCGACTTTACCGAGCAGACCGGCATCACCATCAACCGCATCGAAGGCAAAGCAGACGAGCTGCTGGCGCGTATGGAAGCCGAGGGTGCGAACTCCCCCGCGGACGTTCTGATCACCGTCGACACCAGCCGCCTGAGCCGCGCCAAGGAAATGGGCCTCCTGCAATCCGTTGACAGCGACATCCTCGAAGAGCGTATCCCCAGCAACCTGCAAGACGCTGACAACGACTGGTTCGGCTTTTCGCAGCGCGCGCGGATCATCTTTTACAGCAAGGACGCGGTAGACAACCCGCCGCAGAACTATCTGGATCTTGCCGATCCTGCCTATGAAGGTCAGGTCTGCATCCGTTCCTCCACCAACTCCTACAACCAGACCCTGCTGGCGGCATTGGTCACACACCACGGTGAAGAAAAAGCCACCGAATGGGCACAGGGCGTTGTGAACAACATGGCACGTGCACCACAGGGCGGTGACACCGACCAGCTGCGCGGTCTGGTATCGGGCGAATGCGAAATCTCCGTCTCGAACTCCTACTACTTTGCCCGTGCCATCCGCACCGAAGTAGACGGGCTGAGCGCCGATCTGGATAAAATCGGTCTGGTGTTCCCCGACCAGGAAGGCAACGGCGCGCACATGAACCTGTCGGGTGCCGGTGTTGCAGCAAATGCGCCAAACCGTGACAACGCGGTCAAGTTCCTCGAATACCTGTCCTCCGACAGCGCGCAGTCCTACTTCTCTGCAGGCAATGACGAATTCCCCGCCGTCGAAGGTGTAGAGCTTGCGGAATCGGTCGAAAAGCTGGGCGAATTCAAAGCAGACGAGGTGAACCTGTCCGAAGTGGCCAAGAACATCCCGACGGCACAGAAAATCTTTAACGCGGTTGGCTGGGAATAATCCCAGCCTGCCACGGCAGAGACATGACATTGAACCGCATCGGCCCCTGGCCGGTGCGGTTTTTTCATGCGTAAAGGGAAATGTTTATTTCTGCCGCCCGACCTGACGGCAGATCAGGATCACGGGGAGCAATCCCATCGCCACGATCACAAGGCTCGGCACCGCCGCCCCGTCCAGCCGCTCGTCGCTTGCCAGCCGGTAGGCCTGTACCGCCAACGTGTCGTAGTTGAACGGCCGCATGATCAGCGTTGCAGGCAGCTCTTTCATCACATCGACGAAAACGATCAGCAGCGCGGTCAGCAGGCTTGGCGACAGGATCGGTAGATGCACACGGCGCAGCGTGCCCACAGGGGTTTCCCCCAATGACCGTGCGGCAGAGTCCATATTGGCATGCACCATCGCCTGCCCGCCCTCATACGCCCCCAGAGCCGCCGCAAGGAAGCGTACCATATAGGCGGCGACGAGCAGCCAGATCGACCCGGTGACCAGCAGCCCGGTCGATATGTCGAAGGTGCTGCGCATCCAGGCATCAAGCTGGTTATCAAAGGTCGCAAAGGGCACCATCAGCCCCACGGCAATCACCCCGCCCGGCACCGCATAGCCCAACCGCGCGATATAGCCTGCACCGAACGACAGCTTGCCCGGACGCAACCGCTGAAAAAACCCCACGCAGACTGCAGCGGCCACGGTCAGCACCGCCGCCACCCCCGCCAGCGTGGCAGAGTTGCGGATAAAGCCCAGATAGCGCGGGCTCAGCAGGTCTTGCTCTGACCCGACGCCCATCCAGATCAGCACGATCACCGGCAGGATCGCCCCAAAGATAACGGGAACACCGCAGGCCAGCATCGCGGCGGCGGCCTGCCATCCCTTAAGCTGCGCGGGCGGCATCGCCACGGCACGCCGCGCCGGATCGTGGTATTGCGCCTTGCCGCGCTGGATACGCTCCAGCATCGCGAGCAGCAGCGCAAAACTGAGCAAGCACAGTGCAAGCTGCGCCGCACCAGCGCGGTCGAACAGGGAAAACCAGCTGGTGTAGATCCCTGTCGCAAAAGTCTGCACACTGAAATAGGCGACGGTGCCGAAATCGGCGATCGTCTCCATGACGGTCAGCAGAACACCTGCGGCAATCGCGGGTCGGGCCAGCGGCAGGCTCACCTTGAAGAAGGCCGCCCAGGCACTGCTACCCAAGGCACGTGCTGCCAGAAACGTCGTGGCAGATTGCTGCAAGAACGCGGCGCGCGCCAAGAGGTAGACGTAGGGATAAAGCACCAGCACCAGCATCAAGGCCGCGCCCCCAAGGGACCGGATTTCCGGGAACCAGTAGTCGCGCGGACCCCAGCCCGTGACGTCACGCAGCACCGTTTGCACGATTCCGGGGTGGTCAAGGATATGCGTGTAGGCATAGGCCAGCACATAGGCGGGAAAGGCCAGCGGCAGCACCAGCGCGATTTCAAGCATGCGGGCACCGGGGAAGCGGGTCATGGTCACCAGCCACGCGGTCCCCACGCCCAAGGCAAAGGTGCCCGTGGCCACCATTGCGACCAGCAGAAGGGTGGTGCCCGCGTACCCCAGCAGCACCGTATCGATCAGGTGGCGCACCGTATCGGTGCCCCCGACCAGCGCGGCCAGCAAAACGGCCACCATCGGTAAGGCACAGGTCGCCGCAATCGCGACCGCAACCCCCGCCAGTAAACGCACGCCGTCCCGCGATCGTTTCACGGCGGCGGGGCTTGTATTGATATCCTGTGTCGTCATGCAATCGGTTTCGACTAATTCAGTCGGAAATACCAGCGGGATGACTGAAAATTGTAGCGCGAGGCGCAGGTGCAAAGGCGTGATCCTGCCTTTGCAGCAGAATCTCCGGTGTCAGGATGCGTGCCTTCAGCACGGGTCAGTCATAGCTGCGCTGGTCTTCGATCACCAATCCGTCGTTGGGCAGGCTGCCCGGCGCGGCCAGCACGACCTTGCCCTTCAGCTTGAGAAGCGCGGCGACAGAGGCACCGTAGCTGTCCGCGTCATCACCCGTCGTCTCAAGATGCACAGTCATGACGTCCTGTTCACTCGCACGGCTTGCCACCACGCGGGCCTTCGTGACCTCGGGGTGATGCGCGACAAGCGCCGCGACCTGTTCGGGGCGCACGAACATGCCCTTGATCTTGGTGGTCTGATCCGCACGGCCCATCCAGCCCTTGATGCGCATATTGGTCCGCCCGCAAGGAGACGCCCCCGGCAGTACGGCGCTCAGGTCGCCTGTGGCGAAGCGGATCAGCGGATAGTCGGGGTTCAAGGTGGTCACGACGACCTCGCCCACCTCGCCCGGAGCGACGGGGGTGCCGGTGCCGGGGGTCACGATCTCGACGATTACATTCTCGTCCACGATCATGCCTTCGGCGGCGGGGCTTTCGTAGGCGATGTTGCCCAGATCCGCCGTTGCATAGCTTTGCAAACAGGTGATCCCCCGCTCTGCATAATAGTCGCGCAAGGACGGGAACAGCGCGCCCCCGCCCACGGCCGCTTTGGTGATGCCAAGGGTCACCCCCATTTCATCCGCTTTTTCGAGAATGATCTTGAGGTAATCCGGCGTGCCGGCATAGGCGGTCGTGCCGATATCGCGCGCGGCGATGACCTGCAGTTCGGTCTGCCCCGTGCCCGCCGGCAGCACCGCAGCCCCCACAGCCCGCGCCCCGGATTCAAAGATCATGCCCGCAGGTGTCAGGTGATAGCCAAAACAGTTCTGGACGATGTCGCCCTCGCCAATCCCCACCGCGTGCAGGAATCGCCCCATACGCCACCAATCCGGCGCGTCGGAGGAGGGTTCGTAGATCGGACCGGGAGACTGGAAGATATGGGTAAACGCATGGGCGGGCTTGGTGGTGAACCCCCCAAAGGGGGCCGACTGCGCCTGCTGTTTCCCGATCTCGGATTTGCGCAGAACCGGCAGCGCGGCCAGCGCCTCGACATTGGTGATCGTGTCCGGCGCGACCCCGTCCAACGATCCGGCATAGCCCGGCAGCGCCTGTGCACGTGCGATCTGCGCGGGCAAGGACCGGGCAAGATCGGCCGCCCGTGTCTCGGGGCTGCGGGTCTCTAGGCTGTCAAAATAGGACGTCTGTGCCATGTCGCTTACTCGCAATTCATCTGGGTGGTCAGGAAATGGAAAACTCGTGGGCCGTGCGCTGGATCAGCTGAGCCAGCGTTTGCGGCGCCGATAGCTGCGGACATCGCGGAAGGATTTGCGCCCCTCGTCCGACATGCCAAGGTAGAATTCCTTAACGTCCTGGTTCTCGCGCAGGTCGGCGGCAGGGCCGTCCATCACGACGCGACCGGATTCCAGAATATAGCCGTAATGCGCAAAGCGCAGGGCGACATTGGTGTTCTGTTCGGCCAGCAAGAAGGTCACGCCTTCGTTTTCATTCACCGATTTGACGATCTCGAAAATCTGTTCGACCAACTGCGGCGCAAGACCCATCGATGGCTCGTCCAGCAGGATCGTTTCAGGACGCGACATCAGGGCACGACCAATGGCGCACATCTGCTGTTCCCCGCCCGAGGTATAGCCCGCCTGCGATTTGCGCCGTTCGCGCAGCCGTGGGAAATAGTCGTACACCATTTCCAGATCACGGGCGATCGCCGCCTTGCCGTCGCTGCGGGTATAGGCACCGGTCAGCAGGTTCTCTTCGATGGTCAGGTGTTCAAAGCAATGCCGCCCCTCCATCACCTGCACGACACCCCGTTTCACCATCTCTGCGGGGTCGAGCTTGTGCACCGGATCATTGCGGTATTTGATCGACCCTTTGGTGACCTCGCCCCGTTCGGAATGCAGCAGGTTGGAAATCGCCTTGAGCGTCGTGGTCTTGCCCGCGCCATTGCCGCCCAACAGGGCCGTGATACCGCCCTTGGGCACCTTCAGGCTCACGCCCTTCAGCACCAGAATGACCGAGTTATAGATCACCTCGATATTATTGACCTCAAGAAGGGTCTCGACCTGCGCGTCGGGCGTTGGGGTGGCATCCAGCATGGGTGTCTCTTTCACTAGGTGGCGTGGGGGTCGGGCGCGGCAACAATGCCGCCGCGCCCTTGTTCAAGGGCTGCGCTTAGCAGCTGGGTTCGATACCGGATTCCGCGGCAAAGGCCTGCGCATCTTCGGTCACCAGCGGGGCCAGCACGTCTTGGTCCGACTGGATGTAGTCGGTGATCAGGCTCCAGCTGTCTGCAGCAGCATCCCACTGCGCCACAGCCCCAAAGCCGTTACCGCCGTGGTTTTCACAAGACACCGTGAACTCTGGCCCAAAGTTGGGCAGACCCAGATCCGCCATCTTGGCTTCGGTGATTTCCAGTGCTTCCATGCCGTCACGCATCTGCGCTGGTGTCAGCGCCTTGGTGTCATGGATACCCTGCGCCGTTTTGGCAGCTTCGGCAGCCAGCATCGCGGCGTAAAGACCACGGTTATACAAAGCGGTCCCGATCTGGTCGCCCGCACCTGCGGCCTTGCCAGTATCAACAACATACTTCTGGATGTCGTCGAACACGGGGAAATCATCGCCCACGTTGTGGAACGTCAGCGCCTTGTAGCCATTGGCTTTGTCACCCGCTGGACGCACGTCGTTCTCGGAACCGGACCACCAGATGCCGATGAACTGATCCATCGGATAGCGGATGTTCGCGGCTTCCTGCACGGCGACTTGGTTCATCACACCCCAACCGTACATGATCACATTGTCCGGCTTTTCACGACGGATCTGCAACCACTGGGATTTCTGTTCCTGACCGGGGTGGTCAACAGGCAGCAAGGACAGTTCGAACCCGTGCTTTTTGCCCAGCTCTTCCAGGGTGCGGATCGGCTCTTTGCCGTAGGCAGAGTTGTGATAGACCAGCGCGATCTTCTTACCTTCAAGGCTGCCACCGTTCAGATCCAGCAGGTGCTTGATCGCGACCGAAGCGCCGTCCCAGTAGTTGGTGGGGTAGTTGAAGATATTCTTGAACACCGACCCGTCTTTGGCCGATGTCCGGCCATACCCCATAGAGTGGACAGGGATGCCATCTGCCGTCGCTTTGGGGATCAGCTGATAGGTGATGCCGGTGGACAGCGGTTGATAGACCAGCGCGCCTTCGCCCTTGGTGCTTTCATAGCATTCCACACCCTTTTCGGTGTTATAGCCGGTTTCACATTCGATCATCCGGATCGGTTCGCCACCGATACCGCCATCACGTTCGTTCAGCAGCGTGAAGTAATCCGCATAGCCGTCGGCAAAGGGAATCCCGTTTGCCGCATAAGGGCCCGTGCGATAGCTGAGCGACGGGAATACAAGCTCTGCCATTGCGGGGCCCGCAGCCAGAGTAGCGCCAAGCGCCAACGTAGTCATCTTCAGTTTCATCGGTGTTTCCTCCCTTGGATGTATCCGATCTTGCCGGGTTGTCCCGGTCGTCTCTTCTTCGGCCTTGGGTCTCCTCCCCCCGGCCATGCGTCCTTCCCTAGTGCGGGAAGGGCCACAATCTCAGTTTTTCCTTGGCGACGCGCCACAACTGGGCCAACCCATGCGGTTCCGCGATCAGGAAGATGATGATCAACCCGCCCACGATCACAAGCTGCAGATGCGCCACGATATCCGTCGGCCAGCCGAACCAGTCCACGCCCACGATTTTCAACGCAACCGGCAAGAGCACAAGGAACGCGGCCCCGGCAAAGCTGCCAAAGATCGAACCCAGCCCGCCGATGATGATCATAAAGAGCACAAGGAACGATTTCTGGATGCCAAAGGCCTCGCCCACTTCGACCGCACCCAGATAGACCGCAAAGAACAGCGCCCCCGAGATGCCGATGAAGAAAGAGCTGACCGCAAAGGCCGTCAGTTTTGCCCGCAGCGGGTTTACCCCGATGATCTCGGCCGCGATGTCCATATCACGGATCGCCATCCATTTGCGNCCCANCGACCCACGGGTCAGGTTGCGTGCNACATAGGCGCTGAAGATCACGAACATCAGGCAGAACAGATAGGTCGCCCAGGCCTGCGTATTCGGTCCGGTGATCTCGATTCCGAAGAATGTCCGCTCCGGCGCGCTGATCTGGCCCGAGGCAGAGTAGTTGTAGAACCACGGCACACGGTTGAAGAGCCAGACCAGAAAGAACTGCGCCGCCAGCGTTGCCACGGCCAGATAGAACCCTTTGATCCGCAGCGATGGCAGGCCGAACAACACACCGACACCGGCGGTCACCAGCCCCGACAGCAACACATGCACCAGCATGCTCACGTCGGGAAAGGCGGTCATGAATTTGTAGCAGGCATAGGCCCCCACGGCCATAAAGCCACCGGTCCCCAAGCTCACCTGCCCGCAATAGCCCACCAGAATGTTCAGCCCGATCGCCGCGATGGCGTAGATCAGGAACGGCAGAAACAGCGAGTTCACCCAATAGTCATTGATCACAAACGGGATCACGGCAATGGCGATGAACAACACCAGATAATAGCGATACCGGTCGAACTTGATCGGAAACGTCTGGCTGTCTTCTTCGTATGAGGCGCTGAAATCCCCGGCTTCACGATAGAACATCAGATGCTCCCCCCGTTCCAAATGGTTTTAAATCCTGGGTTCCGGGGCAAAGCCCCGGTCAGGGAGTTGCCAAAACTACACACGTTCAATGATCTTCTCCCCGAACAAGCCCTGCGGACGGAACACCAGAAAGATCAGCGCCAGCATGTAGGCGAACCAGTTCTCTGTCGCACCGCCAAGGAAAGGCGCACCGATCAGGAATTCGAACAGCTTCTCCCCCACACCGATGATCAAGCCGCCCACGATGGCACCGGGGATAGAGGTGAACCCCCCCAGCATCAGCACCGGCAACGCCTTCAGCGCGATCAGCGAGAGCGAGAATTGGACCCCCGATTTCGTGCCCCACATGATGCCCGCGACAAGGGCGACAAAGCCCGCCAGCGACCATACGAGGATCCAGATAAAGTTCAGTGACACGCCGACAGACAAAGCCGCTTGGTGGTCGTCCGCGACAGCCCGCATGGCGCGGCCCTGTTTGGTGTATTGCGCGAACATCACCAAGCCGATCACCAGCAACGCGGCAATGATGCTGGCCACGATATCCAGATTATCGATAAAGAACCCGTAGCCAAAGGCGTTAAAGGTGGTGTCGTCGATCCAGGTGTTCAGCCCCTGCGGCAGCCCCACATCCATAGACTTGATGTCGGACCCCCACATCAGATCGCCCACCCCTTCCAGAAAATAGGCCAGACCGATGGTCGCCATGAAGAGGATGATCGGCTCTTGCCCGACCAGATGGCGGAAGACCAACCGCTGCACCGCATAGGCCAGCCCGATCATAACCACCATCGTCAGCAAAATCGCGAGGAACGCCGGCACGTGCCAGCCGAAATGGTGAATATCCGTGCCCAGGATCGCGTTGATCAGGTGGCTAAACGGCACCTGCCCATCGATGATCCCTGCCAGGGTTAGGGCCGCAAACAGCGCCATAACCCCTTGGGCATAGTTAAAAATACCCGAGGCTTTGTAGATCAGAACAAACCCCAGGGCGACCAGTGCATAAAGCACACCCGCCATCAGCCCGTTCAGGAACACCTCGATTGTAAAGGCCAGTTGCTCAGGCATATCAGACCCTCCCCATCGCAAAACCAGTGGCAAAATCAGTCATGGGCAACCCCCAGATATGCGTCGATCACGTCTTGGTTGTTGCGCACCTCGCTCGGGGTGCCGTCGCCGATCTTCTTGCCGTAATCCATCACGACCACACGGTCGCTCAGGTCCATCACAACGCCCATATCGTGTTCGATCAGGGCAATCGTCGTGCCGAATTCATCGTTCACATCCAGAATAAAGCGGCTCATGTCCTCTTTTTCCTCGACGTTCATNCCNGCCATCGGTTCATCCAGCAGCAGGATCGACGGCTCGGCGGCCAGCGCGCGGGCCAGTTCGACCCGTTTCTTCAAGCCGTAGGACAGACGCGACACCGGCGTCTTGCGGATCGCCTGAATCTCAAGGAAATCGATGATCTTTTCGGCGACTTCGCGGTTCGCGGTCTCTTCGCGCTCCGCTTTGCCCTTCCAGATCGACTGCCAGAACATGCCGGTCTTCATATTGGTTAAACGCCCCGTCATGACGTTGTCCAGCACCGACATCCCTTCGAACAGGGCGATGTTCTGGAACGTGCGTGCGATCCCCTGCTGCGCCACCTCAAAGGGTTTCATCGCCGGACGGCGGCTGCCCTTGTACCAGACCTCGCCTTCCTGCGGCACATAGAACCCGCTGATCACGTTCAGCATGGATGATTTGCCCGCGCCATTCGGGCCGATGATCGCGCGGATCTCGCCCTGACGGATGTCGAAAGAGATATCCTTGATCGCCTCCACCCCACCGAACCGCAGGGTGATGTTTTTCATTTCCATCACAACGGGGCCAATCTGGCGCCCATCCGCTGTGACATAGCCGTCGGTCATATCTTTCACGCCGCAGCCCCCTTCCAAATGGTCTTAAAATCCACTGCGCAACCGCAGCGCCCGCATGCTCCGCCTGATGTCACGCTCATTGCGCGGCCATCTTGCGGGTGTCTGCGAACACCTTGGCATCGCGCACCTCCAGCGTGGCCGAGATCGACCCCTTGCGCCCGTCTTCATAGGTCACTTCAGTAACCGTGCTGACAGAGGGCGACCCGTCGTAGAGCGCGGTGATGATATCGTCGAACTTCTCGCCGATGACCTTGCGACGGACTTTGCGCGTGCGCGTCAGCTCTCCGTCGTCGGCATCAAGTTCCTTGTGCAGCACAACAAAGCGATGCACCTGACAGCCCGACAGCATTTCGTCTTCTGCGATAGAGGCGTTGACCTCTTCCACATGACTCTGGATCGTGTCCATCACCTGCGGATGCCGCGCCAGTTCCTGATAGGACGCATAGCCGATGTTGTTGCGCTCCGCCCAGTTTCCGACCGCGGTCAGGTCGATATTGATAAAGGCGGTGCATTCGTCGCGTCCGTTCCCGAATACCACCGCTTCAAGGATGTTGGGGAAGAACTTCAGCTTGTTTTCCACGTATTTCGGCGCGAACAGGCTGCCATTGGCCATTTTGCCAACGTCTTTGGCGCGGTCGATAATGCGCAGATGCCCGGTGCCTTCCTCGATAAAGCCCGCGTCGCCTGTCGCGACCCAGCCTTCGGCATCCTTGGTATCAGCGGTGCTTTCGGGGTTCTTGTAATATTCCACAAACACGCCGGGGCTGCGGTAGAAAACTTCGCCGTTCTCGGCGATCTTCAGCTCCACGCCGGGGCAGGTCACGCCGACCGTGTCACTACGCACTTCGCCATCGGGCTGCGCGGTGATAAAGACGGTGGCTTCGGTCTGGCCATAAAGCTGTTTCAGGTTGATCCCGAGCGAGCGGTAGAAATCGAAAATCTCCGGCCCGATCGCCTCGCCCGCGGTATAGCCGACGCGCACGCGGCTGAGGCCGAGCGTGTTTTTCAGGGGACCATAGATCATCAGCTCGCCTAGGGCGTATTTCGCACGGTCCATTGCGCCTACGGATTTACCGTCCAGAATGGCGGGGCCCACCTTGCGGGCATGGGCCATGAATTTGTCGAACAGCCACTTTTTGAAACGGCTCGCGTCCTCCATCCGGATCATCACCGATGTCAGCTGGGTTTCGAACACGCGCGGCGGGGCGAAATAATAGGTCGGGCCGATCTCGCGCAGGTCCACATGCATCGTGTCCGCGCTTTCAGGGCAGTTCGTGCAGAAGCCTGTCCACAGAGCCTGCCCTACGGAAAAGATGAAATCCCCCACCCAGGCCATCGGCAGATAGGCCAGAATATCGTCCGTCTGGCGCAGCTTGTCGAAAGCGGAAGAGGATTTGGCCGTCTCGATAATGTTGCGGTTGCTCAGCACCACACCTTTGGGCTTGCCGGTGGTGCCAGAGGTGTAAAGCATGACGCCCGTGCTGTCGTAGTCCAGCTTGGCCTGACGTGCCTCAAGCTCTTTGATGTGCGTGTCGCGTGCCTTGCGGCCCATGTCCTGGACGGCGCTATACTGGTCCAGCGCGGCGTGGTCGTATTTGCGCAATCCGCGTGGATCAAGATAGATCATACGCTCGAACTGGGTCAGCTGATCCTGAACGTCCAGCACCTTGTCGACCTGTTCCTGATCACCGGCGATCACAAAACGCGCGCCACAATGATCCAGCACATAGGCCATCTCTTCNGCGTTGGCGTCCTGATACAGCGGCACAGGCACGGCACCGACCATCTCTGCGGCCATCATGGCCCAATANAGATAGGGACGGTTGCGGCCGATGATGGCGATAAANTCACCCTCNTTCGCGCCAAGCTCCAGCAGGCCAAGCGCAAGCGCCTCGACCTCGTCGCGGGTCTGTGCCCACGTCCAGCTTTGCCAGATGCCATATTCTTTTTCGCGATACGCAGGCGCGTTCGCAAATTGCTTTGCATTACGATGCAGCAGCGCCGGAACCGATTGCGGTCCGTCGGCGCTCACGAGCGTGTGAGCCAAATGTCTTCCTCCCAAACCCTGCTCTTTTTCGGCAGGTCGATCGCTGGTGCGATTCAGATGTCACACCATGATGTTGACCTGATGCTCTGCGTCAACTTTTACCTAATGATTTCTCAATTCTAACGAATTGTAACAGGCGTGATTTCCCAAGGTTGCGCTTGGCGGCGCTGTGGGGATGGTGCAGTCTGCCGCTGGGGGAGGCTGCATGCAGATCGACGATCACCAGACAAAACTCATGACCGCTGCGGGGCTGAACCTGATCGCGCAAGCGCTGACGATCTATGACGCGGATTTGCGGCTGGTGCTGTGTAATGCACCGTTCCAGCAGATGTTCGACCTCCCCAAAGCGCTGGTCACCCCCGGTGCGAGCTTTCAGGAAACGATCACCCTGCTGGCACAGTTGGGTGAATACGGTGACGTGGACGACGTGGCGCATTTTGTGGCCGAAAGGGTGGAACAGGCCCGCGCATTTGAACCCCATTACATGGAACGTACCCGCGCCAATGGCCGCACCATCTCGGTCGAAGGCTCCCCCCTGCCCCAAGGCGGCTGGGTCACCGTCTACACCGACATCACCCGCACCAAACAGCAAGAGGCACTGCTGCGCGCCCGGTCTGATGCCCTGTCGGGGCAGGTGCTGGCCCACGCCGAAGAACTGTCAGCCACCAACCGCGAACTTGCCGCGATGAACACCGCGCTGGAAGAGGCAAAACGCCAGCTCACCCTGTCCGAAGCCCGCACGCGGCTGACCACAGAAATGATGCCGGCCCATATTGCCCATGTGGATGCAAACGCCTGTTACACCTATTCAAACCGGCGGTTGGCCTCTGTCATGCCGGGGCGGCGCGCGGATCTGATCGGCCGCCATATCGCAGAGGTTCTGGGTCAGCAGGCCTACGACTCTATCGCCCCTTCGCTCACCCAGGCCTTTGCCGGAAAGCCGTCGGTGATCGAATTCACGGACGAGATGAGCGCCCGGCGCATCCGCGGCGCCTTTACCCCCGATACAAACGGCGGGGTCTATATCCTGTCGATGGATGTGACCGAGGAAACCCAGAACCGTGTCGCCCTGCAGCAAACCCGACGACGCGAGATCGCGGCGCAGGTGATCTCGGGGCTGGCGCATGATTTTTCCAACCTGCTGACGATCATTCTTGGCCTGCAGTCCCGGCTGGGGCGGCTGGACGGCCAACCGGCAGAGGCCGCCCCCCTCATCGAAGGCACCCTTGCCGCGGCGCGCCGGGGCGGCACGTTGCTCAGCTCTATCGCCGATATGACAGGCGCGCGCACGCTGCGTCCGACTGCGACCCATATCCCGCGGCTGCTTGAAGATCTGACCCTGATCGCGCGCCCCACCCTGCCCAAGGGCATGACGCTAAGCATCGACAACCAGATGGATGACACCCCCGTGCTGCTGGACAGCGGGCTGGTGCAGGACGGGCTGTTGAACCTGATCCTGAACGCCCGCGATGCCTGCGGGGCCGCGGGGGCGATCTCGCTCGAAGTGCGACAGGTCCATGACACATGGATCGAATGGGTCTTGCGCGATACCGGCCCCGGTTTTTCGCCCTCGGCGCTAGAACACGGGTTTGATCCGTTTTTTACCACCAAAGGGGCCGAAGGATCGGGGCTGGGGCTGCCGATGGTCTATGACATGGTGAAATCGGCGGGGGGCGATCTGCGCCTTGGCAATACGGCCCATGGCGCGCAGGTGACCATGCGGCTGCCCTACCGCCCCGCCGTAGCTGCCACCACCGGACTGGTTCTGCTGGTCGAAGACGCGGATGACCTGCGCGCGCTGGTGCGAGACATGTTGATGGGGCTGGGCCATTCCGTGATCGAAGCTGCCAGCGCGGATGAGGCCACCGCCCTGCTGGCCGATCTACCCGACATCGCGCTGATCCTGTCCGACATCCAGCTTATGGGCGAGGCGACGGGGCTGGACCTTGCCAAACGCCTACCCGCCGATGCGCCGCCGCTGGTATTGATGACCTCGCTACCGCCCGATGATGCCCAGTTTCTTGAGGCGCAAACCCTTGCCCCTGTGCTGCGCAAACCCTTCGAGATTGCGGATCTGACCGCGCTGATTGCCCCGAAAGAGAGTGCCGCCCAATGACCCGCCCCCTCGTCACCATTCTGGACGATGAACCAGAAATCCGCACGCTTCTCGCCGACGCTTTAGAGGAAGCGGGCTTTGACACGCTGTCGTTCAGCCGCGCCCGCGCGTTCGAGGCCGCCTTGGCGACCCACACCCCCGATGTCTGTCTGGTGGACCTGTCCCTGCCGGATTCAGACGGGCTGACGCTGGTGCATCGACTGGCGCTGGAACAAGGGGCCATCGTGATCATCATCTCGGGCCGCGCACAGGTGCAGGACCGCGTCACGGGACTGGAACTTGGCGCGGATGACTACATCATCAAGCCCTTTGATCCGGCAGAGGTCGTCGCCCGTATCCGTGCCCGTCTGCGCAGCGCCAAACCCACGCCGCAAGCCGGCACCGTCGCCGCGTTCAGCGGGTGGAAGGCGCATTTCGACCGCTACGCGCTTGAGGATGAAAGCGGCGTCGAAACCCCCTTCTCCCACGCGGAGGGGGAGGTGCTGCGCCTGTTTCTGGACGCGCCCAAACGTCTGCTCAGCCGCGCGCAGATGCAGTCGAGCCTTGGCGGCGTCGCCTCTGAAAGCTTTGACAGGGCGATGGACGTGCGGATTTCGCGGCTGCGGACCAAACTGCGCGAAGACCCCAAAAACCCGCAGTTGATCAAGACGATCTATGGCGCGGGCTACATCTTTCTGGGCGACGTCACATGGAGCTGACCCCCCGTCGCATCAGCGGTGGCAGCCCCCATCTGGACGACGTGCTGCATCTGATGCGCGACTGCTTTGCCTATATGGAGGGGCGCATTGACCCGCCAAGCTCGCTTGGCCAAACCACATTGCCATCGCTGCAAGGCACGGCGGATAGAGATGAAATCTGGGCGATCGGCGCGCCGCCCGTGGCGTGTGTGGTGCTGAGCGTGAAACCGGCGGTTCTTTATCTGGGCAAGCTCTGCGTCGCCCCCAGCCATCAGCGACTGGGGCTGGCACGCCATCTGATCACCCACGCCGAGAGCCGTGCCCGTGCCCTGCACCTTGGCCAGCTGGAACTGCAAACGCGGGTGGAGCTGTTGGACAATCACGCCACCTTTCGCGCGCTCGGCTTTCACGAATATGCCCGCACAGCGCACGCGGGGTTTGACCGCCCCACCAGCATCACCCTGCGCAAAACCGTCGCCTGAGCTACGCGGTGCCACCTGCCGCCACAGATGGCGCCGCTGTCTTTTCTGCCTCGGGTGCTGCCGTTTTTTATTGCGCGCCTGCCCCTTGGCCCGCTAGATTCTACCCATGATCGAATGCTTGCTGTACAGGACCAACCCCGCCCAGAGACGGCTGTTCTATCGCGTCGAAATCGCGATGAACCTGTTCAGCGAAGTCTCTGTCCTGCGCGAATGGGGCGTCGCAGGTGGCCAGCCCAAAGCGGTAATCCAGTGTTTCGGTAACCTGCGCGAGGCGTCAAAAATGGCAGACCGCTATCGCACACGGGCCGAGCGTCGCGGCTATCTACGTCACTGACCCCAGCCGCGTCACAGCGCGGGCAAGCACCTGAACACCGGCCGCCAGATCGGCCTCGTCCGTGTCTTCCTCGAAAGTATGGGACAGCCCCCCGATCGACGGCACAAACAGCATCGCCACCGGCATCTTGCGCGACACATTGGTCGCGTCATGCAGCGCCCCTGACGGCATCTTGCGCCAGTTGCCCGGCGCGACTTCTTCCGCGCCGGCTTCCAGCGCGGTGCGCAGGACCGGGTCCATCGCGACGGGTTCCAGCCCCAGCATTGTGCCAAAGCTGACCGTCAGCCCCTGCTGCGCCGCGATCTCGGTGGCGGTGTCGCGGATGATCTGTTCCATCCGGCCCAGACGGTCCGCATCCGCGTCGCGCCACTGCATCGAAAATACCGCACGCCCCGGCACGATAGAGGATGCATTTGGGTGCAGCGCAACATGGCCGATGGTCCAGACGGTTTGCGGTGTGACGACATTGCGCAGCCGGTCATTCAACGCGGCATTGAAGGCAGAGACCGCCTGAAACGCATCGCGGCGCAGATGCATCGGTGTGGTGCCCGCGTGGTTCTGCTGCCCGTCAAAGGTGATCTTCATGTCGCGGATGCCGACGATATCGGTGACCACGCCAATCTGTTCGCCGCTGGTATCCAGCGCCGGCCCCTGTTCGATATGCAACTCGACAAAGCCGGTGAACGGATCGGGCGACACCTCCCCCGTGACCAGATGCGCCACGGCCTGACGCGCGTCACCAAGGGTCACACCCGCATGATCGGTCAGCGCATCGGCGGCGGCCTGATCCAGATGCCCGCCCCAAACGGCGCTGCCCGTGGTGACGCCAAACCGCCCCTCTTCATCCTGAAACGACACGACAGAGATCGCGGGGCCGCCGGCCTCGGCTGCGGCGCGGGCGACTTCAAGCGCGGCAATCACGCCAAGCGCGCCGTCCAGCCATCCGCCTTCGGGCTGGCTATCGGAATGCGACCCCATCAATAGCGACGGCCCATCTGCCAAGCCGAAAAGATTGCCCATCTGGTCCATTTCAACCCGCAGTCCGGCATCACGCATCTGATCGGCCAGCCAGTCCCGCGCGGCGACATCGGCGTCGCTATAGGCCGGGCGGACCACCCCTTTGCCCACCCCCGCTGCGCCGAACGAACGCAATTTGTGAAGGTCGGCGAGAAAGCGGTCGGGGTTGATCTGCATGGTTACTCCGCGGGTTGGGGGGCTGTTGCGGCCTCTACTTTCACGGCCGAGAATTTAAACTCGGGGATTTTGCCATAAGGGTCAACCGCTGGATTTGTCAGGATATTTGCCGCCGCTTCAACATAGGCAAAGGGCAGAAACACCATATCGGGCGACACGGCGCGGTCTTCGCGCGCCATCAGTTCGATCGACCCGCGCTTGGTCGTGAGCCGGATATAGGCACCCGGCTCTACCCCCAGCTTGCGTAAGGTAGACGGGTGGAGCGAACAGTTCGCCTCGGGCTCTAGCCCATCAAGCACATAGGACCGCCGCGTCATCGACCCCGTGTGCCAATGTTCAAGCTGCCGGCCCGTGGTCAGGATCATCGGATAGTCGTCATCCGGCGCGTCGTCAGGCGCGATGATGCTGGCAGGGGTAAACCGTGCGCGTCCGTCCTGTCGCGGGAAGCCATCGGCAAAGACAATCGCCTGCCCCGGATCGGTGGGGCTGGTGGATGGGTAGGTCACCGCCCCTTCACTCTCTAACCTGTCCCAAGTGATGTTATTGAGCGACGACATATTCAGCTTCATCTCGGCGAAAACCTCGCTCGGGTCGGTATAGGTCCAGCCCAGCCCCAAGCGTTTGGCAAGCTCGACCTCGATCCACCAATCCTCTTTCGCATCGCCGGGTGGCGGCACCGCGGGGCGGCCCATCTGCACCTGTCGGTTGGTATTGGTCACCGTGCCGGATTTTTCCGCAAAGGCGCTGGCGGGCAGGATCACATCGGCAAAATTCGCGGTCTCGGTCAGGAAGATATCCTGCACCACCAGATGATCGAGCTTGGCCAGCGCAGCGCGGGCGTGTTCGACATCGGGGTCAGACATCGCCGGGTTTTCACCCAGCACATAGAGGCTGCGAATATCCCCGTCATGCACCGCGTCCATAATCTCGGTCACGGTGAGGCCCTTCTTGTTGCTGAAATCGCTGCTTTGCCACACTTCGGTAAAGGCAGAGCGGACGCCATCATCGGACACCGGCTGGTAATCNGGCAGGAACATCGGGATCAGCCCCGCGTCAGACGCGCCCTGCACNTTGTTCTGCCCCCGCAACGGATGCAGCCCCGCGCCGGGTCGCCCGATCTGNCCCGTCATCAGCGCAAGCGANATCAGGCAGCGCGAATTATCGGTGCCGTGGATGTGCTGCGAAATGCCCATCCCCCAGAAAATCATCGCCGCATTCGCCCCCGCAAAGGTCCGCGCCACATCGCGCAGCACCTCCGCGTCGATGCCGCAGATCTTGGACATCTTTTCAGGGGTGAAGGTTTTCAGGTGGGCTTTCTCGATCTCCCAGTTTTCGGTATAGGCTTCGATATACTGTTGGTCGTAAAGCTTTTCCTCGACAATCACATGCATGATCGCGTTCAGCATCGATACATCGGTGCCGGGGCGGAATTGCAGCATATGCGACGCGTGCCGCTTCAGCGCCTGACCGCGCGGGTCCATCACGATCAGCTTGCCGCCGCGCTTGGCGAACTGCTTGAAGAAGGTCGCCGCGACGGGGTGGTTCTCGGTCGGGTTGGCACCGATCACAATCGCAACATCGGCGTTTTCGATCTGGTTGAAGGTCGCGGTGACCGCACCGGATCCGACATTCTCCATCAGCGCGGCCACTGACGAGGCATGACACAGCCGCGTGCAGTGATCGACGTTGTTGTGACCAAAACCCTGCCGGATGATCTTTTGAAACAGGTAGGCTTCCTCGTTCGTGCATTTCGCTGATCCAAAGCCCGCCACACCCGCGCCGCCGATCTTTTTCATGCCGCCCGCAGCGAAATCCAGCGCCTCGTCCCAGGTGGCTTCGCGGAACTGGGTTTGCCAGTTGCCCGGGTCCACGTTCAGCCCTTTGGGCGGGGCGTCCTTGCGACGGATCAGCGGTTTAGTCAGACGATGGGGATGGTGGATATAGTCAAAACCAAAGCGCCCCTTGACGCACAGCCGCCCTTCGTTCGCGGGACCGTTGATGCCCTCGACATATTTGATCTTGCCGTCTTTCACCTTCAGCGACACCTGACAGCCCACACCGCAGAACGGGCAAATACTGTCGACTTCGCTGTCAAAGTCGGCGCTGTCGCCCACCTGCGCGTCATCGACCACCGTAGCGGGCATCAGCGCCCCCGTCGGGCAGGCCTGCACACATTCACCGCAGGCCACACAAGAGGACGCGCCCATCGGGTCGGCCATGTCGAACACCGGATAGCTGTCGTGCCCGCGACCGGCCATCCCGATCACATCATTGACCTGCACCTCGCGGCAGGCGCGCACACACAGGTTGCACTGGATACAGGCATCAAGGTTCACACGCATCGCCACATGGCTGTCGTCGAGCAACGGGATGCGCCCCTCTTCCAGCTTGGGGAAGCGGCTTTCCGAGATACCTTCCATTGCGGCCATGTCCCACAGGTGGCTGGATTTATCGTGGGCGACTTCGGGGGCGGGCTGATCAGTGACCAGCAGTTCCATCACCATCTTGCGGGCATTTTCGGCGCGCGCGTTGTTGGTGGTGACGACCATACCGTCGCTCGGTTCGCGCAGGCAGGAGGCGGCCAGCACGCGTTCGCCTTCGATCTCGACCATACAGGCACGGCAGTTGCCATCGGGGCGATACCCCGGCTCCGGTGTGAAACACAGATGCGGGATTTTCAGACCGCGCCCATTGGCGATTTCCCAGATGGTCAGCCCGGTGTCGGCCTCGACCTCTTCGCCGTCGAGCGTGAATTTTACCTTATCCGCCATGGGGAACCCTCCTGTACCGCCCCGCAGTATAGGCAGGGCACGCATGTGACGGCAGTCATATTCCCGACACCCTGCCCCGTTTTTGCGCCACCGGCGTTTCCGATACGCGACGCGGGGGGGCCGCCTGCAAAAAATCGACATGCGAGGGGCGGGCAGGCTTTCCACCCGCGCATGGCTTGCCTATCAATGGCGCAACAGAAAAAGGCGCGCTATGTCCCANATTACCCTCATCCGTCACGGTCAGGCAAATTCCCAGGCCAAGGACGAAATCAGCTATGACAAGNTAAGCCCGCTTGGNCACGAACAGGCNGCGTGGCTGGGCGACCACCTGCGCCAGTCCGAAACCCACCACACGCGGCTGTATACCGGCACGCTNCGCCGCCATATCGAGACGGCAGAGGGGATGAACACCGGGCTTGAACCGATACGCGACGCGCGGCTGAACGAGCTTGAGTATTTCACCCTCGCCACCATGATGGAGCAGCAGCACGGCATCCCTTTCCCCACGGAACAGGGCGGGTTCACCAACCACCTGCCGCTGGTGTTCGAGACGTGGAAAAGCGACAGGCTCGAAAACCCGCCCGAGAGCTACGCCAATTTCGAAGGGCGCATCAAATCCGTGCTATCAGAGATATCGGACGGGGAGGGGCCGGCGCTGGTCGTGACCTCTGGGGGGCTGATCTCGATGGTGATGGCGCAGGCGATGGGGCTGGGCATTCCGGCCATGTCGCGCATCGCGCTGGCGATCATGCACACATCGATGCACCGGCTGTTCCCCATTGGCGGCCACTGGTCGCCGGTGCTCTTCAACGCGGTGCCCCATCTGGATACCCCCGCACGCCGTGTCGCGCAGACCCATATCTGAAAGGCAAAACGATGCTTACGCTATATTTTACGCCCGGAACCATCTCTGTCGCGGTGGCGATTGCCATCGAAGAAGCCGCCCTGCCCTATCAGCCGGTGCGCGTCGATTTCGCCACGGCAGAGCAGACGAAACCCGAATATCTGGCGATCAACCCCAAGGGACGCGTGCCTGCGCTGCGGCTTGAGGATGATACGATCCTGACCGAAACCGGTGCGCTGCTGGACTATGTCGCTGCCATTGCGCCCAAAGCCGGGCTGGTCCCCACGGACCCGACCGCCGCCGCACAGATGCGCAGCGCGATGTACTACCTCGCCTCGACCATGCATGTCGCCCATGCCCACAAGATGCGCGGATCGCGGTGGGCCAAACAACAATCCAGCTTCGAGGATATGACGGCTCAGGTGCCCGAAACCATGGCCGCCTGTGCCGATTTTGTCGAAAGTGATATCCTGCACGGGCCCTATGTGTTGGGCGACGATTTCAGCCTAGCCGATCCCTATCTGTTCGTCGTGTGCAACTGGCTTGAGGGCGACGGCGTGGATACGGCGGCCTACCCCAAGATCACGACATTCATGCAGCAGATGACTGCCCGCGCCAGCGTGGCAGCGGTGAAAGACAAGGGGATGCTATGACCGCGCCACATCTATGGGTTCGCGCCGAACAGCGCGACAATGAAACCCGCGTCGGCATCACGCCCGAAGGGGTTACCGCGTTGATGGCGCAGGGGTTTCGCGTCACCGTCGAAGCCTCGGACAGCCGCGTGATCGCGACCGATGCCTATGCGGCCACGGGCTGCACCATCGCGCCACAGAACAGCTGGCCCGACGCACCTGCCGATGCGATCATCTTTGGCCTGAAGGAACTGCCAGAGGACGGCACACCGCTGGTGCACCGGCACATCATGTTCGGTCACGCCTACAAGGGCCAATCGGCGGGGCGTATCCTGTTGCAACGTTTCAAGGCGGGCGGCGGCACCTTGCTGGACCTTGAGTATCTGACCGACGAGACCGGCCGGCGCGTCGCCGCCTTTGGCTATTGGGCGGGGTTCGCGGGGGCGGCGGTGGCCGTCAAATGCTGGGCTGCCCAAACCCGCGGGCACGCTGTCGCCCCCATCACCCCCTACCCCAACGCCGATGCGCTGACCCGCGACCTCGCGGCAGAGATCGACGGGCTCGCCACGCCCGACGCGCTGGTCATCGGCGCACTTGGTCGGGTGGGCAGCGGTGCCGCCGATCTTTGCGGCCGTCTGGGGATCAAGGTCACCGGATGGGATATGAAGGAGACTGCCCACGGCGGCCCCTTCCCCGAGATTTTGCAGCATGTGCTGTTTTTCAACTGCATTCTGGCGGGACCGCAGACACCGGTTTTCGTGCCCAAAAGCGCGCTGGACAGGGATCGCGCGCTGCGGGTGATCGGCGATATCGCTTGCGATCCCGACAGCGACTTCAACCCCGTGCCGGTCTATGACCGCGCGACCACATGGGAAGAGCCCGCGTTACGCGTGCATGACACCCCACCTTTGGATGTCACCGCGATTGACAACCTGCCCTCGATGCTGCCGCTGGAAAGCTCTGAAGACTACGCCGCGCAGCTGCTGCCGACGCTCTCGGCACTGGCGGAAGATGCCTCGCCCGTCTGGGCGCGGGCCCATGCGCTGTTCCAAGAACACAGCGCCGCCGTGTGACGCGATCAGATCGGGCGGATCACGCGCCCGGTCAGCTCACCCGAATAGACGGTAGTAGATGCCGTCGGGCAGGAACTGCGCCAGCCGGAAGAAAAGCGAGAACCCGAAGGGGAAGCTTTTCTTAAAGCTGCTGCCGCTCATATGCTCGACCACTTGCTGCGCAGCGGCCTCGGGCTCCATCAAAAAAGGCATCTTGAAGTCGTTCTTGTCGGTCAGCTGCGTGCGGATGAAACCGGGGTTGATCACCTGAACTTTCACGCCGGTCTTGCGCAGGTCGGCGTGCATACATTCCGCCAAGGACAAGGTGCCCGCTTTGGACGCCGTATAGCCGATAGACTTTGGCAGCCCGCGATAGGCCGTGAGGCTAGAGGTGATCACGATGTGGCCCGCGTCGCGCTTGACCATATCGGGCACCACTTCGCCCATCACGCGCACCAGCCCGGTGAGGTTCACATCGATCATTGTGGTCGCATGCTCCGGCTCCCATGCCTGCGCCCCAAAGGGCCAATAGGCCCCCGCCAGATAGACGACGCCATCCACCGGCCCGACGGCTTTGACCGCGGCGCGGATGCTGTCGATATCCTGCACGTCGATGGTCTGGTAGCTGGCGGAAACGGGCAGTTCATCGACCAGCGCCTCCAGCTTGCCTTCAGACCGGGCAGAGACGATGACCTCGGCCCCCAGTCGGCCCAGCTTATGTGCCAGCGCTTCGCCCAGTCCGGCGCTCGCCCCGATCAGCCAATAGCGTTTTCCTGTCCATTCGGTCATGCTGCGTCCTTTCTGCGGATGGTGGCGACCAATTCGGCCACCTTCACCCCAAATTTTCGGAACTGACTCCGGTTGATGATCGTGCCATCGCCGGTCAGATACATCCAGTCCACGGTATTCAGCAGGTGCCCGCCCACGTCATCGGGCAGCCTGATGGTGTATTTCGACTGCACCGTCGCACCGACGTTGCGGCCCTTGGCCGTGCCTTTGACGTCCGGGGCGGTGGCGGTGAAATGCCCCGTCTCGCCCAATGTGATCGTCCATGTGCGGTCTTGGGTCGTGTTGTCGTCATAGACGAAATGTTCTTCGATACGTGCGGTGTCGCCGTCCCATGTCACGTTGAAATCTGCCACGAAACTGCTGGTGACCCGCCCCGCGGGGCCAAAGATCACGCCTTCGCAGACCATCGCCCCGTCCAGATGTTTCCTCATGTCAAAGACAGTGTAGTCATCCGCATAATCCGACGGCTTTTGCGCAGGGAAATCGGTGATCCGCCGCCGCGCCAGCCAGATTGCGGCCACCACTGCGGCCCCCAGAGCAAACTGCAACATGTCCATCATTCTTCATCATCCTTTTGCATCGGCGTGGCGGCCAGAAAACCGATGGCCAACAGCTTGAGCCCGCAAGGCACGCCAGCATAGAGCCATATGAGCGTCGAGATTGCCACCGGTCCATTGCCCGTCGTACCGCTGTCAAAGCCGGACGCCTGCAGGGTGGGAAGTAGCGTTATCGCCGCGAAGGCAAGGGCGAATTTCGACACCAGCGACCACAGCCCGAACCCCTCGGCGGCCTGCGGGGCGACCACCGCCATCCGCGCGGAGAACATCGCGGGCAGCAGTGTCAGGTCGGCCCCCAGCACCGCGCCAGAGGCGATGCAGACCAGCACGAACCACGCCACATCCCCCGCCCCCAGCAGCAAAGTCCCTGCAAACACAAGGATCGCCAAGCCCATTGCGGANAGCAGGACGGGTTTGGGGCTGAAACGCTCTGCCAGCTTGCCCCANANCGGCGCGGCCACNGCAGCCGAAAGAAAGAAGAGCAACAGCAGCGCCCCCGCCCACCCCGGTGCGCGCAGCACGCTTTCNACGTAGAACAGAAATAACGTAGATGTGACCGCGACAGGGGCCGCATTGAACAGCGCGATCAGCAGCAACCGACGGGCAATCGGATCGCGCAACACCACGGCGATCCCCGTCGGACCCGCGATATCCGCGCCGCGCCATTCGCCCCGCATGGCAAAAACGCTGCCCAGACCAAGCGCGGCAAAACCGATGGCAAACCCTGTAAACGGGGCCCCCATCACCAGCCCCAGCATCACAGGCAGGACCGAGGCCGCGCAGACACCCAGCAACGCTCCCGTCTCGCGCCAGCGCGCCAGCACCAGATGCCCGCGCCCGGGCAACTGCGCGGCTTTGGCGACCCCTTGCGCGTAAAAGCAGATCGTCAGAAAGCTGAACGCCGAAAACACCCCCGTCAGTGTCAGCGCGAACCACATCAGCGGCGGCAGCAAGGGCGGCACTGCAAACAGGGCAAACATCGATACAGCCATCAGGGCGACACCGACGGCGACCGCCGTGCTACGCCTGTGGCGCAAGGCTTGCGATAGCCGCCCCAGCAACGGGTCCTGCACCACATCCAACAGGCGCAGCGCAAAAAGCACCGTGCCCAAAGCCCCAAGAGACACCCCGTATTCATCAACAAAGAACTTGGGTGCGTGAATATAAATCGGCAGCCCCGCCGCCGCCAGAAGCGACGCAAACAGCGCATAGGCAGGCAGTTGATGTGCCGAACGGGTCACGTGCCCGACAC
>JGI24660J20065_1000063_pt1 | contig 36848 bp, 41 predicted proteins | sample MalvirmetaMSP134_FD_20065 | JGI IMG/M metagenome (IMG submission 20065) | reverse complement strand
GCCACAACCTGCTGCTGGATCAGGGGCTGAAATCCTATGCCGATGCAGTGCGCAAGCTGATCCCCAAGGTCGAGGTGATCGACGATTACACCATCAAATTCTATTTCAGCCCCGGCGTGTCCCGGCGCAGCCTGATCGAACAGGTCGGCGGCGTGCCGGCGTGGTCGAAAAAATGGTACGAGGAAACCGGCGCGCGGCTCGACGAATCGCGGCTGGAAACCTCGCCCGGGTCGGGCCCCTATATGATAGACAGTATCGATGTGAACCGTCGCATCGTCTATAAACGCAACCCCGATTACTGGGGCAAGGACCTGCCGTTCAACGTGGGCCGCAACAATTTCGATAAAATCCGCGTCGAATACTTCGGCGACGAGAATTCCGCGTTCGAGGCCTTCAAGGCGGGTGAATATACCTTCCGCACCGAGGGCAGCTCGAAACAATGGGCGTCATCCTATGACTTCCCCAAGGTGACCGCGGGGCAGGTGGTGAAAGAGGATATCCCCGACGGGTCGCCTCCCACGCCCTCGGGCATCGTGTTCAACCTTGGCCGCGAGGTCTTGCAGGACAAGCGCGTGCGCGAGGCCGTGGCCCTGGGGTTCAATTTTGAATGGACCAATGAATCGCTGCAATACGGGCTGTTCAAACAGCGGGCGTCGTTTACGCAGGACACGCCCCTGATGGCCACGGGCGCACCCCAAGGGGCGGAACTGGCGCTGCTGGAAAGCCTTGGCGATGTCGTGCCGCCCGAACTGCTGACGCAAGACGCGGTGGTGCCGCATACGTCGGATGCGAGCCGCCTGTCGGACCGTCGCAACCTGCGCCGCGCAATGAAGCTGCTGGACGAGGCCGGTTGGGCCGTGGGCGATGACGGCAAACGCTATAATGCGCAGGGCAAACCCTTGCAGTTGCGGTTCTTGCTGAACTCCTCGGGGTCGGCGACGCTGTCGGCGGTGATTGAAAACTTTATGTCGAATTTGCAGAACATGGGCATTGATGCCGTGCTCGAGAAAGTCGACAGTTCCCAATACACGGCCCGCGAACGGGACCGCGATTACGACATGGTCTATGACAGCTATGGGGCGTTTCTGGGCACAGGCACCGGGCTGGAACAACGCTATGGGTCAGAGGCGGCCGCCTATTCGCTGTTCAACCCTGCAGGGCTTGCCAGCCCGCTGGTGGATGCGATTGTGACCGCGTCGCTGGCGGCCGACACGAAAGAGGAAGAGGACGCCAGCCTGATGGCGCTGGATCGGGCACTGCGCTATGAATTTTTCATGATCCCGACCTGGTATAACGACAGTTTCTGGACCGCCTATTACGACCAGTACGAACACCCCGAAACGCAGCCGCCTTACGCTTTGGGTTACCTCGATTTCTGGTGGTACAATGCCGATAAAGCAGACGCCTTGCGCGCTGCAGGCGCACTGAGGTAAACGCCGGCCATGGGCGCATATATTCTTCGACGGCTGTTGCTGATCATACCGACGTTGCTTGGGATCATGCTGATCAACTTTGCACTGGTGCAGTTTGTGCCGGGTGGCCCTGTTGAGCAGGCGATCGCGCGTATTCAGGGCGGTGGTGACGTGTTCGAAGGGTTCTCTGGCGGGGGATCGGATGCGGGGAATGCCGCAGATACCGGCGGCAACGAGAATTACGTTGGCGCACGGGGCCTGCCGCCCGAATTCATCGCAGAGCTTGAGAAAGAATTCGGCTTTGACAAACCGCCGGTAGAGCGGTTCGTGAACATGCTGTGGAATTACATGCGGTTCGATTTCGGCGACAGCTACTTCCGGTCGATCAGCGTGATCGAGTTGATCAAGGAAAAGCTGCCCGTGTCGATCACGCTGGGGCTGTGGTCCACGTTGATTGCCTATCTGGTGTCGATCCCCCTTGGCATCCGCAAGGCGGTCAAGGATGGCACGGCCTTTGATACATGGACATCGGGCGCGATTATCGCCGCCTATGCGATCCCGGGCTTTCTGTTCGCGATCCTGCTGCTGGTGCTGTTGCGGGCGGGTCCTACTGGCAGATATTCCCGCTGCGGGGGCTGACCTCGGATAACTTTGACCAGCTGAGCCCCTTGGGCAAGGTCGCGGATTACTTCTGGCACATCACGCTGCCGGTGCTGGCCTCGACCATCTCGGCCTTTGCGACGCTGACCTTGCTGACCAAGAACAGCTTTCTCGACGAGATCAAGAAGCAATATGTCGTCACGGCGCGGGCCAAGGGGCTGTCGGAGCGTAAGGTGTTGTACGGCCACGTCTTCCGCAACGCGATGCTGATCGTGATCGCGGGCTTTCCAGCGGTTTTTATCGGTGTGTTCTTTGGCGGCTCGCTGATCATCGAGACGATCTTTAGCCTTGATGGCCTGGGCCGTCTGGGGTTCGAGGCGGCGGTTGCGCGGGATTATCCGATCGTCTTCGGGACGCTGTTCATCTTTGGCCTTATCGGTCTGCTGGTCGGTATCCTGTCTGACCTGATGTATGTGGTCGTCGACCCGCGCATCGACTTTGAAAAACGCGAGGGCTGAACCCGATGGCGCTATCCCCGCTGAACCAACGCCGCTGGCGTAACTTTACCCGTAACCGTCGCGCCTATTGGAGCCTTTGGATTTTTGCGATCCTGTTTGGCATCTCGCTGTTCGCTGAATTTGTGGCCAACGACAAACCGATCCTCGTGAACTATCGCGGCGACTATTACATGCCGATCTTCAAGTTCTACCCCGAGACCGAGTTCGGCGGCGATTTCCTGACCGAAGCGGTGTACCGCGACCCCGAAGTGCAATGTCTGATTGCCTCGGGCGGGTTGATCGACTGTCTGGACGACCCCGAGGGGATCATCGAGGACGCGCAGGATGGCGAGGTCGCGGGCGAGCCGATTGCGGCGGGTTGGTCGATCTGGCCGCCCATCCCCTATAGCTTTGACACCGCCGTGGACCGGCCGGGCGCGGCCCCGCTGCCGCCGAACGGGCAGAACCTGCTGGGCACCGATGGCACCAAACGCGACGTGCTCGCGCGGGTCATTCATGGCTTCCGGCTGTCGATCATCTTTACCCTGATTGTGACGGGGGCGGCATCGTTGATCGGGATCATCGCGGGGGCGGTGCAGGGGTTCTTTGGCGGCTGGACGGATCTGATCTTCCAGCGCGTGATCGAGATCTGGACCTCGACCCCGTCGCTTTATGTGATCATCATCATGTTCGCCATTCTGGGGCGCAGTTTCTGGCTGCTGGTGTTCTTGCTGGTGCTGTTCAGTTGGACATCGCTGGTGGGTGTGGTGCGGGCCGAATTCCTGCGCGCGCGGAACCTTGAATATGTGCGTGCGGCGCGCGCGCTTGGGGTGGGGAATATGACGATCATGTTCCGCCACATGCTGCCCAATGCGATGGTCGCGATGCTGACGATGCTGCCGTTCATCATCACCGGCACGATCAGCACGCTCGCGATCCTTGATTTTCTGGGCTTCGGCCTGCCGTCGTCGGCCCCGTCCCTGGGGGAGCTGACGTTGCAAGCCAAGCAGAACCTGCAAGCGCCCTGGCTGGCGTTCACCGCGTTCTTCACCTTTGCCATCATGCTGTCGCTGCTGATCTTTATCTTTGAAGGGATCCGCGACGCCTTTGACCCGAGAAAGACGTTCTCATGACGCCTTCGACCCAGAACGCCGCGGTGCTGCAAGTGGATGACCTGCGCGTCTCCTTCCGTCAGGAAGGCGCGTTGACCCATGCGGTCAAGGGCGTGAGCTTTGCTGTGCAGCGCGGGGAGACCGTGGCGCTGGTGGGGGAGTCCGGCTCGGGTAAATCCGTATCGGCGCTGAGCACCGTATCGCTGTTGGGCGACAGTGCCGAGGTGTCGGGGTCGGTGCTGTATGACGGGCAGCAGATGGTCGGGGCGAGCGACAAGCTGCTGCGCAAGGTGCGTGGCAATGACATCAGCTTTATCTTTCAAGAGCCGATGACCTCGCTGAACCCGCTGCATACGATCGAAAAGCAGCTGGCGGAATCGCTGGCGCTGCATCAGGGCGTAGCAGGGGCCGAGGCGCGGGCGCGTATCCTTGAACTGCTGGACAAGGTCGGGATCGTGGATGCGCANAGCCGGTTGGGGGCCTACCCGCATCAGCTGTCGGGTGGGCAACGNCAACGGGTGATGATCGCGATGGCGTTGGCCAACAAGCCCGATGTGCTGATCGCGGATGANCCGACCACGGCCTTGGACGTGACCATTCAGGCGCAGATATTGGACCTGCTGAAAGAGCTGAAAGACAGCGANGGCATGGGCCTGCTGTTCATCACCCATGATCTGGGNATCGTGCGCCGCATTGCCGACCGCGTCTGCGTGATGAAACAGGGCGAGNTTGTCGAACACGGCCCCACGCANGAGATTTTTGACAACCCGCAGCACCCCTATACGATCAAGCTTTTGGGGGCGGAGCCGTCGGGCCGACCGGACCCGGTTGCACCGGATGCCGAGGTGATCGCCAGCACCGATCATCTGAAGGTCTGGTTCCCGATCCAGAAGGGGTTCATGCGCAAGACGGTGGATCACGTGAAGGCGGTAAACGACGCGTCGCTGTCGGTGCGCGCGGGGGAAACCCTTGGTATCGTGGGTGAATCCGGGTCGGGCAAGACGACGCTGGCACTGGCGATCATGCGCTTGATCTCCTCTGAAGGGGGGATCAGCTTTATGGGGCAGGACGTGCGCAGTTGGTCCACGCGGCAGTTGCGGCGGTTGCGCAAGGATATGCAGATCGTGTTTCAGGATCCGTTCGGCAGCCTGTCGCCGCGGATGACCTGTATGCAGATCATCGCCGAAGGGCTGAGCGTGCATAAGGTGGACCCCGACCGCGATCCGCGCGACCTGGTGCGCGATGTGATGATCGAGGTGGGCTTGGACCCGGCCACGATGGACCGCTATCCGCACGAGTTTTCCGGCGGGCAACGTCAGCGGATCGCGATTGCGCGGGCGATGGTGCTGCGGCCCAAGCTGCTGGTGCTGGACGAGCCGACCTCGGCGCTGGATATGACCGTGCAGGTGCAGATCGTGGACCTGCTGCGCAATCTGCAGCGCAAATACGGGCTGGCCTATCTGTTCATCAGCCACGACCTGAAGGTCGTGCGCGCGATGTCGCATAAGGTGATGGTGATGAAGCGGGGGGATGTGGTCGAATACGGCGATGTCGATACGCTGTATGACAATCCGCAGTCAGACTATACGCGCACCTTGCTACAGGCGACGACCTGAGCAGGCCAAGCTTAAGAGCTTGGCCCGATCATAAAGCAGTTCACATTGCGGGCGACCAGACGGCGGCAGGCCAGATCGGCTGTCTCGCGGGTCATGCCAAGGAAGTTGGCGTCGAACCCTTGCGGGCGACGCACGACTTTGCGCAGGCTGCCGTCGAGGGTCGAGATTTCGGACAATGCGGTTTTCAGCAACACTTTCTCGGCGGCATAGCGGCTGGGATAGCGGCCCACATTCACGCCCCAGTGACGGCCACCAGATGTCGACACGCGTGTGATGACCTCGGGGGCGGGGGGCGCTTTGGGTGTGACCTGTTTGACCGCGGCGGTTTCAACCAGCGATGCGGCAGCCGAGGGGCGCAGCGTGGGCCGGACCGAGACCGAGGCGAGCAGGGTTTCCGCCTCTGCTGCGGGTTCCGGTGTCGGAGCAGGGGCCTCTGCCACGACGGGCGGCGCGGTTTTCTGCGCCTCTTTCAGCGCGGCGGTGATGTCTGAGTTCAGGATCGGCGAGGTCGCTTGGGGCACCTCTGCGGTGGCGACCACGACCTGAGGCTGGTGGCCCGGACGCAATGTGGGACGTTTGGAAGTGGTGACGGCCCCCACGAGGCGGATGACCTTGCCCGCGGCCCCGTCGGATGCAACGGGCGTATCTTCGACATCGGCGTAAGCAGGTTTGGAGGGTTTTTTCAGCGGCGCGCTGGAGGGGGCGCGGCGGAAGCCCAGATCCATCAGCTCGGCCACTTTGGCGTTCCGCGCGCTGGTGGAGGTGCCGCCGAAGACGGTCACGATAATGCGTTCATTGCCCCGTTCGGCCGAGGCGGTGAGGTTGAAGCCAGCGGCGCGGGTGTAGCCGGTCTTGATCCCGTCGGCACCTTTGTAGGACGACAGGAAGCGACGGTTGGTGTGGCTGACCTTGCGCACGCCCGCATCGGCAGTGATGCGCGAGAACAGGTTGTAGTATTCGGGGTGATCATACAGCAGGTGGCGGCCCATGATGGTCATGTCATGTGCGGTCGACATGTGGCCGGATTCTGTCAGGCCGTGGGCGTTCTTGAAGGTGGTGTTGGTCATGCCAAGCGCCTTGGCGGTGCGGTTCATGCGGCGGGCGAACTTGGCTTCGGACCCTTCGATGGCTTCCCCGATGGCGGTGGCGGCGTCATTGGCAGATTTGACGGCCGCGGCGCGGATCAGGTAGCGCAGGGCGATGGTCTGGCCCGATTTCAGCCCCAATTTGCTGGGCGGTTCGGACGCCGCGTGGCTGGTGATCTTGACCTTGCTGTCGAGCGAGATCTCACCACGCTTAATCGCCTCGAATGCGATATAAAGTGTCATCATTTTGGTGAGGGAGGCCGGGTGCAGACGGGTATCCGCGTTTCGGGAGTGCAACACTTCGCCGGTTCGGGCGTCGATCACATAGGCGGCATAGGGGGCCGCCATTGCGCTGAGCGGCAGGATCAGCAAGATCCATATAGCCGCAAGAATAAATAGCCCATACCGGGCTGGCTGCACACGCCGCACTCTCATCATAACTGCCTTTGCTCTGCCTCGGCCGTCGATTTTTCAACTGACCATTATTATTAAGGTAAGGTTACCATAGGACGTGTTTTCGATAAAGGCGTTCGATGTGGTGCAGCCCGGAAAAGCGGCGATTTCCGCGCAGCACATTTAGCGTGTGCCCAAAACTCCGCCACTATAGGGGCGATTGTGGCGGGAATGTGGCAAGAGTTGGGCGACAACGCAGCGAAGGTAAGGCGAGAATACAGCGGCGATCAGGGCAGCAATTCTGCCACTTCGGACAGGCGGGTGATCTGGTGGAAGCGGGGCGAATCACTCGGGGCGGGGGCGTGCTCCAGCGCCCAGGTGACGCCGTGGGGGATATAGACGCCATGCCCGCCCGCGTGGATCATCGGCACCACGTCCGATTTCATGGAGTTCCCGATCATCATGCCGCGGGCCGGGCCGTCGCCGTGGGTATCAAAGATGCGCTGGTAGGTTTGCGGGGTCTTGTCCGACACGATTTCAATCGCGGTGAACATATCACGCAGCCCGGATTCCGCGAGCTTGCGTTCCTGATCCAGCAGATCGCCCTTGGTCACCAGCACCAGCCGATAATCGTCTTGCAGGGTTTCGAGGGTTTCGCGAACATCGGGCAGCAGTTCGACCGGATGGGCCAGCATATCCCGCCCCGCCGCCAGCAGTTCTGAGATGACATCGGCCGGCACGCGGCCCTCGGTGACCTCTATCGCGGTTTCGATCATCGAGAGGGTGAACCCCTTGATGCCAAAGCCGTAGTGGGGGATGTTGCGCCGCTCTGCCTCCAGCAGCCGGCCCATCAGGCTGTCGCGGTCGGTGTAATCGGCAAGAAGTTCCGCGAATTTGACCTGTGTCAAAGCAAAGAAGCGTTCGTTGTGCCATAAAGTGTCATCGGCATCAAAACCGATGGTCGTTAGCGGATTGCCCATCTTTGGCGCGCCCTCTTTTCTAATTCTGCTTTAGGGTTATATAGACGCCTACACGACTCACTTGAAACGACTTCTCAGGCAGGAGCAGCAATGCGCCTTGATGATCTTATGATGGCGGGCAAAGACCGGGACGACGACGAAACCGATCTGTTGACCAAGACCAAACCAAAGACCAAGCGGCCGCCTTTGTACAAGGTGATGCTGTTGAACGACGATTTCACCCCGATGGAATTTGTGGTGATTGTGCTTGAACGCTTCTTCGGGCTGAACCATGCCCAAGCCTTCGAGATCATGTTGACCGTGCATAAAAAAGGGCTGGCGGTCGTGGGCGTGTTCAGCCACGAGATCGCGGAAACCAAAGTCGCGCAGGTGATGGATTTCGCCCGGCGTCACCAGCACCCGCTGCAATGCACCATGGAAAAAGAAGAATAACACGTGATTGATGCACGTCTGCAACTGGCGCTTGACGGCGGTGGTCTTGAGTTGCCAGCTGAAGGGACGATTGCCGTCTTTCAGCCCCCCCGTGACAGTGATTTGCCAGGTCTGGACAAAGACCGCGTGCAGATTATCCACGATTTCAAACCGGATTATGACGCATGGGCCGCGCGCGGCTATGATGTCGTGCGCACCATCAAGGACCGCTATGCGGCCTGTATCGTCTGCCTGCCACGCGCCAAGGCCGAAGCCCGCGCCGTGATCGCCGCCGCCTGCGAGGTCTGCGACGGGATCGTTGTGATCGACGGGCAAAAGACCGACGGTGCCGATAGTGTCCTGCGCGAGATGCGCGACCGTGTGACCGTGCAGGGCCCGATCTCGAAGGCCCACGGCAAGATGTTCTGGATTTCGGAGCCGGCGGCGGAGTTCTTTTCCGACTGGCGTCAGGGGCCGGAGCTGACCGAAGGCGGGTTCTGGACCGCGCCGGGGGTCTTTTCCGCCGATGGTGTCGATCTGGCCTCGGCGCTGCTGGTGGATGCCTTGCCCGAGAAGCTCGGGTCCGAGGTTGCCGATCTGGGGGCCGGTTGGGGCTTTTTGTCGGCCCACGCGCTGACACGGCCTGAAATCAAGAACCTTTACCTTGTTGAAGCGGGGCATATGGCGCTGGAATGTGCGCGCCGCAATGTCACCGATGATCGCGCGTCCTTTGCATGGGAGGATGCCACAAGCTGGGAGCCGCCCCACCGCATGGACAGCGTGATCATGAACCCGCCCTTCCACATCGGTCGCGCGGCTGAACCGCAGATCGGGCAGGCGTTTGTTGCCACGGCAGCACGCATCCTGTCGCCGCAAGGCAAGCTGTGGATGGTCGCGAACCGTCATCTGCCCTATGAGGCAGAGCTGAAAACCCGTTTCGCCCATGTCGAGGAAATCGGCGGCGATGCGCGGTTCAAACTGTTTCACGCGGCACGGCCTTTGCGCAAACGCCGATAGGCGGGCCGCGCCTGATTAAGGAACGATTTATGTCATTCTCAATCTCTGGCAAAAGCGTCATCGTCACCGGGGCCGCGAACGGCATCGGTTTGGCGATTGCCCGGCAATTCGCCGACAAGGGCGCAAATGTGATGTGTGCCGACATCGACGAGAAAGCGCTGGTCGAACAGCTGGGCGATGCCAAGGACGACGGCAACATCCGCTTTTTCGCGGGCGATCTGCGGCAACGGTTGACGATTGCGAACCTCGTCTCTGCCACCATTGACGCCTTTGACGAGGTCGACGTGTTGGTCAATGCGTCGCGGCAGTTCCTGCCGACGGATGCGCTGGACAGTGATGANACCAGCGTTGAAACCCTGTGGCAGGAAAACGTGATGACCGCGATGCAGCTGACGCAGCAGGTCGCCAAACGCATGATCAAACAGTCCGAGGGCAAGGAAGACGGCAGCGTGGGCAGCATCGTCAACCTCAGCTCGACCACCTCGCGGCACACNCGGCCCGAGTTGATGGCCTATTCCATGGCGGCGGCNGCGCTTGAGCAGATGACNCGGTCGATGGCGCTGACGCTGGCCCCGCATCGCATCCGGGTGAACGCCGTGGCCTTCGGGTCGGTGATGAGCGGGTCGCTGAAAGCGTCNTGCGCCGAGAACCGCGAGTGGCGCGACGACATCCGCAACCACACGCCGCTGGGGCGCATCGCTTCGCCGTCAGAGCTGGCCGACACGATCCAGTATCTTGCCGCCGACAGCTCCAGTTTCCTGACAGGCGAAGTGATCGTTGTGGACGGGGGGCGGTCCTTGCTGGACGCCGTGGACGCGCCGGCACATTAGAATACGCAGTAACGAAAGGCTTTGCGCATGACCGTTGATTTCGAGGCGGAGAAGACCCGCGCCGCTGAGTGGTTCCGCAGCCTGCGCGACCAGATCGTGGAGGCATTCGAGACGCTGGAGCGTGGCCACGCCGAGGGCCCGCTGTCGGATGCCGCGCCGGGCACTTTCGAGGTGACCCCGACCAAACGCAGCAGCGACGACGGCAGTGACGCGGGCGGCGGTCTGATGAGCGTGATGCGTGGCGGGCGTGTGTTCGAAAAGGTCGGCGTCAACGTCTCTACGGTGTTCGGCACCCTGGGAGAGCGCGCGCAGGTCGCGATGGCGGCGCGCAAGGGCATCCCCGGCATGGCCGAAGACCCGCGGTTCTGGGCGTCGGGCATCAGTCTGGTCGCGCATATGCAGAACCCCCATGCCCCGGCGGTCCATATGAACACCCGCATGTTCTGGACCCCCCATGCCAGCTGGTTCGGGGGCGGGTCCGATCTGAACCCCTGCATCGAATATGACGAAGACACCGCGCATTTCCACGCCGTGCAAAAGGCGCATCTGGACCCTCATGGCAGCGATCTCTACCCGCGGCTGAAGGCTTGGGCGGANGANTATTTCTATATCCCGCACCGTCANCGCGCGCGCGGGGTCGGCGGNATCTTTATGGATGATCACGCGACAGGCGATTGGGAGGCGGATTTTGCCCTGACGCAGGATATCGGCCGCGCCTTCCTGCCCGCCTATCTGCCGCTGGTGCAAAAGCGGATCACGCAAGACTGGTCAGAGGCAGACAAAGAAGCGCAGTTGGTGCATCGCGGGCTTTATGCGGAATATAACCTTGTCTATGACCGCGGTACGAAATTCGGGCTGGAAACGGGCCATGACGCCAATGCGGTTCTCATGAGCCTGCCGCCTTTGGCGAAGTGGATCTAGGGGGCCAGCCCCCGCCCTGCGGGCTCCCCCGGGATAGCTGCCATTTGGAATGAAGAAGGCCCCCGACCGTGCAGGTCGGGGGCCTTTTCGTCTAAACCGGTATCAGCTTATTGCTTTGGCAGCATCACGCCGTTGATAACGTGGATCACACCGTTGGACTGTTTGACGTCCGCGATCTCTACGAAGGCGGCGTTGCCGTTTTCATCCACCAGCTTCATGCGGCCATCATCGGCGTAGGAGGCTTGCAGCGTGCAGCCGCCCAGTGTCGGCACGGGGTGCTCACCGCCGTCGTCCTTGATCATGCCCTGAAGCGCGTCGGACATCACGGCCTTGCCCACTACGTGGCAGGTCAGGATTTCGGTCAGACGTTCTTTGTTCTCGGGCTTGACCAGCATTTCGACGGTGCCTGGCTCAAGACGGTCGAAACCGGCGTTGGTGGGGGCGAACACGGTGAAGGGGCCTTCGCCTGCGAGGGTATCAACCAGACCGGCAGCTTTCACAGCGGCAACCAATGTGGTGTGGTCGGCAGAGTTCACGGCGTTTTCAACGATGTTCTTGTCGGCGAACATTTCAGCACCACCGACCATGGGGTTCTTCATTTCGTCGGCGAAAGCCGCACCGGCAGTCAGGGCCAGAGCTGCGGTTGCGGTCATCATCTTTTTAGCGAAAGTCATGGTGTTCTCCTCGGTTTATATCGTGATCATTTGTTGATCATGCCGAAGCAACGGGGCCATGCTGCGCTTAGTTTCAAACAGAGCGCGAATTTATTTTGGATGTTATCCTTTGACGTGCCAGTCGAAGAAGCCGGGGCCTGCCTGGGCCAGCAGGTCCTGCGCCAGATCGACGCCCATCTGACCGCCTTGCGCAATAGGGCCGCTGCGGTCGCCGGCAATCGCCTCTGACCCGTCGGGGCGCAGGACTTGGCCGCGCAGGTGGAGCGTGTCGCCGTCCAGCGTGGCCAGCCCGGCAATCGGTGTCTCGCAGGATCCGTCAAGTGTGAGCAGAAAAGCGCGTTCGGCGGCCAGACGTTGGCCCGTGGGGGTGTCGTGGATCGCGGCGAGCATGGTTTCGGTATCAAGGTCACCGGCGCGGCGTTCGATGCCAATGGCCCCTTGCGCGACCGCGGGCAGCATAAGCGTGTCGTCGATCGGCGTGGCGGGGACGTGTTGCATGCCCAAACGGTTCAGACCGGCCACGGCGAGGAAGGTACATTCGGCCACACCATCGGCGAGCTTTTTCAGCCGCGTCTGCACATTGCCGCGGAATTCGACGACCTGCAGGTCGGGACGCTGGTGCAGCAGCTGCGCCCGGCGGCGCAGGCTGGAGGTGCCGACAACCGCGCCTTCGGCCAGTTGGTCCAGCGCCGAGATGGTGGGCGCGACAAAGGCGTCGCGCGGGTCTTCGCGCGGCAGGTAGGTATCAAGCAGCAGGCCCCCCGGCTGGATCGTGGGCATGTCTTTCATCGAATGCACGGCGATGTCGATTTTGCCCGCCAGCAGGTCTTCTTCGATTTCGCGGGTGAACAGGCCCTTGCCGCCGATGTCCTTGAGCGGGCGATCCTGAATGACATCGCCGGTGACTTTGATCACGACGATTTCAAACGCCGCCTGTGGGATCTCAAACGCGGCGGCCAGACGGGCGCGGGTTTCATAGGCCTGGGCCATTGCCAAAGGCGAGCCGCGGGTGCCGATGCGCATGGGGTTTTCGGGGGTGGGCAGGTTCACAGTCATGGCTCTTCTTTAGGGGTGTGGATTTGATCTGACAAGCGGTGCCATTGCCTTGACATCGCGGCGCTACATCTTGACCTAAGACAAAACCATTGAAGAGTAGGAATCCCCGATGCCGCAGACCGACACGCAAAGCAAAACCATTCTGCGTTCATTGGCCGGAGAGACGCTGCCGGTGCCGCCGATCTGGATGATGCGGCAGGCCGGACGCTATCTGCCCGAGTATAAGGCGACGCGGGCGAAGGCGGGGGATTTCCTGTCTTTGTGCTACAACCCCGAGCTGGCGACCGAGGTCACCTTGCAGCCGATCCGTCGTTACGGGTTTGATGCGGCGATCCTCTTTGCGGATATTTTGCTTGTACCTCAGGCGCTTGGCGCTGATCTGTGGTTTGTCACCGGCGAAGGGCCGCGCCTGTCCACGGTCACCACACAGGCGGATTTTGACCAGCTGCGGCCCGTGGGCGATATCCACGAGACGTTGAACCCGATCTATCAGACGGTGCGCAACCTTGCCGGTGAACTGCCGCGCGAGACGACGTTGATCGGCTTTGCCGGTGCGCCCTGGACTGTCGCGACCTATATGATCGCGGGGCAGGGGACCAAGGATCAGGGGCCTGCGCATCTGCTGCGCACCCAGGATAACGCCCTGTTCGAGAAGCTGTTGGACCTGATTACCAAGGCAACCATCGAATATATGTCTGCGCAAATTGACGCAGGTGCCGAGGTGATGAAGATATTTGACAGCTGGGCGGGGTCGCTGCCGGGCGATGCTTTCGAGAAATACGCGCTGGCCCCTGCACGCGAGATCACGCAAGAGCTGAAGAAGCGCCACCCCAGTATTCCGATCATCGGTTTCCCGCGCGAGGCCGGCGATAAATACATCGGGTTCGCCAAGGCGACGGGGGTGGATTGTGTGGCGCTGGATAATTCCGTCTCGGCGGATTGGGCGGCCAAACATGTGCAGGTGGACGGTTGCGTGCAGGGCAACCTTGCATCGACCCATATGGTCACCGGCGGGCAGGCGCTGGTGGATGAGACGCGCCAGATCGTCAAAGCCTTTTCCAAGGGCCCGCACATCTTTAACCTAGGCCACGGGATCACGCCGGATGCCGACCCTGACAACGTGCAGCGCATGATTGATACGGTGCGCGAGGGCGAATAATCAAATAAGATTGGCTTTGGCTCTTGACGGGGGCCGAAGCCTGTCATACTCGGAGCGCCGATGGCGTTATAGCTCAGTTGGTTAGAGCGAACGACTCATAATCGTTAGGTCCCTGGTTCAAATCCAGGTAACGCCACCATCTCCCCCCCCCCGCACAGATATGACTTTTGTAGGATAGCTGTTGTTCAGCATGGCCTGTCGTGTGTCGTGTTCCCGAGCTACGTGTTTTTCATCTGCTTGTACCGGAGGTGATTGATAATCCCCTGTCGCTGGTGTCAGAGTGTCACTCAGCTAAAGGCTCGGAACTGCTCGGCAACAGAGCGGTCCGTTTTGACTGAACACGGGAGATTAGAATGATGATGAGAAGAACCCTGATGGGGATCGCGGGTGCGGCCCTTGCCGTTGGCATGAGCGCGACCGGCGCGATGGCGCAAGAGGTCACCCTGCGCATGCACCAGTTCCTGCCGCCACAGGCCAATGTGCCCAAACTTATTCTGGATGTCTGGGCCGATAAGGTCGAAGCCGCCAGCGACAACAAGATCAAGATTGAACGCTACCCCTCCATGCAGCTTGGCGGGAAGCCACCGGAGCTGATGGACCAGGCGATTGACGGTGTGGCCGATATCGTGTGGACCGTGGTGGGCTATACCCCCGGCCGCTATCCCACGACCGAAGTGTTCGAGCTGCCCTTTATGGTCACCGACGCCCGCGCGGCGAGCTCTGCCTATTGGCAGATGTTCGAAAAGCACATGAAAGACACCGAGTTCAAGGACGTACATATTCTGGGCACATGGGTTCACGGCCCCGGCATGCTGCACACCAACACCGAAGTGCGGTCGCCCGACGATATGCAGGGTCTGAAGATTCGCGGCGGGTCGCGTCTGGTGAACCAGCTGCTCGAGATTACCGGCGCGACGCCAGTGGGCATGCCGGTTCCGGCGATTCCCGAGGGTCTGTCCAAGGGCGTGATCGACGGCACCACGATCCCGTGGGAAGTGACGCCATCGTTGAAAGTGCCGGAACTGGTGAAGAACCACACCGAATTTGACGGTGCNGCACTTTATACGCTGACCTTCGTGCTGGCGATGAACAAGGACCGTTATGACGGGCTGTCGGATGAACTGAAGAAGGTTCTGGATGAAAACTCCGGTCTGGAATTCTCGGTCTTTGCGGGGGGCACGCAGGCGGATGCCGATGGCCCTGCGCGTCAGGTCGCGGTTGATCTGGGCAACAACATCGTCGAGCTGAACGAAGAAGAGACCCAGGTCTGGCGCGACGCGTCGCAGCCGATCTATGACAGCTGGATTGCCGATATGGACAGCAAGGGCATCGACGGTCAGGCGCTGATCAATGAGGCGCGTGAACTGATGGATGCCTACGGCAAATAATCCCTGACGACGATAGCAGGCCCGCGGTGCATTCCTGCGCCGCGGGCCTGATTGCTTGATACACCCCAAAATACCTAGACAAGATTGAGAGAACCATGCGTCGGCTGATATATTTTCTTGCCCGCTTTACCGCCGTGATCGGAGGGCTGGTGCTGATGGCACTGGTGCTGATGACCACGGCCTCTATCATCGGGCGCACGGTCAACAAGATGCTGCATAGCCCCTTCTTTCAGGAGAAGCTGACCGGCCTGTCGCAGGGGCTGATTGACATGGGCATCGGCGAGATCAACGGCAATTATGAATTGCTGGAGGCGGGGGTCGCCTTCGCCATCTTCTCGTTCCTGCCGATCTGCCAGTATTACGGCGCCCATGCCACGGTGGATGTGTTTACCTCTTTCCTGCCGGCGCGGGTGAACCGCTGGATCATGGCCTTTTGGGAGGTCGTTCTGGCCGCGGTGATCGTGCTGATCATCTGGCGTCTCTACGAGGGGATGCAACGCTATCTTGGCAATGGCGAGACGACATTGTTCCTGCAATTTCCGGTGTGGTGGGCCTATGCCGCCAGCTTTGCGTCCGGCGTGATTGCCAGTGTTGTGTCTGTCTATTGCGCCGTGATCCGCGTGATAGAGGCGATCCGCGGCACCGATATTCTTCCCAGCGAACAAGGGGCCCATTAAGATGACCAACCTAGAACTGGGCTTCTGGTCCTTTCCTGTGCTGCTGCTGATGATCTTTTTGCGCGCCCCTATCGGGCTGGCGATGCTGCTGTGCGGGTTTGGCGGCTGGTATCTGGCGATGGGGGGCAACCCCACGCCGCTGCTGTCAAAGCTCAAGTCCGAGACCTATACGACGTTTTCCAGCTATTCGCTGAGCATCATTCCCATGTTCCTGCTGATGGGCCAATTCGCGACCCTATCGGGGATGAGCCAAGCCCTGTTCAAAGCGGCAGAAAGCTTTCTGGGCCATCGTCGCGGCGGTGTGGCGATGGCGGCCGTGGGGGCCTGCGCGGGCTTTGGCGCGATCTGCGGCAGCTCGCTGGCGACAGCGGCGACCATGTCGAAGGTCGCGCTGCCCGAACTGCGCCGCTATGGCTATTCCGGCGGGTTTTCCACCGCGACACTGGCCGCGGGGGGGACATTGGGCATCCTGATCCCGCCGTCGGTCATTCTGGTGATCTATGCGATCCTGACAGAACAGAATATCGCCAAGCTGTTTCTGGCGGCCTTCCTGCCCGGTGTGCTGGCGGCCATCGGTTATGTTATCACGATCTCGATCTACGTACGTCTGAACCCCAAATCCGCGGGTGTGCGCCCTGCGGTGCCCATGGGGGACCGCTTCAAGGCGCTGGCGAATACATGGCCGGTGCTGGTGATCTTTTTCGTCGTCGTGGGCGGCATCTATCTGGGCTGGTTCACCCCGACCGAAGGCGCGGCTGTGGGCGCTGCGGGCACCGGTCTGGCGGCGTTGCTGGCGGGTAGTCTGAACTGGGCGGTCCTGCGCGAAAGCCTGATGGGCACGGCCAAAACCACGGGGATGATCTTTTTCATCGTGCTGGGGGCGGGGTTCTATAACGGCTTTCTGGCCCTGTCGGGCGTGCCGCAGTTCATGGCTGACTGGGTCGTGGGGCAGGGCTATAGCCCGTGGTTCGTGCTGGTCGTGATCCTTGTCTTCTACCTCGTTTTCGGCTGCCTGATGGATAGCCTGTCGATGATCCTGCTGACAGTGCCGATCTTTTTCCCCGTCATCTCGGCGATGGATTTCGGGATGAGCACAGAGCATCTGGCGATCTGGTTCGGCATCCTTGTGCTGATCGTGGTCGAGGTCGGTCTGATCACGCCACCGGTGGGGATGAACCTGTTCATCATCAACTCGATGGACCGTGAAACCCCGATGACAGAGACCTATAAGGCCGTGATGTATTTTGTCGGCTCCGACATCGTGCGGGTGATCATTCTGGTGATGTTCCCCGCGATCACGCTGTTCCTGCTGCCCTGACGGGGCACAGCGATGTGACATGAAAAAGGGCCGCGTCTGACGCGGCCCTTTCATTTCGGGAATGGCAAACGGGTGTTTACGACGTCCAGGCCATCCGCGCAGGGTGGTATTCAAAGCCGATGTGGTGTCCGGCCCCGACCAGCCCTTCGCGGGTGTGGTTATAAAGCGAGCGCCAGTAAGGCTGGATCGTGACGCCTTCGTTCTGGATCAACGCTTCGCCCTTGGCCATCAGAGCGCGACGTTTTTCGACATCGGCGACCGAGAGGGCCTCGGTCAGGAGGGCGTCGAATTCGGGGTTGGACCAGCCAAATTCGTTCCATGCCTCGCCCGAGCGATAGGCCAGCGCCCAGATCTGCACACCCAGCGGACGCGCGTTCCAGTTGGTCGAGGAGAAGGGGTATTTCGTCCAGTCGTTCCAGAAGGTCGACCCCGGCAGGATCGTGCGTTTCACCTTGATGCCAGCGTCGCGCAACTGTGCGGCGACCGCATCTGTGGTGTCCTTGCGCCATGCATCGTCGATCGAAAACAGCTCGTGCTCGTAGTCGGCCATGCCGGCCTCTTCCATCAGGGCGCGGGCACCTTCGGGGTCCGCCTCGCGCGGGGGAAGCTCGGCATATTCGGGGTGCATCGGGCCGACGTGGTGGTTTTCGGCCACCAGCCCGCGACCGGCATAGCCCAGTTCAAGCAGCACGGCGTTATCGACCGCCATGGCCAGCGCCCGGCGGACACGCGCATCGGCATAGGGTGTCTTGCCATCCACCTCGGCCAGTTGGTTGGGGCGGATCACAATAGTCGCACCCGTGGCGATTTCGTTCTGGTTCCAGCCGTCCAGCGTGCTGAACACGTCGATGAATTCACCCTCGATGGAATAGGTGGCGTCGATCTCTTCTGCTTCGGCGGCGGCGACAAAGGCCGAAGGGTCAGTGCCGTAGTCGATGTATTCCAGCCGGTCGATATAGGGCCCGCCGTAGACCTCGGTGCCCCACCACGTGTGGTCGGGGTTCTTGACCAACACGGCCTTGATCCCGACTTCGACAGATTCGGGCAGGTAGGCGCCGGTGCCGACAGGGTTGTCGAGCATGGTTTCCGGATCAAACCCTTCGGGGACGATGGCCGCGGGATAATCGGCCATGCCGGGGATCAGGGTGATGTCAGGGCGGGGCAGCGACAGCTTGACCGTATGGTCATCCACCACGGTGATCGCGCCTTCGATCGCCTGACCGGAGTCCTCGTCGATCAGCGTGGCAAAGCGCCCGGCCATCGAGTTGCCCTCGACCGATTTATCGCACCAGCCCGTGATGTTGCGCGCCACATCGTTGGCGGTGAAGGGCGTGCCATCGTTCCACGTGACACCTTTGCGCACATTCAGCACATATTCGGTGGCGTCTTCGTTGATCTCCCAGCTTTCGAGCAATGCGGGGGTGAATGTGCCGTCATTCTCCCAGATCGCGAGATATTCAAGCCAGCCACGGGTGATGTTGGCGATCTGCGACCAGTCGTAGGTGCGCGGGTCTTTCAACGCGCGGACCTCCATCTGCATCCGTACGGTGCCGCCGGATTTATGCGCGGCCGCATGTGCGGGCGCTGCCATGCCGATCATCGCATAGGCGGTTGTCGCCGTGGCCCCAAAGGCGCTGGCGAGGGCCAGAAATTCGCGTCGGCTGACCGGATCGCGTTTGGCAGCTTCGGCAGAGGCGTGGATGGCGGCGGGTAAGGGGGTGCCGGTACGGGTTAAGAACGTCATGATCTTCCTCTCTGGTCGGGTGCTGCCCCTGTGGTTCGGGCGGCGAATACGAAGCACAAGCACAGGCGCTGGATGCTTTGCGGTGATGCAGCTTTGCTGCGTTTATTGGCTAGAAATGTAACTAGCATGTATCACAGAGTTTCAAGCATTGCGCGGCGGTGCGTCAACCCACAGCAGCGGCGGTCTCCGGGGTTTGCGCAAAACGCAATGCGCGACCGATCCGGTTCAGGATCAGACGCGCGATCGGTGGCGCGCTGTTGGGCGCCTCCGGCGGGAGTTTGTTTGGCAAAATGAAGCGCGGTTATGGCGTGGGTTTCGCAGGCAGGATCGTACCGGCACAGGCCCCGAAGCCGATGCGATACCCGTCGCCTGCGGCGTGGCCGGTCAGGATCATCGTATCCCCGTCCTGCACAAAGCTGCGGGTGGTGCCATCGTTCAGCGCGATCGGCTCCGCGCCGCCCCAGCTGAGTTCGAGCAAGCTGCCGCGGGCATCTTTGTCGGGGCCGGAGATGGTGCCGGAGCCGAGCAGATCGCCCGCGTTCATCGCGCAGCCCGACGCCGCGTGATGCGCCAGTTGTTGCGGGGCGGAATAATACATCGTGTTGTAGTTGGTACGCGCGATGACCTGTTGTTCGCCGCCATCGGGCTGGATGATCACAGACAGGTCAATGTCATATAGCATCGGTTTCGGCTCTGCCAGATAGGGCAGCAGATCAACCTCGCGCTCGGGCGTGGCGGCGCGGAAGGGTTCAAGCGCCGCTTTCGTCACGATCCACGGAGAGATGCTGGTGGCGAAGGCCTTGGCCTGAAACGGCCCGAGCGGTTGATACTCCCACGCTTGAATGTCGCGCGCAGACCAATCATTCAGCAGCACATAGCCAAAGATCATCTCGTCCGCTTCGGCCACGCTGGGGGTGTCGCCCATATCGGTGGAGGTGCCGACGATGGCCCCCATCTCGAGCTCGATATCAAGGCGCTGGCTGGGGCCGAAATGCGGGGTCTCGGCGTCCGCCGGTTTGATCTGCCCGTTGGGCCGCCGGATGTCGGTGCCGGAGACAACAACGGTCGAGGCGCGGCCGTTATAGCCGATGGGCATATGCAGCCAGTTCGGGGGCAGCGCGTTTTCCGCGCCCCGAAACATGGTGCCGACGTTGGTGGCATGGTGCCGGCCCGCGTAGAAATCGGTATATTCCGAGACGACAATCGGCATGTGCAGGCGGATGTCAGCCATAGGGACAAGATGCGGGGCGACCTTGGCCTGGTCGGGGCTGCCGGTTGCCAGCAGNTCGGTCAGGCGGTCGCGNAGGGTNGCCCANGCGTCGGGGCCCAGATCCATGACGTCATTCCAATAGGGCACATCGAAGACAGGATCGAAGTGGAGNAGGATCAGGTCTTCGGCCTCTACCGCGGCCATGTCGAGCACCATATCCCCGATCGCCACGCCACAGCGCGGTTCGAGCGTGTCNGTGGAAAACACACCGTANGGCAGGTTGTTGAGCGGGAAGTCGGTGTCGGCGCTGTTCGCGCTTTCAACCCAAGAGGTNAGCAATGTCATCGGTGTTCCTTGCGTGTCGCTGCGGGTGCCTGAAAGCTACCTTGCAAAATCTGCTTTGTTGGTAATAGTCCTTTGTGTAACTAACAAGCGATTGCCCTGATGCCAGACCAGAATTTCGAGCTGACCCATTTTCTGCCCTACCTTCTAAATCAGGCAGCGGAAGCGAGCAGTCTGGCGTTTCAGCGCACCTATAAAGATCGCTACGGTATGCTGCGGACCGAGTGGCGGGTGCTGTTTCATCTGGGGCTTTATGGCGAGATGACGGCCAGCGATATCGGGCAGCGGGCGAATATGCATAAGACCAAGATCAGCCGCGCGGTGCAAAAGTTGACAGAGCGACGCTTTGTGACGCGGCTGCGCGGGGATCAGGACCGGCGGACCGAGATGTTGTCCCTGACGACACAGGGTCGCGCGGCCTATGAGCATCTTTACGAGGTGGCAAAGGCCTATGACGCGCGTCTGACGGCGGATTTAACGGCGGCGGAGCGGGAGACGCTGAAGCGGTTGCTGGTCAAGCTGGCGGCGGGACAGGGCAGCGCGGGCTGACGGCGAGCTGTCGGGGGGCCGGAGGGCGAAGGGGGGCACATGCCCCCGCGCGCAGGTTCAAAAGTTGATGTCGACGCCGGGTAGGTCCAGCGCTTTCATCAGGTCGCGCAGCTCTTGCCGTGCCGCGACATTCGAGATGTTCAGCTGCTTGACGCCGATATCCTTGAGGTCGAGCAGGGTCAGGCCACGGGGGAAGAGNTCGCGGAAGATGACGCGTTCGTTAAAACCGGGGGCAATGCGNAACCCGATGCGTTTGCTCAGGTTGGCGATGGCGCGTTCCATCTTGTCCTTGTTCACCATGCGCTGCGCGCCCATGCGGTTGCGCACAACGATCCAGTCGATCGGGGCAAGGCCCGCCTGAGCCCGCAACTGCCGCGCGTTCCAGACCATTTCGGAATAGACGGAAGGGCCGGTGATCTTGTCGCCCATAGCGTCGGTGCGCGCCAGCAGATCGAAATCGATAAAGCTGTCGTTCAGCGGCGTGATCAGCGTGTCAGCCAGCGAATGCGCCACCTGGCTGAGACGGGTGTGGGACCCCGGGCAGTCGATCAGGATGAAATCGGAGGTCGGTTCAAGCTCTGCGACGGCGGCGCTAAGGCGATGGTCGTAGATGTTTTCGCCGGGTTGCAGGCTGCTTGCCTCGATCTCTGGCAATTCGTGCATCTCGGGCGAGGGGAGGTCGAGCTCGGCACTGGCGAGGAAGGATTTACGGTTGTCGACATAGCGCCCGAAGGTGCGCTGGCGCAGGTCCAGATCCAGCACGCTGGTCTTATGCCCCATCCGCGCAAGGGCTGTTGCCACATGCATCGAAACGGTGGATTTCCCCGCCCCGCCTTTTTCATTCCCGACGACGATGATATGCGCCATTGCCTTTTGTCCCTTTCACTCCCCGTTTTTATCGGGGTCACATTGGGAAAAACCATATGGCAGCGATGGCGCTTTTGAAAGCGTTTGTGGCTCTAGATTGTGGTTATTGTTGCGAAATTCACCCGCTGGAACGCGCCGCGCAGAGGCAGTGCCTGCTAGCCCGATCGGCGCAGCGGCGGGGTGTGCGCGCCCATGCCGCCGGTGTCGATCGCGACGGCGGTATCCTGGGTCACATCCAGATGGGCGCGGCAATCGGCGGCGATCTGGGTCAGCGCATCATGTGGCCCGTGCAGACGTTCCAGCGCGCCGGCAAGCACCAGCGCCTGCGCATAGCTGCCACGGGCGACCAGATCACGGGCCGCGGTCAAATCCTCGGCCGGGAGGGGGGCGGGATCAGCCTGCGCGCGCGGAGCCTTGCCGCTGTTGGCACCGCGAGGCGGTCGGGGTGGGGTAGAGAGCGGGAAAGCGGGCATCAGCGAACCTTTCGTGGAGGGCTGAGAAGACTATGGGCCGTAGTTGCTTTCTAAAACCTAAACAGCCGCCGCTTTGTTCCGTAAAATGTGACCTGACCCTTGGGCAAGGACGCGATGTCGCGCCTCGGGCTAAGTCACAGTCGTGAAACGAAAAATGGCGCGCCCTCGAGGGCACGCCATTTCTGAATTCCGCAATGGAAAGGGTTTAGAAGCCCAGACCTGCGTATTTGTTTTTGAACTTGGACACGCGGCCGCCGGTATCCATCAGGCGGGATGTGCCGCCGTTCCATGCAGGGTGCACGGAGGGGTCAATATCCAGCGCCAGTTGGTCGCCTTCTTTGCCGTAGGTCGATTTCATTTCCACAACGGTGCCATCTGTCATTTTGACGTTGATGGTGTGGTAATCGGGGTGTGTATCGGCTTTCATGACAGCTCTCCTTACGCGTTCGCGCCAGATTTTGGCTTGTAGTGTACGTTTTCAACGATACGTGCCGACTTACCACGACGCGAGCGCAGGTAGTACAGTTTCGCACGACGCACACGGCCACGACGGACAACGGTGATGCTTTCGATGTTGGTGGAGTGCAGCGGGAATACGCGCTCTACGCCTTCACCAAAGGAAATCTTGCGCACGGTGAACGAACCGGCAATGCCGTGGCCGTTGTTGCGTGCAATGCAGACGCCTTCGTAGTTCTGAACGCGGGTACGTGTACCTTCGGTCACTTTAAAGCCCACGCGGATGGTGTCACCGGCGCGGAAGTCTGGGATTTCTTTCCCCAGTTCGGCGATTTGTTCCGCCTCGATCTGTGCAATCAGGTTCATCTGATCGTCTCCTATGAATGCTCGCGGTTAGTCCACGAAGTTTTGTGCGATCCAANAGCTTCGGTCTGTCTGGCGGGCCCGCCGTGGCGTCCCATCGAAGGTAGGGTCATCTTTGCTTGTCATCTGCGGATGCAGAAAAGACTGGAGCCGCACNTGCGCGATTCCAGACTTGCGCGTCGTATAGGCGGGATGCCCCTTCAGATCAAGAGCGTATCACCCGTACGCGCGCATGTTTTCAGCCGGTGAAATAGGGGCGCAGATTGTGCCGCACGCGGTCCAGCACGGTGTCGCCCTCCAGATCGGGGACGAAACGTTGGCCGGTAATCGCCTCGAACGCGTCGATATAGACTTGCGAGGTGGCGGCGATCAGGTCGGCGGGGATTTCGGGGATGTCATCGTGATAGGGGTCGCAGCGGGCATCGACCCAGGACCGGATCACATCCTTGTCGAAGGACGGCGGGCGTGTGCCGTGTTCCAGCGCGGCGTCATAGCCATCGGCGAGCCAAAACCGCGAGCTGTCGGGGGTGTGGATTTCATCGGCCAGCAGGATATTGCCCTGCGCATCGGTGCCGAATTCATATTTTGTGTCCACGAGGATCAGCCCGTTTTTCGCCGCCATTTCCTGACCACGCGCAAAGAGTTTCAGGGCGATGTCGCTGATCTGGTCCCATTGCGCCTGGGTCAACAGCCCTTGGGTTACGATCTCTTGGGCGGTCAGCGGGGCATCGTGGCCGCCGTCGAATTCCTTGGAGGTGGGGGTGATGATCGGCGCGGGCAGCGCTTGATTGTCGCGCAGGCCATCGGGGAAGCGGTGGCCGTACATCTCCCGTTCACCTTTCTTGTATAGCGTCAGCACCGATGTCCCTGTGGAGCCGGCGAGATAGCCGCGCACGACGATCTCTACGGGCAGGATGGTCAGATGCTTGCCGATCACCACATTGGGGTCGGGGTAGTCGAGCACATGGTTGGGGCAGATGTCGGAGGTGTTGTCGAACCAGAACCGCGCGGTCTGGGTCAACACCTGACCCTTGAACGGGATGGAGGTGAGGATACGGTCAAAGGCTGAAATACGGTCAGAGGAAATCAGGATGCGCCGGTCGTCGGGCAGGTCGTAGCAGTCACGCACCTTGCCGAAATAGGGGTTCGGCAGCTCATCAATGCGGGCGTGATCAAGGGTGCGGGTCAGGTCTGTCATGGTCTGCCTTCCGTGGGGGTCACTTCTTGGACGTATATGTCGCCCACATGTCGGGGCGTCGTTGTTCTGTCAGGGTTTCTGACTGGGCCTGCCGCCATTTGGCGATCTCGCCATGGTTGCCGGACATGAGAACCGGCGGAATGGGGCGGTCTTTCCATTCGGCGGGGCGGGTGTATTGCGGATGTTCCAGCAGGCCAGAGGAATGGCTTTCCTCGACCACGCTGTCGGCGTTGCCCAAGACACCGGGCAAGAGCCGCACGGTGGCGTCGATCATGGCTTGCGCGGCCAACTCTCCGCCGGTCATGACAAAATCGCCAAGGGAGACTTCGGTGATGCCGTAATGGTCGATCACACGCTCGTCGACGCCCTCGAAACGGCCACAGAGGATGGTCACGCCGGAACAGGTGGCCAGATCCTGCGCCATCGCCTGATCAAACCGCCGTCCGCGTGGAGACATATAGAGGATCGGCCAGCGTCCGGCGGCACCGGCCATCGCATCCTCGATCGCGGGGCCGACGACATCTGCGCGCATGACCATACCTGCGCCGCCGCCCGCGGGGGTGTCGTCAACATTGCGATGCTTGCCTACGCCGTAGCCGCGCAGATCATGGGTGCGCAGCTGCCATGTGCCTTCTTGCAGGGCGCGGCCCGTCAGGCTGGCCCCCAGCACACCGGGGAATAATTCGGGGAAAAGGGTCACGATCTCGGCCCGCCAGACGCCGGCGTAATCGGGCGTGTCCTGCATCAGCTCGCGCGGCTTGAACGTCGGACGGACAGATTGCCGCCCGTGGGAGCGTGAAGGGGTGCTCATGTGATCGCGGCCTGTGTCATGCGGGCCTTTCGTACGGGCTTAGACGTCTTTTGCATCAGGCAGGATGCCCTCGGGCGGGTCGGCGATGATGCGGCCCGTGGCCAGATCGACCGTGGGCACCGCCGCCTTGGTGAAGGGCAGGAACACGGTCTGCGCGCTGCCCGCAAGCTGCGTTTCCAGCAGATCGTCAGCGCCGTGGTTCTGGACGGTCTTGACCTTGCCGATCAGCGTGCCGCCGGTGTCATAGACCTCTAGCCCGATCAGGTCGGTGTGGTAGAATTCATCGTCGGGCAGCGACGGTAGCTGGTCGCGCTGCGCAAACAGCACGGTGCCGCGCAAGGCGTCGGCCTCTTCCTTGGAGGTGACATCGGTGATGCGCGCGACAAAGCCGTTTTTGACCGGACGCACCAGCGCGAGGTTGAAGCTGCGCGTGCCATCCTCGCTCGAGAGCGGGCTGTAGCTTTCGATATCTTCGGGCACCGCGCAGTAGCTTTTGATCCGCAGTTCCCCACGGACACCGTATGCGCCAGAGATCGCGCCCACCGAAATTTTATCGCTCACTGCAAAAGCTCCGAGTTTAAGCAAATTGTACCGGTCCACTGACCCTCGCCCGCGCGGCATTCCGATTTCATCAGGGTGCGTTCGAACCAGATGCCGATGGCGACACCGATACCGAGGATGAGAAGAAGGCGCAAAAGACGAAACATTGTCAGCTTCCAATCTGGTCCAGGGGCGGGGCGCAGGGGACCGATGAGAGCGGGCCGCTGCGGCGGGACGTGTCATTTCGTGTACCACGTACATCGGACAGGCTGCACGCGCAAAGATGCGGGCTGTCGGATATACCTGAAATCCCCGGCGCGGCAGGAACCGCGCCGGGGGATGTGCCGATTATTCTTCGGCGGCGTCTTCTGCAGGTGCAGCAGCGGCTTCGGCAGCAGCGGCGGCCTTGGCTGCTTTCTCTTCAACGCGCTCTTGCGCTTTCTTGCCGGGGGTACCCTTCTTGGGGTTGTTCCGCTCGGTTTTCTCTTTCACGCCAGCGGCTTCCAGCATGCGTGCAACACGGTCGGTTGGCTGCGCGCCCTGGCTGATCCAGTATTGAACGCGCTCGACGTCCATTTTCACGCGCTCTTCGCTGTCTTTCGCCAGCAGCGGGTTGTAGGTGCCCAGCTTCTCGATGAAGCGGCCGTCACGTGGCATGCGGCTGTCCGCTGCAACGATGCGGTAGAAGGGGCGTTTTTTGGAACCGCCACGGGCGAGACGAATTTTCATGGACATAGGTAGTTTCCTTTAGTTGAGACTGGGGTCAGGGACGCGCCCGGACCTATGATTGGTGTTGTTTGTGGTGCTGAATGACTTCAGCGATGATGAAGTTCAGAAACTTCTTGGCGAATTCGGGATCGAGGTCAGCCTCTTTCGCCAAATCTTCGAGCCGCTTGATCTGGTTCGCTTCGCGGTCCGGATCAGAGGGGGGAAGGTCGTGTTCGGCTTTGAGTTTCCCCACAGCCTGCGTGTGTTTGAACCGCTCGCCCAGAGTATAGACCAGGATCGCGTCCAGACGGTCGATGGAGGCGCGGTGTTCTTTCAGAACCTCGGCGGCGCGGGTGACAGGATCGGTCATGCGGCGGCTCCTTTCACGGCGAAGGGGAGGGCGCGATGCACGGGCAGGTGCCTCCGGCGGGAGTTTATTTGGCAAAATGAAGCGCGGATCATTTCTTTTTCCCGAAACCGGAAAGGCCGCCGGGCAGGCCGGCACCGCCGCCTATTCCGCCCAGACTACCAGGCAGTTTGCCGCCCATCTGTTTGGCCGCGGCTTCCAGCGCTTTGGGGTCCATCTGGGACGGGTCCATACCACCGGTCATGCCGCCTTTGCCCATCATACCCTTCATGGCTTGTTTGAGCATGCCGCCCTTGCCCATTTTGCCCATCTTTTTCATCATGTCGCCCATCTGGCGGTGCATTTTCATGAGCTTGTTGAGTTCGGACACTTCCAGACCTGCGCCTTTGGCGATGCGCTTTTTGCGGCTGGCTTGAAGCAGCGCAGGGTTGGCGCGCTCTTTCTTGGTCATGGATTGGATTAGGGCGATCTGGCGTTTGAGGATCTTGTCATCAAAGCCCGCGTCTTCGACCTGTTTGGCCATTTTGCCCATGCCGGGCATCATGCCCATCATGCCCTGCATGCCGCCCATCTTGAGCATCTGTTCAAGCTGCATTTTCAGGTCGTTCATGTTGAACTGACCTTTTGCCATGCGCTTCATCATCTTTTCGGCTTGTTCAGCCTCGATGGTTTCTTGCGCTTTCTCGACCAGGGCGACGATGTCGCCCATGCCAAGGATACGGCCCGCGATGCGTTCGGGTTCGAAGGTTTCCAGCGCGTCCATCTTTTCGCCCAGGCCGACGAATTTGATGGGTTTGCCGGTGACGGCGCGCATCGACAGCGCAGCACCGCCGCGGCCGTCGCCGTCCATACGGGTCAGCACGACGCCCGAGATGCCAATGCGGTCGTTGAAGTTTTCGGCGGTTTGCACGGCGTCCTGGCCGGTGAGACCATCGACGACCAGCAGGGTTTCACGGGGGTTGGCGACATCGCGCACCGCTTCGACCTGGCGCATCAGCTCTTCGTCGATCGACAGGCGGCCCGCGGTGTCGAGCATATAGACGTCGTAGCCGCCCATCGATGCCTGCGTCTTTGCGCGTTTGGCAATCTGGACGGGGTTTTCGCCTTTGACGATGGGCAGCGTATCGACGCCGATCTGCACGCCGAGGATCGCCAGCTGTTCCATCGCCGCAGGGCGGTTCACATCGAGCGAGGCCATCAGCACGCGCTTGCCGTCGCGGTCTTTCAGACGTTTGGCGAGCTTGGCCGTGGTCGTGGTTTTACCGGAGCCTTGCAGACCGACCATCAAGATCGGGGCGGGGGGGCTGTCAATTTTCAGCGCGCCGGGTTCGCCTTCGCCTTTCAGCGTGTCGATCAGCGCGTCGTGGACGATCTTGACGACCTGCTGGCCCGGGGTGATCGATTTGGTGACGGCCTGACCGGTGGCCTTGTCCTGCACCGCTTTGACGAAATCACGCGCGACGGGCAGGGAAACATCGGCCTCGAGCAGGGCGACGCGGACTTCGCGCAGGGCGGTTTTCACATCCTCTTCCGAGAGGGCACCCTGTTTGGTGAGACGGTCAAAGACGCCGGAGAGGCGTTCGGAAAGATTCTCAAACATGGGCCATGGCCCCCTTCGATCGGTTGCGGTGCCCCTCAGATAGGATGCCCGCGTTGAATACGCAAATGCCCCCACGGGCGTAACACGCTGGTGGGGGGCGATCTCTGGCCGCGCCAGAGACCGGAAGACATGGTGCTTCCGGAGATTGCGGATCGTTTAGGCGAGCGGCGGGTCTGAGTCAACCCGCCGCGCCGCCCGAGGATTATGCTGCCTTGAGCGCATCCACAGCTTCGTTCGCGCGGGCGATGGTGCCTTCGGCATCTGTTGCCAGCGCGTCGGCGGCCACGATGGTCACGTCGGTCATGCCCATGAAGCCCAGAACGGCCTTGAGATAGCCGGTGTTGAAATCCGCCTCGGACCCGGCGGGCACGCCACCGGAGGCCATCGCCACGATCACGCGCTTGCCTTTGACCAGACCTTCGGGACCGTTTTCGGTATAGCGGAAGGTAACGCCGACACGGGCGACCAGATCGATCCACGCCTTCAGCGACGCGGGCACGCTAAAGTTATAGATGGGCGCGCCGATGACGATTGTGTCGGCGGCCAGAAGCTCTGCGACGAGCTTGTCGGATTCAACCAGCGCTCCGCTTTGCTCGGGCGTGCGGTCTGTCTCGGGGGTGGCGCGGGCGATCGCCCATGTTTCGGTGATCTGGGGCAGGGGTTCGAGAGCCAGATCGCGGACGGTTACATCATTGTCGCCCAGTTGCGCGATGATCCGGTCGGTGAGGCCGCGGGTCACAGAGCTGGTGGTGTTGGCAGAGGAATCGATACGCAAGATAGACATGGGAGGATATCCTTTCGTGTTAACTTTCTTCCCTCTACATGATCCTTGCCCGTACGAACGCAACTGGCGAAACTGCGGGTGATGTGTTCAATAATGCACAGTCGGGCAGACGAGGGGCCGAGAATGGACAATTGGGAAGAAATCAAGACGGCCTATCAGGTGGCGCGCATGGGCACGGTCAGTGGCGCGGCCGAGGTTCTGGGCGTTCATCATGCGACGGTGATCCGCCATGTGGATGCGCTGGAACGACGGTTGTCGGTAAAGCTATTCCAACGGCACGCGCGCGGCTACAAGACGACGGAGGCAGGCGAGGATCTGCTGCGTGTGGCCTCTGCCACGGATGACCAGTTCAGCCAGCTTGCCAGTCGCATCAAGGGGCGCGGCGAAGCGGTGTCGGGCGAGCTGGTCGTGACCTCTCTGATGGAGCTTTCAAGCTGGATGACCCCTTTGTTGGTCGCGTTCCAGAGGGAAAACCCCGATGTGACCCTGCGCTTTCTGACCGGGGAGCGATTGTTCCGACTGGAGTATGGCGAGGCGCATATCGCGATCCGCGCGGGGCAGGTGCCCGAGCAGCCGGACAATGTGGTGCAGCCTTTCTATCAGTTCCAGATGGGGCTGTTCGCGCATAANGACTATATCGCGGCCTTCGGGATGCCGTCGGGNGTCGAGGANTATGGCAACCATCGGTTTGTCGGCCATGACGACGCGCAGATGCGTGCGCCCTTCTTCAAATGGATGCGGGAGGTGGTGCCGGCACATGCGATCTCCTTTCGCGGTCTACATGCAGACGCGCTCCGCGTTGCGGTGCTGGAGGCGGCGGGGATCGGGTTTGTCGATCTGATCGAGGGGCGCGCCAACCCCGATCTGGTCGAGGTGCACCCGCATCTGCCGGAATGGGATTCGATGCTGTGGCTGGTCACCCATGTTGATCTGCACCGCACACCAAAGGTGCAGGCCTTGCTGTCGTACCTGAAAAAAGCCGTGAAGACGGGGCTGTGATGCGTTCTGATCTGCAGGGGCATCTGGCGATGCTGGCATTTTCGGCTCTGGTGGCAGGGTCATTTTCGCTTGGGTCGCTGTCGGCCAATCTGATCTCGCCCACGGCGTTGAATGCGGCGCGGTTCGTGATCGCGGGCATGGTGATTGCCGTGGCGGTCGCTGCGACGACAGGTGTGCCGAAAGGGGCCTCGCGCGCGCCTTGGCGCTATCTGGTGCTTGGGGGGCTTTTCGCTGTCTATTTCGTGCTGATGTTCGAGGGGTTGAAGACCGCGCGCCCCGTCAGTGCGGCGGCGGTGTTTACGTTGACGCCCGTGATTGCTGCGGGGTTTGGGTGGCTCTTGTTGCGGCAGGTGACGACAGGGCGGATGGCGCTGGCGCTGGCCATCGGTGCGGTCGGCGCCCTTTGGGTGATTTTTCGCGCGGATCTGGCCGCGCTGCGGCGGTTCGAGCTCGGGTATGGTGAAGCGGTGTATTTCGTCGGCTGCGTAAGCCATGCGCTTTATACGCCGATGGTGCGCAAGCTGAACCGCGGAGAGCCGGCGGTGGTGTTCACCTTGGGCACGCTGATCGCCGGTGGTGTGTTGTTGTTTATCTATGGCTGGCGAGATGTGCTGGGGACGGACTGGACCGCGCTGCCCGCGATTGTCTGGATCACCATCCTCTACGTCGCGATCGCTGCGTCTGCCGCGACTTTTGTATTGCTGCAATTTGCGTCTCTGCGGCTGCCGTCGGCCAAGGTGATGGCCTATACCTATCTGACGCCCAGCTGGGTTATTCTGTGGGAAGTCGCATTGGGCAATGGCGCACCCGGTCCGCTTGTTTTCGGGGGCGTCGGGCTGACGATTGTGGCGCTGTATCTGCTGTTGCGGGACGATACCAAAGCGGTTTGATCAAAAGGACGGGAACCGATCCGACATATCCAGCGTTAAGATCACATAAAGTTTATAAAGGGACTATTCTAATGCGTAGCATTATTTATCTGATCGGTTTGATTGTTGTTGTTCTGGCGATCCTGCGCTTTGCGTTCGGCGTCATTTAATAACATCAAGTTTGGCCCTTCTGTGTAAAACCTCGTCGCAGGAGGGCCAATATTTATCTATTCTTCCAACGTCCCCGGATCATTCTGCGCCACATCCCCTGACGTTTCGCGTATTTCGGCGGCCAGAAACCTTTCAAAATCATCAAGATTGATCGGGTCATATTGACCGAAGCCCTGCATCCACACGGACGGGGCCTTTAGGGCTGCCGGCTCGAGCTTGCACCATTTGAGCCGCCCGCGCTTTTCCTGCACGATCAGACCTGCACGTTCCAGCACCGACAGATGTTTCGATATCGCAGCGAGCGAAATGCCGAAGGGGTCGGCGACGTCTGTGACGGCCATATCATCCTCAAGAAGCATCGCCAGAATGGCGCGCCGCGTCGGATCGGCGAGCGCGGCAAAAATCGCGTCGAGCTGTGTGGCGGGCGGTTGGGGCACGGCTGTCTGGATGTCCTTGATGCGCGGGTAGGGGCGGTTCTTATGAGGTAGCGGAAACCACGCTTAACCAAAAGGTTGAATATGATTGTCGCGTGAATTTGCAAGGGGTGCGGGCAGTTTGTACCTGAATATGAACCGCGGCTCAGCGTAAAATCTTTTGATTACAGTCCCTTGGGTGGTCGGCTAACAGAGTTGACTCTGAAGCGGTGTGAAAGTAGCTACTGCGCAACACATCCAACAGGGATTTTGGCGTGACCGATCCGGACCAACAGCAGCGGCTAAAGCAGCTTGAGGCAAAGATCGAAGCAGCCAAACGGGCGCAGGCTCCAAAACCCCGGGCGGATGAACATTATTCCCAGGCATCGCTGGCCTGGCGGATGGTGATCGAACTTTGCGCCGGTCTGGGGATCGGTTTTGGCATCGGATACTCGTTGGATTGGTTCTTAGGAACGCTCCCGATTTTCATGGTGCTGTTTGTAATGCTGGGCCTTGCGGCAGGGGTGAAGACGATGCTCCGCTCCGCGCAGGAAATCCAGGAAAAGAAGATGGCCGATGTGGCCGATGAAGAAAAAGGGCCCTGACATGGCGGCAGAAGCACACGGCGAAGAAACAGGCGGTTTGGCTTTTCACCCGATGGATCAGTTCATCGTCAAGCCATTCTTTGGCGACGGCGCTGTATCCTGGTACACGATCACCAACGCAACAGTCTGGATGGCCGTTGCCGTTCTGGCGATCTTTGCGCTGCTGGTTCTGGGCACCTCGAAACGGTCGGTTATCCCGTCGCGCATGCAGTCGGTCGCTGAACTGGCCTATGGCTTCATCTACAAGATGGTCGAGGATATCTGCGGTAAAGAAGGCGTGAAGTACTTCCCCTACATCATGACCCTGTTCATGTTTATCGTCTTCTCGAACTTCCTGGGCCTGCTGCCGATGGCGTTTACCCCGACATCGCATATCTCGGTCACCGCCGTGATGGCCTTTGCCGTGTTCTTCGGTGTGACCATTCTGGGTTTCGTCAAGAATGGCGCATCGTTCCTGAGCCTGTTCTGGGTCAGCAGCGCGCCTCTGGCACTGCGTCCGGTTCTGGCCGTGATCGAGCTGATCTCGTACTTTGTACGTCCGGTCAGCCACTCTATCCGTCTTGCGGGTAACATGATGGCGGGTCACGCCGTGATCAAGGTTTTCGCGGGCTTCGCGGCACTTGCGGCCATCGCCCCCTTCTCGGTTCTTGCGATCACGGCGATGTATGGTCTCGAGGTGTTGGTTTCCTTCATCCAGGCATATGTTTTCGCGATCCTCACATGCGTTTATCTGAAAGACGCATTGCACCCGCACCACTAACACCAAGGCGGGATATTCCCGCCTGACCAATCACCAAAATTCCATTGTAAGGAGAAATGACATGGAAGGCGAACTCGCACAAATGGGCCAATTCATTGGCGCAGGTCTGACAGCATTCGGCATGGGTGGCGCAGCCATCGGTGTGGGCAACGTTGCAGGCAACTACCTGGCTGGCGCACTGCGCAACCCATCTGCTGCTGCTGGTCAAACAGCAACTCTGTTCATCGGCATCGCCTTTGCAGAAGCCCTGGGGATCTTCTCGTTCCTCGTCGCTCTGCTGCTGATGTTCGCTGTCTAAGCTTAAGACACCTACGTCCTTACGCTTCGGGCAGTGCGCTATGGCGCGCTGCCCGAAAGACTTCCACGCTTTGACAGGAGCCCGCTATGGCGACGGAACCGATTACTAGGGAAATCGCTGGCACATGTGTCAACGAATTTGGCAGCGCCATTGGTATGCCACAGCTTTGCATTGATTGGTTCGGCAACCAGATTTTCTGGCTTATCGTCGCTCTGGTCGCAATTTACTTTATTCTGTCGCGCGTTGCCCTGCCACGCATCGGCGCTGTTCTGGCGGAGCGCCAGGGCACCATCACCAATGACATCGCCGCCGCCGAAGACCTGAAGGTCAAAGCGACGGAGGCAGAGGCCGCTTACGACAAAGCCTTGATCGACGCCCGTGCAGAAGCACAGCAGATCATCGCCGCCGCNAAAGCCGATATTCAGGCCGATCTGGACAAGGCGATTGCCAAGGCAGACGCCGAGATNGCCGCCAAATCTGCNGAGTCCGAAAAAGCGATCAGCGAAATCCGCGCCTCCGCGATGGAGAACGTTGAAGCTGTNGCCAAAGACACNGCCGAGGCAATCGTCGCCGCCGTCGGTGGCTCTGCTGACGCGAAAACAATTTCCGCGGCCGTCGATGCCCGGATGAAAGGATAAGCCATGCGTTTGACCTTCTCAGCCCTCATCGCCGGTCTGGTCGCCTCCCCTGCTTTTGCAGCTGGTGACGTGTTCTTTTCGCTGCGCAATACGGACTTTATCGTCCTGCTGGCTTTCCTGCTTTTCGTCGGTGTTTTGATCTATTTCAAAGTGCCAAAGATGATGGGCAGCATGCTCGACAGCCGCGCCGAAGGCATCAAGTCCGAACTGGACGAAGCCCGTGCGCTGCGTGAAGAAGCGCAGACGCTTCTTGCCAGCTACGAACGCAAGCAGCAGGAAGTGAAAGAGCAAGCGGACCGTATCGTTACATCGGCCAAGGCCGAAGCGAACGAAGCCGCGGATCAGGCACGTGCCGACCTGGAGAAATCCATCGCGCGCCGTATGGCCGCCGCGGAAGAGCAGATCGACTCCGCTCAGGCTGCTGCCGTTAAAGAGGTCCGCGATCAAGCTGTCGTTGTGGCCATTGCCGCTGCCAAGGATGTCATCGCCAAGAAGATGACAGCCGCGGAAGGCAATGCATTGATCGACAGTGCAATTGCAGAAGTCGACACAAAGCTTCACTAAGTTTTAACGAACTGACTTTAAAAGGCCTCGGTATTGACCGGGGCCTTTTTACGTTGGGCTAGGTGTTTGTCTCGTGTTGAAGACGTTGTCGCGCGACATCTTCATTACGCTCGGCCTTTTGATGATCGCGCAGGGCGTTCTCGACATAGGTCAGATGCGCCTCAACTGCGGCTTGTGCTGCGGCGGGATCACGTGCCTGTAATGCGTCGTTGATGGCGCGGTGTTGATCCAGCAGCGCGGTGCGCGTTGTGCGCTGTTTGAACATGACTTCGCGATTGTAGAATACGCCGCCACGCAGCAAGTCATACATCGACCGCATCATATGCAGCATGACGACGTTATGGCTCGCTTCTGTGATCGCCATATGAAACTGCGCGTCCAGTTGCGCTTCGTCATCTGCGTTACGCTTCTGATGTGCGGCTTCCATCTTGTCGAACACCGCCTGAATGACCCCAAGGTCGGTGTCAGAACCAAGCCGCGCGGCCCGTTCGGCTGCCAGCCCCTCCATGTCGCGGCGAAACGAAAGATAGTCGAACACGGCTTCGTCGTGACGTGCGAAAAGCTCTGTCAGGGCAGGGGAGAACGCGCTGCCGAGCACATCGGCGACATAGACCCCGGCGCCGGGCTTTGCGGTCAGCAATCCGCTGGCCTGAAGCTGGGCAATAGCATCCCGAAGCGAGGGGCGCGAAACGGCCAGACGCTCTGCCAGCTCCCGCTCTGCGGGTAGCCGTTCGCCGGGCCGCAGAATGCCACGCAGGATTAGCTGTTCGACCTGTCTTACGACAGCGGCTGACAGTTTTTCGGAGGCAATAGGCTGAAAGGGCATCGGCGTTTCCTTGGATTGGTCAAATTATATGACCGGAGGGGCGGGGCGGCAACGCGATTGTTTTCTGCACAATGTTGGTCCGCATTAACACTTGCTTAGGGTGCCGCGCGTTAGATGGGCTCATGATGATAGATACACGATTCCTTACCGTCTTGCTGTGCGCCTTGGTGATGGTGTTTGTCACGGGCTGCAACATGCCGAGCGCGCATTTCAGTGGCCTGCCTGCCACTGCCATAACGGTGGACGGTTCTGACTTTGACGTGCGCATTAACGGCAATCAGGCGGAAGCGATACGCACCAATATGGAATACGCCCCCCGCTTCGGCCCAATCCGCGACCGTGCGGCGCGGGCGATGGCGCAGGTCAGCGGGTGCGAGGTCACGCATGTCGCGGGGGATCAAGCGCTTGCCGTCGGAAAGCTGGACTGCGGATGAGGGGTAGAACCGTCAAACAACCATAGCGAAAGGGAGACGCGATAACAGACATAGAATAACAATATCTTGTGGATAAGGCGGCTACTTCCCGCTCTACCTAGCGGGGTCGCGTTGACTCTAAACCCGATGATCCGCAATTCTGGCTATCCATAAGAATCAGGCGGGCACGAACATTGCGGTTTTCCAAACTCAGGCTGACAGGCTTTAAAAGCTTTGTAGACCCCACTGATCTGATCATCTCGGATGGTCTAACCGGCGTTGTTGGCCCGAATGGTTGCGGCAAGTCCAACCTGCTTGAAGCGCTCCGTTGGGTGATGGGCGAAAACCGTCCGACCGCTATGCGCGGTGGCGGTATGGAAGATGTGATTTTCGCGGGCGCGTCCTCTCGTCCGGCCAAGAACTTCGCCGAAGTTGCGTTGCATATCGACAACTCCGAACGTCTCGCGCCGGCTGGGTTTAACGACGGTGATAGCATCGAAATCATCCGGCGGATCACCCGTGATGTCGGTAGCGCCTATAAAGCGGCTGGAAAGGATGTGCGCGCGCGCGATGTGCAAATGCTGTTTGCCGACGCATCAACGGGAGCCCATTCGCCAGCATTGGTACGCCAAGGCCAGATTTCGGAACTGATCAACGCCAAACCGAAGAACCGGCGCCGTATCCTTGAAGAAGCCGCGGGTATTTCAGGGCTTTATGCCCGCCGTCACGAAGCTGAACTGAAGCTGAATGGTACCGAAGCCAACCTTGCGCGCGTTGACGATGTGGTTGAACAGCTTGCCAGTCAGCTTTCGCAATTGGCGCGCCAGGCCCGTCAGGCTGCGCGTTATCGCGATATCGGGGATGCCCTGCGCCGGACCGAAGGGGTGCTGCTGTATCGGCGCTGGCGCGTGGCCGAGGATACTCGTCAAACGACGGCCGAAGCGCTGCGCAGCCAGATGGCCACCGCCGCCGAGGCGGAAAAAGCCGTACGTCAGGCCACTGTGGCACGGCAAAAAGCCGAAGAGGCTTTGCCGCCGCTGCGTGAGGAAGAAGCGATCGCGGCCGCTATCGTGCAGCGGCTTGGTGTACAGCGCGATACCTTGAGCGATCAGGAAAACCGCGCCCGGGCCGCGA
>JGI24660J20065_1000041_pt1 | contig 43729 bp, 43 predicted proteins | sample MalvirmetaMSP134_FD_20065 | JGI IMG/M metagenome (IMG submission 20065) | reverse complement strand
GATGCGGCGTGGACGGCGATGATCAAACGCGGCGACCACTGGCTGGATCAGGCCCGCGCGCTGGAAACCGTGACCCGTGTGCCCCCCGCGCCGCGCCCGTCGCCCCGCCCGCCCCGTGCCGCACGCCCCCACGCGCTGTCGGTGACAGAGATCAAGCGCCTGATCCGCGACCCCTATGCGATCTATGCCAAACACAGCCTGAAACTGCGTGCGCTGAACCCGCTGGTGCAATCGCCAGACGCGCCCGTGCGCGGCATCATCGTGCACGAGATCATGGAACGCTTCATCAAATCGGTGACAGCGGAGCCTGCGCTTTTGACGAAAAGCCATTTGTTAGAGACGGCCCGCACCGTGTTAGAGGCCGAAGCCCCCTGGCCCGCCGCGCGCGTCATGTGGCTGACCAAGATCGAACGGATTGCCGATTGGTTCATCGAAAACGAGCTGCATCGACAAAGCTATTCCACCCCCGCCGCTTTTGAAAAAGCCGCCAAGGGCAGTCACGCGTTCCCCGATCTGGGCTTTACCCTTATGGGATTTGCCGACCGGATCGACCGGACGGAAGATGGCGATATTCTGATCTATGACTACAAGACCGGCACGCCGCCCAGTGTGGCCGAGCAGAAAGCATTTGATAAGCAGTTGCTGCTTGAAGCCGCGATGGTCGAGGAAGGCGGTTTCAAGGAAATCGGCCCCGCCCCCGTTGCCCAAGCCGCCTATATCGGGCTTGGCAGCAAACCGGTGGAACGCCCAGCGCCGCTTGAGGATGAACCCCCGCACGAGGTGCTGGCCAAGTTGCACGCGCTGATCACCAGCTACCTGTCGGATGAACAAGGCTTTACCGCGCGCCGGATGGTTAAAACCACGGATTTTGCGGGCGATTATGACCAGTTGGCCCGGTTTGGCGAATGGGATGCCACAACCGAACCCACGCCGGAGGATCTGACATGACCGCCCCCTTTGACGACGCCACCCGCGCGCAGATCGACGCGGCGCGGCCCGATGCCTCTACGTGGTTGGGGGCGAATGCGGGGTCGGGTAAGACCCGCGTGCTGACCGACCGCGTGGCGCGGCTGTTGCTGAACGGGGTCGAACCGCAGCATATCCTGTGTCTGACCTACACCAAGGCCGCCGCGTCAGAGATGCAGAACCGGCTGTTCAAGCGGCTCGGTGCCTGGGCCATGCTGACCGACGCCGATCTGCGTCATTCACTGTCGGAGCTGGGGGTCGAGGATGGCTTTACCCCCGAAAAGCTGCGCATGGCCCGCACCCTGTTTGCCCGCGCCATCGAAACCCCCGGCGGGCTGAAAATCCAGACGATCCATTCGTTCTGTGCGTCTCTANTACGGCGCTTTCCACTAGAAGCAGGGGTNAGCCCGCAGTTCACCGANATCGAAGACCGCGCCGCCGATCTGCTGCGGGCCGAGATCGTGGANACNATGGCCGAGGGGCAGGATGCCGCGCTGATCACCACGCTGGCGCGGATGTACACNGGCGAGGATTTCAGCAAGCTTACCCGCAGTATCGTCGGGCAGCGCGAAGGCTTTGCCACTGTGCTGTCATGGGAAGATGTGCTGGCGCTGTTCGATCAGCCCGCCGACCTGACCGAGGAGAAGATCACAACTTCGGTGTTTCTGGGATCAGAGGCGATGATCCTTGAACAGATGATCCCGCCGATGCGGGCCAAGGGCGGGCTGGACGGCAAAGCGGCGGAAAAGCTGGCGACGATCCAGACAATGAATATCTCTGCCCTGCCCGTTCTGGAAGACGTGATGCTGACCGGTGCGGGTGCCAAGGAACCCTTTACCGCCAAGGTCGGCACCCTGCCCACGAAACCGACGCAAAAGCTGCTGTTTGATCTGATGCCGCAGGTCGATGACTTGATGCGGCGGGTCGAAGATGCCCGTGACGCGCGGCTGGCGCTGCGGGCGGCGCAGAAGACCCATGTGCTGCATCAATTCGCACATCGTTTCCTTGAAATCTANGCCCACGAGAAACAGAAACGCGGCTGGCTCGACTTTGATGATCTGATCCTCAAGGCGCGGGCGCTGCTGACCAACCCTGCGGTCGCGGCTTGGGTGCTTTATCGGATCGACGGTGGCATTGATCATATTCTGGTGGACGAAGCGCAGGATACCAGCCCGCGCCAATGGGATGTGATCGAACGGCTGGCCGATGAATTCTACAGCGGCGACGGTGCCCGAGAAGAGGAAGACCGCACGCTGTTCGTTGTGGGCGATAAAAAACAGTCGATCTATTCCTTTCAGGGGGCCGACCCGCGCGAGTTTGATCACAAACAGGATCTGTTCGAACAGAAAATCACCCAAGCGGGTCAGATCTTTCAACGGCGCAGCCTTGAATATTCGTTCCGATCATCCTCGGCGATCCTGCACCTGGTGGATACAACGCTCGCCCCGCATACGGATGCAGGGTTTCAGGCGGATGCGGCGCATAAGGCGTTCAAATCCGCCCTGCCCGGCCGTGTTGATCTTTGGCCTGTGGTTGAGAAAACCGATGAACCTGATGACCGTGAATGGTCCGATCCTGTCGATCAGAAGTCGGCGCATCACCATACGGTCGTTCTGGCCGATCAGGTCGCGTCGCAGATCAAGGAGCTGATCGAGGGCGAACATTATCTTCCCGTCGATACCGATACCCCCGGCACCTTTGCGCGGCGGCGTATTCGGGCGGGTGACTTTTTGATCCTTGTGCAGCGGCGCAGTGATCTGTTCTCGGAAATCATCCGCGCGTGCAAAACCGCCGGTGTGCCGATTGCGGGCGCGGACCGGCTCAAGGTCGGGGCCGAACTGGCGGTCAAGGATCTGGCGGCGCTGCTGAGCTTTCTTGCCACGCCCGAAGACAGCCTGTCGCTGGCAACGGCGCTGAAATCGCCTCTGTTCGGGTGGACAGAGCAGATGTTGTTCACCCTGTCCCACTACCGCAAGGAAGATCACCTGTGGCAGGCGTTGCGCAGCAGCGATGCCTACCCCGAAACCGTTGCGATCCTCCGAGATTTGCGGGCGCAGGTCGATTTCCTGCGGCCCTATGACCTGATCGAACGTATCCTGACCCGCCATGACGGGCGCCGTAAGCTGCTGGCGCGGCTGGGGTCAGAGGCAGAGGACGGGATCAACGCCATGCTCTCGCAGGCGCTATCGTATGAACGCGGCGCAATCCCCAGCCTCACGGGGTTTCTGGTGTGGATGCAGACCGACGACCTTGAGATCAAGCGCCAGATCGACAATGCCTCGGATCAGGTGCGGGTGATGACCGTGCACGGGGCAAAGGGGCTAGAGGCACCGATTGTGATCCTGCCGGACACGGGCAAACGCCCTTTGGTGATCCGCGATGAGATCATCAAGATCGGTGACACGCCTGTGTGGAAACTGTCCGAAGGGGATATGCCCGCTGCCATGCGCGGCGCGCTGGACGACCGCAAGGCGCGCGAGATGGCCGAACGGCTGCGGCTGCTCTATGTGGCGATGACGCGGGCCGAGAAATGGCTGATCGTGGCCGCGGCGGGAGAGCTGCCCAAGGATGGCAACAGCTGGTATCAGATGGTCGGCGCCGCGATGGGTCAGGCCGGTGCCAAGCCGGTTGGCAGCTCGGGCGGGATGCGGTTTGAACATGGCGACTGGGATGCGCTGCCAGTGATCGACACCGCCCCCAAAACCCATACGACGCCAGTGTTAGAGCCTGCTTTTAACACGCCCCTTACCGATATTCCGCTACGCGCCAAAACGCTGGCCCCCTCTGATCTGGGCGGTGCCAAGGCCCTGCCCGGCGATGATGGCCAATCGGAAGATGCGGCGAAATCCTACGGCAATCTGGTGCATAAGATGCTGGAAACCCTGCCCATGATGCACAGCGACCGCTGGAACGGTGTGCTGCACACGCTGGCGCAGGGGTATGACGAAACCGTCGCCCAAGCCGCCTTGAGAGAGGCGATCGCCGTCTTGGATACGCCCGAATTGGCGCATGTCTTTGGCAAGGACGCCTTGGCAGAGGTACCGATCACCGCGCCCTTGGGCCCCGAACGGCTGCACGGGACAATCGACCGGCTGCTGGTGTCGGATACGGATGTATTGCTGGTGGATTACAAAACCAACCGCGTGGTNCCNGANACGCCTGATCGCTGCCCCGAAGGGCTGTTGCGCCAGATGGGGGCCTATGCCGCNGCNCTGGCGCAGGTGTTTCCCGATCACCGCATCCGCACCGCTATTTTATGGACCCGTACCGCCACGCTGATGGAACTGCCCGACGCGCTGATCACAAACGCCCTATCGCGGGTGCGCGATCTTGACGGGACGCATGGGGCTACATAGGTTCCCACTCTAACCAACCCCGTGCAGGAGCAGCAACATGGCAACCGTCGCAGTCACAGACGCAACATTCGACGCAGAAGTTAAGAATTCCGATATCCCCGTTGTGGTGGATTTCTGGGCTGAGTGGTGCGGCCCCTGTAAGCAGATCGGCCCCGCGCTCGAGGAACTTTCCTCCGAGATGGACGGCAAGGTAAAGATCGTCAAAGTCAACGTTGACGAAAACCCCAACAGCCCCGCCCAGATGGGTGTCCGTGGCATCCCTGCCCTGTTCATCTTCAAGAATGGCGAAGTCGTATCGAACCTGGCGGGCGCCCGCCCCAAGGCCGCGCTGCAAGGCTGGATCGAAGAGTCGATCTAAGCTGCCGCACCCGCAGCAAGCACATTCAATGGCGCGTCAGGCAAAGGCTTGGCGCGCTATTTTTTTGATCCGCTCGAACCGCATGACATTGGCGATAGATCCATGTTCTTGAATCCGGTTCCAGTCGGTCAGGATCTGCACCCGCGTCAGGAAGTGCACCGTGGGATCATCGGGCGGCACCAGCGTGTATCCTTCAAAGAACGCGTCCCAGGCGGCGGGGGGAACGCTATGGCCTTTGGGCAAGGCATCAAGGTCGCCGACCATCTGGGTATAGCTTTGCAGCAGTCGCGCGATGTCATAGCCCACGGGCGACGGTGTGGTCGCTGAAAAATCGAACGCTGCCGTCTCGTCGGGCGCCATCACCAGATTATACCCGTTCAAATCGCCATGTTTCGCTGCGATCTGGCCCGCGTGCCCTTGGGCCTGCGGCGCGTAGTCCGCGATACGGCCCACATAGGCCGCAAATCGTTGCTTGCCGTTGATCCGACGTGCACCGCTTTCAACACGCGCCACCAGACGGTGCAGGTGATTGACCATGAACCGCGGCTGAAACGGATGGGTGCCCTGCAAAGTGGCCCCGTGAAACGCCGCCAGCCAGCCGCCCGCCCGTCGCAGCAAGGGGGCGTGATCCTCTCTCTGGCGGCACAGGTCCAGAAACGTGTCGCCCTTGGCAAAGCGCATCAGATAGGCCTGCTGGCCCGGGTCCGCCGCGAGGATTTGTGGCACGCTATAGCCGGGCACGCCGTCGAGCGCGTCACAGGCAGCCTGATGGGCCGCAAGCATCGCGGTGAACCTGTCGGTATCCCACGGACGGGCCACGTGTTTGAGCACGACAGAGGCGCCGTCACGCCCGTCATAGCGCTGCACGATCTGGCGCTGATTGCTGTCATCCTTGATCCACTCGGCCCCGCAGGTACAGGTTTCGGGCGCAATCCCCGCCTTGGCCGCCAATCGCTCAAATATCTGAAACCCTTTGGTTTTCAGGTCGTCTACCGGTGGCATTCAAATCCTTTCGGGACAATAGCCTTGCGAAACAGCGGCGGGGTTTTCATATAGGTTTGAACTATGGAGGCTACATGTCAAAGCAAGAATTCCCCGGCTGGCACGGGACCACCATCATCGGTGTGAAGAAAGACGGCGAAGTCGTGATCGCGGGCGACGGTCAGGTCAGCCTTGGCCAAACCGTGATCAAAGGAACCGCACGCAAGGTGCGCCGGCTCAGCCCCGGCGGGTTTGACGTTGTGGCGGGCTTTGCCGGATCGACTGCCGATGCTTTCACGCTGCTGGAACGGCTTGAAGCCAAGCTTGAAGCCACGCCCGGGCAACTGGCGCGCGCCAGTGTCGAGCTTGCCAAAGACTGGCGCACCGACAAATACCTGCAAAAGCTCGAAGCGATGCTGATCGTGTCAGACGGGCGCGAGCTGCTGGTGATCACCGGCGCGGGCGACGTGCTGGAGCCTGAACATTCTGTCGCGGCCATCGGGTCGGGCGGGAATTACGCGCTGGCCGCGGCGCGCGGCATGATGGACAGCGACCGCGACGCTGAAACCATCGCGCGGGATGCGATGAAGATCGCGTCGGACATCTGCGTTTATACCAATGGTAACCTCACGGTGGAGAAAATCACACAATGACCGATCTGACCCCCCGCGAAATCGTCTCTGAACTTGACCGTTTTATCATCGGCCAGAACGACGCCAAACGCGCCGTTGCCGTGGCGCTGCGCAACCGCTGGCGCCGCAAGCAATTGGGCGATGATCTGCGCGACGAAGTCTACCCCAAGAACATCCTGATGATCGGGCCCACCGGCGTGGGCAAGACCGAGATCAGCCGCCGCTTGGCAAAACTGGCGCGGGCCCCTTTCCTCAAGGTCGAGGCGACGAAATTCACCGAAGTCGGCTATGTCGGCCGCGATGTGGAACAGATCATCCGTGATCTGGTAGACAGCGCCATCGTCATGACCCGCGAATACATGCGCGAGGACGTGAAGGTCAGCGCGCATAAGGCCGCCGAAGAACGCGTCGTTGACGCGATTGCGGGCAAAGACGCCCGCGAAGGCACCCGCGATATGTTCCGCAAGAAGCTGAAAGCGGGCGAGCTGGACGATACGATGATCGAGCTTGAAGTCGCTGATACCTCTAGCCCGTTTCCGGCTATGGATATCCCCGGACAACCCGGCGGCGTATGGGGATGATGAACCTTGGCGATCTGTTTGGCAAAGCCATGGGCGGTCGGACGGTCAAGAAACGTCTGTCAGTCGCCGAAAGCTACGAGGTGCTGATCAGCGAAGAGGCCGACAAGCTGCTGGATGACGAAACCGTCAACCGCGCCGCGATCGAGGCGGTAGAGCAGAACGGCATCGTCTTTCTGGACGAGATCGACAAGGTGTGCGCCCGCTCTGACGCGCGTGGCGGCGATGTCAGCCGTGAAGGCGTGCAGCGTGACCTGCTGCCCCTGATCGAAGGCACCACCGTATCTACCAAACACGGGCCGGTGAAGACGGATCACATCCTGTTTATCGCCTCGGGCGCCTTCCATATTGCCAAGCCGTCCGACCTGTTGCCCGAATTGCAGGGCCGCTTGCCCATCCGCGTCGAGCTGCGCGCGCTGACGGAGGATGATTTCGTTCGCATCCTGACCGAGACCGACAATGCGCTGACGCTGCAATATACTGCGTTGATGGGCACCGAAGAGGTCGAGGTCACATTCACCGACGAAGGTATCAAGGCGCTGGCCAAGATCGCCGCCGATGTGAACCTGTCGATCGAGAATATCGGCGCGCGGCGGCTTTACACCGTGATGGAGCGTGTCTTTGAAGAGCTGTCGTTCAGCGCGCCGGATCGCACCGGCGAAAAGATCACCGTCGACGGCGATTTCGTCGAGAAGAACCTAGGCGAACTGACACGATCCACCGATCTGTCACGCTACGTTCTTTAGGGCTTTTCAATCTGCCATGCGCCTGAGAATGATGGCGCATGGCATACTTCAGATTTATCCGCGCCAATTGGGTGTTCTTGTTGGCGGGTTTCCTGCTGACATTTACCTCGGCCTATGGGCAGACCTATTTCATCTCGCTTTTCGCGGGCGAGATTAAGGGCAGTTTCGGGCTGTCTGACGGTCAATGGGGCGGGATCTATACGATCGGCACGACGCTCTCGGCGATCACGATGGTCTGGGCGGGTGTGCTGACAGACCGGTTTCGGGTGCGCCGCCTGTCATTCTGGGTGATGGTCGCGCTGGCGGGCGCCTGTCTGGCGATGGCCGCTGTGCCGAACTGGATCGCGCTGATCTTTGTCATCTATGCGCTGCGTCTGACCGGGCAGGGGATGATGTCTCAGCTTGGGGCCGTGGCCATGGTGCGCTGGTTCGAAGCCGCACGGGGCAAGGCGCTGTCGCTATCGTCTATGGGCTTTGCGGCGGGTCAGGCGATTTTGCCTGTCGTCTTCGTCGCCCTTTTCGCAAGCTTTCACTGGCGCAGCCTTTGGGTGCTGGCCGCCGCTTTGGTGCTGATCACCATGCCGGTGATGCTGCTGTTGCTGCGGCAAGAGCGTACGCCGCAATCCATGGCGCAAAGCACGCAATCGGCGGGGATGGACGGGCAGCACTGGACGCGGATGCAGATGATCCGTCACGGGTTGTTCTGGCTGATGATCCCGCTGGTGATCGGTCCTCCGGCGTGGGGGACAGCGCTTTTCTTTCAGCAGGTCCACCTGACAGAGGTGAAGGGCTGGACGCTGGTCAGCTTTGTCGCGCTGATGCCGCTTTATACGGTGACATCCGTGGTCTCGACCTTTGTGTCGGGCTGGGCAATCGACCGGTTTGGCGTGACGCGGGTCACGCCGGTGCAAATGCTGCCTTTTGCGCTGTCTTTCGCCGTGCTCGCCTTTGCCGATACGATTGCGATGGCGGGTGTCGGGTTGATGATCTTTGGCGTGGGGCAGGGGATGCAGGCGACCGCGACCTCTGTTTTCTGGGCCGAATTCTATGGCACGCGCTATATCGGGTCGATCAAGGCCGTGGGTGCCGCGCTGATGGTGTTCGGGTCGGCCATCGGGCCGGGGGTGACGGGGCTGTTCATTGATCTGGGCGTTGATTTCCCGCAGCAGATGATCCCGATTGCGATCTACTATGCCGTGGCCGCGATCATGGCGACTGTCGGGGTGTTGCGCTATCGCAAGCGGTTGGTCGCGCCTGCCACGGCCTAACGGTGACGCCGCAGATAGACGTAATAGGCGCCGCCGCCGCCGTGGCTGATATGCGCCTGACTGACCTGAAGCACAGCTGACGACAGCGGCGGCATCGACAGCCATTGCGGCACCTGATGGCGCAGCACGCCGTGGCGCACGGGGATCGGGCCGCCTTCGTCCCGCATCTTGCCTTTGCCGGTGATCACCAAGACAAGGCGCCGCCCCTTGGCATGCGAGCCCAGAATGAACTTGGTCAGCGCAGGGTGCGCGCGGTCCAGCGTCATACCGTGAAGGTCGATCCGCCCTTCGGGGCGCATCTTGCCCCGCTTGAGCTTGCCAAACGCCTTTGAATCCATCTGCACCGGTGCCTGACGCAGCTGATCGGGCAGGGAGGGCATCAGATCATGGGTGTTTCGCCGCGGCTTGGGATCCGGCTTGCCCATGACGACAGAGCTGCGCTTGCGGATTTGCGGCGCCGTTGGCGTGGGGCCGTGGATCGGGGAGGTGCCGTCAATCTCGGCGCGGAACAGCTTGTCAACATCAAGCTTTTCCGTCCGCTCTGTCACCTTTTTCCAAAGCGATAGATCATCCTTATCCAAACGCTTGCGGCTCATAGCAGCGGCTCCGGCAAAAGCGCATAGGCGCGCTGGATCGGCATCAGGACCATCATCCGCCCCGGATCACGCAGCTTGCCCGCGGCACGCCCCGCCTTGTCGCCGGTGCCAAAGAACACATCCGCCCGTTGCGCGCCCTTGATCGCCGACCCGGTATCCTGCGCGATCATCAAGCGGTGCATCGGTTCCTTGCCCTCTTTTTCGATCCAGACAGGGGCGCCGAGCGGTACAAACTTGGGGTCCACTGCAACGGTGCGCAGGGTGGTCACCGACCGGTTCATCGCGCCAAGCGGCCCCTGATCGGCGGGCACCTGATTGACCTCGCGAAAGAACACATAAGACGGGTTGTGGTACAGCAGCTCGCGCCCGTCATCAGGGTTACGACGGACCCAGTTCTTGATCACCTCTGCGCTTACCTGATGCGGATCATAAACGCCGCGGCGCACCAGTTCGACGCCGATCGACCGGTACGGGTGGCCGTTCGCCCCACGGTAGCCCACGCGCAGGTAATTTCCATCGGGCAGCCTGATCCGGCCAGAGCCTTGGATTTGCAGAAAGAAAAGTTCGACCGGATCGTCAACATAGGCGATCTCAAGGCCGCGGCCCTTCATCACGTCGGTATCCAGAATATCGCGGCGGGTCAGCCACGGGTTGTTCGCCTTCGCCTCTGGCGGCATGGCATAGACCGGATAGCGGTAGCGGTCGGAGGGGTAGAGATCGCCATCAAGTTCAGGTTCGAAATAGCCGGTGAACATCGCCTCGTTTCCGTCCTCGATCAACACAGGGCGGAACAGAAGTTCAAAGAACTGGCGCGGGTCGGGGTCGGATCTGGCATAGGCGCAGATGTTGCGCCAATCGACATCCTTCATATCACCGCAGGTATTCAGAAACGCGCGCAGGGCGGCGGCGTGGTCGTCGGTTTCCCAACCCTCAAGCTGGTCGAACGACAGGATCGAATAGGACACATCTGTCGCAGAAGCGGGCGGCGCCATCAGGCCCGCCCACAGCAATGCACCCGCACAGGCACGCTTTAACCGTCTGTAGAAACGAGCAGCCAATTTGGATCATCCGAGCCCATGACACGGGCAAACACCCATGTGTCTTTTTGACGATTGACCTCTGTCGTGCTGCCTTCGACGATTTCACCATCGCGGTCTTTCACGACCGACGTCAGCTCGGCCACGAAACGGATCGTCAGCTCTGCCTCGTTGGTGGTCTTGTCCATCGTGGCGTTCTCAAGCTCCATCTCGCGGATGCCGATAAAGTGGCTTTCCACGGTCAGGCCCTGGTCTTCACGCGCGGCGACGCCTTCGACAAAGCTTTCGTAGATGTCTTCTGAAAGGAAAGGTTTGATCTCGTCAAGATTACCGTGTTCGTAGCCCATCACGATCATCTCGTAGGCGCCGCGGGCGCCGCCCAGAAAGTCGCTGACCCCAAAGGACGGCTCGACACGCTTCATNTCGGCCAGTGCGAGCGCGGTATCGGACCCTTCGGGCGCGTGATCGGTNATATCCAGATCNGGGCCACCTTCGATGACTTCGAACGCGGGGCCGCTGGGGCGTTCGGGTTTCTCGCTGACCTCGGCCGGTTTTTCAAAACCGGTGCGTGTGCCAAGCACATTCTTGAGCCGCAGGATCAGGAACACGGCAATAGCGGCCAGTACCAGAAGCTGTATCATGGGCGAATTCATAGGTACCTCGTGCTGAGAAACATGGAAACGTCGGTCTAGTGCCCCTATGTAGGGTGTGAACCGGGCCAAGTCCACTCTGGCCCATAGGAAAGGACGCATGCCATGTGGCTGTTTTTGGCTTTTATTGCCGTACCGTTGATAGAAATAACGTTGTTCATTCAGGTGGGTGGGGCAATTGGCCTCGGCTGGACGCTGGCGATTGTTGTTTCTACCGCGATCATCGGCACCTATCTGATGCGCGCTCAGGGTGCGCTGGCGCTTGGCCAGATCAAATCGTCCCTGTCCGAAGTCCGTGATCCGACCGAACCGCTGGTGCATGGCGCGATGATCCTGTTTGCCGGCGCGTTGCTGCTGACACCGGGGTTTTTCACCGATGCCTTGGGCTTTGCCCTGCTGATACCCGGCGTGCGTACCGCTGCGTTCAAAGCTGCACGAAGCAAGGTCAACGTGAGCAGCGTCCATATGGGCGGCACCTCGGGGCCACGGCGCCCGCAGCCCCATCGTCCGATGCAGGGGGATGTGATCGATGGCGAATACCACGAGCTGTCNGAACAGGACCGCGGGCCNAAACGCCCCTCTGGCTGGACGGATCACTGACGACGGGGCATTGACTGCGGGCCACCGACTTCAGGCCATTTGAAGCGGGCCATTGAGCGCGGCAAGGCGATCTGATAAGCCCGACTAAATGAGTTTATTGTCTTAAGGAGCCTNTAAATGGCTGAAGAAGAAGCAACACAACCGACCCAGGCCGCACAGCCGCAGATGCGCATTCTGGGTCAGTTCATNCGTGATATGTCCTTTGAAAACATCATGGCGCAAAAAGGCGCGCCGACAGATGTGCAGCCCGACGTTCAGGTTCAGGTCAATCTGGATGCGAAAAAGCGGTCGGCCGAGAACCAGTATGAATCCGCGATCAAGCTTCAGGTCACGTCAAAAGCCAAAGGCGGCGACGCGACGCTGTTCCTGCTGGAAATCGACTATGTCGGTATCTTCCACGTTGAAAACGTGCCCGAAGACCAGATGCACCCGTTCTTGCTGATTGAATGCCCGCGCATGATCTTCCCGTTCCTGCGCCGCGTTGTCAGCGATGTGACCCGCGACGGTGGCTTCCCGCCGCTGAACCTCGAAAACATCGACTTTGTTGCGCTGTATCGCAACGAGATCGCGCGCCGTCAGGCCGAGAATACGCAAAAAGCGGACGCCTAAAGCGTCTTCCACACAGCGCTGTCGCCCAGTTTATCGACAAATTCGGTATGGGCGGCGGCCTCTTGCGGGGTNATCCGCGAGGGCAGGGGCGTCGGGCGCGGTTTTGGCGTCCAATCGGGGGTGGTGTCGCCCTCTTTCTTTTCCGGTTTGGTCGACAGGCCGAAGTCCGGTTGCCGCCCGCCAATCAGCTCTAGATAGACATCCGCCAGAATTTCACTGTCAAGCAAAGCACCGTGGAGCGTCCGCGACGTGTTATCGATGCCAAAGCGGCGGCATAGGGCGTCCAGCGACGCGGGCGAGCCCGGAAAGCGTTTGCGCGCGATGGCCAGCGTATCAAGCGCCTGTTCCCACGGGATCTGGGGCAGCCCCATCCATTTCAATTCCGCGTTCAGAAACTTGATATCGAAGGCGGCGTTGTGGATCACCAGCTTTGAATCACCGATGAAATCCAGAAAATCCTGCCCGATCTGCGCAAACTTGGGTTTGTCGCGCAAAAACTCGTCGCCCAGCCCGTGCACCTCGAAGGCTTCGGCGGGCATGCTGCGTTCGGGGTTGATATATTGGTGATAGGTATTGCCGGTCGCCACGTGACCCATCAGTTCAACCGCACCGATTTCAACGATCCTATCGCCGCTTTCAGGGTCGAATCCGGTGGTTTCCGTATCCAGTACGATCTCACGCATGGGACAGCTTTCCTTTGATATCGTCGATGACAGCCTCCACCTGCGCGCGGGCGTGGGGCAGGGTGTCTGTTTCAATCACATAATCGGCCAAAGCGCATTTTTCATCGTTTGGCATCTGTTTGGCGCGGATGTTTTCGAACTGTTCCAGCGTCATCGTCCCGCGCGCCATCACACGCTTTTGCTGGATGTCGGCCGAGACCGTGACACAGGCCACCGCATCCATGCGTTTGTCACCACCGGTTTCAAAAATCAACGGGATGTCGAGCACGACGATCTTGGCCTTTGTCTCCGCCAGAAAGGCTGCGCGATCTTCGCCGACCAGCGGATGCACGATGCTTTCGATCGTTTTCAATACGGTGGGGTCCGCATCAATCAGGCTTTTGAGCGCGGGCCGCGATACCTCGCCCGCAACCACCGCATCGGGTAGCGTTTCCTGAAACGCCGCGACGGCGGCCCCCCCCTTGGCATAGAGCCGATGCACGGCGGCGTCTGCGTCCCAGACGGCGCAGCCAAGATCAGCGAACATTTGTGCGGTGGTCGATTTCCCCATACCGATCGACCCGGTCAGACCCAGAAGAAACATCAGCGCAACGCCGCCAGGCGTGTTTCATGGTCCACCGTCGGTCGCGCGCCAAACCACCGTTCGAACCCCGGCACCGCCTGATGCAAAAGCATGCCTAAACCGTCAACAGTGACGCATCCTGCCGCCTCTGCGGTTGCCAGAAGCGTGGTTTTCAACGGCGCATATACCAGATCCGTGACCACGGTATCGGCGCGCAACCCATCAAGCGGCACGCGCAGCTCGGATTTTCCGATCATACCCAACGACGTGGTGTTCACCACCAAGGACGCATGGCTGACCATCGTCCCCGCCTGCGACCAGTCGTAGACCGTCACGCGGTTACCAAAGACCGACCGCAAGCGTTCGGCCCGCACACGGGTGCGATTGGCAAGCAGGATCTCGGGCACGCCGGCGTCCAGTAGCGAAGATATCACAGCCCGCGCGGCGCCACCGGCACCAAAGACGCAGGCGGGGCCATTACCCGCCACCCAATCCGGCGCGCCTGCCTTGAGGTTTTCGATAAACCCGTAGCCGTCCGTATTATCGCCCTGAATTTTACCGTCTGCGCGGAAGGTGATCGTATTCACGGCCCCAATCATCGCGGCGCGGTCTGTAATGATATCTGCGATCTCGATCACCGCTTCTTTATGGGGGATCGTGACATTGGCCCCGATGAACCCCATTTTCGGCATCGCCTCAAGCACTTGGCGCAGATCTTCGGGTTCGACGTGCAGGGGGATATAGGCCCCTTGCAGCCCGAGCGTTTTCAGCCAGTGCCCGTGGATCTGCGGGGATTTTGAATGGGCAATCGGCGATCCGATCACACCTGCCAGCGGTATTTTAGCCAAGCTCATGCGGATAGATCCCCCCGTAGCGTCAGATAATTCAACAGTTCAAGCAGGGGTAACCCTAGGACATTAAAGTAATCGCCTTCAATGCCGCTGAACAGCCTGACGCCTTCCTCTTCCAACTTATAGGCGCCGACCGCATGTTGGATACTGTCCCAGTTCCGCGCGACGTACTCCTCTATATAGCTGTCGGACGCGTCGCGCATGCGCAGCCGCACCTGACCCACGTGACGCCAGATCGGTTTGCCATCCTCGACGATCACTGCGGCGGATAGCAAGCTATGGCGATCGCCGCGCAGGGATTTCAGCTGGGCAATCGCCTCGTCTGGCGTGGTGGGTTTTGACAGTAGCGTCCCGCGATGGTCGAGCACCTGATCACAGCCCATCACCAAGGCGCCCGGGGTCTTGTCGCTGACTTTGCGGGCTTTCATCTCGGCCAATGTATCGGCGATGTCGCGGGGGGGCGCCTGCTCTGCCAGCAGGGCCGACTTAATCATTTGTTCATCAATTCGCGCCACGCTCACCTCATGGGGGACGCAGGCCTGTTGCAGCAGCTGTGACCGGATCGACGACCCGGAGGCGAGGATGAAACGTTGGGGCATGGGGATAAACCTGTGTGCGACGCTAGGAAGTTCTTAGGGATTTTTCCCCCGAATGGCGAGAGTGCGCGAAAGCGTCGGGAAAACCCCTGCCTGCCAGAGGGAAATTCCAGCTTTATACGGGGCGGCATAAGGATAAATCGCAAACCCCCTGAACGGAGTTAATCCCAAGCTTATCCACAAAGCTACACAGTTTATCCCCTGAAAATTTTTTATTTAAGTATTTGAAAAAGGGTGAATTTATCCGCGCGGCGCCGAGTTATCATCGAGACGGGATTCACAACATGCACAGGTGGATAAATCGAGGTACAAAACAGTAATCCACAGAAAATGAACCCCCTACTTACATCATCATCTTTCTTCTTTTCTTATTTATATTAGTAAGAAGGCACCAACCGGAGTGTGACATGACCGACTTGCTTGCCATCGCCTATCCTTGGGTAAAATCGCTTCATATTATCTCGGTCATTTCGTGGATGGCGGCGCTGTTCTATCTGCCGCGGCTTCTCGTGCATCATACAGAGCAGGTGGGCCAAAGCGGCCAGACCCACGATCTTTTCAAGATGATGGAGTTCAAGCTTGCCACCGTGATCATGCGCCCCGCGATGATCGGCACCTGGATTTTCGGGCTGGCGCTGGTGTTCACACCGGGCATCGTCGACTGGGCCGCTGTGTGGCCCTGGACGAAGGGGGCAAGCGTATTTGCGATGACGGGGTTCCACGGGTGGCTTGTCGGGCGTGTGAAGGCCTTTGCAGCGGGGGAGAACCGGCTGAGCGGTAAACGTTACCGGATCATGAACGAGGTCCCGACGCTGCTGATGATCATCATTGTAGTCTCGGTCGTCGTGAAATTCTAAGCTGATTGACGAAACCCGCCATTCTGAGTATGTGTTTCCTGCACCCCGTCCGGGGACCGTATACATCTGCCCATTTTTATGACACGACCCGCCCGCATTACGGGATCGGAACAGGATATTTCCATGACAACTGAAACACTTAACCTTGCCGATCTAAAGGCGCAGACGCCCAAGAATCTTCTGGCGATGGCCGAAGAGCTTGAGATCGAAAACGCATCGACCATGCGTAAAGGCGAAATGATGTTCCAGATCCTGCGCGAACGTGCGGATGAAGGCTGGGAAATCTCGGGCGATGGTGTGCTGGAAGTGTTGCAGGACGGGTTTGGCTTCCTGCGGTCGCCCGAAGCGAACTATTTGCCGGGCCCCGATGACATTTACGTCTCGCCCGAGATGATCCGCCAGCACTCGCTGCGCACCGGCGACACAATCGAAGGGCTGATCAAAGCGCCAGATGATGCGGAGCGGTATTTCGCGCTGACAGATGTCACCAAGATCAACTTTGAAGAGCCGGAAAAAGCGCGCCACAAGGTCGCCTTTGAAAACCTGACGCCGCTTTACCCTGATGAACGTTTGACGATGGAAGTCGATGATCCGACGATCAAGGACCGGTCCTCGCGTATCATCGATCTGGTATCGCCCATCGGTAAGGGCCAGCGCTGCTTGATCGTGGCGCCGCCACGGACCGGTAAAACGGTTCTGCTGCAAAACATCGCGAATTCGATCGAACAGAACCACCCCGAGTGTTACTTGATCGTTCTGCTGATTGACGAACGCCCTGAAGAAGTCACTGATATGCAGCGTAGTGTCAAAGGGGAGGTTGTTTCTTCGACCTTCGACGAGCCTGCAACGCGCCACGTGGCCGTGTCTGAAATGGTTATCGAAAAGGCGAAACGTCTGGTCGAGCATAAGCGCGACGTTGTGATCTTGCTGGATTCGATCACCCGTCTGGGCCGCGCGTTCAACACTGTTGTGCCGTCGTCGGGTAAGGTTCTGACCGGTGGTGTTGATGCCAACGCGCTGCAGCGCCCCAAACGTTTCTTCGGTGCCGCACGGAACATCGAAGAGGGTGGGTCGCTGACCATTATCGCCACCGCGCTGATCGACACCGGCAGCCGCATGGACGAGGTGATCTTTGAAGAATTCAAAGGGACCGGTAACTCTGAAATCGTGCTGGATCGCAAGATTGCGGACAAGCGCGTCTTCCCTGCGATCGATATTCTGAAGTCCGGTACGCGGAAAGAGGATCTGCTGGTCGACAAAAACGATCTGCAAAAGACCTTTGTGTTGCGTCGTATTCTGAACCCGATGGGCACGACGGATGCGATTGAATTCCTGATCGGGAAGTTGAAGCAAACCAAGACGAACTCCGATTTCTTCGACTCAATGAATAGCTAAATATTCACTTAAATCAGTGGGTTAAATGATATGGATACGATATTCGCCCAAGCCACAGCGCAGGGGCGGGCCGGTGTTTGCGTCATTCGTATCTCGGGCCCGCAGGCGTTTTTCATCGCTGAAACCATCGCGCAGCCGTTGCCCGCCCCGCGGGTGGCCGCCGTGCGGGCAATTAGTGACGCCGATGGACAGGTCATTGATCGTGCGCTTGTCCTGACCTTCGAAGGTCCGAACAGCTTTACAGGCGAAGACACGGTCGAGCTTCACTTACATGGGAGCATCGCCGTGGTGCGTGCGGTACTGGCGCTGCTCTCTGGTTTTGACGGCACGCGCCTTGCCGAGCCGGGCGAATTTACCCGCCGTGCGATGGAGAATGGCAAGCTGGATCTCACGCAGGTTGAGGGTTTGGGTGACCTCATCGAGGCAGAGACCGAAGCCCAGCGAAAACAAGCATTGCGCGTTTTGTCCGGGCACTTGGGTCAAAAGGTCGATATCTGGCGCGAAAAGCTGATCCGCGCAGCCGCTCTGCTTGAGGTGACCATCGATTTCGCGGATGAAGACGTTCCCGTCGACGTCTCGCCCGAGGTTACGGAACTGCTGAATGCGGTGAACGCCGATATTCTGGCTGAAATCGCCGGTACCCATACGGCGGAACGTATCCGAACGGGTTTTGAGGTCGCGATCATCGGCCGGCCCAACGCCGGGAAATCGACTTTGTTGAACGCATTGGCGGGGCGCGATGCGGCGATCACCTCTGCCGTGGCGGGTACGACGCGCGACGTGATCGAGGTCCGGATGGACCTTGGTGGCCTGCCGGTGACCTTGCTGGATACGGCGGGCTTGCGCGAAGGGGCAGACGAGGTCGAAGCCATCGGGATCGACCGCGCGAAAACCCGCGGCGAGCAAGCTGACCTGCGCGTGTTTTTGGTTGAAGAGGGTGAGGAGCTGCCCGTTGCCGCGGTTGCGGATGATATCGTCCTACGACCAAAGGCTGACTTACGCGATAGCGCTGACAAAGCTATATCTGGTGTGACAGGGCAGGGCGTACCGCAGCTGATAGAAAGAATACAGACCATCCTTGGCGCGCGAAGTCTGAATGCCGGCCTTGCGACGCACGAACGTCACCGCGTTGCATTGCAGAAATCAGCCGAGGGATTAGCCGCTGCGATGTTGGTTCTGGATCACGGCCCCGATCAATATGATATAGCATCAGAAGAACTGCGCCATTCGATTCGCGCACTTGAGGCGCTGGTAGGCCGAATTGACGTTGAGAACCTGCTGGATGTAATCTTTTCGAGCTTTTGCTTGGGAAAATAGATGGAGTGTTTCACGTGAAACATTTTGACGTGATAGTTATCGGTGGCGGCCATGCCGGAGCCGAAGCGGCCCACGCATCCGCGCGTATGGGCGCGAATACTGCTTTGATCACGATGTCGCGCGATGGGATCGGGGTGATGTCCTGCAATCCGGCTATCGGTGGACTGGGTAAGGGGCATTTGGTGCGCGAGATTGACGCGCTCGATGGTGTTATGGGTCGTGTCGCGGATAAAGCCGGCATCCAGTTCCGTCTTTTGAATCGCCGCAAGGGGCCCGCTGTGCAAGGCCCGCGGGCGCAAGCTGACCGTGCTATCTATCGGAAAGAAATGCTGGCCGAGACCGAACGCCAGGAGAATCTGACCATCGTAGAGGGTGAGGTGACCGACTTCATTCTCGATAATGGTAAGGTTTCTGGTGCCGTTCTTGCCGATGGTGAACAGATCGCTGCGGCTGCGGTTGTTTTGACGACTGGGACTTTCTTGCGCGGGGTCATCCATATTGGGGATGTGTCGCGCTCCGGCGGTCGGATGGGCGATAAAGCCTCCGTCGACCTGGCAAACCGCATTGATTCGTTCAACTTGCCACTCGGGCGTCTGAAGACGGGAACGCCACCGCGTTTGGACGGGCGGACGATTGACTGGGAGAAGCTGGAATCGCAACCCGGGGATGATGAGCCTGTCTTGTTCTCTTTCTTGTCAGAGGCGACGTCGGCACCGCAAATCTCCTGCGGTATTACGCATACCAATGAAAAAACGCATCAAATTATTCGCGATAACCTGTCGCGCTCCGCTATGTACGGGGGGCTTATAGACGGGGTAGGGCCGCGATACTGCCCGTCGATTGAAGATAAAGTTGTCCGCTTCGCTGACAAAACCTCGCACCAAGTTTTCCTGGAGCCTGAGGGCGCCGATGACCACACCATCTACCCCAATGGTATTTCGACCTCGCTGCCTGAGGATGTTCAGCTTGCCTATGTGCGGTCGATGGTTGGGTTGGAAAATGTAGAAATCATCCAGCCCGGTTATGCGATTGAATATGACTATGTCGACCCCCGCGCCCTTGATCTGGCCCTTTCCGTGAGGACTGTGCCTGGCCTATATCTCGCTGGTCAGATCAACGGTACCACCGGCTATGAAGAAGCTGCAGCACAAGGTTTGGTTGCCGGATTGAACGCGGCGCTTTCAGCACAGGGTAAAGAGCCGGTGACGTTCAGCCGCGCCGATAGCTATATTGGCGTGATGATTGATGACCTGACCACCCGGGGTGTGACAGAGCCCTATCGCATGTTCACCTCTCGCGCCGAATTCCGTTTGTCGCTTCGTGCTGATAATGCTGACCAGCGCCTCACGCCTTTGGCGATCGCCTTGGGCTGCGTATCGCAAGAGCGGGTTGCGCACTTTAACGCCAAAATGGCTAAGATCGACGCGGCGATGGCAGAGCTCACGAAAACGCCCTATGCATCAAAGGCGATCGAGGCGGCAGGGATCAAGGTTAGCCAGGACGGAACGAAGCGGACCGGTTTCCAACTGTTGGCATTTCCGGATGTGACATTCGAGCAGATCGTTTTGATTAATCCAGAGCTTGAAACGGTAGAACCCGAAATTCGCCGTCAGGTCGAGCGGGATGCGCTATATGCAAACTATATCGCGCGTCAGCAACGGGATATCGACCTCCTCCAGAAGGATGAGGCGCATGTTATTCCCGCGAATTTTGATTATGAAGCCATCGACGGACTGTCAAATGAGCTTACCTCGAAGCTGTCGCTGACACGCCCGACCAACCTCGCACAGGCGGCCCGAATTGACGGTATGACGCCCTCCGCCTTGACGCTGCTTCTGTCTCACCTCAAGCGCGGCAGCCAGAAGAAGTCTGCATGATGGGCGCTTTTGAGGAGGATGTTTCACGTGAAACATTGGAGAAGCTTCAGCGTTTCTCGCAACTGGTCGAGAAATGGACCGCGAAGATTAATCTGATTTCCAAGCCGAGCGTCCCCGAGATGTGGGAGCGCCACATTCTCGATTCACTACAAATCTATTCCCACGCGCCCAATGCGGACCATTGGGTAGATCTTGGAAGCGGTGGCGGTTTTCCGGCAATTGTCGTGGCGCTGATGTCGCAGCAAGAGAAGCGTGCGACGAAATTTACCTTGGTCGAAAGCGACCAGCGTAAATGCGCGTTCCTGAGAACAGCCATTCGGGAGCTTGAGCTGAACGCAACGGTGGCGAACGCGCGGATTGAAGAGATTGAACCCTTGGAAGCAGACGTACTAAGCGCGCGCGCCCTGTCCGACTTGACTGCTTTGCTCGGCTTTGCAGATCGTCATCTTTCACCTTCTGGCACTGCGCTTTTCCCGAAGGGGGAGAACTGGCGCGCAGAGGATGCCGCCGCGAAAGAGACCTGGGCATATACCTGCGACGCGATCCAGAGCCAGACGAACCCATCCGCCGCAATTCTTAAGATCAAGGAAATCAAACATGTCTGATCTGTCTCGACCTTCGGGGCCCAAAATTATTGCGATTGCGAACCAGAAGGGTGGAGTGGGTAAGACCACGACGACGATCAACCTCGCGGCGGCTTTGGTTGAGCAGAAGCAGCGCGTTCTGGTGATTGACCTTGATCCGCAGGGCAACGCGTCAACTGGTCTGGGCATTGAACTGGATGATCGGGAATTTACGACCTACGAGCTTTTGCTTGAGGATATCGACCTTGATCAAGTGATTATGACGACCGAGACAGAAGGCCTGCATATCGTTGCCGCCACTGTCGATCTCAGTTCCGCAGATATGGAATTGATCGCTAATGAAAAGCGTAGTTTTCTTTTGCACGACGCCCTGCGGCAGACGCAGATGGACAGCTACGCCTTCGACTACATTCTGATTGATTGCCCGCCATCGCTGAACTTGCTGACGGTGAACGCGATGATCGCGGCGCATTCTGTGCTTGTCCCGCTGCAAAGCGAGTTTTTCGCGCTTGAAGGATTGTCGCAGCTGATGCTGACCATCCGCGAAGTGCGCCAAAGCGGGAACAAAGATCTGCGGATCGAAGGAATTTTGCTGACGATGTATGATCAGCGGAACAACCTGTCGCAACAGGTTGAGCAGGACGCCCGAAGCAATCTGGGCGAACTGGTATATAGAACCGTTATTCCGCGCAACGTACGGGTCAGTGAGGCACCCAGTTACGCGATGCCGGTTCTAAGTTACGATAGCGGGTCGAAAGGTGCCAAAGCGTACCGCGATCTGGCGAAAGAAGTACTGGCAAATAGTGCCGTATAAATAAGGGGTCAGGCAATGGCAGATAAAGACAAACGGCGCGGTTTGGGTCGAGGATTGTCAGCTTTGATGGCGGACGTAGCGGAGACACAAACGGTGGCATCAGAAGGCGCGGCGGAACAGTATGTTCCTATTGAAAAGATTTCTCCCAATCCGGAGCAGCCGCGCAAGCGGTTTGATCCGCAGGATTTGGACGATCTTGCAAACTCTATCCGCGAAAAGGGCGTTATCCAGCCGCTGATCGTACGCCGCCGCGATGATGGGACGTTCGAAATTGTCGCGGGTGAACGCCGTTGGCGCGCGTCGCAGATGGCGCAGCTGCACGAGCTTCCGATCATCGTGCGCGAATTCACCGATGTTGAAGTTCTCGAAGTTGCGATTATCGAGAACATCCAGCGGGCGGACCTCAATTCGATCGAGGAAGCGGCGGGCTATCGTCAGCTGATGGACCGTTTTGGACACACGCAAGAGAAGATGGCGGAAGCCTTGGGCAAAAGCCGCAGTCATATCGCGAACTTACTACGCTTGCTGAACTTGCCCGAAAATGTACTGGAAATGGTGCGTCAGGGCGATCTGACAGCGGGCCACGCCCGGACCTTGGTGCCGTCGAAGAACCCTGAAAAGCTGGCCAAACAGATTATCGCCGGCGGCTTGTCGGTGCGTGCGGCCGAGGCGCTGATCAAGAAAGAGCAGCAAGCCGAGAATGAAGGTCCAAACAAGCGGGCGGCCAAATCCTCGAACGAAAAAGACGCGGATACCCGCGCGCTTGAAGGGGATTTGTCAGCGAACCTTGGTTTGAAGGTAACCCTGAACCACAAGCCGGGACAGGAGGCGGGCCAGATGGTGCTGCACTACACGACGATGGACGAGCTGGACGAGCTTTGCCAACGCCTGTCGGCCTCTTAATCCGACAAAAGTTCGGCCAGGATCGCGTTTAGCACCATAAAGCCCTGATCCGTCACATAAAGCTGGTCTTTATCCCTAGAAATCATCCCGATGTCCTGCATCTGGGTGATTTTTTTTGCCGAAAGCGGTGCGCCGGAAAGCGCCTCGTACCGGCGCAGGTCCACGCCTTCTTTCAGACGAAGCCCCATCATCAGAAACTCGCTCCCCTGATCTTCGGTCGTCAAAAGCTCGCGGGGCTTTTCGGTGGCACCGCTGGCAGCAGCGGCAAGCCAGCGTTTGGGGTTACTAAAACACTCGGTCGCAAAGCGATTGCCGTTTTGGGTCAGGCGCCCGTGGGCCCCCGGACCGATGCCAAGATAATCACCGTAGCGCCAGTAGATCAGGTTGTGCCGCGATTGCGCCCCGTCGCGGGCGTGGTTTGATACCTCGTAAGAGGGCATGCCCATCTCGCCGCAAATATCCTGAGTGGCCGCATACATATCGGCACCCAGATCATCGCTGGGCAGTCCGCGTAGTTTTCCCACCGCATAGCGATCGCCAAATGCGGTGCCTTGTTCGATGGTCAGTTGATACAGCGACATATGGTCTATCGCTAGGGATAGGGCCTGTTTCAGTTCGGTCTGCCAGTCGGCCAAACCCTGGTTCTGGCGACCATAGATCAGATCAAAACTGACGCGTTCAAAGGTGTTGCGGGCGATGTCAAAAGCGGCAAGCCCTTCGTCAACCGTATGGATGCGGCCCAGACGTTTCAGGTCCGCATCATTCAAGGCCTGTATCCCCATTGAAATGCGGTTGACGCCCGCCTGACGGAAGGCTGAAAAACGGTCGGCTTCAACCGAACCGGGGTTCGCCTCGAGCGTGATTTCCAGATCATTGGCCGTGGGCCACAGTCGACGGATCGCGGCGATGACATCAGCGACGACATCCGGGTCCATCAGACTTGGGGTGCCGCCGCCGAAAAAGACGGCGTTCAAGACGCGCCCTTGGGTTTCGGCGGCGCCGCGTTCAAGCTCCGCCAGATAGGCATCGCGCCAGGCCCGTTGGTTGATTGTGCGACTAACATGGCTGTTAAAATCACAATAGGGGCACTTCGCCTCGCAAAACGGCCAATGGATATAAAGGCCAAAGCCCCCCTGGCGCCAATCCTCAGTCAAAGCAGGCAGAGATCAGTTTGGCGAAAGCGTCCGCACGGTGGCTGATTGCGTTCTTGGCGTCGGCGGACATTTCGCCAAAGGTCTGTTCGTGCCCGTCGGGTTGGAACATCGGGTCATAGCCGTGACCGACGTCGCCGCGGATCGGCCAGACAAGCGTGCCGTTCACGCGGCCTTCGAAAATCTCTTCATGTCCGTCGGGCCAGACCAAAACCAGTGTCGCGCAGAACCGCGCGCGGCGCGGGTGGGGGGCGTTTGCCTCTTCCAGCAACCTATGGGTCTTGGTCATCGCCATGACGAAATCGCGGCCGTTGGGCGTTTCGGACCAATCGGCGGTATAGACGCCGGGGGCATTGTCCAGCGCTTCGACCTCGATCCCGGAGTCATCTGCAAGCGCGGGAAGGCCCGTTGCCGCCACCGCCGCACGTGCTTTGATGCGGGCGTTGCCGATGAAAGTGTTTTCGGTTTCCTCCGGCTCGCCCAGATTCATCTCGGCGGCACCTTTGACGGTGACGCCGAAGGGGGCGAAAAGCTCGGTCATTTCCTGCAGCTTGCCAGCGTTGTGGGTGGCGACCAGAATCTGGTCGCCGGTGAATTTACGGGTCATGCGGTGGCTGCCTTCTGCTTCTCGACCAGCTCTGCCACGCCTTTTTCGGCGAGGTCCATCAGCTGGTTCATCTGGTCGCGCGAATAGGTGGAGCCTTCGGCGCTCATCTGGATCTCGATCAGTTTGCCGCTGCCGGTCATAATAAAGTTACCGTCGACGCCTGCTTCGGAATCCTCGGGGTAATCAAGGTCAAGCACCGGCTGGCCCGCATAGATGCCGCAGCTGATCGCGGCGACCGGATCGACCAGCGGGTCGCTGACCACGTCGCCCGCCTTCATCAGCTTGTTCACCGCCAGTTTCAACGCGACCCAACCCCCCGTGATAGAGGCACAACGCGTGCCGCCGTCGGCCTGCAGTACGTCACAGTCGATGGTGATCTGACGTTCGCCCAAGGCACTGCGATCCACGCCGGCGCGCAGNGCGCGACCGATAAGGCGTTGAATTTCAACGGTNCGGCCCCCTTGTTTGCCCATNGCCGCCTCGCGGCGCATACGGGTGTTGGTGGCACGGGGCAGCATGCCGTATTCNGCCGTGACCCAGCCCAGACCGGANCCNTTGATAAAGGGCGGCACGCGGTCCTCGATCGTGGCGGTACACAGCACNTGGGTGTCGCCCATCTTGATCAGGGCCGATCCTTCGGCGTGTTTGGTGAATCCCGTTTCAATCGATACGGCACGCAGTTCGTCAAGTTTCCGACCAGAGGGGCGCATAGGTATTTCCTTTTCCATTTGCCATTGGGGATAACTCTGCGTTGCGGCGCGATGCAACCCCGATTGACGTTTGCCCCCTGTCGCACATACTTCTCCCACTATGGACAAAACACCTACAGTTTTAGACGAGATGAACGACCGTTCGCGCGAGGTGTTCCGCCGCGTGGTCGAAGGCTATCTGGCGAATGGCGATCCCGTGGGGTCGCGCACGCTGACCCGTGATTTCAGCGAAAAGGTCAGTGCGGCGACGATCCGTAATGTGATGCAGGATCTTGAATATATGGGCCTGCTCGGCAGCCCCCATGTCAGCGCCGGTCGTATCCCGACGCAGATGGGGCTGCGCATGTTCGTCGACGGCATGATCGAGATCGGCGATCCAACCGAGACGGACCGTGAAAAGATCGACGCGACCGTTGGCAGCAACAACGCCGATGTCAGCGGCATTCTTGATCGGGTGGGGTCGGCGCTGTCCGGCGTGACCCAGGGCGCCTCGCTTGTGCTGACGCCCAAGCACGAGGCGCCGATCAAGCATATCGAATTTGTTTCACTGTCTCACGATAGGGCGCTGGTCGTTCTAGTCTTTTCCGACGGTCACGTGGAGAACCGATTGTTCACACCGCCGCCGGGCCAGACCCCCAGCAGCATGCGTGAAGCCGCGAATTTCCTGAATGCGCTGGTCGAGGGGAAAACCATCTCGGAATTGCAGCGCACCATCGCGCATGAGATCAGCCAGCGGCGCCAGCAGATCGACGTTCTTGCGCAGCAGCTTGTAGAAAGCGGTCTGGCGCTGTGGCAGGGCGAAGGGGAATCCCCCGAGCGGTTGATCGTGCGCGGACGGTCGAATCTGATCAACACCGAAGGCGAGGCCGAGAACGTCGAATTGATCCGCCAGCTGTTTGACGACCTTGAACGCAAGCGGGATATCGCGGAATTCCTCGAATTGGCCGACGCGGGCGACGGTGTGCGCATTTTTATTGGTTCTGAGAATAAACTTTTTTCACTTTCGGGTTCCTCTCTGGTCGTTTCCCCTTATATGAACGCTGATCGTAAGGTGATCGGGGCGGTCGGTGTGATCGGCCCCACGCGCCTTAATTATGGACGTATCGTGCCGATTGTGAATTACACGGCGCAGCTGGTTGGAAAGCTGATTTCGAACCGCAGCTAGAGGTGAATTATGGCAGAGCCGAAAGAGAACGAATTTCTGGATGATATCGATGACGCAGAGGCCGAAGCCTATGCCGACGAGATGTCCGAAATTGACGACGAAGCGCTGGAACTGGACGAATTGCGTGCCGAGCGTGACCAGCTGAAAGACCGTTTCATGCGGGCCCTGGCCGACGCAGAGAACGCGCGCAAACGATCCGACAAGGACCGTCGCGAGGCGGAAAACTATGGCGGGTCGAAACTGGCGCGCGACATGCTGCCGGTCTACGACAATATGAAACGCGCCNTGGAAGCCGCTACAGAAGAGCAGCGCACCATCTCCGGCCCATTGCTGGAAGGGATCGAGCTGACGATGCGCGAGTTGCTGAGCGTGTTCAAGAAGCACGGCATCGAAGTTATCTCGCCCGCAGTGGGTGACAAGTTCGATCCGCAGCATCATCAGGCGATGTTCGAGGCNCCCGTGCCAGACACCAAAGCAGGCGATATNATCCAGGTCGCCGCCGAAGGTTTCATGTTGCACGACCGTCTGCTGCGTCCGGCGCAGGTNGGCGTTTCCTCTACCCCCGCAGGGTAAACGCCCGGGATAGAGCGGCCCTTCGGGGAGGATTTAACACCATTTGGAAGCGAGGGAGGCGGTCAGGTTTTGGCCGCCTCTTTCAATTTATAGAGCAGGTCGAGCGCTTCACGTGGAGAGAGCTCGTCGGGGATAATCTCGGCCAGCGTTTCTTCGAGCTTGGAGCTTTGTTTTGGTTGAGGCGCAGGTGCCGGTGCCACGGCAAACAGGGGCAGGTCGTCGATCAGGGTTTTCTGCGTCGCGCCGCCTTCGCGTTCGCCCTTTTCCAACGCTTCAAGCACGACGCGTGCGCGCGCGATGACGGAAGGCGGCAGGCCGGCCAATTGCGCGACCTGCACACCGTAGGACCGATCGGCGGCGCCTTTGCGGACCTCGTGCAGGAAGATCACCTCTCCGTCCCATTCCTTGACCGCGACGGTGGCGTTATCGACCCCGCCCAGCTTGTTCGAAAGCGCGGTCATTTCATGGTAGTGCGTCGCGAACAAAGCGCGAGAGCGGTTGATATCATGCAGGTGTTCCAGCGTGGCCCAAGCGATGGACAAGCCGTCATAGGTCGCCGTGCCGCGCCCGATTTCATCCAGGATCACAAGCGCGCGGTCGTCCGCCTGATTGAGGATTGCGGCGGTTTCGACCATTTCGACCATAAACGTGGAACGGCCCCGTGCCAGATCGTCAGAGGCGCCGACACGGCTGAAAATCTGGCTGATCAGGCCGATGTGCGCGGTGGCGGCAGGCACGTAGCTGCCCATTTGCGCCATCAGGGCGATGATCGCGTTCTGCCGCAGGAAGGTCGATTTACCCGCCATGTTAGGGCCGGTCAGCAGCCAGATATTCGCGTTGTCGCCATCGGCCGACAGGGTGCAATCGTTGGCGATAAAGGGGCTGCCGGATTGCTGGGCCAAGGCGCGTTCCACGACCGGATGGCGGCCCCCCTGAATGTCGAAGGCACGTGAATTGTCGACTCGGGGTTTCACCCAGTTTTCGGACTGCGCCAGATCGGCCAGACCGGTGGCCAGATCAATCTCGGCCAATCCAGCCGAGGCGACACCGATCGGGCCGGAGTGATCCAGAATCGCGCGTTTCAACGTTTCATAGAGCCGCTTTTCAATCTCCAGTGCGTGGTTGCCCGCGTTGAGGATCTTTGTCTCCATCTCGGACAGTTCCACGGTTGTGAAACGGACCTGATTGGCGGTGGTCTGACGGTGGATAAAGGTATCGGACAGCGGCGCCGACAGCATTTTCTCGGCGTGGGTCGCTGTGACTTCGGCGAAATACCCAAGCACGTTGTTGTGTTTGATCTTCAACGTCGAGATACCGGTGAGCGTGATGAAATCCTGCTGCATCTGGGCAATGACGCTGCGGCCTTCGTCCCGCAGGGTGCGCACCTCGTCCAGCTCGGCGTCATACCCCGGCGCGATAAAGCCGCCGTCGCGGGCCAGCAGGGGGGGTTCGGCGATCAGCGCATCGTCGAGCAGATCAATCAGGCTGTCATGGCCGGTAAGCCCTTTGGCGGCCTGCGCCAGCAGATCGGGCAGGGCGGCGGCTTGCATCTTGTCGGCCAGATGGCTGGCTTCGGTCAGGCCGTTGCGGATGGCGGCAAGGTCACGGGGGCCGCCACGGTCCAGTGACAGGCGCGACAGGGCGCGGTCCAGATCAGGGACGTTGCGCAGATGCTGGCGGATGTCATTTCGGATCGACGGTGTGTCATAGGCAAAGCTGATCGCATCCAGACGGGATTGAATCGTCTCTAACACACGGGAAGGTGACGAAATACGCCGTTCCAGCAGCCGGGCGCCACCGGCGGTCACTGTCTTGTCCATAACGGATAACAGCGTACCGGCGCGACCACCGGTCAGCGCATGTGTCAGTTCAAGATTGCGACGTGTGGCAGCGTCGATCTGCACGCTGCGGGCCTCGGCCTCTTTCTGCGGCGGGCGCAGGAGGGGGAGTTTGCCCTTCTGTGTAATCTCGAGATAGTCGATGATCGCGCCCATAGCCGAGATATCAGCCCGTTCAAAACTGCCGAAGGCGTCGAGCGACCCGATGCCGAACAGATCGCAGACCCGTTTTTCGGCGCTGCTGCTGTCAAAGGCAGAGCGTGCGATAGGGGTCAGCGCGATGTCGAAATCAGAGACTAATTCGCGTAAATCAGCCTCTTTCGCTTCTGACACGATCAGCTCTGACGGGGACAGGCGGGCCAGTTCGGGGCCAAGGCGCGACAGGGTCAGGGGCATCACGTGAAACGCGCCGGTCGAAATATCGACCCAGGCCAGCGCATGACCGTCGCGGACCTCTGCAAATGCGGCCAGATAGTTGTGGCGCCGCGCTTCGAGCAGGGATTCCTCGGTCAATGTGCCGGGGGTGACCAGCCGCACGACATCGCGTTTGACCACGGATTTATAGCCGCGTTTCTTCGCCTCCGCCGGGCTTTCCATCTGTTCGCAGACCGCCACGCGGAAGCCCTTGCGGATCAGCGTCAGCAAATACCCTTCGGCGGCATGCACCGGAACGCCGCACATGGGGATGTCTTCGCCCCCGTGTTTGCCGCGTTTGGTCAGCGCGATATCCAGNGCTTCAGCCGCGGCGACGGCATCGTCAAAGAACATCTCGTAGAAATCGCCCATGCGGTAGAACAGCAGCGCTTCGGCGTACTGGGATTTAAGCTCTAGATATTGCGCCATCATTGGCGTGATTTTTTCTTCGGTCACCCTGCGCCCCCGGTTCGAGTTAACGTTGTGTACAAAACCGCGCCTCCGGACGAAAGGGCGGACCGGCGTTGCACGCGCGGCGTCGCCGCGACGTCGTGCAAACCGTGAGCGCCATCATGATTGTGTGAGGGGCCGATCGGCGATATCAAGCGGGAAACCATGAGGAAAGCCGTTCTAGTGACCAAAAACCGCATCACGTCCGAAGAGGCGCTCGCCTTTCACCTTGAACCCACGCCGGGCAAGTTCGAAATCACCGCAACCGTCCCGATGACGACCCAGCGGGATCTGAGCCTCGCCTATTCCCCCGGTGTTGCCGTTCCCTGTGAAGCGATCGCCGAAAATCCCGAGCTGGCATATGACTATACCAACAAGGGCAATATGGTCGCGGTGATTTCCAACGGCACTGCTGTTTTGGGCTTGGGCAACCTTGGTGCGCTGGCGTCGAAACCGGTGATGGAGGGCAAGTCGGTGCTGTTCAAACGGTTCGCCGACGTGAATTCGATCGACGTCGAGCTGGACACCGAAGACCCAGAGGCATTCATCAACGCGGTCAAGCTGATGGGGCCGACGTTCGGCGGGATCAACCTTGAGGATATCAAGGCGCCGGAATGTTTCATCATCGAACAGCGTCTGAAAGAAGAGATGGATATTCCCGTCTTTCACGACGACCAGCACGGCACCGCGGTGATCTGTGCTGCGGGTCTGCTGAACGCTTTGCGCATTTCGGGCAAGAAGATCGAAGATGTGCAGATCGTGTTGAACGGTGCGGGGGCGGCGGGGATCGCCTGTCTTGAACTGCTCAAGGCGATGGGGGCCAAGCATAACAACTGTATCATGTGCGATACAAAAGGTGTGATCTATCAGGGCCGTACCGAGGGTATGAACCAGTGGAAGTCGGCCCATGCCGCGCAGACCGAGCTGCGCACGCTGGAAGAGGCAATGAAGAACGCGGATGTGTTCCTGGGTGTGTCGGTCAAAGGGGCGGTGACGCCCGCGATGGTCGCCAGCATGGCGGATAATCCGGTGATCTTCGCGATGGCGAACCCCGATCCTGAAATCACGCCGGAGGAAGCGCACGAGGTACGCCCCGATGCGATTGTCGCCACGGGCCGCAGCGATTACCCCAATCAGGTTAACAACGTTTTGGGCTTTCCTTACCTGTTCCGCGGGGCGCTGGATATCCACGCCCGCGCCATCAACGACGAGATGAAGATCGCCTGCGCCCACGCTTTGGCCGATCTGGCACGCGAGGATGTGCCGGACGAAGTGGCGCTGGCCTATGGCAAGAACCTGAGCTTTGGTCGGGATTACATCATTCCGACGCCGTTCGATCCGCGTCTGATCCATCGTATTCCGCCTGCTGTTGCACGTGCAGGTATGGACACCGGCGCCGCGCGGCGCCCGATCATCGATATGGATGCCTACGAGCTGAGCCTGAAGTCGCGGATGGACCCGACGGCGAATATCCTGCGCGGGATCAACGCCCGTGCCCGTGCTAATCAGGCGCGGATGATCTTTGCCGAAGGGGATGACCCCAAGGTTCTGCGGGCTGCGGTGATGTATCAACGCTCCGGGCTGGGCAAGGCGCTGGTGGTCGGACGCGCTGACGACGTAAAGGCCAAGCTGACGGCGGCGGGGATGGAGGATGCCTACCGCGAGCTTGAGGTCGTGAATGCGGCCAATACCCAGCACCTGGAGACGTATAAGTCATTCCTTTACAATCGCTTGCAGCGCAAAGGGTCGGACAGCAAGGACATCCACCGTCTGGCCGCCCGTGACCGCCACGTCTTTGCCGCCTTGATGTTGGCGCACGGGCATGGCGATGGTCTGGTGACCGGTGCAACCCGCAAATCCGCCCATGTGCTTGAACGGCTAAACCACGTGTTCGATGCAAATGCAAAACACGGCGCCGTCGGGATCACTGCGCTGCTGCACAAGGGGCGGATTGTGTTCATCGGCGATACGCTGGTGCATGAATGGCCGAACGAAGAAGACCTTGCGAATATTGCTGAAAAAGGGGCCAAGGTCGCCCGCCACATGGGGCTTGAGCCGCGGGTTGCCTTCGTTAGCTTCTCTACCTTTGGCTATCCGGTTTCCGAGCGAGCAGAAAAGATGCAGCGTGCCCCAGATGTGCTGGACGCACGCGGGGTCGATTTCGAATACGAAGGCGAAATGACCGTGGATGTGGCGCTGAATGCCGAAAGCCAGAAGAACTATCCGTTCTCGCGGCTGACAGGGCCTGCGAATATCCTCGTCGTGCCGGCGCGGCATTCGGCCAGTATCTCGGTCAAATTGATGCAGGAAATGGCGGGGGCCACAGTAATCGGCCCGATCCTGACGGGGTTGGACAAGTCGATCCAGATCTGTTCAACCACATCCACCGCGAATGACATCCTGAACATGGCTATTCTGGCGGCCTGTAAGGTCGGCGAATGATCTGGAACCTCGGCTCTATCAACGCGGATAATTTCTACTATCTGCGGCATCTGCCGGCGCCGGGGGAAACGATTGCCGCGCATGATTTCCGGCAAGGGTTGGGCGGGAAGGGGGCCAATATGTCGGTCGCCGCCGCCCGCGCCGGAACGCGCGTTATGCATATCGGCGCCGTGGGGCCGGACGGTAAATGGACCGTGGACCGCTTGCTGGAATACGGCGTCGAAACGCAGCATATCAGCTTGATCGACACGGCCACCGGTCACGCGAATATCTGCGTGGCCGAGGATGGCGAAAACTCTATCGTGTTGTTTTCAGGGGCCAATCACCAGATCACCACCCAGATGATCGGGGCCGCCCTGGCAGAGGCATCGCCCGGTGACTTTCTGCTGATGCAGAACGAAACCCTGGGCCAACGCTTTGCCGCGCAGACCGCGCATACTCTGGGCCTGCGCGTCGCCTATGCCGCCGCGCCCTTTGATGCTGAAATCGTGGCGCAGGTTCTGCCCGACATTAATCTGCTGGTGTTGAACGAGGTCGAGGCAGAGGCGCTTGAAAAAACCACAGGCACCCGCATCGACGCGCTGCCGATCGACGATATTATCGTGACCTTGGGTGCTGAGGGGTGCAAATGGGTCTCTAACAAGGCGAAAACGGTGCAAAGCTTTCCGGCCTATCCGGTCAAAGCCATCGATACCACGGGGGCGGGGGACACGTTTACCGGCTATCTGATCGCCGCCTTGGACCGCAAACTGTCGATGCCGGATGCGATTGCGCTGGCAATGCAAGCTGGCGCCTTGATGGTCACGCGGCAAGGGACAGCGGATGTGATCCCGGACCTCAAGGACATCCAGGATCACGGTTTTGACGAAGATTAACGCTCGCGATTAACGCGGGGTTAACGTTATTTCGCGAAGGGCGCAGCGCTACCCCAAAGTTGTTTCACGCGCTGGTCGCGCCCGCAGCCGTTGCGATAGCGCTTGTAGGCGACGGATTTCTTCACACCCAAGCCGACGCTGGTAAAGGCCAGACGATCATCGCTTTTGTAGTAATCTTGGTGGTAGGCATCGGCGGGGTAGAACGCGGCTTTGCCCAAGATCGGGGTTACGACGTTCTTGCCCAAAGCGGCCTGCGCATCGGCCTTGGCCTTTTCTGCAGCGGCCTTCTGCCCGTTACCGTCGGCAAAAATCGCGGTGCGGTAGCTATCGCCGCGGTCGCAGAATTGCCCGCCCGCGTCCGTTGGATCAACCGACCGGAAGAACATCGACAGCAACTGGTCCGCAGACACCACCGCCGGATCATACTGGATCTGCGCCGCTTCATAGTGCCCGGTGCCGCCGGCGACGACCTGTTTATAGGTGGGGTTTTTCACGCTTCCGCCCGCAAAACCCGATACGACCTCTTTCACGCCCTTAACGCTTTCAAAGTCCGCTTCAACGCACCAAAAGCAGCCGCCCGCGACCAAAAGCGTCTCTGTTCCGGCGGCTTTTGCGGTTGTCGCCTGTGCTGCAAGACCCAGACCAATGGCGGCGCTTAACGCGATCATGCGCATATTTGTGGCAAATCCCATGGAATACTCTCCTTTGTTTTGCCTGACGGTGACCGCAATGCCTGCGCGACGCAACTCAGGTGCCTGTGATGTCACGGCCAAGTGATGTCGGTTTCACCCTTGGCCCCGCGGCGCGAAGTTCTTAGCGTCAGCCCCAAAGAAGGAGCAATTTGATGCAAACCCACGTCACCACGCACCAAGCCGAAGAAGATGCCCGCAATGAAGACATTTTGATCTATTTAAACGGTCAGATTGTCCCCAAGGCACAGGCCGTGGTCAGCGTCTATGACAGCGGTTTCATGCTGGGCGATGGCATCTGGGAAGGGCTGCGGCTGTATGATGGTACATGGGCCTTTCTGGACGATCATTTTGACCGCCTGTTCGAGGCGTCCAAAGCCATTGACCTTGACATCGGGATGACGCGCGACGCCCTGATTTTAGCCTTGTTAGAGACGCAAAAAGCCAATGGCATGACCACCGACGCCCACGCGCGTCTGATGATCACACGGGGGCCAAAAACGCGGCCCTTCCAGCACCCGTCGCTGTCGCAATCGGGCCCCACCATCACGATCATTATGGAACACTCGCGCCCGAATATGCCGCGCCCGATCCGGCTGGCCACAGTACCGCATCTGCGCGGGCTGCCGATGACGCAGGACCCAAAGCTAAATAGTCATTCCAAATTGAACTGTATTCTCGCGTGTATTGCCGCGGAAAAAGCGGGTGCCGACGAAGGGCTGATGCTGGATATTAACGGTTTCGTGAATACAACCAACGCCTGTAACTTTTTCATCGTCCGCAAAGGGGAGGTTTGGACCAGCACCGGCGATTACTGCATGAATGGAATCACCCGTCAGAAGGTCATCAACCTGTGCCGCGCCAATAATATCCCGTGTTTCGAAAGGAATTATTCATTGGTCGACACCTATGGTGCCGACGAAGCCTTCTTGACCGGCACATTCGGGGCGCAAACACCTGTCGCGATGATCGACGGCCGCCAGATTGGCACGGGCGACATGGGGCCGGTAACAAAAAAGCTGCGCCGCTTGTACAAAGACCTGATCGCAAAGGAATGTGCCTGATGCGTATCGCAATGTGGTCCGGCCCGCGCAATCTGAGCACGGCGATGATGTATAGCTTCGGAAACCGGGCCAATTTCACCGCGATGGATGAACCGTTCTATGCGCCGTATCTTAAGGCCACCAGCGCCGATCATCCGATGAAAGATGAAATTATCGCGGGCCATGAATGCGACCCCCTGAGCGTCGCAGCGCGCTGCGCAGAGCCGGGCACGCCGCATCGCTATATGAAACACATGCCCCATCATATGATTGACGGGTTTCCAATGGATTGGGCAGAGGGCTGCGTGCATGTCCACCTGATACGCCACCCCGCCCGCGTGATCGCGAGCTATACCGCGAAACGAGAAGCGCCGAATTTTAGTGATATCGGCTATGGCCAACAGACCGCGCTGTACGATCAAATCGGTGGGCTGGTCATCGATTCCGCTGATATTCGCGCGAACCCCGAAGGCATGCTGCGTAAGCTGTGTGATGCCATCAACCTGCCCTTCGATCCGGCAATGCTATCCTGGGCGGCGGGCCCACGTGCCGAAGATGGCATCTGGGCATCACATTGGTATGGTGCCGTGCACAAAAGCACCGGTTTTGCAGGGGCAGAGGGGCCGTTGCCCAGGCTTGAACCTGCCGCAGAAGCGCTGTGTGCCAAAGCACTTCCTCATTATCAGAAGCTTTATGATCAACGGCTTAGGTGATTTCGGGTAAAAATCTTCGATTTATCGAAACTAAATCATCTCATGTTGCGTGAATTATCAGGAAGAACCACGCAACAAGGAGATTTAACATGAAGATGTTTACAGCAACCGCTCTGGCTCTCACGCTTGCCACGGGTACAGCCTTCGCCGCCGCACACAGCAACGCGATGGTCGAAGCGATGGATCAAGATGTATCCAACGGTGTGGTCAGCGCCGATAAGGTGATGGCAACTGAAAACGGCTGGATGGTCGTTCACCGCACAGATGCGGAGATGAAACCCGGCCCCGTTGTCGGCTACGCGCCTCTGCGTGCCGGTGAAAACGTCGACGTTGCCGCCATTCTGCAAGAAGAAGTGAAATCCGGCGATATGTTGATGCTCATGGTCCACTCCGAAGAGGGCGGCATGAAAACCGGCGGCTTTGAATACACATTGGGTGCCAAAGAAGACGGCCCGATCAAGCCAGACGGTAAATTGGTGATGACGGTTATTACTGCAGAGTAAACCGTTCTAACCCAAGAGAAGGCCCGGACAGAATATCCCCCTGTCCGGGCCTTCTTTGTTTACCCTTTGAGGCGCTTATCGCGTGCGGCCAAGAGCTTGAGGCGCAGCGCGTTCAGCTGAATGAAGCCCGCTGCGTCTTTTTGATCATAGGCACCAGCGTCATCTTCAAATGTCACGTGGGCTTCGGAATACAGCGAATGATCCGACCAGCGGCCGACGGTACGCACGTGGCCTTTGTACAATTTCAGTCGAACTGTACCGGTTACATGGGTTTGTGAGGCATCAATCGCCGCTTGCAGCATGGTGCGCTCGGGGCTGTACCAGAAACCGTTATAGATCAGTTCCGCATAGCGCGGCATTAGCTCGTCCTTCAGGTGCATCGCCCCACGGTCGAGAGTGATTGATTCGATCCCGCGGTGTGCTTCAAGCAGCAAGGTGCCGCCCGGCGTTTCGTAAATACCGCGGGATTTCATCCCGACAAAACGACCCTCGACAAGGTCAAGGCGCCCGCAGCCATGTTTGCCGCCAAGTTCGTTCAATTTAGCCAGAAGTGTCGCGGGCGACATGGCTTCGCCGTTGATGCTTACCGCATCGCCACGTTCAAACCCGATTTCCACATACTCGGGCGTATCTGGTGCTTGCTCTGGCGAGACGGTGCGCTGGTACACATAGTCGGGCGCGTCCACGGCCGGATCCTCCAACACTTTGCCTTCCGAAGAGGTGTGCAGCAGGTTCGCATCCACGCTAAACGGCGCTTCGCCACGTTTGTCCTTCGCCACGGGGATCTGATGTTTTTCGGCAAATTCGATCAATTTAGTCCGGCTGGACAGGTCCCATTCCCGCCATGGCGCGATCACCTTGATGTCGGGGTTCAACGCATAGGCCGCCAATTCGAAGCGAACCTGATCGTTGCCCTTGCCTGTCGCGCCGTGCGCAACGGCATCGGCGCCGGTTTCGGCGGCGATTTCAACAAGGCGTTTGGAAATCAGAGGGCGCGCGATGGAGGTGCCCAACAGATATAGGCCTTCGTAGACCGCATTGGCGCGGAACATGGGGAAGACGAAATCGCGCACGAATTCTTCACGCACGTCTTCCACGTAAATCTCGGATGCGCCCATCATTTCAGCTTTGGCGCGGGCGGGCTCAAGCTCTTCGCCTTGGCCGAGGTCAGCGGTAAAGGTAACCACCTCGCAGCCATATTCGGTTTGCAGCCATTTCAGGATGATCGAGGTATCAAGCCCACCAGAATAGGCGAGCACAACTTTTTTGGGCGCGGACATGATGTTTCCTTTTCGGTTTGCACCGCGAAGTACCTGTTTTTCAAGGCGTGAGCAAGATTGAAGGCTGCGTTGACCGCGTCACCTGGGAATCGTATCGACAAGTATTCAACGGGAAGGTCGATGAGATGACAGATATGTTCAAAACTGCAGCACGCAGCGCAGCGCAACAGATGCGAGAGGTGTTTCCCGCCACCCCCTTGATGCGTAACGAACATCTGTCAGAAAAATATGACGCTGACATATGGTTGAAACGCGAAGACCTAAGCCCCGTTAGATCATATAAGTTGCGTGGAGCGTTCAACGCGATGCGCAAAGTGATCCCCGAGAAGTCTGTTTTCGTTTGTGCAAGCGCGGGCAACCACGCCCAAGGTGTTGCATTTATGTGCAGTCATTTCGGTGTGAAAGGTGTGATTTTCATGCCCGTCACGACGCCTCAACAGAAAATTCAGAAAACCAAGATGTTCGGTGGGCTTCAGGTCGAGGTTCGCTTGATCGGCGACTACTTTGACAAAACGCTCGCCGCGGCGCAGCAGTATTGCGTGGAAGAGGGCGCGCATTTTCTGTCTCCTTTCGATGATGAAGATGTCATAGAGGGGCAAGCCTCCGTTGCGGTTGAAATAGAGGAGCAGCTAGGGCGCGTGCCCGACCACATTCTGCTTCCCGTTGGTGGCGGCGGTCTTTCGTCCGGCGTTTACAGCTATTTTCAAAATGCATGCCGGTATAGCTTTGTTGAACCTGAAGGGGCCCCTAGTTTGGCCAAAGCTTTGGCCGCGGGTGCACCGGTGGATGTGTCTCCTATCAATAGTTTCGTCGATGGGGCCGCGGTCGCAAAAATTGGCCAACGTAACTTTGCACGGTTGGATCGTGTCGCAGAGAGTGATGTGATACATCTGGCCGAAGACCGCATCTGCGTCACGATCATCGAAATGCTGAATGTTGAAGGCATCGTGTTAGAACCTGCTGGTGCCCTTTCTATTGAGGCGCTGGGCGAAGTAGCTGACCAGATCAAGGGCAAGACCATTGTATGCGTAGCATCCGGCGGTAACTTCGATTTTGAGCGTCTGCCAGAGGTGAAAGAGCGGGCGCAGCGGTACTCCGGCGTCAAAAAATATTTTATTCTGAGGATGCCGCAGCGCCCTGGTGCACTGAAAGAATTCTTGAGCATTCTCGGCCCGGACGATGACATCTGTCGGTTTGAATACCTGAAGAAGTCTGCGCGAAACTTCGGCTCTGTCCTGATCGGAATTGAAACACGCAGCCCTGACAGTTTTGGGCCGTTCTTGGCGCAACTGAAGGACGCAGGATTTACCTATACGGACATCACGAATGACGAAACCTTGGCTCAATTTGTTCTATAGGCGCAATGCAGGTCCCCGTGTTCGATAGGAAATGTTCTTTCGATTTTTCATAGCTGGTAAGGATCTCCTTCCAAATAGATGTGATTTGATGGCTGCCGGCAAAATTGCCTTCGGCCTGCGCGCATTGTTCTGACAATTCGACAAACCCCACGCTTAATGCGCTGCCCTTCACAAAGTGAAGTATATCGCGAAACTGATCGGTCGTTACGTCCATCGTTAGCTGAGCATTGGCTTCTTCCACCTCCTTAAAAAACACGCACATAATTGTGCTGAAGTCGTCGCGCCCAACAGCGGTTTGCAAGGTCGCGACCTGTTCCCAGTCAATCACTGATTCGCCCTCTTTCTCCGGCCAATGTGGGGCAAAATTCTTAACAAAGCGTGCAGGGCGATCATCACTTAAAAACTTTTGGGCTTCACCGAATCTTAATCTGTCGTTGGCTAGGCTCGGGGTGAAGTTGTCGAAAGCTTGTGTATGTTGCAGAACAAGATTGAAAAAATTGCCCGACCAAAGACGCCGCAGCGGTTTCGCGCGATCAAAACAGCTATGGTTGTCGACGATAGCGCGCTGCAACGGCGAATCTTGATGGCGACACTGTCGCGATGGGGATTCGACGTACAGGAAGCGGCCTCTGCTGAAGAGGCATTGGCGGTCTGCGAACAAAATCTACCGGATCTGATCATCAGCGATTGGATTATGCCAGGTATGTCGGGGCTGCAATTTTGCGAGGCGTTTCGCAAACTTTCGAAGGGCAGCTACGGGTACTTCATTTTACTGACGGCAAAATCTGATAAATCCGAGGTGGTTAAAGGGTTGGACAGCGGTGCGGACGATTTTGTCAGCAAGCCAGTCAACGTTGACGAGCTACGCGCGCGAATTATGGCCGGCGAACGCATTTTGACGATGCAGCGTGAATTATCGTCGAAAAACCGTGTCATTAGTGAAGCTTTGGACGCGTTGCAAAACGTACATGACGCATTGGATCGGGACCTAGACGAGGCGCGAAAGTTTCAGAAATCCCTTTTGCAGGAAGCCTACTGCGCCTTCGATGCGGGTGCCGTGTCTTTGATGCTCAGGTCTAGCGGGCATGTAGGGGGCGATCTGGTGGGATATTTCACAGCGGGAAATAGCATCGGGATCTACGGGCTAGATGTGTCCGGTCACGGGGTGAGCTCGGCTCTGATGGCCGCCCGTTTGGCCGGTATATTTTCCGCCGTCGCACCTGAGCAAAACCTGGCATTGGCACGCCAATCTGACGGGACGTATAAAATGCGCCCGCCCGACCAAGTAATCGCCGAGCTGAACAGCCTAGTGCTCTCTGACATGGAATCGGAGCAGTATTTCACACTTTTTCTGGCGGAAATTGAACTTGATACCGGCAGGATCAGGGCAACTCAGGCCGGCCACCCGCACCCTTTCATTCAGAGACGCAACAGCAGGTTGGAAAACTTTGGGAGAGGCGGGCTGCCCGTAGGGCTGATTGCCGATGCGCAATATGAAACAGTCGCGAGCCAGCTTTACCCTGGCGACCGTCTGATCGTGCTTTCCGACGGGGTGACGGAATGTCCTGACCCGATTGGGCAAATGCTGGACGATAATGGTTTAAATCAGCTTCTACATGATCTGCACCCCATCAGGGGGCCGCTTTTCTTTGACGCGCTCACGTCGCGGCTAGAAGATCATGCGGGGACGGCTGACTTTCCTGATGATGTTTCCGGCATCTGCTTCGAATTTCAGGACCTGGCCGCCAGAAACCGTTCAAGAAAGTGCCGATCCCCATCGTTGCCTAGCACCGAAACGGCCTCTTCCCCCGACAGAACAACTGTTGCGTGGTCAGGCTCTATCGGGGGGGCAATATGACGGACGGGATGGGCGACATAGACATGGCAAATTTTCTCGGCCCAGATGTCATACTCCGGCATATAGACGTGTCGCCGGAATGCGCCCAACCGCCGGGGGCGCGCAATGGTCCAGCCAATCTCTTCCATTACCTCGCGGTGGAGCGTTTGGAGAGGCGATTCACCGGGGTCAATGCCACCGCCTGGCAACTGAATATCAACATGTGGCCTAAGCTGGGCGGTCATCAAAAAGCGACCCTTGAGGGGCAAAATCGCATAGGCTCCGGGGCGCGACGTGTATGTTTTTCCCGGAATGGGCGGTTCCCCAACGCGTCGCATCATATGACTCCCCCTTTTCGCACGGCTTGTTGCCCTTATATAGACGCGGTATGCCAACCGTCTGCCGGTAAGGAAAGTCAAATGACCCAAGGAAACAAAATCGCGTGGGACGACACCGTTCTACCCTTTCAACTCGATGCCTCTGATATTCGGGGGCGCGTCGCGCGTCTGGATGGCGTGCTGGAAGGGATTTTGCGTCAGCATGAGTATCCCGACAAGGTAGAAGCGTTGGTCGCCGAAATGGCCTTGCTTACGGCGCTGATCGGGCAAACCATTAAGCTGCGTTGGAAATTGCAACTGCAGGTCCAATCCAAAGGGCCCGTGCGCATGATTGCGACAGACTACTACGGCCCGACGGAGGATGGTGAACCCGCGCGCATCCGCGCTTACGCCAGCTATGATGCCGACCGGATCACCGATGGGCCGGCCTTTGATCAGGTTGGCGAGGGGTATTTTGCCATTATGATCGATCAGGGCAACGGGATGACCCCCTACCAGGGGATTACGCCGCTTACCGGTAAATCGCTGTCCGAATGTGCAGAGGCGTATTTCGCGCAGTCCGAACAGCTGCCCACACGGTTTGAGCTGAGCTTTGGCAAATCCACCTCCCCGGGGGAGGATGAGCATTGGCGCGCCGGCGGTGTTATGCTGCAACATATGCCCAAAGCCTCGCCCTTTGCCGCGCAAGGGGAAGGNAGCGGCGAGGTGCTGCAAGCCACTGATCTGGTCGACGGTGAAGAGGGGGATAACTGGCGCCGCGTCAACGTCTTGCTGGATACGGTAGACGAGCTTGAACTGATTGGGCCGAGCCTGCCGCCGACAGATCTTTTGAAACGTCTGTTTCACGANGAGATGCCGCGAGTNTTCGACGCGCAGGCGGTCCGCTTTGGCTGCACCTGCTCCGAAGATCGTGTGCGNCAAAGCCTGTCGATCTATTCGGCGGGGGATATCGAAACGATGACGACAGACGACGGCCGCGTCACGGCCGACTGCCAGTTCTGTGGCGCGCATTATGATCTGGACCCGAAAACAGTCGGGTTCGAGGCAGAAGACAACAGTGGCAGCTGATCAGCTCGCCCATTTTCGGAAGGCGCTGGCGCAAACTGGTGTCACGTCTTCCGATTTTGACCTTAACAAAGGGTCTACGCCACCGGCAAACCGGACATTGCGGCCAGCTGGCGTTTTGGCCCCGATCGTTGAACGGGGCGGGCGGTTGGAACTTATCCTGACCAAACGGTCGTCCGCGCTAAAGCACCATCCGGGGCAAATCGCCTTCCCGGGCGGCAAGCAGGATGGCGGTGATGCGGATGTCGTTGCCGCAGCCCTACGCGAGGCACGGGAAGAAATCGGCCTGCCCTCGGATCTGGTTGACGTCTTGGGTACGCTGCCCGCACATGAGACAGTTACCAACTTTCTGGTGACGCCCGTCATTGCCTTCGTGAAAAAAGACTTTGAAATTATCCCCGAGCCCGGCGAAGTTGAGGAAGTCTTTACCGTTCCACTTGATCATGTGCTCAACGCCGAAAATTACGTGGTCCAGTCGCGCCGNTGGCAGGGGCAGCGACGGTATTATTACACGGTTCCTTATGGGCCCTATTACATTTGGGGGGCAACCGCGCGTATGTTGCGGGCATGGACAGAACGTATGATGTGACCCTTCCCGCCAGCACGCGCTGGCTTTCCGACCCCGATGCCCAAGCCGTATGCGATGCGGTGACGGACGGCGGGCATGCGATCTATTTTGTCGGGGGCTGTGTGCGGAACGCGCTTTTGGGCGTGGCGGATAGCGATGTCGACATGTCGACCAATGCATTGCCCGAACGCGTCATGGCTCTTGCCGCGCGCGCTGGGCTGAAAGCCGTACCGACGGGCGTGGAACATGGAACTGTCACCGTGGTCAGCGGCGGTAAGGGGTTCGAGGTGACGACCTTCCGCCGGGANGTGGAAACGGACGGGCGACGTGCGGTTGTCGCTTTTTCGGACAGTATCCTCGACGATGCGTTGCGCCGTGATTTTACGATGAACGCGCTTTACGCGGATGCGCAGGGGCGGGTGATCGACCCGCTTGAAGGTCTTGTTGATTTGCGCGCNCGGCGGGTGAGGTTTATCGAGGATGCCGCCCAACGTATCCGCGAAGATTACCTGCGCACGTTGCGCTATTTCCGGTTTTGCGCGTGGTATGCGGACCCGGTCGAGGGCTTCGATCCGGAGGCTTTGGCCGCGATTGCAGCGCATACCGACGGGTTGGAAAGCCTGTCGGCAGAGCGGATCGGGGCAGAGCTTACGAAGCTGTTAACCGCGCCGGACCCTGCGCCAGCGGTCGCGGCGATGCGCCAAACCGGCGTTTTGGGGACAATTCTGCCGGGGAGCGATGATCGCTGGCTCGGGATGGTCGTGCATTTCGAACAGCTGTTGCAGATGTCTGTGGACTGGCGAACGCGGCTGGCCGCGCTTGGCGGTGAGGATATCGACCAGCGCCTGAGGTTGAGCAAGGCAGACGCGAAACACCTGCATCGGCTGAAAGAGGCGGCATATGGCGCAGAGACGGTGGCCGCGATTGCCCATATCGACGGCGGCGATATGGCGCGCGCGGTTGTTGTGCTGCGTGCGTACCTGTCTGAAACGCCACCCGATGCGGCAGTGCTTGATCGTATCGCGCAGGCCGAAGCTGCCGTATTTCCCGTGCAAGCCGCTGATTTGATGCCGGAATACACCGGACCTGCTTTGGGCAGGCGGCTGGCCGAGCTTAGGGCGGTCTGGATCGCTTCGGGGTTTGCGGCGACGCGCGACAGTTTGTTGGACACGCCAGAAAGCTGACGCAACCTGTGGTCTTTTCGGCGCGGCTCTTTCTATAGTGGCGGCGAACACGCGCCCTACAGGTGAATTATGTTTCGATTTTTCGAAAATCTTGTCGATCCCTATGCGGA